>Ga0187766_10000135_pt1 | contig 35983 bp, 51 predicted proteins | sample 0216_QUI02_MP05__4_FD_132971 | JGI IMG/M metagenome (GOLD analysis project Ga0187766, IMG submission 132971) | Tropical peat soil microbial communities from peatlands in Department of Meta, Colombia - 0216_QUI02_MP05_20_MG | ecosystem: Environmental > Terrestrial > Soil > Wetlands > Peat ... | reverse complement strand
CTGTCCCGATGCGATGCCGCGGGGCCGTGCCCCCTTTTCGGGCATGTGAGTCTCCGTGTCCCATCCCATAACTGCCATGGAATGCCCCAGCGCCCAGACCTGGGTGTAGCGCTTCAAGATGTCCCGCACGAGGGGGTTTCGAACCAATGTCAGACGGCTCTGGTCAGGAAAATGCACTTTTCAGCTTTGCCGAAGCCGCGAAAAGTTCTATTTCCAGAAGCTCGCACGAGTAGCATTGGACGCGCAGGACAGGGCAACTTGGGAGAGGGCGCTGGCCCGCTTCAGGCGAGAGAAGGACGAATTCTTCAGGGCCGGCGACGATTCCCCGCTTCCCTTCGGGGACAGGGGGTCATTCACTGGGCTGAAGTACTTCGCCCCGGACCCCGCCCTCCGCATAAGGGCGAAACTCAGCAGATACTCGGATCCGGAGGGTGTCATGATATCGACGAGCAAGGGGACCCGCCAGCTCTTCAACAGGGTGGGTTTTTTCGACCTCGCGATTGGAATGAGCGAAGTTCGCCTCTGCGCATACCAGTCCGCGGAGAGGGATGAGCCCAGCCTGTTCATACCGTTCCGGGACGCCACCTCCGGTCAGGAGAGCTACGGCGCCGCTCGCTACCTCGACCTTGAGGTGGAGCACGACGACGATTACGCCGTCGACTTCAACTACGCCTACAACCCCTACTGTGCCTACTCCGAAGATTATGTCTGCCCTCTCCCACCGCAGGAGAACTGGCTGAAGGTCCCCATCTGCGCCGGCGAGAAGAAGTACCACGAATGAAACAGGACCGCCCTGGAAAATGTCCTGACGGGCAGAATTCTAGGCGGGCAGGAGTCGAAAGTCGCGCTGCTAGCCGCGGAAGGGACAGGGGGAGCGGTGAGCGCCCAAGCCGCACCACGGTTACGGCATCTGAGAGTTAGAAACGGTGTCCTCCAGGACCGGGCTGATCAACGCGGTTAAGGCCGGCCCCCATCCCGCCGAGCGAGCCGCCAGGAGATTCGAGACCGGGCTGAGGACTTGCCACCGATGATCAATAGATCATAGAATCGCTCACGGCCAGCCTACGTTCCGCGGTGAGGAAGCTTGGTCTCGACAGCCCCAACTCTCCGGCCCTTCGCAGCACTGAAAGCTGGGTCGCGAAGACGGCGTGGAAAAGCTTCTCCGTCGTGGAGGCGCCCCGGTGCGGGACCACGTGCGACCTGTACCCTTCGCGGGCGAGCGCCATCGCCAGCCTGCCAGACGCTTCGAGGGGATCGAACGCAGAGAAAATGTTCACGACGTCTGCAGGCTCCAGCGAGAAGAGTTCTAAGTGGCTGAACTCCTCGAGCAGCTGTGGGTGGGCCCTGACCCCCAAAAATTCGTAGGTCTTGGCCGCGGCGTACATGGCCGTCGGATAAGCAAGGGAGTTCCCCAGGAAGTAGGTGGTGCCCCCTCCCCAACCGATCTTATGCTCGTCTTCGCGCGCTTCGCGGTAGACGCCGTCGAAGTCGCACTTCGCTTCACTGCCCACTATTTTCAGTACAGCAAGGAGGGACAGAGAGTAGGACATCAGTCCCGGCCTCCGGGGAGCATAGGTCATGGGAAGCCGGACTACTTCGTCGACCTGGCCTGCCAGCTTGCTTCTTTCGTCGGCGGTGATTGCGACCATCCGCCCCGCCATCCTGCGCACCTTTCTCGCCGCGGCCAGATTGGAGGCCGTCCTCCCTGATACAGAGATCAGGAATACGTCGACTCCCTTCGCGACCTGGGGGAAGCTCGCAAGGTGGTAGGGATCCATCGCGATGCACGCTCCGCCAGACGAGAAGAACCCCGACATTGCAGCGGCGAAGGAATCGCCTGCCCCGACGAGTATCGCGCCCCTCCGGGCCCGGGGAAATCTCAACTTCGAGAACCCCTCGAGAATGCGCGGCTGACTCTCCACCTCCTCGTCGAAGGCCTTCATTCTGTTCCCCACCGCAGCCCGAGCCCCACCTCGGGGCTAATAACAACAGCATAAGAGTGGCGTCTCTCAACCGACGCCGCATGGCCTGCAGGGTCGGCGTCCTGGAGGGGAAGGAGCTGCTGTTGTACTCGTTCCCGCCTCCTCATCCCTTCACCAACGAGAGGGCCAAGAGGTTCTGGGACGAACTGAGTAGGCGGAAGCTGAAGGTGGAGCGCCTGGCTCCTCAGAGGGCTGAGAAGGACCTCATCGGCCTCTTCCACACGGCCGAGCACATCCGGTACGTCGAGCTTGCTTCTAACCTCGGCTACGGCGCTCTGGACCAGGGAGACACGCCCGCCTACAAGGGGATCTTCGAGGCGACCCAATACGCCGTCGGCTCCACGGTCTACGCCGTGGAGAAGGTGATGGCGGGTGAGGTGGACCACGCGTTCAACCCTGTCGCGGGCCTGCACCACGCCACCCGGGAGTCATCGGCAGGCTTCTGCGTGTTCAACGACATCGGGGTGGCTGTAGAGGTCCTCCGCAGGCGCTACAACGTCCAGAGCATCCTGTACGTGGACATCGACGTCCACCATGGTGACGGCGTCTTCTACAGCTACGAGGCAGACCCCGAGCTCTTCATTTTTGATGTCCACGAGGATGGCAGGTACATCTATCCGGGTACCGGCTCCTCGTGGGAAAACGGATACGGTCCAGCGAAGGGATCCAAGATTAACGTCCCCCTCGAGCCGGGTGCAGGGGACGCGGAGCTTGAAGCGCGTCTCCCCAGGCTGGAAGAGTTCGCAAAGTCGGCTAAACCCGAGTTCATCATACTACAGTGCGGGGCTGATGGCCTCCGGGGTGATCCCATCGGGGGCCTCCTATATTCGCCAAGCGCCCACAGGAAGGTGGGGATGCTTCTCCACGGGCTGTCCCACGACCTCTGCTCCGGCAGGATGGTTGCCCTGGGAGGAGGGGGGTATGTGCCACAGAACTGCTCCGATGCCTGGATTGCAGTGATTGAAGCGATGGCGGGAGGTGTCCCCGGGTGAAGGATCGTTCTATTCTTATCTCGGGGAGCCGGAATTGCAGGAGATACAGCCAGCGATTTGAAAGACATGTCTGATAAAGAGGGTTCCAATAACCCCAGAAAGAGTCGTCTCCGGGGTTTCTGGGCGACAAACGGATAAACCTCCTAGGACCCTACTACGGTCCGAACAGAGACGACTAGACGACGATTGCAACCCGGGCTCATGTTCACGTTCCCAGAGCCCCTGAAGCATGGTAGGATCATCTCGAGGCCCAATCGCTTCATCATGATGGTCAGAGCGGGAAACAGGACGCTAAGGTGTCACTGCCCTACAACGGGAAGGCTGGGGGACCTTGAGCTCTCCGGTCTTCGATGCCTTTACTCGACATCCCATTCGAAGTCGAGGAAGACGGCCTACACGGTCGAAGCGATATCCACCTCGCCCGCCGGCAGCCACTGGGTGGGCATCAACCAAACTGCAGCCAACAGGTACTTCGAGTTCTTCCTCCGCAGCGGAGCGCTTGCCCGGTTGGCAACAGGAACGGTTCGGCGCGAGGTCAGACTGGGGAAGTCGAGGATAGACTTCCTAGTTGGAAACGCCTATGTCGAAGTGAAAACGCCCCTGATAACGCTTCCAGCCAACCGCGCCCTTGCTAGGGTGCGGGGGAGCAGGTTCAATTCCTTCGACAGGCTAATCAGGCACATGGGAGAGCTCAAGGACTCGCTTACCACGGGCAAGAGGGCGAAAATTGTCCTCTGCTACCTCTACGACGCGGAGCCCTTTGTCCCGCCCCCGCCGGATCGGACGAACTCCCGGATTCTCTCGGCGGCTCAGGTCGCAGAAAAGGCAGGCGTCGAGAGGTGGCAGGTCAACCTCAGGATCGCCGAGCTGGGAGTCTCTCTGATCAAGTACTTCAGGAGCCGTCCCTACGGCACAGGACCATAGGCTCGGCCTCCTACTGCGCCGCCTTCAGGCCGTTGACGTACTCTGTTACTATCCCGTGCGCCGGGTTTGCCTTAAGAACCTCAAGCCCGACAGACTTGTTCTCGCGCAGCACGCTGCGGAGCTTTTCCATGAGCTCACTGGGCTTCTTCACCTCATCCCTCAGCGCCTCTGACACGACCGACTCGTGATCGCACACGATAGTGAGCCTCCCGAGCCTGTCCTTCAGTTCGTCGATGGCAAAGAGAATAGCCAGGACCTCGGCGTCGTCGCTCTCCGTGGCTTCGACCTCCTTCACACCGTGCTCTCCGCTCCTTTCGACGAGGTAGCCCACGAATGCCTCACGCCTGAGACCCGGGTCGTGCATGTTCAGTATCTTCGCATCGACGTATACCCTGGCGGGCTTCGACCACCAGGACAGCTTCAAGGCACTCCCGACCCCCAGGAGTCTGATGGCTCTCTTAAATAGCCCGTGGAGTCCATTTCTCTCACCTGAACACTTTGGCCGCTGGTAGCGCCAAGTCCGATTGGGAGACATTCCTCTCGATCCTCGCCCCTGGCTCCGGGGAGAGAATTCTCGACATCGGGGCAGGCGATTGCTCGAAGGCCGCCCGGGTGCTGCAGGTGTCCAACGGCTCTGAACTTTACGCAGTGGATCCAAGCGAGAAGAGGATAGCCCTGGCGAAGCGCGAACATTCACAGGTCAGAAGCTCGGTGGCCAGTGCCGAGAGCCTGCCCTTCCCGGACTCCTATTTCGACAAAGCCTACTCAACAATGGCTCTCCATCACTTCTCCGACCTAGACCGTGCCCTTGGCGAGGTTGTCAGAGTGGTCAGGCCCGGAGGATCCTACGTCATTCTTGAGGTGGAGCCACGCTCACCCCTTGGGAGGCTCTTCCGATTCTTCGGAAGACTCACGGGAGAGAAGATGCAGATCATGACCGAGGAGCAGCTTCTGGCCAGGCTGGGGCATGCCACAGGTCTCCGTGTCGCGCGTTCAGTCGGACTTGGCGGTAGATACCTGGTTCAACTTGTGAGACCGTAAAGTCTCCCACTGCTCCCGCGCTTCGACTGAGCTCGCACTCTGGTTGCGGTCCTCGGCTTCACGGTTAACTACCCAAACGACCGCGATCTGACGCTTGCCTTTCGTCGACCTTGGGCCGCGGCGAATCGAGTATGCTGTGAAAAGAGGAATCAGCCGGCGGTACACGTACTTTCGGTTCCGGGATGACATGATCCTCGAAGTAGTGCTCCCCAGGGGAAGGTCGGTTGACGTCGAGAGGGCCATCTCAGAGAGGCGCGTCTGGCTTCGCCGCCAGTACGAGCGCCTCTTGAAGACTCGGCACGTGCTCACGTCGGACTCGGTCATGTTCGGTGGCCAGTCCCTCCAAATCGTCTATGAAGCCAAAGGTGACGCTCTTGTCCCTGACTTGGCGAGGCGGCAAGTCGTCGTGCACGTCAGCGACAGAAAGCACCTGAAGGAGCTGGTCCGCCGTTGGTTCCTAAGAGAGAGTTCGGCCTACGCTGTGAGGAAGGTGGCCGAGCTGGCACCCGTCGTCGGTGCGAGGCCTAGCAGGGTCGACGTGAGGGAGGTGGGCAAGTGGGGGTACTGCACCAGGGGGAAGAGACTCTCCTTCAGCTGGCAGCTCATCGCTCTCCCGGAAAGGCTCAGGGAGTACGTTGTCATGCACGAGCTTACCCACCTTCTCGAGTTCAACCACTCCTCCGCCTTCAGGAAGAAGCTGGCCGCTGTGTGCCCTGACTTCCGGACGAGGGAGAGGGAGCTCGACCTGATTGTCCCCTACGACAGGCTGGGGCTGGGCTAGACAGAGCAGGCTCAAAGAGCTCTCACCGGGTCGATGCGCAGGGAAGGTTTTTGTCGGGAGCATCCTCTCTTTGGCAGGGGTCACTCCAATCTGAAGTGCTACTGCGGTTTCGTCTGCCAGACCGAAAGCGAGTTGAAGGAGCACGTGCTCAAGACCCACGGCGCCAGAGACGGCGACTGGAAGGGTTGGATCAGCAAGTAGCCGTCTAGAAGCCCCCTAGCCTGACTTGCCGCCCTTGCCTGCTCGCTGGTCCGCGAATTTCCTTCTATTCCTCAGGCTCACCACCACCCAAGCAACGAATATGATCGCGATGATTACAGGACTCGAGAAGAGCTGGAAGTAAACAAGCAAGATGACGAACGCGGCGATGACGGGAAGCGAAAGGAGAAGCTTGGTCCGGGGGGTCAATCCAGCGGCTCAAGCCCTGTCCTATCATGGATAAATGTCAAAGTCGAAGGGTCGAATCCTTAGCCGCAGGCACGCAGGGGCTCAGGAGATGGGTAGAAACGAGGAGGTCAGATGGCGAGACCGAAACCCTGCACGAATGACTCGGCGCGTCTCATCTCTATCAGGAAGCCAACTCCTTTCGGTGTGAGGCTGTAGGTTCTGTTCTCCCCCTCCTGCTTCATTTCTATGAGGCCCTTGCCTGTCAGGTCGTCGAGGTACTTGACCAGCCTCTCATGCGAGAGATTGGCCCTGTAGAGTATGTGGGTCGGCTTTGCTTCTCCTTCGTCTCTGACAGCGTTGAGAATGTCCAGGTTTATCCTCAGGACACTCCTCTGCTTCTCACCCTGGGCCAACCACTTCGCTCCTTACCACGAATATCAGCAGCGACAGGAACCCGAGGAACTGGACCGCGGTCCCTATCAGGAAGAGCCCCGACCCCAGCACTAGCACCGACACCAGGAGCACACAGTGCGCCGCGAATACCAGGACGAAGGCGAGCAGGACCGTCCCCGAGAACCTCCCCGAGTGTCCCGAACGGAGCAACAACCCCTGAAAGACGATGAAGGCGAGGAGGATGAGCGCAACGAAGTAGCTCAGGATTGAGAAGCTGTACAGGCTCACGAGGATGGAGGCTGCGGCCGCCGGGGCCGCCGTGCTCAACCGGCTGCCATACGTCGACCTCACATACCCTATCGCTATGATAAGGTACGCTACCATCTGAAGGCTAAGATACGTGAGCGAGGCGAATAGCGTAAGGACCCTGTCCGAGAACGATTCACCTGCCGTCTTCCCTGTAATCTGCACGAGTGTTCTCCCCGAGATGAGGGAGGTCCCGGCGTCGATCACCAGCCCGAATCCTAGAAGCATGAAGCCGATGCTTATGGCCCACAGGACGGAACTCGACACAAGCCTGTTTGCCTTGTACGCATAGTAGCTCGTCAGGAGCGCCACCAGGGCGCTCATGATATTGAGAGAAAAGGTGATGAGGGCTCCCGAGGCCAACTTCGGACCTTCAAGCTCCGCTAGCGACTTTAACCTTTTGGAAGCTTTGTCTGGACGGAAAGTCCAGACGTTCCTTTCCGTCCCGATAAATATCGAGGGCGCACGGTAAAGCTCGAACGAGAATGAACACGAAGAAAATAGCAATCGCGTCCACGATCGGGGCGTTCGCCGTGATGGCCATGCTCATCGCATATCCAGCGATGGCAGCCTCACCTTCCGCCCCGCACAACACCAGCACCTCTCAGCTACTTCAGCAATCGGCAACAATGGCCTCACAGACGATTCAACTCACTGATGGCCAGACCATCACCCTGACAAGCGTAGCCGGCGGATGGTGGGTGGTCGGAGACCGCGCCACCAACGGGACAGCCTCTGGAACGATGACGTTGCAGGTAACGGGGGTCCTGAAGGGAGGGTACATCATCAGCGTCACAGACGGCAGCTTCAACATCAACGGAGCCACCTACAGCATCTCCAGCGGATCCGCTGAGCTAGGCCCACACCGGATCTACATGGTCGGTAACGGCCAGGCTGGCACCGCGCAATTCCTCTTCCAAGACAGGAGCCTCGGCAGGTTCGGTAGCACTGCCTACGGGGTTCTCAGAGTCGACTTGAAGGACGGGACATCGGAGTACGCGGCACGACTGCTTGTAACCGTGGCGAGTCCGACAGCATAAGGCGCGGGCATCCTGCGCCTTTCCACTTTTTTGATGCGCAAAACAAAAGGACGACAACAATATACCTGACCACAGCAGAGAAGATTGACATGATCGTACCCATGCTGGCGCTGAGTTCGCCGGCCCCAGACTTCGACCTCCCCGGGGTCGACAACAGAAGCTACTCGTTGGTGTCCTTCGCGGACAAGCCTATCCTGGTCGTAATCTTTTCCTGCAATCACTGCCCGTACGTGAAGGACTACGAGACTCGGATGGTCTCGATACAGCGGGACTACGCTGCTAGAGGTGTTCAGCTCGTTGCCATCAATTCCAACGACGACAAGGCCTACCCCGAAGATAGCTTCCCGGAGATGGTCAAGCGCGCGCATGAGAGGGGGTTCAACTTCCCCTACCTCAGGGACGAGACGCAGAAAGTCGTGGAGGCGTACGGAGGGGTGTGCACCCCCCACGTGTTCGCCTTCGACAGCAAGAGGCTCCTCCGCTACCGAGGCAGGATTGATGACTCACGCGATGCGTCGAAGGTGAGGAGCCCCGACCTCAGAAATGCGCTCGACGATATGGTCTCAGGGAAGAGTGTCCGTGTCCCTGACACCAAACCCTTCGGCTGCAGCATCAAATGGTACTCCCTGAAGCCCGCCTAGGCTGATGCAACATGACAGTGGGCAGGTTCCAAGTGATGAGCCTGTTGCAGGCTGCGCGGGCCTACGTCCTGGGTCTCCCTCTCGAGTCCGCCTGCTCCTGGGGCCTGAACAGATCCATATTCATCGCGGCAGCAAAAAGGGGCTTCAAGGGAGGCTCCTCCTCGGGGGAGGGCGGGACCGGGACGAAGGCTTCTTCGAAGAGGGAAGGCGCCTACTTCCTCGGAGACGACATGGCCTACAAGAGTGAGAAGAGAGGCGTCCTCCTCTTCACCATCGGCGGCAAGGTCCAGACCATGGAGGAGTTCGACAAGCGGGTGAAGGCGAGGTTTGGAAAGAGCTACCAGGTGGCCTGGAAGGAGGCCCTCGCCTACGTGAAGGGCTTCGACAAGGACACGCTCCTCTCCGCTGATGACTTCTTCAGGGACGTCTACAAGCCGGTGCGCGACCAACTCGCAGACAAGTGGACGTTGGCCAGTCAGGCCGATGCCAATTGACTCCGAAGGCCGTCTGCCCTTCAACGTCCAAATCCTACGGCTTCGGCTGGAGAGCCTCTGGCCCTACGTCGAGCACAAATTCGCAACCAGGCCCTCCAGAAGGTGCCACGAGAGCGCCCTCGGATATGGCGCCGTGAAATATTACAGGCTGCAATGCGATATCTACGACGTGCGCGCCTGCCTGGCGTCCAGCTACCCGTTCATCTTCGGCTTCCTGGCACACGAGAAGTTCTTCACCGTCGTTAGGCGCACCGGAGTTCTGGACATGCCCGGGCCGAGGGAAAGGGTGATCGGAAAGCAGCAGGGCTGGCGGTCGGCTACGAAGACGGGAGACGGAGGTTCATCGTGAGGAACTCCTGGGGACCGAAGCTCGGCCTCAAGGGGTACTTCACGATGCCCTACGAGTATCTCATCAAGACGGACCTGTCCGCGGACTTCTGGGCCATCAGGGTAGTCTACTAACCTGAGGTCGAGACTCGCATCCTGCGCTCGAGCTCGCTCCAGCCGGCATAGCCGCGGAACTTTTCGTACATCGGGAGGCTTTTGAAATACAGAAGGGACCCATCGCGCTCCGTGCAGGCCCTCTCCATCCATTCAGCTCCCTCTCTCTCCCTGCCGAGACTGAGAAGGACGACCCCGACCGAACAAGGAGAATAGTAGACATCCTTTCTGACCAGGACCTCATCAACGATGCGCGCCGCCTCATCCTTGTTGCCCGCCTCCGAGTAGGCGAAGGCCAGGTCCAGTCTGGCGCCTTCGTCGTGTGCGTCTGCCTCGACTTCCCTCTTCCCCTCCTCAATCGCCTCCGGGTACTCCGACCTTGCCAGGCGAGCCATCATCATCCAGAAATGCACCGATGGGAGGCGGGGACTCTCCTCGGCAACCCTGCCAAGCTCCTTCAAGGCTTCATCAAGCCGCCCCGCGTGCATCAGGCTGACGCCCAGGGCCTGCCTGATGACCAGGGAGTAGGGGTCCAGTTGCAGCGCATTTCCAATCATTTCGAGCGCCTCTTCTTTCCTCCCCGTGTACATGCAGACGGCCGCGCGCCAGTGGTAGGCTGATGCGTAACTCGGATTCAGCTGGGTCGCGCGTTGGAGCTCGACTTCCGCTCTGACGAAATCCCAGTCATGATTGGCAGAGATCAGGCCGAGTGACGCATGAGCCTCCGCCGTGGCCTCGTCCAGCTCAAGGGCCTTCATGGCGTACTCCTTGGCCCGCCTGCCTGCTTCGGCCGGGGGCATCCAGCCGTAGTCCGCCAGTATCAGATAACTGTCAGCCAGACCTGCGTAGGCCTTCACGAAGAACGGGTCTGACCTGAGGGCCGCCTCGAAGTAACCTATCGCCTTCCTGACCCCGTCCCCGGTCCTCTCGTTCCAGAAGTAGCGCCCCTTCAGATAGAGGTTGTAGGCCTCCAAGCTTCCGGTCTGTTTCTCGCCGAGCCTCTCCCTCTCCGAGGACAGAAGCTGGACCTTCAGGCCGTCGGCGACCTGCTGTGCTATCTCCCCCTGCACCGCGAATATGTCAGTGAGGTCCCTGTCGAAGCTCTGAGACCACACGTACTTGTCGGTGCCCACGTCGATTAGCTCGGCCGCAATTCTCACCCTGCTCCCCGACTTCCTAACGCTCCCCTCCAGGATTGCCCCCACCCCGAGTTCGATCCCAACCCTCTTCGACGGCAGCGACGTGTCCCTGTACCGCATTGCCGAGGCCCTCGAAATCACGCTCAGATTCGGGATCTTGGACAGCGTCGCGATTAGCTCTTCCGTCATCCCATCGGCGAAGTACCTGTCGTTGGGGTCGGGGCTCAGATTGCTGAACGGGAGTATTGCTATTCTGTGGCTGTCCGGCGGGGGCCTCTTCTCGAGCGGCCCCAGGGGCTCGACGCCGACGCAAAAGGCCTCGACGGGGTACGGCAGGTTCCTGACCTCCCTAGTCCCCATGGGCTCCAGAGGCCACTTCACCTTCCCTTCCACCTGGTCCACCACCTGACGGGTCACGCAGATCCCCCCTGGGTCTGCGAGCGATTCCACACGGGAGGCAACGTTAACGGCGTCACCAAGGACGTCCCCGTCGGCGTGCACCACGTCCCCCACGTGGATGCCTATTCTCACCAGAACCTTCAGTTCGTCAGCGAGGGAGGAGTTGAACTTCTCCATCTCGATCTGGACCCTGACGGCGCATTCGACGGCCTCGACCGCGCTCGCGAATTCAACAAGGAACCCGTCCCCCATGGTTTTCACGACCCTTCCCCCGTGCTTCGGGAAAATCGAATTCAGCACGGCTCTGTACCTGCCGAGGAGCCCAAGGGCTGTCGCCTCGTCTCTAGACGACATGGAGGTGTAGCCGACGACGTCGGTGAACATTATCGCGCCTAGTCGCCTTTCCTTGGCGCTCAATTCCTCCCCAATGGATAGGAGCGCCGTGGCGGATTAATGTTAGCCCGCGGGCTGGGCGTGGCTAGGCCGGGGCTAGGCGTAGCGCTGCTGCCTGAGCCAGGAGTGGATCGCAAGCGAGGCGACCGCTTCCATCGTCGTGTTCCTCTCTTCTGCCGCTCTGCGCAGTCCGTCGGCCACCCTCGGGTCCAGCAGGATTTCCAGCTTGACGGCGTGCAGGTACGAAACCTCTCTCCTGATGTCCTCCACTGGTCTCTGTGGGGCCATCACGAAGTGGCTCACGACGTTCTCCGCCTCGGGGGTGGGCAGCGGGGCTATGGTCTCAGCCAGCTCCCTCAGCTGGGTAGCCCTTTCCCTCTTGGGGAGCTCCTGGACGGTTGGCGCCTCTTCAGCCCTGTGTAGGAAGGTGGCATGCCTGACCGGGAGTACGCCCTCTTTCCTCTCCTGGGGGAGCGGAGCCTGCTTGACGGCTATGTCCGCCTTCGCCTCCTTGCGGATGCTCCTCACGGCCTCCACCGCGTTTATCCTGTCTTCGACGTACCTCCTCGACTTGCCCAGAGCCTTCGCGACCTGCTCCGAAGACCCATAGGCCTTCGCGTTCGCCTTCCTCAGGGCGACTATCGCGTCGTATTCCTCCTCGGGCTCGATGTCCCTCCTCTGGATGTTCTCTACGAGGGACACTATGATGGCCTCCTCGTCAGTCATGGGTCTTACGATGGCGGGAATTCTCTTGAGGCCTGCAATCTTCGCAGCTTCGAGCCTCCTCGACCCGACCACAAGCTCGTATCTCCCACCGATGGGCCTTGCAAGGACGGGTTCCAGGATCCCCTTCTCTCTCACCGAGTCCACCAGATCCCCCACATCGCCGGGGCTCTTCCTTACGTTGGTCTTACCAACGAACAGCTTGGAAATTTCGACCGACATGATGGTCCCGGTCTGCTCCTTCCACCCCTGCTGTGCTGACGAGAACTTTGGCAAAAGTGAATCACGTCACTCCCACGGGGCGTTCTTAAAACTATCCGGGCCCTCGGGAACGGTTCTCAAAGGGTCACTCGGGCCTTATCTTGGCTCTGTAGGCGTCCAAGTCGAGGAACCCGTGGCCGCTAATGTTGGCAAGGATGCACTTCTCTTCTCCCGCCTCCTCCGCTTTCTTAGCCTCGTCCATGGCGGCCCTGACCGCGTGGGCCGACTCCCCAGCGATCAGCCACCCCTCAGTCTCTAGGAAGGTCTTCGCCGCTTCAAAGACGAGCAGCTCGTCGCTCGGATAAGCAACCGCCCGGATGTACCCCTTGCTCTTGAGGGCGCTAATTATGGGGGCCGCTGCGTGGTACCTCAACCCGTCAGATTTGATGGGGGTCAGCACCGTCTCGTGCCCCAGAGTGTACATCTTCATCAGAGGCGTGTGGCCTGCCGTGTCCCCAAAATCGTACTTGTACTCCCCCCTGACGAGGTTGGGTGCGGCCTCCGATTGGGCTGCCAGGAACTCGCACGCCCTCTTCTTCTGCAAGACCTCGCCCATGAACGGGAGCGCCACCCCACCGAAGTTCGAGCCACCCCCCAGGCACCCTATGACAAGGTCCGGGGAGTCATCCACCTTCTCGAACTGCTTGATGCACTCCAGCCCTATGATGGACTGGTGGATCAGAACGTGATTCAGCACCGACCCGAGGCAGTAGACCCTGTCTTCCTCCAGGTCGGTGTACTCCAGCCCCTCGGAAACAGCGATGCCGAGGGACCCTGGGTGGCCGGGGTCGGCCTTCAGTAACTTCCTCCCAAAGGCCGTCTCTCCGCTAGGAGACGCGTAGACCTTTGCTCCGTACATCTGCATGAGGAGCCTCCTCTCTGTCTTCCAGTCGTACACCGCCCTCACCCAGAAGACAACTGTCTTCAGGCCGAGAAGGGATGAAGCATACGTGAGCGCTGTCCCCCACTGCCCAGCCCCTGTCTCAGTCACGAGGGTCTCCTTCCCCTCCTTCGCCGCGTAGAAAGCCTGGGCGATGGCCGTGTTCACCTTGTGGGAACCCGTGGGGCTCAGGTCCTCCCGCTTGTAGTAGATCCTGACCTTCCTCAGCCCCAGTCTCTTTTCCAGGCGCCTGGCCCTGTAGAGCGGCCTAGGCCGTCCGGCGTGGACGTATAGCTCCCTGACCTCCTCGGGGATGTCGATCCACCTCGACGTCGACATCTCCTGGCGTAGACACTCCCCGACCAGCCTCCTCTTGAGCGCCTCCATCCTCGATTCGCCCTCCCCTGGTTCCTTAGGGGGCGGCAGTCCTCCGGGGATGTCGGGCACGACGTTGTACCACTTGCGCGGAAGCTCTTCGGGGTCAAGGGCTATCTGGTCAAGATTCATTGTGGCTGCCTTCGGCCGTTTCTAGATAAGACCTCTTGCGAATGAGTTAGGGCGCGTTCTGACCGTCGCTGAAACTTTAAACTCAGGCTCGGACTTTCGGGTGTTGATGCTGGCCCCAGAAGAGATGGAGAAACTCAAGGCGAAGCTGAACAGAGAGTCCGTCAACGTCTGCTTCAACCGTGGCACCGAAGCGCCCTTCACGGGCGAGTACTGGGACAACCACGAGAAGGGCACCTACTCGTGCGTCGTCTGCGGCACGCCACTGTTCAGCTCGGATACGAAGTTCGAGTCAGGCACGGGGTGGCCCAGCTTCTTCCAGCCGGTCTCGAAGGGCATCGTCAGGGAGGACGTCGACAGAACCTTCGGCATGGTCAGGACCGAGGTCAGCTGTGGAAACTGTGGCGTCCATCTCGGGCACGTCTTCGAAGACGGCCCCCGGCCTACGGGCCTGCGCTACTGCATAAACTCGGCGGCCCTGGACTTCAAGAGGGCATAGGACCCCCGCTTCATCTCTTCTCATGGTGAAACCGAGACCCCTTGTTAAACCCCCAACGGCGAAGCGCCCTCACCCTGGGCTTTTGGCCCCTCTCATGTGGCTGAACTTTGGTTTACCAAAGAGGGGCGCCGAATTGACAGCTTATCCCTTAGGGAGCCCCCGGGCGGCCTTTGTTCCGATTCACTTGTCATCCCATGGCTGTCGCGCTTCCATCCGTCCTGCAGCCGCCTCCTACGGGGACTCCCGTCTGCTCCGCTCCAGGATTCTTGCCGGGGGCAAGGGCATCAAGCCCGTCTTCATGATTTCACAGGTGCCCCACCGAAAGCAGAGGTACGAAACGGTGGGGGACTGGATACCTGGCAAACCTGCCCAGATCAGGGTGAGCAAGATGAAGGACCAGAGGTATGTGTTCTTGGTGGCGCTTCACGAGATGATAGAGTACGAGCTCTGCAAGATGCACGGCATTACCGACAGGGAGGTAGTGGCCTTCGATGTCAACTTCGAGGCCGAACGCAGGATGAACCTACACCCCATCGACGCGGAGCCTGGCAACCACCCGAAGGCCCCATACAAGAACGAGCACGCCTTCGCCACGATGATCGAAATGATGATGGCCCAAAAGCTGGGGGTCAGCTGGTCCGATTACGAGAAGACCGTCCTCTCGCTCGGCCCCAGGCCGAAGAAGATTGCAGTCCGTCCCCAGGCAAACCGGTCTCGCTAAAGAAAGTCGTCGTTGTTAGGGGAGCGCACCGCTCGGCGCTGCCCCGCCTATGCTCTTCCACTGGGCCTACAGAGAGGGCCGCGGCGCTATAAGGGGCCAGACGACCAGCGGGTTTCCCTTCCCTCTTCCGACAGCGTGAGCCGCGGCAATCCGCAGTCGGTGACTTTAAATGAGTTCCAGGGCATCGGATGCCGAATGGCAGCCGGATCCGAAGCTGCTACCATGCTCGCCAACGTTCCCTTCTTCGCCAGCCTAGATGGAAAGCGGAGGAAGGCACTTGCCTCCGACGGTAAGGACCATTCGTACAAGGCAGGAGAAACGATCGTCGGCGAGGGCGCTTCAGGGGTAGGGTTTTACCTCATTCTTGATGGCAAGGTCGAAGTCCGCAGGGGGAACCGGCTCCTCGCTAGCCTGGGGAAGGGGCAGTTCTTCGGAGAGATGTCCCTCATCGACGACCAGCCGCGTTCGGCGGACGTGATTGCGGTCGCGCCGACGAGATGCTGGGCGCTCTCCTACTGGGCCTTCAACTCCACCGTGAAGGCAAACCCCGAAGTGGCACTCGTCATGCTGAAGGAGCTGGTGAAGAGGCTCAGGGCAGCCGACAGCTCCCTCATCGACTGAAAGGGACGCGACTGAATCTCCTGGGTTGAGCGATTGAAGATAGGAGTAAGCACCTGGTCACTACTCGGCCAGGACGTCATCTCTGCCGTTCGGGCCATTGGAGGCGCGGGTTTCGAGTATATCGAACTCTGGGGGGAGGTTCCTCACGCCTACCCTGGCTGGATCGACAGGCGGTCACTGAAGGACGCCCTCTCTCCCTACGGAATGATTGTGACCACCCACGCACCTTTCACCGACCTCAACCCGGCGACTCCCTTCGAACCCGTGAGAGGGGCGGTCGAGAGGACCCTCGAGGGGTTCGTGGAATTCAGCGACTTCATCGGGGCGAGGGTCGTGACGATTCACCCCGGGAGCGTTCACAACGAAGCGCTCGTCCCCGGCTCCCTGGCGAGTTCCCTATCCATCATGAAGAAGATGGTCACCACCGCGGATGGGAGACTCTGCGTCAGCGTGGAGAACCAGACGAAGAGCACTTCAAGGTACCATTACCCCCTCGGCAGCACGGTCGAGTCCCTACAAGAGCTCCTCTCTGGGGAGGAGAGGCTGAGGTTCACCCTCGACACGGGCCACGCGCACGCCAGCAGCTTGGGCTTTCGTGACCTGGCTCAGAAGGCAGGCCCGAGGCTGGTCGAGGTCCACCTAAGCGACAACATGGGAGAATACGACGACCACCTCGTCCCGGGTGAGGGCACTGCAGACCTGAAGGAGCTGATGCAGATGCTTGCGGGCTCCGATGTCCTGATCTGCCTAGAGCTCAATCCTCACAGGTACGCCCCAGACCAAGTGCTACGGGCGTCTTCCTCGTTCAAGTCTAGTGTCTAGCATAGGGCGAACTGGTCGGTAGGACCGGAAGTCTGCGGTTGTGCAGGGCACCAGTACTGCCGCGTCATTCCTGGGCCGGAGCCTTTCGACCTCCTGTCAGGCTGCCTTCCGTTGTGCACGACCCTTGCTTTCACGGAGGAGGCGTCTTCTGCCAGCCTTCCTTCTTCCCGTCCTCTCTCCTGAATTTCTCTGGTGGCCCCATGTAGAGGGTGGACCAGACCTGCTCGGGAAGGGTGTACCTGATGTATGAAACGCCTCTCTTCTCGTGATAGTAGTCGGAAGCGCGCTCCGCATCTTTGAAAGCAGCCTCGAATTCCACCCAGTTCTGGTTGTGGATCGCCCTGAAGATGGGCTGGAGGTGCTCGTTGTCGAACGCAGTCAGGTCGTCGGCGAACTTGGGTCTGGTCACCTTGGCGTTCCTGAACGCGGCCCTTACCTGGTTCAGGTGGTAGGCAGCCAGCTTCCAGTTCCCTCCCTTCGCGGCGTGGTACGTCAGCGTGAACCTCTCTCCGACCACCTTCATCACGGCGGCCATGCCTGGCTGGATCTCCGCAAGCTGGTCGATGGTCATCTCCCCATGAGGGGTCTTGGCCTTCACAACGTCCATGACCGTTCTCCCCTCCACGGGTTCCTAATCAACCCAACCGGGGGCTCAGGGAGGACGGATGGGAGGGAAAGGCTCCCTCGGCCCGCCCGGCTGAGGGAAGTAGGGTTCCCTCGGGAACGATGCCAACTACACCTCCGCCTCCTTGGGAGTCACCCTGAGGTCGGCGACTTTCTCGGCCCTCAGGATCCGAAGAGCTACGGTCTTGCCCACGACGTCCTCCGAGAGCGCCCTGTGGAGCTCGTACTCGTCCGTCGCCTGTGCGTCCCCGAGCCTCAGAATGATGTCACCCAGAGCCACTCCTGCAGCCTTGGCGGGTGACCCCACCTCGACCGACCTGACGAGAAGCCCGTCATCCTGACCCACTCCGGCGGACCTTGCGAGCTCTTCGGGGAGCTCGACGGGCTCTACGACAACCCCCAGGAACCCCTTCTTGACCTTACCATCCCTAGAAATCTTCTCGATGGTCTCCTTCAGGTAGTCGGCCGATACGGCTATCCCTCGCCCGGCGAAGTAGGCAACGTTCATTCCCAGCAGGTTCCCCGACGCATCAACGAGGGGACCTCCCGAGTAGCCAGGATTCAGCTTGGCGTCCGAGACGACGGCGTCCTCTATCATGATTCCCCAGAAGCCGCGCATGCTCCTGCGGTGACCCGTTATGATTCCGGACGTAGCGGATGTCTTCTTGCCACTCGCGTTTGCCAGGGCGAGGACGAACTGCCCAACCTTGATGCCGTCTGCGCTCCCTACCTTCACGGGCGTGAGTCCAGGAGTGTCGATCTTCAGGAGGGCGATGTCCGTGTAGGGGTCCCTTCCGACGACCTTCGCCTCGAGCTCCTTGCCGTCGCTCAACGCGACCGTTGGCGCGGCGGAGTGGCCGACCACATGGTTCGCCGTGACGATTAGCCCGTCGGATGACCAGACCATTCCTGTGCCTCCTCTCCTGCCTGCGTTCACGTTCACCACTGAGGGTGAAACGCTCTCGGCCAGCTCGGTTACAGCGTCTGAAAATGACTGTAACAGCTGCGTTCCCTGTGTTTCCGTCATGTTGTCAGATTCACCGCCGGTGGTATCGGCCGGCGGCTACTTGTTGAGCGAGTTCGGGAGGAACCGGCTCACATAGCGAACGGCGTGAAATACCCTATCCGCAGCAGTGCTGGCTTCGCACCCAGCCTGGGGCTCGCGTACAGCTTAGAGATTCTGCCCATCACCTGATGGGCTGCCCGGACTGCCTTCGGGAGGTCTGCCTCATTGGCGACCTTGGCGTCTATGTCCAGCTGCCCCGCAGAAAACCTGGCGTCTATCGTCGCCGTCCCGTCTTCGGTCACCCACTTCAAGACCACACCATCTTCCGCCTCTGCCATCCCCACCCAGCGGATGGTGTCGAACCATCTCCCTTTGAGTGCCGAGACTATGGTTCTGGTGCTGGCTTCGTACGGAAGGAACGTGTGTAGTATCGGCACCCTTCTTGCTCCGCTATAGGTAGGCCGAGCTGCAAAAGATCCCTTCGCCTTTTCGGTAACGCTGTATCCCTCGGGGGACCTCATCACCAGGCCGCCGTCCTCCAGCCTCTCCAAAGACCTGGAGAGGGTCTCCGGATGAACCCCGGTTATTCTCCTGAGTCCGTCAAACGTGAAGACCGAAAGCTCCTCTTCTTCTATGGTGCGCACGACCTCTGCGTCTCTCGGCGTCACCACGGGCGTGCCGTCTTCGAGAGCGTCCCTTCTCAAGAATTCCAGAGCCTGTGAGCATCACTTCTTTAAAAAACAAGCTCCACGGAGCGGCCACCCCTACCCACCCGGCGCGGGCTTCCTGAATACGAGGTTCCTCCCGTTCTTCTTCATCTCTGCCCTTCCTGCAGCCGCCAGGACGTAGAGACCGATCAGGATTTCGAAACGCATCGCGACCCTGTCGTTCGTGCCGAAGGCCACTTCGAGCTTCGGGTCCCTCATCAGCGAGCCGGTGGTGACCCATCCCTTCCCCATTGCGGCGGCGAGAGCCTCGACCTTGCCTGGGGACACTATCGTCATGTGGTAGGAAGACGGGCCTCGGCTGTCGGCGCTGAAAACAAGATAGTCCCCGCCAGCGGTGCGGGACACCTCGTACTCCCGCCTGACCGCCTCCACGGTCCCCACGGGAATGAGGGCCCTGAAGAAATCCGTGACGCTCCTCTCCTTCATCTCCCCTGTTCGTCTCCTGAGCCCATTTATGCCTCACTATTGAAATGGCAGAAATATCCCGCCTTCGCCACCGACCACAATGGCGTCTGCCGGGAAGATATTCGCCCTCGCGATGGTGGCCGTCGTCGCGCTGCTGGTCATCTACACCGTCTACGCGACCACCAACGAACCCGGGTGCGCCGCCTCCTCCCCTCCGACTTCCTTCACCGTAAACGGGAAGACATACAGTTTCACCTACGTAGCCAGATGCCAGCCGCAGAGGGAGGCAGGTCTGATGAACAGGAAAGTGACCAACGAGACGACGATGCTCTTCGCCTTCCCATACTTCAGTTCCTGGTCGTTCTGGATGCAGGATACGAACACGAGCTTGGACATGATTTGGATCAACGCCACGGGGAGCACGGGACGGGTGGTGTACCTCGCTCTCGGCACCCAGCCCTACAGCACGTCCATCATCACTCCCACCGCTTCTGCAAACTACGTCATCGAAGCAAAGTCTGGGTTCGCCTACGAGAATGGCATCAGTGTGGGAACGACCGTCATTCTCAACTGATTGCGCTTCCTCGTGCTTCTCACCTTCGTCTAGGAATTTCGACCAATCCTCCTTTTGCCGGCATCCCTTGCGCTTGGAAGCGATGCAGGCTCCTCCCAAGCCCGCCATGAGCAGGGTGCAGAAGCTCCGCTGGTACGCGAACCAGCTCATGGCCGACGCCGCTGCCGACGAGAAGTCAGGGAACCTGCAGACCGCAGTGTCGGGCTATCTCCAGGCGACTGACATCCTGCTTCTTCTCGCCAGGGTCGAGGAGAACTACACGGCGTGGAAGTACTACACGGACAATGCTGCCCTCTGCCAGCAGAGGGCGAAACGCCTCCTCGCCCTTGCTCCCAAAGATGAGGCTACCCGAGCCCCCAGTCCCCAGGCGAGTCGAACCCACGTTCTTAATATACCACGGACATCGTTTCCCACGGAATGACAAAGTGGGAGTGCTACCGCTGCGGGCACATCTTCGAAGGCGATAATACCCCCGAGGAGTGTCCGAACTGCCATTACTCGCTTACCTTCTGGATCGAGGCGGGGGAATCCACAATCCCCACCGTCAGGAACTTCGTGAAGACCGACCCACTCGTGATTGACGCCAATGAGTCGGTCCTGAAGGCGGCCCAGATGATGCGCGACAGAAAGACCGGGAACGTCCTCGTGCTGATTAACGGAGAGCCCAAGGGGATTCTCACGGAGCGCGATATACTGTACCGAATCGCCGCCGACGATCTGCTCTCTTCGAGTATCCCTGTGCGAAAGATAATGACGTCGCCCATGATTTCGATTGAGGCCGACCAGCCCCTCTCAGAGGGGGTGCAGCTCATGGCGAAGCACGGTATCAGGACGGTCTTCGTTACAGACCACGGCAAGCCACTAGGCCTCCTGAACATGAGGGCCATCGTCGGGGACCAGTTCAGGGTCGCGAAGAGCCTAGAATCCTGAAACTCGGCCGAGGCAGTCGTTAAATCGGGGCGCCTGCTGAAGAGGGCCACGAACACCATCCTCTTCGTCTGCGTCGAGAACACCTTCAGGAGCGTGCTCTCCGAGGAGCTGTTCAACTCGAGGGCTCCTCCCGGTTGGTGCGCCGAGAGCGCCGGCGTGAGCCCTGCCTCTTCCGTGAATTCCAACGTCTCACGGTTGCTAAGCGAGGTAGGTATCAAGCTCACCGAGCGGGCTCCGAGGGTTGTTACCCCCGCGTTGGTCGCCAAGGCGTCGCGGGTCGTGACGTTCGGATGCCTAGACAGGTGCCCCATAGGCGCGGAGGGCAAGGGGGAGGACTGGCCCCTCCCTGGGGCAACGGGGAAGACGTTTGAAGAACTCAGGCAGATTCGAGACGAGCTTTCGAGGAGGGTAGACGACCTAATCAGCAGGTACTGCCTTCAGGACCAGACGGCAACCGGGTGACATTCAGCTGCAGGATTCGGGCATCGAGAATCTGAGGCAGGAGCTCCTGAGGGCGGCCAAGGCCCGCGGGACCCTCACCTACGGGGAATTGATGAGGATTCTCGGAATCTCGAGGGGGCGCCCTCTCTTCGAGGCAATCTCGGCCGTTGACAGGGACGAGTATCGCAAGGGAGCGCCTGGGTTCGCAGCAATCATAGTCCGGAAGGACACGGGCTTCCCAGGAGGAGGCTTCTTCTGCGACGACAGCCTACCCGCGTCCTTGAGGAGGCCCTTCTCTAGGGCGAACGACCCCAGACTCTCGGCGGCTGAAATTAACTACATCAAGGAAGCCCAGAAGAAGATTTGGGACTACTACTCGTTCGAGGCGCAGACCTAGATCAGTCCGAGCACCGAAGCTCACTGACCCCTCTCTTCCATCTGCCTCTGGACCGACTGCCAACCCGCCTTCGTAATCTTCTTCTTGTCATACAGCGTCTGGACCAGACCCCTGACGTCGGTGAACGCGCTCAGCCTCACCCCCGTCGCCCTGAGCTTCGCCCTCCCCCCTTCCAGCCTATCAACCAGGACCACCGCTTCCCCGACGACACACCCTGCTTTCCTCAAGGCCTCCGCCGCCAAGGTTAGCCTCCCCGCTGCGTCGGCTACGTCCCCGATGACCACGGTTCGCCAACCCGGCCTCACCGCCCCTTCTACCAGAACCCTCTTCCAATCGGCGTCGTCTTTTCTTACGTGGAGCAGGGGCTTCTTCAGCAGATACGAAACGGGAGAGGAGAAGGCGACGCCCGCAGTCCCTTCCCCGGCCACGGCATCGAAACTGTTCTCCCCCATCTCCTTCAGCACCGCGAGGTAGGCTGTGACGGCGAGGGTGTACGCCTCAGGGTCGCTGGGGACGATGCTCAGGTCGAGGGAGTAGGAGCTCGTCTTTCCTTCCTCCAGGGTGAACCTCCCAAGCCTCAGGGCCCCGATGCGGAAAAGCGCCTCCGAAAGGGCCACCCTCCCTCCAGCGGGCTCGATGGACTTTGTGGACTCGCTCAAGAGCTCTCTGCCCGAACCAACCTATCCAACGGATTTGAACCTGAGCTCCGCCCAGGCGCCTTCGAGCAGCCGTCTGACTTCCGAGTCCTCGACCTGTTCGAAGTTGTTGTAGAACTCCCCAATGGCGAAGAAGAATCGGGGCTGTTCGAGGCACACGACTCGGGCCCCTTCCCTGGAAGTTCCATCCACGGCTTCAGGGGGCGCCACGGGCACCGCTACGACCACTTCTTTCGGAGCCCTCTTCCGGACCGATTGGACCGCCGCCCGCATCGAGTTTCCAGTGGCCATGCCGTCGTCCACAATGATCACCGTCCTCCCCTCCAGGTCGGGATACGGCGCGTCCCCTCTCAGACTCCTCATCCTATCTCTAACTTCCGACTTCTTCCTGTTCGCCTCTTCCTGCAGGTACTCTGCCGTTGCTCCTACCAGCTCTGCAGCCCGTCTGTCGACAATGACATCTCCTTCCTGAGTGACGGCTCCCAGGGCGAACTCGGGTTCTCCCGGTGCAGCGATCTTCTTCGTCACGACGATGTCAAGGGGCGCGTCCAACGCTTCCGCTACCTCTCTGGCCACCACGACCCCGCCCCTGGGCATCCCCAGGACAACCACGCCCTTTCCCCTCAGCCCCTCAAGCGCCCTGCCGAGCTTCTTCCCTGCATCTTTCCTGTCCTTAAAGAGAGGCAAGCGGTCCCCCGCCGGCGCCCCCTCACATAACTAGTTGCTCCGGTGAAGAGCGGCTCTCAACGGAACACGGGATACTTGTCAATCGCCGAAGAGGCTCCGACCACCCAGACCTCCCAGCTGTCCCTTATCCGCAGGTCCACCGACCTGAGCTTCCCCCGTGGGACGGCAAGTATCCTCCGCACCGACCCGCGCTTGAAGAGGTAGGGCTGGAAGGAGACGCTGGACACACGCTTCTCCCTCAGTCGTTTCATGCTGGGGTGCGTCTCACACTCTACCACCACCAGCTCCTCCGTCGCGCCCTCCGATTTGTATCCCAGCAGGTCTGGCCTGTATGAGGCCCAGGTGACCCTTTCCCCCGGAGGGAGAAGAGGCTCCTCAACAACAGCGTAGCGCTCCTGCTCAAGCTCCTGCCTGACGACCGCCTTCATCGACCTGTGGATCTGAGACTCCACGCGCCACCCTGGGCCGCGTCGCGATTTCACCATTGGGCTGTGTCGACTTGCACCCAGAGGTCATGGTTTGCGGACGCGCACGCCCGGGCACCGATTGCAGGGATGCCAGTTGCGGTTTGTCCGCGGCTGCGTGATATTGTGGTCAACAGAAAATCTGTTGTTTGTCAGCAACTAGAGTCAAGCTAGGATAACAGTCGTTCAACCCAGTGTGTTGCCAGCTCTCTCGCTGTTGGCTCTGCCAATGGCCGGGGACGCAGTCCGAGTCGACGCCGGTTACGCGCGAGGTCGGGAATATTCCGGGCTGCGCCTTGGTCGGAAGCGGCGCCTTGTGCTCGCCAGAGCCTGGTGTGGTCCGACGACCACGCCCCGGGATGGTGGAGAAGCGCAGGCGGGGGCTGGAACGCACGAAGACGGAGGTACGTTGGAGGGTGGAAAACCCTTCTTCGGCCGAGCGAGGCGTGGAGCGTCATGCTTGGCGCCGGACTGGGACGAAGAAGAAGTTCGAAACCCAAAGGTGCACCGAAGTCCGAATGCGGTTCGACTCCCAAGTGCGATTCGAAGCCTGAACGGTGCGTGGAAGAATGACTGCCCCTGGTTCTGCGACGGAGCAGACGAAAACAGCGAGGGGCGGCTTTGTCTTCCTGCTTAATTACGAGCTCGACGCGGCTTCGCTCGTTGAGCGAACTCACTGCGCAGAACGGCGACACCGTCTCGGTCCACTACGTCGGGAAGTTTCCGGGAGGAAAAATCTTCGACACAAGCATGAAGGCGGAAGCGATCAAGGCGGGGCTGTTCAACCTCGCCCGCGACTATAAGCCGTTGCAGGTGGTTCTCGGGAAACATCAGGTCATCGGCGGCTTCGAAGAGGCCCTGCTAGGCATGAAGGTCAACGAGACCAAGGAAGTAACCCTCCCCCCTGAGAAGGCATACGGCAGGTCGGGCAATCACCCTATGGCGGGGAAGACACTTCAGTTCAAGCTCCTCGTTACCAGCATCAAGAAACCCTAGTGGAAGGGCGCGATGTCAGAGTCGAAGTCCAATCCTTAATGAGCCTAGCATTTCGGCCGGCGCGAGATTGTCAGAGAAGAAATGGGTAGTGAGGGACGGGAAACCCAGGTGCAAGCACTGTGGCTCCCTCCTTCAGCCTGTCGACGAGCCCCTGGCGTTGAGGTGCGTGAGCTGCGGACACACCTACCTTCTCAGCGACGACGAGTTGGCCGAACTGACATTCGATCTGTCCGACTGACGACGCCGCCGGATGACTACGCTGGAGCACAGACCACCTTGGCGCTAGGTGGCCCTCAGGTGCCTATCATAGAATGCCCTGGACTTGGCCCTGTTACCACAGCTCTCCATGCTGCACCACCTTCGGGTCTGACTCTTCGAGCAGTCGAGAAACAGCGAACCACACCCTTCCTCCTCGTTGGCGCACTCCCTGACCCTCGACAGGTCCTTCGAAGTCAGCAGCATTGCCGCCGATTCGGCTATCTGATACAGCATCATTTCTGGTGACGTGTCGCAACTCAACCCCCAGTCATATCCTTCCCCGGTCTCCTTCACCACCATCCGCGCGAGGCTCTTTGCTAGATACTCGTTCAGTATTTCCAAGTCTTTCGGAGGCGCCCTGCCCTTGTGGGCGATGGCCGAGAAGATGCGATATATCGCCTCCCTCAGGCGCACGGCTTCGGCCAGCACAGGGGCGAGGTCTCCCCTGGCCGACGGCCGGGCTAGCGCGTTGACCTGCTTCTGGTCCAGAAGCCCCTTCTTGAGGCTCCATTCCAGGAGCGCGGCGTAGGAGTCGAGGGTGTCCCTGGCATGGTCGCTCGTCCTCCAGTCCACCGTGTCCGTGAAGTCCAGGCACAGCTCCAAGTCGGTTCCCATTGCTCCCCGATTGGCTGCCTGCATGCGCGAATACTTTCGGAGACCCCTATATCAACCTAACCACCATGGAGAGTATAGAGCGTTAGGTTAAAATACCCAACCATCTCACCCGAAGGATGGTGGTTAGAAAGCAAATGAGCCAACGCGAGCGCATCACGACGCAAAGAGGTCTGGCCTCGGTATTGGTGAGGCCGATGTCAGCGGATAACGGTCTGGAAGACCTGGATTCCGTCCGGCAGAGGATTCAGGCTGGTAAGGCATTCTTGAGGGTGGTCGAGTACCCTTGGGGAGTCGAGTTCGATTTGAGCGAGGTGGAGAGTCAGGAATGAGCTCCAACGGCAAGGTCAGGGTTCTAGTGAAGAGCCGGAAGGTCCCCACTGGCGTGATCCAGCTCCATCAGACCACATACCTGTTTTCCGGCATCCCCATGAAGACGACGAGGATGGAACGCAGAGTTCTGTACGATTACGTCCTCGGTGAGGATCATCAAAGGGCCGTCGAGGAGGCGCGAAAGCTCGCTGGCAGCCTCTGTCTGGATCTCGAGGTGATTGACTCCAGGAACCAGAGCCTCTTTGGTCGGCTGATGTCTTTCCTCGATGGGAGAAACGGCCAGAACCCCAGCATAGAGGTTTCTCCTCCCGCGGTGACGATCACTTCAGGCTCTTCGCCGGTCTCTCCCGGGCGCTAGCAGTACTCGGCCTTGGATCGTCAATCAAACGGGATGGCCCTCACGGCGGGGGCCAGCATCATCTGGGGAACCAGCTTCGTGGCCACGAGCGTAGGGTTGGAGTACTCCAACCCTTACGTGCTCCTCTTTGAGAGGTTCTTCATAGCGAGTGTCGCAATCCTGGCGCTAGGCATCTTTGTCAGGTCGGCCCGCGTCTGGGTTGAGCTGCGGCGGCCACGGACTTGGGGCATCGGGGGGGTGTACGCCGCCGCCTTCCTTCTTCAGTTCCTGGGTCAGAACTACTCGGGTGCTTCGGCTTCTGCCCTGCTCTCCAACCTCTTCATCGTCTTCGTGCCGGTTGCCGCCTTCTTCCTGCTGAGGGAGCGCCTGCCCAACTCGTCCAAGGCTGCGGTTGGCGTGAGCGTTATCGGGATCGTCCTCGTTCTTCCATCGGGTCTTCAGGTAACCGGCACGACCCTGGGGGATATGCTCCTTGTGTGCGCTTCCCTTGGTTACACCCTGTTCATAGTGCTAGGGAAGAAGTATGGCGTCTCTTCCCTGGCGAGTTCCTTTGCGCTCATAGTTTCGATGACTGTGATAATGGCGCCGCTTGCGGCCCTCGAAGGTGGTCCACTCGCACTCAGCACGGTCTTCACCAACACTGCATGGGAATCGGTGATCTGGCTGGGGGTTCCCTGCACCGTAGTCGCTCTGGCCATGTACACGCGAGGGCTGGCTTCCATAAGGGCCACACAGTCGGCCGCCCTGCTGCTCCTCGAAATCCTGGTCGGTGTTGCACTTTCGGTAGCACTGCTCGGGAACGCACTCAGCCTGACCCAGCTGCTGGGTGCGAGCGTCATAGGCTTCGGGATACTCCTGTCTTCTCGACAGTGAAACACCGTTCCCTGCACTGCTGTTTCACCAGGTGTTTGATGGTGGCGGCGGGCGGTTCGACCGAAGCCTTCACGTTCCTGTATATTCCCATTGACCCCGAAGCCTTTTACCTCGTGGTAGGGAAGCAGGTCGTGTAGCATTGGCCAAGCGAGCTTTCACGATAGACACCGGAAGCGAGAAGATTCCGGTCGAGGGGCACGCCCACCAGAACGTTGCAGTGAAGTATCTCATGAAGCGGCGTAGGAGCCTAATCTTCACCAAGGATCCGGCCAAGGTAGAGAAGCTCTTCGGCGAGGTTCCGAAGCGGATCAGTATCATCGGGGCCAACGTCACCAAGACCTACAACGTTACCTGGGAGAGGGTCAGCACCGGCGAGTTCGCGGGCGCCAGGTTTACCTTCACACTGGAAGAGGTCAAGTAGGTCATCCTTTTCTGCCAGTGTCTGCACCAGTGCCGCAATGGCACCCACCTATCGCAAAGACGCCTACAGCGACGCCATCAACAGGGTCCGTTCACAGCATTCTGACACGATCAAGGCCGCCAGCATGACCGTCGAGTGCCCCAGGTGTAGGACGAAGCAGGTCATCACCGAGGCGCCCGGGATGCGAGTCTGCGTGAAGTGCGGCTTCGAGTTCCGCCCGCTGCAGCAGCGCTAGCACTCCTCATCACGGTCTTGACGGCAGCCGTCTTCCGGTCCGCCCAGGCGACGCGGCTCGTACCGCAGGAAGCGCGCATGGACCTGGCGTCCGTTGGGCTGCTCGCCTTCGCTCCGGCCGCCCACCCCCTGGTCGGTTGCGGTTCCTCGCCACAGCCGGGGCATGTGACCAGGCCCTAGGTCATTTCGCTTTGTTGGTAAAGTACTTTTTCAGGGGCTGCCAGTAATACTCCTTCCACCCCTCGGCGTAGTAGTCTACCTGCCCCCCGGGAACCTTGGAGTGCACCATGGTGAGCTCTGTCTTCTTCCCCCTCGCCTTCAATGTGAGCTCGATCAACGACGGGGGGTACCCCTCGGGCCACTCGGTGGTCGTCCACTCGTGGAGAATCCTCTTGCCCTTCTCAAGCTCTAGGTACTTCCCTCTGATGTATCCATCTCCGGCCGTGAACCTACCACCCACCTTCGACGTTCCCGTGGCTGCCTGCCCGGTGAAGGCGGCATGCTTCTTTGGGTCGACGTAGGCCTCGTACACCTCTAGAGGGCTGGCGTCGATCAGAGTGGTCTGCCTGATGGTCCCAAACTTCATCCCCTACGCTGCGCTCACGTGAATAATAAAGCGCAACCTACCCGGTCAGTGCGGCCCAACGCCGTCTGAACACCGCACCCGTCGCTCAGCTAGATTTCTTCCAGGCCTGGGCCCTCTTGCAGAATTCTTCTGCCTCGTCAGCGGCCCTCTCGCACCTTTCGTAGTGGCCGATGACCTCCCTGAGCAGCTCTTCAATGGGGGTCGGAGCCCCGGGGCACTCGGAATCGAGCTGTGCCCTTATCTCCATCAGGGGCCGCCAGACGTCCGCAGGTATGACCACAGGCACTCCCTGCTTGCTCGTCGCCATGGCGTGATACGGCGGGCCGTAGGTATTTCTGGATTGGTGGCACAGGCCCTAGCTCGTCAGACCGGCAAGGGAGGCGTATTCGACGAAGTTGTTCTCGCCAACAGCCTGGTCGAACCCGCCGACGCAGTAGACGTACCCCGAGAGGGCCACACAGGTCGTCCCGATTCCGACTGGGTAGCTGGGCGATTGCTTCCACGTCCCGATCCCCGTCGAGGATATCGGGGCGTAGTATACCGCGTTGGTGTACGTAGGGCTGGACCCGCCGCCCGTCTCTCCACCGATGCAAAGAATCTCCCCGGAGGAGACCACGCACGCCTGCCCAGTGCCGGCTACTGGGTAAGTCGTCGTTGAAGTCCAGGCTCCCACGCCGGACGATGAGAGAGTCGCGTAGTAGACTGTCCCCACTGAGTTGCCATTGCCGTCTGCTCCGCCGAGGCAGTAGATGTTGTTGCCAAAAGCGTAGCACGTCGGGAAGTAGACGTTGGCGGGGTAGGGGGTTGTCGAGTTCCACTCGCCTATCCCAGACGAGGACAGGGGAGCATACCAGACCGAGTTCGTAGGCGTCGCGTCAGCATTGGACCCGTCCGTCTCGTTCACCCCTCCCAAACAATAGATGTAGGATTGGGACGCCACGCAGGACTGGCTGTCGACCGGGACCGGGAAGGGAGTCGAGGAGCTCCAGTTTCCTGGCGAGCCGGACGCCGAGACGCTCGTGTAATAGCTTGAGGCTACGTCGTCCCCATTGTCGTTGTACATGCCTCCAAGGCAATAGATGGTGCCCGAATAGAGAACGCACGACTCGCCGTTGATGAACTTTGGATAGGGGTTTGGACCGGGCGCCCAGCCGGTGATGTTACCGGAGGGCGATGTGGGTGAGGCGTAGTATATCTCGTCGCGCGGGCCTTGGTTGACGTCCTGTCCCCCAATACAGATTATCGTAGAGGCGCTCCCCACGCACTGCTGCCCCCCTATCGCGAACGTGCCCCCCACTTGGACGGGGTACCCGGCAGCGCAATTCCAGGTTGCTGTGCAAAGGTTCGGCGATGCTGTCATCGCAGACACTACATAGATCGCCGCCACCACTATTATGACGACCACCAGGACAACGATGATAATCCTGGAAGCCTTCATGGTCTCGATCGCCCTTGCCGCTGCCTAAAGTCCCATGCTGTTGATTACTTTGCCTGAATTCGCATCGACGACGAGCACGATCTTCTTTCCTTTGTGGTCGTACCTGGCGAACCAGATGGGTGCGTGAAGCAGCTCAACGTCCCCGACATCTGATTGGGTCGTGAGCTGTTGGATCATGTGGTACTTGGCGTGAGCCTTCTCTGACTGCAGCTGATCGACCAGCGTCTTTGCCTGGGACTTCGCAACGTCCTCACCTATGTCCCCATTGAGGACCTTGACCGTTTTCGGAATCTTTGAGATGTCAAACAGCGTCCTCCCTCCGAGGTCGAATTCATAGTCTCTTGGCTGGTACTCAGTCAGGGCCTTCAGGGCGACCACGGGGAAGTTGTAGTTCGCATCCATCTGTTCCGTCTTCCTCATTCCTCCCCCGTATCCCATTCCCATGCCGTAGAGCATGAACCACCTCGACAGGAACAGTCCACTCAGAGTCGGTAGCTTCCCTCTCCCACCGAAGACCCTCCTCCTCCCTCCCATGCCACCCCCGAATCCTCCCCCTCCCATCCCGCCTAGTATTACCCCCATCAGCGCAGCAGTGGTAGCGGTCTGTCCCATCTGAGCCGCCACGTTGGCGGCGACGATCGTGGTTCGCGCAGAGACGCTAACGACCCAGTAGGGGACGTACGACAGGTTCATTTCTTCCTGGGTTGAGTCTTCGTGCAGGTGCCTGTGCAGCAGGCCCTTGTCCATCAATGGCGTGATTATAGCATTGACTTGGTCGACGTCCCCCAGCTTGATGGGGAGCATTGTCTGCTTCTGGATCCCGGTCCATCCCTGGTCTCCGAGTGTGACCCCGCTTCCGCAGTATTCGCAGGTTATCACCATCTCACCAAACTTTGGCGCTATGGGCGCCCCGCAGCTGGGGCACTTCAGCGAGGTGGCGCCGCTGGGTGCCAGCACGTTCTGGCTCGTCTTGGCCGGCTGTGACTCGGGGGCCTGCCCCATCTTCGTCCCGCACTTGTAGCAGAAGGCAGCGTCGTCCGGAAGCTGAGAACCGCACTTCGGGCAGAACAACCACGCTCACCTAGAGCTTGGTCCCGCAGTTGTTGCAGAACTTCGTGCCTTCGGCAACGGGACTCCCGCAGTTGGGGCAGAACTTGCTCCCGCCGGCGGGTGTTGGGGGCATCTGGGGCTGAGGGAAGTTGAAGCCGCAGTTGGGGCAGAACTTCGAAGCCGCAGGGACCATGGTCGCGCAGTTTGGACAGCTCTTCGACTGCATCGTCTGACCCATCCCCTGGGCCATCTGTCCTCCGATCACTCCGCCCACGCCGATGCCCGCTCCGAGGCCTGCGAACGTCCCCGCGCTTCCGCTGGGGTTCTTCGCTGCGTCGTCTATGGCCTGGCCCGTCTGATATTGCAGGTAGTTGACGCCCAGGACCTGCATCTGAGACCTGGTGTCTATGGCCTTCTGAACCTCGTCCGGGAGGCTGATGGTGAGCCCCGAGATCTTGTTGATCTCGATGCCGTACTGGCCCAGGTTGTCCGGGCCCGCTGCGAGAACCTCCTGTTCGATATTCATCAGGTTCGCAGCCAGTTCAGTGACCTTCAACCCCTGCTGCTTCATCTTGCCGAGGGCGTTGTAGACAAGGATGACGAGCTGCTCCTTCAGCCTGTCCTCGACCTCGTCCGAAGTCTCGGCGCTGAAGGTTCCGACAAACTGGTTGATGTACAGTTCTGGAGACGAAATCTTCCACCGGTACTCGCCAAAGACCCTCAGATTGACGATGCCGAAGGTCGGGTCAGTGAACTGGTACGGCTGGGCGCTTCCGAACTTCCCGTCCATGTACCTCTTCGGTACGTAGTACACCTCCGCCCACTGGGTGACGCCGGTGAAGAACTTCAGCAGGTTCCCGACTATGGGCGCATTGAAGTCGGTAAGAGCGTATCTGTTTGGCTGGTCGAAGTAGGTGAGAGCCTTCCCGTCCCTATAGAACACCGCAGTTTCGTCCTCTCTAACGACGATGTTGTCGTTGAGCCTGATCTGTCGTGGTGCCTTCCACAGGGCGCTGTTGACCTTCTGATCGTCTGGCCAGGCGAAGGTCGTGGAACCGATTACGCTTCCGCCTGTCGCAGGGACTTCCGGGCTGCTCTTCTTACCGAATACCATCGCAATCACTGGCCGAGGGCTATGCCCTCTATAGCCTCCATCCTCTGAGACCACTTCTGTCTGATGTCAGCCACCGACCGGACAAACCCGCCAATGGTGGACTGGATCGCGTTGGGGGCCGTGCTGTCGTAGGTGAGCTTCCCCGGGGAGGTCGCGTCGTCCAGCTGGAAGACGGCGGACACGAAGGAATAATCGTAGTCGTAGAGCTTGTTCAGCTTGTTCTCGTCTATGCGGATGGGTGCCACCCACCCGGCGTACCCCTGGGCCGCATGCCTCACCTCTCCGCTGAGTGTCTGAACCTGGGCAATAAGTGAGCCCACGCTCGTGAGGTTCGTGAAATCGTTGCTCGCGGTGACCTGCTTCCTCAGCTGCTGCAGGTTGTCCTTTACATGATCGAGCCTATCCGCGACCTGGTTCCTGAGGAGCTCGTCTGACACCCTGATGTCCTCCTTATTCCTGTACCCTCTCAGCCCCGGTATGAGAAGCTCTAGCTTCTTCGCGATACCCCTGTTGTCGTCCACCTGCTGCCTGATGTCTGGATTGCCCTGAGACAAGGCCTTACGGGCGGCTGCGCCCCACACATCATTATAAATTTTGGCAATGTTTATCGGGATTGGGTACGGTCTCCCTCGTCTTGGACCTGGAGAGGCTCAGAATCGGGTGCAGCGGCTGGTCTTACAAGGACTGGCAGGGCACATTCTACCCCAAGGGGCTCCCAGCAAGGGACTACCTGAGCTACTATTCCAAAGTCTTCAACTGCGTGGAGATCGACTCCAGCTTCTACCGAATTCCGAACCAATTCATGGTGACGCAGTGGAGGAACAACACCCCGGGCGGGTTCCTCTTCTCCCCCAAGCTCCCCAAGAAGATTACCCACGAAAACAAGCTGAAGGACTCCGAGTCTACCCTTGTCTACTTCTACAGCGTGCTGAGCAAGCTGAAGGACAAGCTCGGCCCGATCGCCGTCCAACTCCCTCCGTCCATCAAGCTGAGCACCCACGAGGCGACCATGAAGGAGTTCATTTCCCAGCTCAGCCCGGAGTTCAGGCACGCCATCGAGTTCCGCCACAAGTCTTGGTTTACTCCGGAAGTCTACACCCTGCTGAGGAAAAACAGCATCGCCATGGTCTGGTCCCTGAACCAGTACGTTGAGACCCCTCCCGAGGTCACGGCAGACTTCATCTATCTACGGATGGTCGGGGACAGGGAGCTCACCGAGTTCAGCGGCATCCAGAAGGACAGGTCCGCAGACATGAAGCGCTGGGCAACGGCTGTGAAGGAGAACGCAGCCAAGTTCGAGTCAGGTTACGTCTTCTTCAACAACCACTTCGCCGGGTTCAGCCCAGAATCGTCCAACGAGTTCCGAAGGCTGCTGGGGTTAATGGAGCTCGACTGGAGAGGCCAGGGCGCGGAGCAGCGGACGCTCTTCGGGACGTAGCTGAGAGATGCAACGAGAATCCAGGGCAATCCTACACGTAGACCTGGACGCCTTCTACGTCTCTGCCGAGGTCAGGGAACACCCCGAGCTGAAGGGCCTCCCGGTGGTGGTGGGCGCCGACCCCGAGGGAGGAAAGGGGAGGGGTGTCGTCGTAGCCTGCTCCTATGAGGCGAGGAGATTCGGGCTAAGGTCTGGGATGCCCATCTCGACGGCCTACAGGCTGTGCCCCCATGCGAAATACATCCATCCGAACTGGGGTCTCTATGAGAAGGTCTCCGAAGAGGTCATGGCGACTCTGCGGGGCTTTGCGGACAAGTTCGAGCAGGCTAGCATAGACGAAGCGTTCCTGGATGTCACCAGCAGGGGGAACAACGAGGAGTCTGCCAGGAGGGTGGCCCTCGAGGTGAAGGAAGCGGTCAGGGGGAGGAACAGCCTCACCTGCTCTGTGGGGGTTGGCCCTAACAAGTCGTCGGCGAAGATTGCTTCCGACAGAAACAAGCCCGATGGGCTCACGATCGTCCCCTTCAAAGACGTCCCAGGCTTCCTTGCTCCTCTTCCTGTAGGGGTCGTCCCCGGCATAGGCAGGAAGACGGGGGAGTTCCTAAGCGAGAAGGGCATCACCACCATCGGGCAGCTCCAACAGATCGACGGCAAGCAGCTGCTCACCTGGTTCGGCAAGAACGGCGTCTGGCTGTGGGGCGTAATCCACGGAGAGGAGAACGTCGATGTCAGGCAGCAGGAGATGCCGAAATCGCTGAGCGTCGAGAGGACATTCAAGGAGGACGTGAAGGACTTTCGCGAAGTGAGGAGGGAGGCAGCCGATGGCGCTGCCGAGCTGATGAGGCGGGTGAAATCGGCAGGCTACTCCTACAAGGTGGCAGGGATCAAGATCAGGTTTCAGGGCTTCGAGACCCACACCAGGGAAAGGACTCTGTCAAGCCACACCGACAGCGAAAGCCCCCTCTTGGAGGCCGTCGACAGACTCTTGGACGAGTTCGAGATGAAGGGGAAACCCGTCAGGCTGATAGGAGTCCGGGTTGCCGACATTCAGCGCTCAACTTCTGGACTTTCAAGGCTCGACGATTGGGCGGGAGCCTGAGTGGTGCTTGGCTGCTCTTCCGGCGGCCTAGCGTTCCTGAACATTACCCAGAAAATGGTAATGCCGACCACGTAGAGCACCGTCGCGACGTAGAACGGCAGTGCGATGAGGCCCGCTCCTATCCATGTGAGCCCAACGGTGGTCGACAGCGAGTTTGGAAGACGCCACAGGGACGCCGCTAACCCCGAGGCCATTCCTCTCTCGTCAGGAGAGACGAGCCCCATAATCAGCGACTGTGTCAGGGGATTGGAGAGGTTCATGAGAAAGACGCGGATCACGTAGAAGGTGGCCGAAACGGGAAAGTTTGGTGACAGCGGAACCGCCAGCATGAAAACCGTGGACGAGGCCTCTGTGATCACGGTGGCCTTCACGAGCCCGTACCTCCGGGCGAGCCTCGGTGTGATCACAACCACTACTGCAGTCAGGAGAGAAGTGATAGAGAGCACGAGACCGCTAACGTCATCTGACACACCGTAAGCGGCATTGAACCACACCGTCATTATGGGCACGAACAGTCCCGCACCTACCGCTATCAAGACGCTGTAGGACAGATACTTGACGAGGACGCTTCCTGACTTCCTCGGCAGCCACTCCTTCCGCCTCTCGAAAGACGGCCCCTCTCTGACCCTCAGCAGGAACGGGGTGATCGAAAGACCGAGCAACCCTACGACCGCGAAAAGAATCACGTGAGCCTGCCCGAGATCGAACCCGAAGCTCTCGAGCCCGACCACCGAGGAGATGACCGCCGCGCCAACCGCACTGGCAATCCACCCTAGAATACTCAAGAGGGAGAACGCCGGGGTCCGCTTCTCGTCTCCTGCGTGTCCTGCGAGCAGCGCGGACACCGAGACGGCATAGGAGGCTTCGCCCGTCCCTTCAAGGACAGCTACAAGAAGAATGAGCGAGTAGTTGCTCGTCAGCGAGAATCCAATGAGGCTGAGGCTCGCGCAGAGATTGCCAAGAACGAGCATCCTCTTTCGCCCGAACCTGTCAGCGATGATTCCCAGGGGGATGCTTTCCACCACCAGAGTCAGTCCCATGACGGTGATGACGATACCAGCCTCGGTGTGCCCTATCCCTTGGAAGTTGATCAGGTAATACCCGAGGTCCGTGTAGATGAAACCTATTGCCACGTTCGGGATGAACGTCAGGTAAATGAGCTGCCTTGCCTGCCAGGGAATGCCCCGGTAGTCGCTGAACAATCTTCGCCCACAGCGGGTCGTAGAAGTCGGTATAAACACAAGACGAACCCCGCTGACGCCTTGACGTTGCGCACCGGGGGAGAGGACACCGCTGTGGGGGTAGACGTGGGCGGGACCTTCACCGACATCGTCATCGGCGGCCCTCAAGGCATCACCGTCCAGAAACTCCCCACAACCCCTTCCCCCGAAGACGCGGTAGTGGCAGGATTGGCCAAGCTCGGTGCGAGGGCTCGCGGGGCCCGCCTGGTATCGCACGCCACGACCCTGGCGACCAACGCGCTTCTCACGCACTCGGGGCTAGCGCGCTCTGCCCTGATCACCAACGCGGGGTTCCGTGACGTCCTCGAAATCGGCAGACAGCGTCGCCCCGAGGTCTACAACCTGGGAACCAGGCGGCCTCCCCCCCTCATCGAGAGGCGGCATCGCCTGACCATCTCCTGCAGGATTAGAGGGGACGGCATCGAGTCAGCGCCCCTTGACGCCGCTGTCGCGAGGTCCTTGGCGAGGCGGGTGGTCCGCGAGGGGTATCAGTCCGTCGCAATCTCCTTCCTCAACTCCTACCTCGACCCCGCCCACGAGCTTGAGATGAAGGTCGCACTCAGGCACGAGAGGTTCGGCGGCCACATCAGCCTCTCGAGCGAGGTGGACCCCGAGTACCGAGAATTTGAGCGGACG
>Ga0187766_10000134_pt1 | contig 36249 bp, 33 predicted proteins | sample 0216_QUI02_MP05__4_FD_132971 | JGI IMG/M metagenome (GOLD analysis project Ga0187766, IMG submission 132971) | Tropical peat soil microbial communities from peatlands in Department of Meta, Colombia - 0216_QUI02_MP05_20_MG | ecosystem: Environmental > Terrestrial > Soil > Wetlands > Peat ... | reverse complement strand
GAGCGCGAGGTAGAAGTCCTCGCCCTTGCGGAAGCCCATTTCGCGGATCACGTCCGCCAGCAGCGGCGAGCCGACGAGCTTTTGCGCCGGCAGCCCCGCCTTCTTCAGATGGTCCTGCAGCAGCTCGCGGCCGGAGTGCTCTGCGTCCTTGCGCGACTCGGCCTTGAACCAGGCCTTGATCTTGTTCCGGGCGCGCGTCGTCCTCACCAGCGCCAGCCAGTCGCGCGACGGGCCGCGCTCGCGCTTGGAGGTCAAGACCTCGACGATGTCGCCAGAGCGGAGCTGGTAGGAGAGCGGCACGATCTTGCCGTTGACCTTGGCGCCGACGCACCGGTGGCCCACGTCGGTGTGGATCTCGTAGGCGAAGTCGAGCGGCGTTGCGCCGGCGGCGAGCGACTTCACCTCGCCTTTCGGCGTGAACACGAACACCTCATCCTCGAACAGGTCGACCCGGAGCGTCTCCATGAATTCACGGGGGTCGCTCAGATCCTGCTGCCAGTCCAGCAGGGAGCGCAGCCACTTGAGCTTTTCGTCGGAGTCGCGTAGTCCGGCCGAACCGCGGGCGCCGGACTTGGTCGCATCTTCCTTGTACATCCAGTGAGCGGCGATCCCGAACTCTGCGAGATCGTGCATCTCGCGCGTTCGGATCTGGATCTCCAGCGGCCTGCCCTCGGGACCGATCACGGTCGTGTGCAGCGACTGGTACATGTTGAACTTGGGCATCGCGATGAAGTCCTTGAAGCGCCCGGGTAGCGGCTTCCACAGCGAGTGGATCACGCCGACGGCGCCATAGCAGTCCTTCACCGAGCCGACGATCACGCGCATCGCGGTGAGGTCGTAGATCTCGTTGAACTCCCGCCCCTTCTTGGTCATCTTCGAGTAGATCGAGTAGAAGTGCTTGGCGCGGCCCGAGATCTCCGCGTCGATCGCCAACGCGTCGAGCTCCTTGTGCAGGTAGTCCCCGGCTTCGTTGACGTAGCGCTCGCGCTCCACCCGCTGCTGCGCGACGAGCCCCTTGATCTCGTTGTATTTGCGCGGATGGAGCGTCTGGAAGGCGAGATCCTCGAGCTCCCACTTGATCGCGTGGATGCCGAGCCGGTGCGCGATCGGCGCGTAGATGTCGAGCGTTTCGCGCGCCTTGTCGATCTGCTTCTGCTTCGGCATCGCAGAGATCGTGCGCATGTTGTGCAGGCGATCGGCGAGCTTGATCAGGATGACCCTGATGTCCGTGGCCATCGCGACCATCATCTTGCGGTAGTTCTCGGCCTGCGCTTCGTCGCGCGACTGGAAGGTCAGGCCGGTGAGCTTCGTGACGCCGTCGACCAGCCCCGCAATCTCCTCGCCGAACGCCTCCCTGACCTCGTCCAGCGACGCGCTCGTGTCCTCCACCGTGTCGTGCAGCAGCGCGGCGCAGAGCGTCTCGGTGTCGAGCCGCATCCCGGCGCAGATCTTCGCCACCCCGACCGGATGGATGATGAAGTCCTCGCCCGACCTGCGACGCTGATCGGCGTGGTGCACGCACGCGTACACGAACGCCTCTTCGACCCGGTCACGGTCGATCGCGAGCGCTGCCTGAGCCGCGTGCTCCTCGACGATCGCGAACAGGTCGCCGAGCAGCCGCTGCTCGGCGGGCGTCAGCTCGGTTCGCGGGACCGCCGCCTGCGCCGCGGACGGCTCGACGCGGTCGACGGGCGGCCGGGTTCTGATCACGGTCGACGAACCACGACCGCCGTCGCCATCCGCGTCCGCCGCGATCGTCGGGGCACGATCCTCATCCTTCTTCGCCCGTCCGTCGCTGCGCGTCAGCCGCCTGGTCGGGGATTTGGGTTCGTCAGGTATCGCCGTCCGTCCTCGTATCGCTGTGCGTAGGTCCTGTAGGCCGGCGATCGCTCGAGCGCCGTCTGCGACGCGCTCGCGATTGCCACGGCCGGCAGATCCCGGTCGAGGCTGACGAGCTCCAGCTCCGCGAGAACCTCGATCAACCTGGCGGCCAGGCGTGCCGGCCGACCGTGTGGACCGTCTCCGCGAAGCAGCAGCTCGAGCTCCTCACCGACCACCCTCTCCCGGTGTCTGATGTCACGGTAGAGAGCGGCGAGCGAAGTACGGAGACCGTATTCCAGCTCGTGCATCTGCTGTGCAAAGCGTAGCTCAGCCTCGCCCCACGCCAAGGTCGTGAACCCCGATCCTGCATCCAGCAGCCGTGCCGCGTGCGGCCCCGACGGCGGGTCGAGCGCGACCAGATGCGAGAAGCGACCGGCCAGGACGGGGTGACACTCGAGCCCGTGATAGGAGATCAGCGAGAAGCCGCCGGCTCGTGCGCGGAGGCCTTCGAGCCGACGGGGCACATCGGCGCACACCGCCAGCACCGATCCCGCGGACGCGATCGCATCCACGAGCACCGCCAGCGGGCTATCGCCGCGACGGTCGAGGACCTCGCGCCGACCGGCCGGCAACGGGGCGTCCGGGTCGGATTGCCCGACGTCCTGCCCGAGCGCGTCGAGCACCGCCCGCAGGTACTCGGCCGGCTCGCCCAGCACGACGATGGCCTGCGGCGCGCAACGCTGTGCGTGACGCAGTACCAGCCGCGGCTCGACAGCCCCGTTCCAGACGTTGCGCTCCAGCCCGAAGATCGCATCCAAAGGCTCCCCGGATGCGCCTATGAGACGCCCCTCGCACCCGAATGCGACCGCGCGGGCCCGCGTTCCCCCCGAGCTGACCGAAAAGCGGGCGTGGCGGCCGTCTCCCATCGCACGGAGATCGCTGAATCGGGCGCCCGGGACGAGCAGCCGAGGGCGGGGGTTGCCGACCCCGCACGGCTCCACCCTGCCCAGCTCCTCAGCGACGTCGAGGCCCAGCTCCGGGCCGGAGACCACGGCGTCGACGCGCTCTACGGGTTCGAGCAGCTCGGGGGTCAGCACTCGCTCGGCGTGCCGCTCGATCGCAGCCCGCAGATCCTCCACCCGAGCGCGACTGACCGTCAAGCCGGCCGCTGCGCGGTGCCCGCCGTACTGCTGCATGTGCTCGGCGGCGCAGTGCAGCGCGCCCAGCAGATCGAAGCCGGGGATGCTGCGTCCCGAACCCGTCCCGGTATCCCCGTCGAGCGCGATCAGGATCGTCGGCCGATGATGGCGTTCCACCACGCGCGAGGCGACGATCCCGATCACGCCCGGGTGCCACCCCTCGGCGGCGAGCACGAACGCGCTCCGGGCGCCCAGATCGGCAACCTGTGATTCGGCCTCCCACACGATCCGCTGCTCGACGGCGCGTCGCTGCGCGTTGATCGCATCCAGCTCGAGCGCAACCTCCTCCGCGCGCCCGCGATCATCCGTGAGCAGCAGCTCGAGGCCGGCCTCGGGGTTGGACAACCTGCCCGCGGCGTTGATCCGCGGCGCGAGCCGAAAACCCAGCACGTGCGAGTCAAGCGCGCTGGGATCGGCGCGCGCGACCTTCATCAGCGCGCGCAAGCCCGGCTTCGCGGTGCTCGCAAGCGCGGCCAGCCCGGCCCGCACGAGACGGCGGTTCTCGCCCTTGAGGGGCACCAGATCCGCGACCGTCGCCAGCGCCACGAGCTCGAGGTCGTCATCCGCGGTCGCGGCGCCGAGCGCCTGCGCGAGCTTGAACGCGACCCCGGTGCCGCACAGGTCCGGGCACGGATAGCCGCACACGGCCGGGTGAACGATCGGACATCCGGGAAGCAGACCATCAGGTCGCGGAGCGTGATGATCGGTGATCACCACCCCCAACCCGGCGGCGTCCGCGCCGGCAACCTCGTCGGCTGCGGTGATCCCGCAATCGACGGTGACGAGCAGGTCGGTGCCCTCGCGAGCGAGCCGCATCACCGTCGCCGCCGACACGCCGTAGCCATGCTCGATCCGGCTCGGCAGGAACCAACCGACGTTCGCGCCCAGGTCGCGCAGCGCCCTGACCATGATCGCCGTCGCGCACACGCCGTCGACGTCGTAGTCGCCGTGCACCGTTATTCGCGACCCGGCCCGGATGTGGCGCTCGATCATCGCGACCGCGTGCTCGATCCGCTCAAACGCCTGTGGGTCGTGTTGATCGCGCGGATCGAGGAACCGGGTTGCGGCCGCCGGGTCACCGAAGCCGCGGCGGACGAGCACCTGCGCGAGGGCGTGGCCGATCCCCAGTTCCCGTTCGAGCTCGAGGGCAGCAGGCAGGTCGTAGGCGGGAAGCACGAGCCGGGGCGTGGGCGCCGGGGCGCAAGCGGGCTCGGAGACGTCCGGCACCAGGTGCAGCGGGGCGGCGGGCGCCGCTTGGGACCCCGCAGCGTTGGCAGCTGGAAGACCGCGCTGTGGCATCGAGGCAGCGTATGAGGCGCCCCCGACGGATCCGCGCGGGGCGCCTGCGGCGCGGAGACCCTGGGGCCTGGTTCAGGTCGGCTCGGGGCTCGGGGCTGGGTTAGGTCAGGCCGATCCGGCCGGACCCGGTCGCGCGCTCGCGACGGATGCCCACGAGGTACACGACCGCCATGCCGATCAGGGCGCCCGGGATTGCCTCCAGCGCGGTGTACAGGTGGGTGTCGTGGCGTCCAGGGATCTCGAACCCGTTGACGATCAGGCCGAACAGCGCGGCGCCGACCAGTGCGCCCACGAACGCGCCCACGATGCCGCCCCAGTAGTGGTCGGGCAGCCAGATCGTGAAGTGCCACAGGGCCAGGCCCATCATCACCCAGGCGAGCATGCCCATCGCTATCGGCGCCTTCCGTGACGGCGGTTGCGCGAGCGGGGCTTCGCTGGGCCCTTCGGTTTCGGGGCCGGGGCAACGCCTTCGTTCTCGGCGATGTCCGGCGCGGGCAGGTGTTCTGCCCCTTCCTCGGGCGTCATCACGTCGCGCTCCGGCTCCGATCCGCTGTCCGCGGGTCCGGTCGCCGCGCCGTGATCCGGACGCGATCCCACGTCGGGGGGCCGGGTGGCGCTGTCCTCCTGACGGGATCGGCCGTCCCCGGCACGCGATCCGCCGTCCGCCGGGCGCTTTGCGCGGGACGCGGGGCGCGATCCGCGGCCGCTCGCCCGCTTGGCGGGCGCGGGCGTCTCCACGTCGGCGGTGTGGGCCAGCCGTTTGGTGAGCGTCGACGTGTGCCGTGAAGGCTCCTCCTGCTCGATCTCGAGGTCGCGCTTCATCTGCTCGAACTCGGCCGCCGAGACGGTCTCCGGCTCCGGCGTCGTGATCCGCCCGGCGCGGCGCGGGCGCTTGGGCGTCGGCTCGACGTCACCGCCGTCCGCGTAGGCCGGCACGAATCCGAGCTCGTCCTCGATCCGCTGCCTGCGCGCGCGGTAGATCGGTTCGCGCTCCTTCCAGTGCGTCAGCACCGGTGAGGCGATGAATATCGACGAGTACGCGCCGGACACGACCCCGATCAGGAGCGCGAACGCGAAGTCGGTCAGCGTCGCGCCTCCGAACAGCAACAGCGCGATGATCGGCATCAGCGTGCATGAAGTCGTCGCCAGGGAGCGCGTCAAAACCTCGCTCATGGAGCGGTTGACGATCTGCGAGAACGCAGCGCGCGGCATTCGGGGTACGTTCTCGCGCACGCGGTCGAAGACGATGATCGTGTCGTACATCGAGTAACCCAAGATCGTCAGCAGGGCGGCGACCGTGTCGGTCGTCACCTGGCGTCCGGTGAGCGCGTACACGCCGCTCGTGATCAGCAGGTCGTGCATCAGCGCGATCAGCACCGGGACGGCGAACTTCCATTCGAACCGCAGCGCGACGTAAGCCGAGATCACGAGCAGCGAGGCGATGATCGCGATCACCGCGCTCTTGGCCACCGCGCTCCCGAACGTCGGGCCGACGGTCGTGACGTTGATGTCGGTGCCGTTGTTCTGGATCCCGAATTCACTCTGGAGCCTGCTGCGCACCTCGTCGAGCTTGTCCTGTGGCAGGAACTTCGACGAGACCTGGACGCCGTTGGCGCCGAGCGTCTTGTCGTGGCTGACCTCCTGGACGACGGCGTTTGGCGCGCCCGCCGAGCTCATGATCGAGCGGATCTGCTGCTGGCTGGCGGGGTGCTCGAGGCCGACGGAGATCCGAGTGCCCGACGTGAAGTCGATCCCGAGGTTCAGCCCCTTGCCGCCGATCGCGAGCGCGCCGATCAGCAGGATCGTGCCCGACATCGTGAAGAAGTACTTCGAGGCGCCCATGAAGTCGAACCGCCAGACGTGCTTCTTGCCCCCCACGCCGAGCATCGACGGGCGCGAGATGATGCGCGAGTTGCCCATCGTCGTCAGGATCGCCTGGGTCGCCATCACGGCGGTGAACAGCGACACGAACGTCCCGATCCCGAGCGTGAACGCGAACCCCTGGACGTCGGAGGTCGCGAGCACGAACAGAATGAACGCGGTCATGATCGTGACGACATTCGCGTCGATGATCGCCGTCAGCCCCTTCTTGTAGCCGATCACGATCCCCTGCCGGATCGATCGGCCGCCGCGGATCTCCTCCTTGACGCGTTCGAAGATCACGATGTTGGCGTCCGCCGCGACGCCGATCGTCAGGATCAGACCGGCGATCCCCGCCAGCGTCAGCGTGATCGGGATCAGCTTGATCAGCGCGTAGAAGTACAGGCCGTATACGAACAGGCCGGCGACCGCGATCACGCCGAGCATCCGGTAGTACGCGACCAGGAAGATCGCCACCACCGCGAGACCGACGAGGCCGGCCACGAGCCCCTGATGGAGGGCCTGGCTTCCGAGCGTCGCCGACACCTGCTGCTCGGAGATCAGCTTCAGGTTGATCGGCAGCGCGCCAAGCCGCAGCTGAGTGGCGAGATCCTGGGCGGACGTGGTCGTGAAGCCGCCCGTGATCTCCGCGCCCTGGTCGCCCGAGATCCCATCCGGATAGGTCTTGAAGTCGATCGACGGGACCGTGATCAGCTTGTTGTCGAGCGCGACCGCGAAGTGCTGGTTGAGCGTCTGCCCGAGCGTGCTGACCGTGTCGCCGCGATGAGCGATGGTGGCGGTGACGTTCGAGAACTCCTTCGCGCCGCCGCCGGTGAAGCCGAACGTGACGTTCGGGTTGCCCGACTCGTCGGTGCTCTGCTGGGGATTGGTGATGTCGTTGCCGGTCAGCGAGACGTTGTCCTTGAGCACGTAGAACTGCGCGCTCGGGCTGGCCGGGTTGGTCCGATTGGAGGTGCTGAAGTCAGCGGCCTGGAGCACCACCGTCCCGACCGGGACCGTCAGAACCTCCCCCTCGGAGGCGCTGACGCCCGCCGGCAAGCCCGTGATCAGGTCCTGGTAGCTCGTGTCGGGGCCCGACAGCAGGCAGTGCTCGCCGACGACGGGCGTAAACCCGTTCTGCTTGGCTGCGGCGGCGCACGCGGCGCTTCCGGGCGCGCCGAACATGTAGTAGATCGGCGTGTTGTGGGACTGGTGCTTGTTCGCGGGCACGGGCGGCTGCTTGGACGCGAGCAGGACCGCGTCGTACAGCGACGAGCTGCCGGCGCCCGGATCGCCGGGCGCCAGGGTCCCCGCCCCCTGACTGATCTGGGTCGCCTGCTGATCGCCGACCTGCAACTGGTCGGCGATCACCTTGCCGTCCGGGGTCAGCGCGTTCGCCTCCCAGTCGTAGAACAGCAGCTGGGCCGTGGAGCCGACGAGGTTCTCGGCGCGGTGCACGTCGCTCACATCGGGCAGGCCGACCGAGATCTCGTTACCGCCGGAGGTTTGAATCTCCGGCTCGGCGACGCCCAGCTGGTCGACGCGCGAGCGCATGATCTCGACCGCGCGGTTCAGCGCGTCCTGAGTCACGACCGGGGTCTGCGGGGAGGGCTGACCCTGGTACACGAGCTCGCTGCCGCCCTTCAGGTCGAGCCCCAACACCGTCTTACGGGTGGCGACCACGACCGCCGAGGCGACGATCAAACCGAGGACCAGAAGCAGGATGAAACCGTTGCGCTGGCGGTCGGTCATCGTTTGCTTTGGATGCTAGTGATGGTTTGTGGGCGTGAGCACCAGCAAGAGCCCGCCCTCATCGTCATCGTACGCCGGGAAGATGTCCGCCACGGCCTTGGCCGGCAGGTCGTGCGTGGCAACCTCGACGGGCTTGCCCTGGACTCGCACCTCCCACTCGAGCGCCGTGCCGACGTGATCGGTCCCGTCCTCGAACCGCAGCCCGAGCACCTCGCCGATCGGTTGTCCGATCGCCTGCTCGGTCTTCAGCCCGGTCAGCTCGAACGATCCGCGGCCGCAGTCGACGACCCTGCCGCGCGCGTCGCACGCGAAGAACGCCGCGTTGGGCGCCGGGTAGTAGTCATCGAGCAGTTCGAACAGATACGCAAATCCGCACTTCTCGCAGCCTCGAGCTTCGCGGCGCAGGCCGGCGTTGCGGTCGATGCCCATCGACCGGCGGCCGCAATGCGGACAGATGAAGTAGTGCTCGTGGGACATGCCCGGCCCTGAGGATAGCCATAGCCGCCCCAACCCCCACCCTTTCCTTACAGCAATCTTAGTGGCCCGGGAGCCTCGAGCCCCAGATGCTCGAACGCTCTGCGCGTTGCCGCCCGGCCCCGCGGAGTCCGTTCCAGCAGTCCGCGCTGCAGCAGATAAGGCTCGTACACGTCCTCGATCGTGCCCTGCTCCTCCCCGACCGCGACCGCCAGCGTCGACAGCCCCACCGGGCCGCCGCCGAACTTCTCGCAGATTGCGCGGAGGATCCCGCGGTCGAGTCGATCGAGTCCTTCGTGGTCCACCTCGAGCAGGTCGAGTGCCGCCGTCGCCACGCGTTCGGTGACCGTGCCGGTGGACCGGACTTCGGCGTAATCGCGAACGCGTTTCAGCAGGCGGTTGGCGACGCGGGGGGTGCCCCGGCTGCGCTGCGCGATCGTGACCGCGCCGCTGTCTTCGATCGCGACGCCGAGCAGCCTGGCCGAGCGGCGGACGATCTGCGCGAGCTCGTCGGGCTGGTAGTGCTCGAGGCGGTGCTGGATCCCGAAGCGGTCGCGCAGCGGCGTCGTCAGCAGGCCCGTTCGGGTTGTCGCGCCGATCAGCGTAAACGGCGGCAGATCGATCGTCACCACCCGTGCGCCGGCTCCCTGGCCGACCGTGATCGGCAGCGAGCGGTCCTCCATCGCCGGGTAGAACGTCTCCTCGAGCGCCCGCGGGAGGCGGTGGATCTCATCGACGAAGAACACCGCGCGTGGCTCCAGGGCGGTGAGAAACGCCGCCACGTCGCCCTTGCGCTCGAGCGCAGGGCCGGCCGTCTGGACGAATGGGACCTCGAGCTCCGCGGCGACGATCTGGGCCAACGAGGTCTTGCCGAGCCCCGGCGGTCCGGCGAGCAGGACGTGGTCCAGCGCCTCCGCGCGGCTGACGGCCGCCTGGATCGACACCGCCAGTTGGTCCTTGAGCGCCTCCTGACCGACGAAGTCCGGTAGCCGGCGGGGGCGCAGAGAGCGGTCGAGATCATCGTCCGGTAGCTGCTCGGGAGCCTGGATCCGTCCCCCCGCGCCGAGCTCCGTGGCGCTCATTTGCGGGCACTCCGCAGCGCATACGCGATCAGCTCCTCGGCGCTGTCGCCGGACGCGCCGTCGAGCAGCTCGTCGGCCTCGAGCGGCGCGTATCCGAGGCCCAGCAGACCGTCACGCGCGAGTGATCGCGGGTCCTCAGCACGGGGCGCCGTGATCGCCTGCTCCGGGACGGAGCCGCCGACCTTCTCGCGCAGCTCGACGACGATTCGCTCCGCGGTCCGCTTGCCGATCCCCGGCACCGCTTGCAGGCGCGCGCAGTCACCGGCAGCGACGGCCCCAAGCAGCTCGCGCGGCGGGCCCCCCGACAGCACCCCGAGGGCGACCTTCGGGCCCACGGATTGGACTCCGAGCAGCATCAGGAACAGCTCGCGCTCCTCCTCGGTGGCGAAGCCGTACAGCGCCAGCGCGTCGTCGCGGACGACCAGGTGCGCGTGCAGGAGCACCTGCTTACCGACGGCGGGCACGTGCCGGAGCGTCTCGCCGGACACCGCGAGCCTGTAGCCGACCCCGGCGCAGTCGATCACCACGTGGTCGCTGCGCCGCACGGCGACCGAGCCTGACACGAGCGCGATCACGCGCGCGCCACCGCCTGTGCCAGCGCGGCGCGGTTGACGTCGCAGATCGCGACCGCGAGCGCATCGGCTGCGTGATCCGGCGCGGGCGGGACGGGCAACCCGACGAGTCGCGCGACCATCCGCGCCACCTGATCCTTGCCCGCGCGACCGTGACCGCAGACCGCGCCCTTGACCTGCTGCGGCGTATACGACCGCGACGGGACTCCGCGCTGGCCGGCGGCCAGCAGCACGACGCCCCGCGCCTGACCGACCGCGAATGCGGTTCGGGCATTGACGCCGAAGTACAGTTCCTCGATCGCGATCGCGTCCGGGCTGTGCGCGTCGAGCAACTGGCCGACGCGAGCGTGGATGTCGGCGAGGCGTCGCTCCAGCGGGACGCCGGGTCGCGTTTGGATCACGCCGGTGTCGAGCGCGCACAGGCGCGCGCCGGCGCTCTGGAGCACGCCGTAACCGGTGCTCGCGGTACCCGGGTCGATGCCGAGGACAACCATCTACGTCGGACATTCTGCGTCGGCACCCGGACGCCTGCCCAGGTGTGGCGCGCAGGGGCGCAGGGGCACAGGGGCACAGGACCGCAACCTCGAGCGCCAACACCTGTTCTAACTACGCGTGACCCTGAGGCCGGAGGCAGTTCTCTCGCGGGGCGTGCTCGTCGTGCTGCTCACGATCGCGGGATCGTCGGCGGCGTTCGCCGGGCCTGCCCGCGCGCAGGGCCCCACGCCCGGTCCGCCGATCACGGTCGACGGCCCGAGCGCCGGCATCCTCACGCTGGGCGGACTGTCGGTCGCCCGCGACGGAACCGGCGGGCTCGTGTACCTGAAGAACGTCGCGGGGGTCGCGCACGTGTTCGTCTCGCGCCTCGTCGGCGGCGCGTTCCAGGCACCCCAGCAGCTTGACGGATCGCTTGCGGGGCCGTCCTCACAGCCGGTGATCGCGGCCGGCAACGGCGGCGTGCTGCTGGTCGCGTTCATCAACGGCGGGGTGCTGTACGTCGTCACGCGCCCGGGCACGACGTCGCAGTTCCTGGGTCCGAGCGCGATCTACGGCGGCGCGAGCAATCCGTCGATTCAGATGACGAACTTCGGCAAGGCCTACCTGGCCTTCACGGCCGTCGATGGGGCCGGCCGCGACGTTCGAGCCGCGTACTACTACAGCGGGCAGTGGTCGCTCGAGCCGTCCGCGTTGAACGCGCTCCCGGCCGACGACGCGGGCACAGGCGCGGGCCGTCCGGCGGTGGCGGCGGCCGGCGACGGCGTCGCGATCGTCGTCTGGGGCGAGCAGGGCCACATCTACTCGCGGCGCGTGTGGGCAACGGCACCGAGCATCGTCTACGAGCAGGCCGACGTTCCGTCGCTGGGTGCGTGGAGGGAGGTGTCGGCCGATCAGCCGGACGTCGCGTCGGGCGGCGACTCGTCCTACGCGGACGTGGCCTTCCGCGAAGTGCTCACCAACGGCTCGCAAACGCAGGAGCGGGTGCTGATGAACCGGCTGCACGGCTCGGTGTACGACGGCATCACGCAGCCGGACGGCCTGTCCACGCCGGGCCCCGAAGGCGCCGATCAGCCTCAGGTCGAGGAGACCGAGTACGGCCATGGGTTGATCACCTCTGGCCGCGACAGTACGGATCAGGTCGTGGCCACGACACTCGGGGACAACGGCGTCACGACCGGCACGGTGAGGGTCGACAGCCTCCAGAACGCGTCGCCACCCGACGCGGTGCCGGGAATCGACGGTTTGTTCTCCGGCTTGATCGCGTGGCAGCACGATCCCGGGGCCTCCGGGACGCCCGAGATACGTGCCCGCTACTGGGACACGTTCACCGGCTTCGGCTCGGAGCTGGTGCTCTCGTCGCCCGCGCTCGGCCCGACGGACGCAGCCGAAGGGCTCGCGACGTGGGGCGACGTCCTCGGCGACGCGGCTGTCGCGTGGGTCCAGGGACCCCCGGGCGCAAGGGCGATCGAAGCGGCGCAGCTCTACCAGCCGCCGGGCGGCTTCGGGCCGACGAAATCGTTCCGCTACGCGCGCACCCTGCAACCGGTGCTCGCCTGGTCCGCCCCAAGCGAGTTGTGGGGCGTGCGCTACGTGGTGAGCGTCGACGGAGCCGCAGTCGGCCAGACGACCGCGACGGCGTTGACGGTCCCGACGGCGCTCCCGCAGGGGCCGCACACGTGGCGCGTGACGGCCGTGAACTCCGACGGGCTGACCAGCTCGACGAAAACGGCGACCGTGTTCGTGGACACGGTCGCGCCGACGGCGCAGTTCACGCTCACCGGCGCCAAGCAGCCGCGATCATCGCTGCACATCTCCGTCAGCTACACCGACTCGCCACCGGGCGTGCCGCCGGCGGACGCTTCGGGCGTCGCCTCCGTGGTCGTCAACTGGGGCGATCACTCGATCGCCCACATCCACCACGCCGCCGTCCACGCGTACCTCCGGCCAGGTCTGTACCTGGTGCGCGTCACGGTCACCGATCGGGCCGGCAACGCGACCAAGCTCAGTAAGTGGATCCGGATCGCCGTCAAGCGGAAGCCGGTGAAGAAGCGGGGCACGGCTTGAAGCGGCCACGCCCAGCGAGCCGTTCAGCCGCCGACGCACGCGTCCGAATGGCCCGGGCGCGTGTAGCGCAGGACACGCCAGACTCCGACCTGGGCCACGAGCTCGCCTCCGGTCAGGCCGGGGCTGACCGCCGCCGGGCCGCCGTCGATCGAGTTGTGCGGACCGACGAAGTCGAGCCCGGGGTGTCGCATCGTCGTGCCGACCCGTCCGAGCGTCACGTGCAGCTTCCACGCAAGCGCCGTCTGCGCGGAGTGGTTGACGGCGGCGAAGCTCGAGTGGCAGGGGTATACGCCCTGGTGGCCGCCGACCGCGTTGACCGCCGCCGAGAGCTGGTTGAGGATCCTGACGGCCTCCTCGACGGTCGGTTTCTGCGCCCGGGCGGTCGCGATCCGGCTGGAGGCGAACGGGATCGAGATCGCGATCAGTGCGGCGGCCACCGATACCACGGCGACCTCGCGTGCGCGAACCGCTCCGCCCCGTCGAGCGAGAGCCGATCGCACACGGTCCCCGGCGACCACGGCAACGCGCGCGACGCCGACGCCCGCGAGCACGCAGATCACGGCCGCCGCGGGGAGAAAGAACCGTTCGAGGCCGGGATAGCCGTCGATCACCATCGCCACGACGACCGCGATCCATGCCAAGGCACCCGCGGCGAGCGCGAGCACGGTCCGGTCGCGCTCCCGGACCGCGGTCCATACGACCGCGACGACCGCGAAGATCAACACCGGCCGGAGCTGGATGTCGATCGCTCGCTTGACGGCGGTCACGACCGGCTGGGAGCCGAGATCGCCGTTGTACTCCTGAGCGTGGATCGCGGCGAGGAACGGCTGACCCGATCCGATCCACGGCGGCACGAACCAGAAGAACGGCTGCGCGAGGAACCCGACGACGACCAGTGCCCGCAGGCGGGGCTCCCGGAACCACAGCCACAGCCCGTAGGCGCCGAGGAACGGCCACCACTCGGGACGCAGCAGCCCGCCGGCGACCATCACCAGGAAGGCCTGTGCATGCCGGCGTTCGAGGATCCGGTCGATCGACCACACCGCGGTCGCGAGCACGATCGGCTCGGACGTGCCGCGGAACATGTAGTAGAAGAAGTCCTGTGTGAGCGCCACACCGAGGACCGCGACCACTCCGGCGATCGCTGCGGCCAGCGCGCCGAACGGGCTCGCGAGCCGCGCGGCGAGTCGCCACGCGCCGGCGAGCGCAAGCAGACCGCCCGCCCGCGCGGCGATCACCCACAGCGTCGGCGCGGCCCCGCCGAACAGCGCGAACACGGTCGTGAAGATCACCGGCAGCGGCTTCCACGACGGCCCGCCGCCGGTGGCGAAGCTCAAGTGCGGGTCGACGATCTCCCGGCCCCAGACGATCCACGCCCACGGGTCGTAGCTCGCAACGGTCGGCAGCAGCGCGGCGGACAGGGCGGCGAGCGCAACGCAGGCGATGACGGTCGTCGCGACCGGGTATCGGAGGAGCGCGGACCAACGAGCGGCATCCGCGGATGAGGCGCCAGGGGGCTCACGGTCGGGCGGCCGCTCAGGCGGCGCATCGACTACTGCCTGGCCCCTCGCGTCATCTTCGCGAGGCGGCATGGATCGGCGATTCTAGCGACGCGTACGGCAGGAGAAACCCGGCTGTCCTGGTCCGCTCGGTGGCGTTGTCGGTCGCGCTCGCGGTCTCCTCGCTCGCGCTCGCGCTGACGTCGACGACGGTCGCATACGCTCAGGCCCCGGTCTACCCGGCCCAGCCGCCGACTGCCGGGGCGCTGTATCGCGACGGCCAGACCGGCCGCTACCTGCTCGGCGGCACGTGGCTGTACCGCGCGGATTTCGCGGACGTGGGCGTCGCGCAGGGATGGTGGCGCAACGTCGCCGCGACCGCCGGATGGACGCCGGTCACCGTGCCGAACGCCTACAACGCGGGCGATCTGTCGAACCTCAGCCAGATCGGCTACGTCGGCTGGTACCGCAAGGACTTCACGCTGCCGAGCGGTGCGTTCGCGCGCTACGTACCGCGCGCGTGGCGCCATTGGATGATCCGCTTCGAGTCGGTCAACTACCGCGCGACCGTGTGGTTGAACGGGCGCGAGATCGGTGCCCACGCCGGCGCCTATCTGCCGTTCGAGTTCGACCTGGACAACCTGCGCAGCGGCGTAAACCGGCTGATCGTGCGGGTCGACGATCGCCGCGGGCCATCTGACCTGCCGCCGGGGCCGGGCGGCAGCTGGTGGAACTCCGGCGGTCTGCTGCGGGAGGTGTACCTACGCGCGGTACAGGTCGCCGATTTGTCGCAGGTCCAGGTCAGGCCGCTGCTCCCGTGCCCCACGTGCTCGGCGACGATCCAGGAGCAGGTGCTCGTGCGCAACGTCACCTCCGCCGCTCAGCGAATGCAGCTGCGCGGCCGCTACGGCAGCGTTCCGATCAACTTCGGCGCCGCGATGATCCCACCCGGCGCAACGTGGACCGCGCACGCGGCGATCACGATCCGCAAACCGCACCTGTGGGCACCCGGCAGCCCGACGCTCTACCGCGCCTCCCTGACGCTGTCGGATGATCGCGGCAAGACGCTCGGCGGGTACGTGACCTACAGCGGGATCCGGAGCCTCACGCTGACCCCGGACGGCCGGCTCGAGCTCAACGGACGGCTGCTGAACCTCCGCGGCGTCGATCTGCACGAGCAGAACATCGCGACCGGCGCAGCGCTGTCCCCGGCGCAGATCGCGCAGCTGATCGGCTGGATCAAGGAGTTGGGGGCGACCGTCGTCCGCGCCCACTACCCGCTCGGTCCCGTGTTCGAGGAGATGGCCGATCGGGCCGGGATCCTGATCTGGTCCGAGGTCCCGGTGTACCAGGTCCAGAGCCAGTACCTCGCGGAGCCATCCGTGCTCGCCCAGGCGGAGTCGATGCTGGAGCAGAACATCCTCAGCAACGAGAACCACCCGTCGATCCTGGTGTGGAGCATCGGCAACGAGCTGACCACGCCCGTCGACGCGCCCGAAAAGGCGTACATCTCCGACGCCGCTGCGCTTGCCCACCGGCTGGATCCGACGCGCCCCGTCGGGATGGCGGTCAGCGACTGGCCGGGAGTTCCGTGTCAGGCGGCGTACGCGCCGCTCGACGTGATCGGCTACAACGACTATTTCGGCTGGTTCGACGCCGGCGGCGGGTCGACCGACGACCGCGACGCGCTCAGCTCGTTCCTGGACACGCTCCGTGCCTGCTATCCGTCCAAGGCGCTGTTCGTGACCGAGTTCGGGTTCGACGGCAGCCGCGACGGTCCGGTCGAGGAGCGAGGCACGTACCAGTTCGAGGCCAACGCGGCCGCCTACCACTTGTCGGTGTTCGCGAGCAAACCGTGGCTGTCCGGCGCGATGTACTACGTGCTCCAGAACTACTACGCCTTCCCCGGTTACTCGGGCGGCGATCCGTGGCCAGACCCGCCGCTGAACCAGAAGGGGCTCGTCGACCAGCTCGGAAACCTGAAGCCCGCGTTCGGGGTCGTGCAGTCGATCTACCGCGCAACCGTGCAGATCGCCGCTAGCCCCCGGACAGGCGGCAGCGCACCAGCGTCGCGAGCACTCTGAAACCGTCGCGCGCGGTCAGCTTCTTCCCCTCTTCCGTCGCGCGAGCGCGGTAGTGCACGGGGACCTCGAAGATGCGCTCGCCGCGCTGAACCAGCCGCGCGGTGATCTCGGGCTCGATCGCAAATCCAGGCGAGCGCAGCGGCAGGCTGCGGAACGTCTCGGTCCGGATCATCTTGTGGCACGTCATGATGTCGTGCAAGTAGACGTTGAACAGGACGTTGCAGGCAAGCGTGACGCCCTTGTTGCCGAGCACGAACAGGAACGAGTGGCTCGTGTAACCGTCGAACGCGCGCACGCCGAAGCACGCGTTCGCCCTGCCGTCCAGCAACGGGGGCATCAGCAGCCCGAGATCGGCCGGGTCGTATTCCAGGTCGGCGTCGAAGATCGCCGAGAACTCCCCGTTCGCCTCCGCGAGCGCGGTCTGGACCGCGGCTCCCTTGCCTCGGTTCTCGGGATGCTCGAGCAGCCGCACGCGTCCGTCCCAGTCTCCGCCGCGCAGGATATCGCGCGTCCCGTCGGTCGACCCGTCGTCGACGACGATCAGCTCGAACTCGCTCGGAAGCTCGGTTGCGAGCACGTCTGCGATCGCCTGCTCGACGCGTTCGCGCTCGTTGTAGACCGGCATCAGGATCGAGAGCATTACGAGATCGAACGCAGGTCGATCACGAACACGAGCGTCGCGTTCGGCGGAATCTTGGGCGGGCTTCCGGTCTTGCCGTAGCCGAGGTCGGGCGGGATGATCAGCTCCCGCCGTCCGCCGACGCGCATCCCCGGGATCCCCTGGCTCCAGCCCTGGATCACGCCGCCCTGGAGGGAGAACGACGTCGGCTGGCCGCTGTCGTCGTCCCAAGACGCGTCGAACTGCTTGCCGCTGCCGTACAGGACGCCGACGTATTGCACCGTAACCGTCGACGTCGGCGTCGCGACCGGGCCGGTCCCCTTGATGATGTCCTTGACCACCAGGTGCGTCGGCGGGGCTTCCGTGGGCACGACCACCACCGGCTTATGGGAGAGCGCGGGCGGCAAGGGGGTGGCGGCGGTGGTCGCGGTCGTGGCCGGCGTCGAAGCCGTGGGACCACTCGACGGCACGGGCTGCACTCCCGGAGCCGTGGAGCTCCCGCATGCGGCGAGCGCGCCGGCGAGCGCGGCGAGCAGAACCATGGATGAACGTCTGTTGGTCATCTCGAGGCGAGGAGGGTAGCGGGACGCGTCAGGAGGCGATCCGCTCCAGCACGTCGGCGTCGACGTCGAAGTTGGCGTGCACCGCGCTCACGTCGTCGGATTCCTCGAGCGCATCGATCAGCTTGATCAGCTTCGGCGCGTCCGACTCCTGGACGGGAACGCGCGATTTCGGGCGCTGAGTCACGTCCGCGCTGTCGATCTCGACGCCCGTCTGCGCGAGCGCCCCGCGCACGGCGCTGAGATCGCCGGGCCCGGTGACGATCTCGAACACGTCGTCGTCGCGCGAGATGTCCTCCGCGCCGGCGTCGATCGCTCCGATCAGGTCGTCCTCGTCGTACCGACCGGCATCGACCACGATCACCCCGCGCTTGTCGAACAGGTACGAAACCGATCCTGGCTCTCCGAGGTTGCCGCCGTTCTTGGACAGGATGTGGCGCACGTCCGCCCCCGTACGGTTGCGATTGTCGGTCAGCGCCTCGATCAACAGCGCCACGCCGCCCGGTCCGTAGCCCTCGTAGATCACGGTCTCGATCTGATCGGCGTCGACGCCTTCTCCGGTTCCCTTCGCGATCGCGCGCTCGATGTTGTCCTTAGGCATCGACGCGTCGCGGGCCTTCTGCACCGCGAGCGCGAGCGCTGGATTGCCTTCCGGATCGCCGCCACCCTCCCGCGCCGCGACCGTGATCGCCCGCGCAAGCTTGGTGAAGTGCTGGCCGCGCCGCGCGTCGACAACCGCCTTCTTGTGCTTGATCGAGTGCCATTTGGAGTGGCCGGACATATCGAGCAAGTCTAGGTGCAGGAGCCGGGAAACGGTTCCCGCGGGTAGGATCAACGTTCGGATGAGCAGCATCGCGAATCCACGGATCTTCAAGGCCTACGACATCCGTGGGGTGTACGGCAGCGAGATCGACCCGCCGATCGCCGAGCTGATCGGCCGCGCGTTCGTGCGCGTGATCGCCGAGCTGGAACACAAGCCCGCGTCCGCGTTGCGACTCGCGCTCGGCCACGACATGCGCCTCACCGCCCCGGGGCTGGCCGCGCGCTACCGCGACGGGATGTGCGCGGAGGGCGCGACGGTGCTCGACGCCGGGCAGATCGCGACCGAGATGCTGTATTACGTCGTGGGCTCACGCGAGCTCGACGGGGGGCTGATGTGCACGGCCTCGCACAACCCCAAGGCGTACACGGGAGCGAAGCTCGTGCGCGGCGGGGCGGTCCCGCTGTCCGGCGAGGCGGGGGTCGACGAGATCCGCGCGAAGATCGAGGCCGGGCTCGGCGATCCCCCGGGCGGCGGTCGCGTCGAGCAGGTCTCGGTGTACGAGGAGTTTCACCGCAGCGTGCTGCGGTCGATCGACCCGGCGCAGGTGAAGCCGTTGCGGGTGGTGGTCGACGGCGGCAACGGGATGGCAGGCCCGATGGTCGGTCCGCTGCTGGGGCGGCTGGGGCTCGAGCTGATCGAGGCGTACTGGCAGCCCGACGGCAACTTCCCCGACCACGAGCCGAACCCGCTGCTGCCCGAGAACCGCGCGTTCGTCATCCGCGAGGTGATCGACAAGGGCGCCGACCTCGGCATCGCGTGGGACGGCGACGCCGACCGTTGCTTCTTCATCGACGACCGGGGGGCGTTTGTCGACGGCGACTTCCTGACCGCGCTGCTGGCGGAGTCGATCCTGCGCAAGCACCCCGGCGCGACCGTGCTGTACGACGTCCGCGCCAGCCGTGCGGTTGCCGACAAGGTCAGCGGCCGAGGCGGACGACCGCTGATGAACCGCGTCGGACACGCGTACTTCAAGGCGCGCATGCGCGAGGAGGACGCGATGTTCGGCGGCGAGGTCTCCGGTCACTACTACTTCCGCGATTTCTATTGCGCGGACTCCGGAACGATCCCGGCGCTGCTGATCCTCGAGCTGTTGTCGATCACGGGCGCACGGATGTCGGAGCTGCTCGAGCCCTACCGCTCGCGGTACTTCGTCTCGGGCGAGATCAACACCGAGGTCGGCGACTCGCAGGCGAAGATCGAGCAGCTCGCGGAACGCTACGCCGACGCCAAGCAGCACCGGCTCGACGGAATCTCGATCGACTACGACGACTGGCACTTCAACGTGCGACCGTCGAATACGGAACCGCTGCTGCGTCTGTGCCTCGAGTCGACGCGCTCTCGCGAGGACATGGAGCGCCGGCGAGACGAGGTGCTGGCCGTAATCCGCTCGTGAGCTCGCAGGCCGCGGACGAAGGCATCCATCGCCTGGCCGTGCCGACTCCGTTCCTCGTCGGGCGCGTCAACTGCTACCTGATCGAGGACGAGCCGCTGACGCTGGTCGACACCGGCCCCAACTCGGGCAAGTCGCTCGACGAGCTGGAGCGCGCGCTGGCCGCACACGGGCGCAGGATCGAGGATCTCGGGCTGATCCTGCTGACCCACCAGCACATGGATCACCTCGGGCTGCTGGAGGTCCTCGTACGGCGCTCGGGCGCAGACGTCGGGGCGCTGCACCTCCTGGCCCCGTATCTGGAGAACTTCAGCCGCAGCGCGGCCGCCGACGACAAGTTCGCGGGGGCGATCATGCGCCGGTACGGCGTCCCCTCGGAGCTGATCACCGCGCTCGGGTCGGTCGGCGCGTCGTTCCGGGCGTTCGGCTCCAGCGGGAACGTGACGCGCCCGTTGCGCGATGGCGACATGCTCGAGCTGCGCGACCGGCGACTGCAGGTGCTCCACAGGCCGGGTCACAGTGCGTCGGACACGATCTTCTGGAACGAGGATCGGCGACTGCTGATCGCGGGCGACCACCTGATCGCGCGGATCTCCTCCAATCCGCTCGCCTCTCGTCCGCTGGACGGCAGCGAGTCCAGGCCGCGCGCCCTGGTCACCTACATCGAGTCGATGCGCGCGACCCGCGAGTTGCCCGCCGAGCTGGTCCTCTCCGGCCACGGCGATCCGATCTCCGACCATGTGGCGCTGATCGACCGGCGACTGGCGATGCACGAGCGCCGGGCGGCGATGATGCTGCGGCTGCTCGCCGGCGGCCCGCTGACAGCGTTCGACGTCGCGGTTCGGATCTGGGGCAACGTCGCGGCGACACAAGCGTTCCTGACCCTGTCGGAGGTGATCGGCCACATGGATCTGCTCGTCGACGCGGGGCAGGTCGCCGAGCAGGAGAGCGATGGCACGGTTCGCTTCGCGGCGCTGGTCGACCCTGATGAGGGGGAGCGGTAGCGCTTACGGGAACGCCGACTCGCCGGGGCGCAGCGGCGAGACGGTCGCGGTGCGGCATTCGTATGCGCCGCTCGCAATCGTCGTCCGAAGCGTCGCGGTCTCGCCCGGCGGGATCACCTGCAGCCCGTAAGCGGTCGTGCAGCCCGCCGGCGAGCTGATGCCGTGGGTGACGCCGAGCCGGAATGACACGGTCCCCCCGGGGGCGACGACGAGCGCGGTCAGCGGTGTCGACCCGAAGAAGTCGTTCGTGGTGTGGGCCGGAACCGTGGGCAGCGGCGCGCCGGAGCGATCGAGGAACAGGACGCCCGGGTACCCGATCGTGGCGCAGCTGCGTCCGCTCGTGTTGCGCAGCGCAAACCCGAGCTCGCCGTGGCCGGTCGCCCCCTGCTGGCCGAGGAACGAGAGCGTGAGGTCGGCCGCGCGGCACCGAACCGGCCCCGCCGCAGTCGTCGGGGTCGTGGTGGCCGACGTGGTGGTGGAGGTGGTGGTGCTGCTGCCGGAGCCTCCGCACGCGGCGAGCGCGAGCGCGGCGATGACGATCAGGGCAGCTCTCATACGCTTTCCTTTCGCACCACGGGCTGAGATCCCTCTCCAAGCGTGCGAGTATCCCTGGGCCTACCGTCAGATGAAGCGCAAGATCGAATGGGAGCTGGTTGCATGTGGCTTCGGCGGGCACACGCTCGTCGGCACGGATGCCGAGCAACTGCGCCCGGACGATGCCCTGATCGCCCGCGATCAGGGCACGGTTCGCTGGCTGCGCTGCCTGCGCTGCGACAGCTGGCTGGCGCGACGGCCGCCGGCGGCGCCCACCCGTCATCACGCCCCGGACCGCGGTGAAATCGCGATCCCCCCGCGCGGCAAGGCACTACGCGACAAGATCGTGCTGCGCGTGATCGCGATCGACCGGGCGCTGCATTTCGTGATCCTCCTGCTGCTGGGGATCGGGGTGCTCGCGTTCGCGGCCGACGAAAAGGCCCTCCGCGACGCCTACTACCGGATCCTCACGGACCTCCAGGGCGGCGTCGCCGGCGGTCCGGTGCAGAACTCCGGGCACGTCGGGATCGTCGGCGAGCTCGACAAGCTGTTCTCGCTGCGCTCGGGGACGCTGCGCGCAGTGGGAGCCGCGCTGCTCGGATACGGCGTGCTCGAGGGCGTCGAAGCGGTCGGGCTCTGGTACACGAAGCGCTGGGCCGAGTACCTCACGTTCGTCGCGACCACGATCCTGCTCCCGCTCGAGGTCTACGAGATCATCCACCGAGGCTCGGTGCTGAAGGTCCTCGGGTTCATCGTCAACCTCGCCGTCGTCGGCTACCTGCTGTACGCCAAGCGCCTGTTCGGCCTTCGCGGCGGCGGCACAGTCGACGAGGCCAAGCGCGCCGCTGACACGAGCTGGGAGGCGATCGAGCGCGCAACGCCGCCGGCGCCGCCCCCGTCCGCGCTGAGCGCGGGCGTAACGTCGGCTTGACCACCACGGACAGCGACTCCCTCGAGCGCGAGACCCACCGGATCGGCACGGAGCTCGCCGCGGCGTTTCCCTCGAGCGCCCGCCATCCGCTGCGCGCGCTGGACTCCCGCGCGATGGAGCTGGCCTCCAGCGACCAGGAGCTGAAGGCAGCCCTGTTCCGGTTCGTCGACGTGGTCCCTGCCTGCCGCTCGCTCGACGATCTCGCGCGTCATCTGACCGGATTCCTGAACGAGTTGCCGGACCGGCCCCCGCCGATCGCCGCCGCGATGCGGATCGCCGACACGAGGGCGGGACGCGCGGCGCTCGGCGCCGCGGCCGCGAGCGGGGTCAAGCACATGGCGCACCGCTTCATCGTCGGCGAGACGCCCGCCTCGGCGCTCGGCGTGCTGTGACATCTCTGGGAGCGCGGCATCGCCAGCACGGTCGATCTGCTCGGCGAGGCGACGGTCACCGAGGCGGAAGCCGACCGCTACGCGCAGCGTTGCGCTGCCGCGCTCCGGGAGCTGGCGGCCGCGTCCCGGCGCTGGCCGCGCCGCCAGATCCTGGAGCGCGACGGGCTCGGGGCGCTGCCGCGCGCGAACGTGTCGGTCAAGGTCTCGGCGCTGACCCCGCTGCTACGCCCCGACGCCCCGGAGATCGGCCGCCGCGACGCCGCCAAGCGGTTGCGCCCGCTGCTCAGCCTCGGTCGTGAGCTGGGCGCGCACCTGCACATCGACATGGAGTCGCTGGATTCGCGCGAGGCGGTGCTCGACCTAGTGCTCGAGCTGCTCGCCGAGGAGCAGTTCGTGCGCGGACCGTCGACCGGGATCGTGCTCCAGGCCTACCTGCGCGACTCGCCGACGCAGCTCGACCGCGTGCTCGAGTGGGCCCGGGGTACGCATCGCGAGCCGCCGCTCCAGGTCCGGCTCGTGAAGGGCGCGTATTGGGATCACGAGCTCGTCGAGGCTCGCCAGCACGGCTGGCCGGCGCCGGTGTTCGAGGTCAAGGCGGAGTGCGATCGGAACTTCGAGACGCTCACCCGCCGCCTCGTTCACGCACGCCCGACGGTTCGGGTCGCGGTCGCCTCCCACAACCTCCGGTCGGTTGCGCACGCGATCGCGGCGGGTCGGTTGGCGGGCGGCGATGACCGCGACCTCGAGGTCCAGGTGCTGCGCGGGCTCGGTGACGAGCTTCAGGATGCGCTCGCGGCTCGCGGCTTTCGGGTCCGCACCTATTGCCCGGTCGGCGACCTCGTGGCCGGGATGGCGTACCTCGTCCGGCGCCTGCTCGAGAACACCAGCAACGAGTCGTTCCTGCACGAGCAGGCGCGCGGCACGCCGCTCGACGCGCTGCTCGCGCCGCCGTGAGGGCGTTCGCGGTGGCGATGTTAGGGTGCTTCTGTGGCACCCCCGTTCGCCAACGAGCCGGTGCTCGAGCTGCGCCGGGCGCCCGTCCGGGCGCAGCTGGCGGACGCGCTCGCAGCCCTCGACCGCCGCCTTCCGCTGACCGTGCCTGTGTCGATCGGCGCGCACGCTCGCGGGCCGTCCGACGGGGAGCTTGTGTCGACCGATCCGGGCGACCCGCGACGGGTGGTCGCACGCGCGTCGCGGGCGAGCGAAGCAGACGTCGAGGCCGCCGTCGCCACCGCCGGTGCGGCTTCGTGGGCCTGGAGGGAGGCCGGTGCCCGCGAACGTGCGCAGGCGCTGATTCGCGCCGCGGCGTGGCTGCGCGAACGGCGCCTCGAGCTCGCCGCGCTCGAGGTCCGCGAGTGCGCGAAGCCGTGGCCCGAGGCGGACGCCGACGTGTGCGAGGCGATCGACTTTCTCGAGTACTACGCCCGCTGCGCGATCGAACTCGACAAGGGGCGCCCGGTGCTCCAGGTTCCGGGGGAGCGCAACGAACTGCGCTACGTCCCCCGTGGCGTGTGCGCGGTGATCTCCCCGTGGAACTTTCCGATCGCGATCCCGTGCGGGATGACGGCGGGCGCGCTTGCCAGCGGCAACGCGGTCGTGCTCAAGCCGGCCGAGCAGGCACCAGCGTGCGCGGACAGACTCGTGGCGGCGCTCCGCGCCGGTGGCGTGCCACCGGATGCGATCTCGCTGCTGCCGGGCGAAGGCGACGTCGGGGCGGCGCTCGTCCGCGATCCGCACGTGCACACGATCGCGTTCACAGGCTCGCTCCCGGTCGGGCTCGAGATCGTTCGCGCCGCGGCCACGGTCGGTCCGGGTCAGAAGCACATCAAGCGCGTGGTGGCGGAGCTCGGCGGCAAGAACTGCGTGATCGTCGACGCCGACGCCGACCTCGACGAAGCCGTGCCGGCGATCGTCTCCTCCGCGTTCATCTACGCGGGCCAGAAGTGCTCGGCCGCTTCGCGCGTGCTCGTTCACGAGGCGATCGCCGATCAGCTGATCGGCCGCATCGCGGGGGCGGCGCAGGTGCTGGTCGTCGGCCAGGCGTCGGAGCTTGGCACCGAGGTCCCGCCCGTGATCGAGCGCTCCGCTCAGGAGCGCGTCAACCGGTATGCGGAGCTCGCGCAGGCGCAGGGTGCAATCGCGGCGCGCGTGAGCTCGGTGCCGACCGGCGGCTGGTTCTGCCCGCCGCTCGTGGCGGTCGACCTGCCCTCGGGCTCGCCCGTGCTGGAACAGGAGATCTTCGGGCCGCTGCTCGCGGTGGAGCGAGTGCGCGACGTGCGGCACGCGTGCGAGATCGTTGACGAGCTCCCGTACGCGCTCACGGGCGGCCTGTTCGCCCGCGACCCGACGACGGTGCGCTACGTTCGCGAGCGCACGCCGGTCGGAAACCTGTATGTCAATCGTGGCATCACGGGCGCGATCGTCGCCCGCCAGCCGTTCGGTGGCAACCGTCTATCGGGAACCGGCTCGAAGGCGGGCGGTCCCGATTATCTGCTCCAGTTCGTCGAGCCGCGGGCGGTGACCGAGAACACGATGCGGCACGGGTTGGTCGTCTGAGGGCTTGATTTTGGCGCGCTCGCGGTCGATGATCGCAGGGCACATGGTCGTGCCGTCGTCTGATGGGTGGAAGCTCGTGCTGGCGGGCGTGCTCGCCGCCGGGATCGTCGCGAGCGCCTCCGCGCGCGCACCGCGGCACGCTCCGTCACCCGGGGAGCTATGGCGGCTCGTGGTGTGTGCGCTCGGCCTGTACGCGCTCGGCGGGCTGGCGTCGCTGAACCACCGTCCCGGGCTCGCCGGACCCGTCTACGCGGCCGGCATCGCAACCTGCGCGTTCGCGGCCTGGCTCTCGCGAGGCACCGACTCCGACGGTCCCGGAGGCGGCGAGGAGCCCGCCGACGAGCAGCCCCCGCCGAGCCCCGACGGCGTGCCGCGGTTCGATTGGGACGAGTTCGAGCGGGCGTTCCGCTCCTACGCCGATCGCACGCGCGAGCGCGAGCCGGTTCCCCGCTAGCCGCCGGCGGGACCCTGGCTCCGGTCGCTCGCGCCGCTGCCGTTCAGACCGAGCACCAGCTTGTGCAGCCGCGCGTCGCCCGCCAGCTCGGGATGGAACGCGACCGCGATCACGTTCCCCTGCCTGACGGCGACCGGGTGGCCGTCGACGGTGGCCAGTACCTGCACCGAATCACCGTGCTCCTGCACCCACGGGGCGCGGATGAACACAGCGTGGACCGGACCGCCCTCGAGCTCGGCGAGCTCGATGTCCGTCTCGAACGAGCGCAGCTGGCGCCCGAACGCGTTGCGCCGCGCGTCGATGTCGAGCACGCCGAGATGGTCGCGGTCGAGCATGATCATCCCGGCGCACGTTCCGAGCACCGGGGTTCCGCGCCGGACCAGCGCGCGCAACGGCTCGGCCAGTCCCTCGCGCTCGATCCCCAGCGTCATCACCGTGGATTCGCCGCCAGGGATGATCAACGCGTCCAGCCCCTCGAGGTCGCCCGGGACCCGAACCTCGCGCGGCTCGGCGCCGAGCGACAGCAGGAGCTTTGCGTGCGCGTCGAAGTCACCCTGCAGGGCGAGGATGCCGACCCGCTGCGCGGCGGACAACGCGCTACCAGCCGCGCGGAGCGAGCAGCTGCTCGGACTTAAGCTTCGAGCTCTCGAGGCTCACCATCGGCTGGCCGAGTCCAGTCGACGCGGCCGCGACCCGGGCCGGGTCCTCGTAGTGCGTCGTCGCCTCGACGATCGCTCGGGCTCGTCGCTCGGGGTCTTCGGACTTGAAGATGCCCGAGCCCACGAACACGCCTTCGGCTCCGAGTTGCATCACGAGCGCGGCATCGGCGGGAGTCGCGATCCCGCCCGCGCAGAACAGCACCACCGGCAGCCGCCCGTCGCTCGCGACCTGGCGAACGAGGTGCAGCGGCGCGCCGAGCTCCTTCGCGGCCGTCGCCAGCTCCGCGTCGTCGAGTACCGTCAGGCGCCCGATTTCAGCTCGGATCATCCTCAGGTGGCGGACCGCCTCGACGATATCCCCGGTGCCCGCCTCGCCCTTCGAGCGGATCATCGCCGCGCCCTCGCCGATCCGCCTGAGCGCCTCCCCCAGGTTGGTGGCGCCGCACACGAACGGGACCTTGAACGCCCACTTGTCGATGTGGTTGGCCTCGTCGGCCGGCGTCAGGACTTCGGACTCGTCCACGTAGTCGACCTCGAGCGCCTCGAGCACCTGCGCCTCGACGAAGTGGCCGATCCGCGCCTTGGCCATCACCGGGATCGACACGGTCTCTTGAATCCCGCGGATCATCGCCGGGTCGGACATCCGCGCCACGCCGCCGTCGCGCCTGATGTCGGCGGGAACGCGCTCCAGCGCCATCACCGCGGCCGCGCCGGCATCCGCGGCGATCTTCGCCTGCTCGGCGGTCACGACGTCCATGATCACGCCGCCCTTGAGCATCTCCGCGAGGCCCGCTTTGACGGTGAACGTCGCCTCATCGCGCGGCGTGTCGCCGTTCTGCTGCATGGCAGCTGAGTGTACCCGGGCGCTAGCGTGTGCCGCGATGTGCGATCAGGCCGTGTTCGTAGGCGCCGATGGACGCTTCGTCGCGACCGATTTCGCGCGCGGCCCATGGGATCCGGGCGCTCAGCACGGAGGCGCGCCGGCAGCGCTGCTGATGCGCGCGCTCGAGCGGCTGCCGGCATCTGAGGGGCTGACAGTCTGCCGCGTCACGTATGAGTTTCTGCGCCCCGTTCCGCTCGGCGAGCTCGAGGTGCGCTCGTCGGTCGTGCGGCCGGGGCGACGCGTGCAGCTGCTCGATGCGTCCCTGCTTGCCGGCGGCGTCGAGCTCATCCGGGCGCGAGCGCTGCAAGTTCAGACGGCGCAGCTCCGGGCCCCGAGGAACGCGGTCACGGCACCGCCGCCCGGTCCGGAGCAGGGCGCTGAGAACGACTTGCAGCCCCCGTACCGTCCGATGTTCTCCCTCGACGCGATCGAGCTCCGGTTCGTCGCCGGGACGTGGCACGGCGAGGGGCCGGCGACCGCATGGTTCCGGATGCGAATCCCGCTCGTGGCGGGCGAGGACGCCTCTGCACTGCAGCGGCTCGCGGCAGCGGGCGACTTCGGCAACGGCATCAGCTCGTCGCTGTCGTGGCATGAGTACCTGTACATCAACCCGGACCTGACGCTGTACATCGAGCGCCCGCCGGTCGGCGAATGGATTGGCTTGGAAGCTGAAACTCGGATTGTGGACGGCGGGATCGGCATCAGCGACGGTGTGCTGTACGACGAGCGAGGGCGTGTGGGCCGCGCCACGCAGGCGTTGCTGGTCGCGCCGCGATGAGGTGGCTATTTGAGACGGAACGCCTTGATCCGGACGTCGTACTGCTGCGCGTCGCGCGCGTACACGCCGTAGGCGAGCGCCTCGATCACCGACAGGAGCGCCGTGTGCGAGCGCACGAACGCCGGCGTGTTCGACGAGTAGTACAGACGGATCCGCGCGAGCCGGGCGACCTCCGACAGCGTCGCGTCCGTGATCGCGAGCGTGGGCGCCTTTCGATGCCGCGCGAGCTTCATCGTGCGCGTGATCAGCGGATGCGGCCGGCCCGCCGACAGGCCGATCACGAGCGTTCGCTCGTCGATCCGGCTGAGGCGTCCGAGCGCCTCCTGCGACGGACTGGCGACGATCTCGGCTCGGAGGTCGAGCAACATCAGCAAGTGCCGGAGGTAGCTGGCGAAGAACGCCATCTGGTCGGTGCCTGCGATCAGCACCTTCTCCGCCGACGCGATCGCGTCGATCGCCGCCTCGACGTCCGAGCGCGAGAGCTTGTGCGCCGTGTCCTCGACGTTCACGTGATCGGCCGCGAGCGCCGCCTCGAACTCGGTGTGGTCCAGCGAGAACAGCGGTGTCGTCGCCCCGAGCCCATTGACCGCTCCCGGCGGGCGACGGCGGTACTCGTCCCGTGCAGCCTGCTGCAGCTCGGGGAATCCGTCGAAGCCCAGGGCCTGCGAGAACCGGACGACGGTGCTCGACGAGGTGCTCGCCCTGCGTGCGAGTTCCTCGGCCGTCTGGAACGCCGCCTCGTCCAGATGGTCGACGATGTACTGCGCGACGTCCTTCTGGGAGCGGGAGAACTCGTCGAAGCGAGCGCGGATATACGCCGACAGGGCCTGGCGCCCGGGCTCAGGGTCTGCTGCGGCGATCGGAGTTGGGGAATGCTTCATCGGCAGGCGTCTGTTTCGACGCCTGCCGGTGGCGTTCCTTCACGGACTGCCCGGGCGCTGCATGATCCTCGTGTTCGGAGCCGAGAACCCGAAGCGTCGGTACAGCCCGTGGGCGTCCTTCGTCGCGAGCGTCCAGGGCAGCTTTGAGTGCGGCCCGTTGTCGACCGCCTCCCGCACGAGCTCAACTCCAAGCCCGCGCCCGCGGTACCCGGCGAGCACGTATACATCGCACAGATGGGACACCCGGACCCCATCCGAGATCACGCGCGCGAATCCGACCTGGCGCGCGCCGTCGTACAGGCCGATCACGCGCGCCGCATCGCGCACCGTCTGCTCGACGTCCGCGCGCGTTCGCCCACGCGCCCAGTACGACTCGTTGCTCAGATAATCGTGGACCGCGTCGATGTCGATTCGCCGACGGTCGTCGTCGAGCTCCAGGTCGTCGGTCAGCGCCCGCCGCAACGCGTTCTACTTCGCTTCGCGGCGTTCCTCGTTCTGCTTGTGCTCGGCGTACACCTGGGCGAGGATGTACGCGATCAGGAAGCTGACCAGCAGCCCGATCCCGAGGAACGTCGCCAGCAGGGCGAGCGTCTGGCCGAGGGCTTCGTCAGCGATCAACATCCCGTGCAGCGTACCTCAAAGCGCAGTGCTAGCTTCGCGCCGAGCACGGCCCGGTAGCTCAGTGGTCAGAGCAGCGGACTCATAATCCGTCGCGCGCAGGTTCGAGTCCTGCCCGGGCCATCGGGGCCTACGGGCTCGTGCTGCTGCTCGTCGACGTCGGAGTCGACGTGGTCGTGCTGGTCACGGTCGTGGTGGTCGTGCTGGTGCTGGTCGTCGACGAGGTCGTCGTCGTCGGCGAGGTGACCGTGCTCGCCGTCGTCTTGGTCGAGGTCGCGGTCGAGGTGGTCGTGGTCGGCTTCGCGGACGTCGTCTTCGTGACCGTGACCGTGTTGTTCGTCGCGGTCGAGGTGGTCGAGGAGCCGCCGGCGGTCGCGATCAGGATGATCGCCACGATCACGGCGATCGCGACCGCAACTCCCGCGAGGATCGCCAGGCGGCGGCGATCCCGCGCGCGCTCCTCGTCTGGCTGCGGTCCGCCGGGGCCGGTGGTCCCGCCGGGGCCGGTCGATCGGGGCGGCGGCGGTTGGTCGCCGGGCGGGGGGCCGTAGCTCTCGGTCATACCCAGGGGCGCAGCCTAGCCGTCCTCGCCGTCCTCGTGCACGACGATCACCGGGCACGTGGCGCGCTTCAGAACCCCCTTCGACGTACTGCCTTCCAGCCGCGCTCGGAGCCCGCGGAGGCCGCGGGAGCCGACGACGATCGCCGCGCACCCGCGTTCACGGGCCACGTCGAGGATCGTCTGGGCGATGTCTCCCGCATCGGCGACCGCCAGCGGCTCGGCGTCGAGACCGAGCGACCGCGCGAGCTGCGCCCCTTCGCTCGACACGTGTTCGGCGTGGCGGCGCAACTCGCGGTCGACGTCGAGCACGACCGCGGGGTCGACGATCGGAGCCATCCTCACGTCGGGTGGACCGGCCGTGGTCGCGTACGCGAGGTCCGGCTCCCACACGGACAGCACGAGCGTCCGGCGAGGGACCAGGAGCCTGGCCGCGACGGCCAGCGCCTGGCGCGCCGCGGGCGAGCCGTCGAAGGCGACGAGGATCGGCGCGTCTGAGGCGGGGGTCGTGGTCACCGCTCAGTCGAGGTACTCGTAGGCGGGGATCGTCAGGAACTCCATCAGCTCGGTCGACAGCGCCACCAGCTCGAAGATCTCGCGCGTCTCGTGCGGGCGCCCGTGGCGCCAGACGTCCTCGCCCACGCCCGCACGGATCTTCGCGGTCTCCTCGTCGAGGAGCTCGCGCACCAGCTCGCGGGTCACCGGTCGGCCGTCCTCGAGCGTCGCTCCGTGCCTGATCCACTGCCAGATCTGGGAGCGGGAGATCTCCGCCGTGGCGGCGTCCTCCATCAGCGAGTTGATCGCGGCAGCGCCGCGGCCGCTGAGCCAGAACGACACGTACTGGAAGCCGACATTGACGTTCGTCCGCAGGCCCGCCTCCGTGACCCTGCCGGGCGTCGAGCGGAGGTCGAGCAGTTCGCCGGCGCTCACGCGCACGTCGTCCGGCCGGCGGCCGAGCTGGTTCGGAGCGCCGTTCAGCCCGCGCTCGAACACCTCGCGGGCGGTCGGAACCAGATCCGGATGGGCGACCCAGGTGCCGTCGTATCCCTGACCGACCTCGCGCTCCTTGTCAGCGCGCACGCCGTCCAACGCCTTGGCGTTGACCTGCTCGTCGCTGCGCGACGGGATCAGCGCCGACATCCCGCCCATCGCGTGGGCCCCGCGGCGGTGGCACGTGGCCGCGAGCAGCTCCGTGTAGGCGCGCATGAACGGAACCGTCATCGTCACCGCACCGCGGTCCGGGAGCACCATCTCGGGCCGGTCGGGGAAGCACTTGATCGCGGAGAAGATGTAGTCCCAACGGCCCGCGTTGAGCCCGGCTGAGTGCTCACGCAGCTCGTACAGGATCTCGTCCATCTCGAACGCGGCGGGGAGGGTCTCGATCAGCACGGTCGCCTTGACCGTTCCACGGGGAATCCCGTACGCGTCCTCGGCGCAGCAGAACACCTCGTTCCACAGCCGCGCCTCGAGATGCGACTCGAGCTTCGGCAGGTAGAAGTACGGACCCGTGCCACGGCGAAGCAGTCGCGGCGCGCAGTGGAAGAAGTACAAGCCGAAATCGAACAGCGAACCCGATACGGGCTCCGAGTCGACGAGCAGATGGCGCTCGGGGAGATGCCACCCGCGCGGGCGTACGAGCAGCGTGGCCGGGTTCTCCTTCAGCTCGTAGTGCCGGCCGTCGGAGCCGTCGTACGCGATCGTGCCGTCGATCGCGTCGCGGAGGTTCAGATGTCCGTCGACCATGTTGTGCCAGGTCGGCGCGTTCGCGTCCTCGAAATCGGCCATGAACCCGTCGGCGCCGGAGTTGAGCGCGTTGATCATCATCTTGCGGTCCGTGGGGCCGGTGATCTCCACCCAGCGCTGCGCGAGCGATGGCGGCGCGGGCGCGACCTCCCACTCCCCCTCGCGCACGGCGCTGGTCTCGGGCAGGAAGTCGAGCGTTTCTCCGTCCGCGAAGCGCGCCCGCCGACGGGCGCGCGCGGCGAGCAGCTCCCGACGGCGAGGCCCGAACTGATGCTCCAGCGCGGCGACGAACTCGAGCGCGTCGGGCGTGAGCACCTCCTCGAAGCCCGGCTCGGTCGCGCCTTGGAGCTCCAGGTTCGGATGCGTCGTCATAGGCTGCATCCTCTCATGTCGAGTGCACGCGATCGGCTTCGCTTCTTCCTCGGCGCGTTCGGCGATCCCGGCCACGTGTTCCCGATGCTCGCGCTCGGCACGCGCCTGGCGGCTCGCGGGCACGCGGTGATGCTCGAGACGTGGCCGCGCTGGCGCGAGCACGTGGAGGCGGCGGGGATGGAGTTCGCCGACGCGCCGGGATACCCGGTGTTTCCGACCCGCGAGCGGCCGCTGCGACCCTATGAGGCGGTCGTGCCGGCAACTCGGGAGACTCGGCCCACGGTCGCCGGGTTCTCGCCCAACGTGGTCGTGCACGACATCTTGACGCTCGCTCCCGCGTTGGCCGCCGAGCTCGAGGACGTTCCGGTCGCGACGCTGGTGCCCCACCTGCATCCCTCCAGCGCGCCGGGGTTTCCGCCCTATGCGCTCGGGGCGCGGTTGCCGCGCACCCGCGCCGGAACCGCGTTCTGGCGGCGCACGAAGGCCCTCGTGGACTCCGGGCTGCGCCTCGGACGCGCGCAGCTCAACGATGCCCGCGCGCAGCTCGACCTCCCGCCCGTGGAGCGCCTCCACGGCGGGCTCAGCGCGGAGCTGTGCCTGGTCGCGGCGTTCCCACAGCTCGAGTACCCGCGCGACTGGCCTGGAGAGGTGCGGATCATCGGACCGCTGCTGTGGGAGCCGTCGTCTCGCGACGCGGACGCGCCACCCGGCAGCGAGCCGCTCGTGCTGATCGCGCCGTCGACTTCCCAGGACCCCGACCACCGCCTGCTGCGCGCGGCGCTCGTCGGCCTCGCGCACGAGCCGGTCCGGGTGCTGGGCGTGACGGCCGGCAAGCCGATCGCCGACCCGGTACCCGTGCCGGCGAACACGCGCTTGGTCGATTGGCTCTCGTACAGCCGCGCGATGCCGGACTGCGCGCTCGTCGTCTCTCACGTCGGTCACGGCACGCTCGCGCACGCGCTCGCAGCGGGCCGCCCGTTGGTCGCCGTCCCGCACGCGGGCGACATGGCCGAGAACGCGGCGCGGCTCGACTGGGCCGGGCTCGGCGTGCGTCTGCCGTGGCGATTCCTGAGTCCGGCGACGTTGCGGCTGGCGGTTCGGCGCGCGCTGGGGGACGCGTCGCTGGCCCGCCGGGCCGGCGAGCTGGCGGCGTGGGCTGCGGACAACGACGGCGCCGCACGCGCCGCCGAGCTCCTCGAGGCGCTTGCGCTCAGTCGACCGGCGGCGGTTGGAAGGCTCCGGGGGTGGGACTCGAACCCACAACCCTTCGGTTAACAGCCGAATGCTCTGCCGATTGAGCTACCCCGGATTGTGGTGTGTCGCGAACGAGCGCGGGTGAGCGCCGCCCGGTTACTGTATCGACATCCCGGAGGTGTGGATCGCTTCCAGCACCGACTCTCGCTGCTCCGCGAGATCCGGCAGCCGGGCGCGGTTCTCGCTCCGCGCGCGGCGGATCGCGCGGTCGAGCCGCGCCAACTCGAGGATCAATCGCTGCTGCTCGAGCTGCTCCGGATGCACGTTCCCGACCCGCCCGGCGCGCGCGACCAGATCGGCGATCAGCCGTGCCAGCTCCTCGTCGTCGGCGGCCAGGTCGGTGAGCGGCAGCTCGGGTTGTCCGGCCAGCTTCCGAGCCGCCCTGCGCAACGCCTCGCTGGTCAGGTGCTCGTCGGGGTCGATCGCCGCCAGCGCTCGCCGGCCGGCGTCGGGGAGCGCGACGCACAGGACGAGGAATGCGCGCTCGGTGCGCACGGCCGGGTCGGTCGGCTCGCTCCGGGCGGGCGCGCGCGGCGCTGCGACCGGGCCGGCGCCGGCGGGTCGCGCGTCCGCCACCACCGCCGCCAGCCGGCCCTCCGAGAGCTCGAGCCGGCCGGCGACCCGCTGCATCAGCTGATCTCGCAGCACGCTTGCCGGCAGCTGTGAGAGCACGGGCCGCAGCTCGTCGAGCGCGCGGTCACGCCCTTCCGCGCTGCCGAGCCCGCTGCGCTCGAGGATCCGCTCGACATGGAAGACCGCGAACGGGACCGATGCCTCGACACGTTCCCGCAGCGCCCGTGCCCCCTGACGCTCGATCAGCTCGGCGGGATCGGTGCCGTCGGGCAACGGCACGACCCGCAGCTCGAGCTTGCGCCCGGCGGCCAGCTTCGACGCGCGCAGCATCGCGTCCTGGCCGGCGCGATCGGCGTCCAGACACAGCTCGAGCACGGAGGCGATCCGCTGCAGCTCGCGGACCTGCTCCTCGGTCAGCGCGGTGCCCATGATCCCAACCGCGTTGCGAAGCCCGGCCTGGTGCAGCGCCAGGACGTCGGTATAGCCCTCGACCAGCACGATTCGCCCGGCGCGCGCCGCGGCGGCTCGGGCGACGTCGACGCCGAACAGCACCTCGCGCTTGTGATACAGCTCGCCGTCGGGGGTGTTCAGGTACTTCGGGCGCTGGCCGGCGCGCATCGCGCGCGCGCCGAAGCCGAGCACCCGGCCGCGGGCGTCGCACGACGGGAACGTGATCCGGCCGCGGAAGTAACCGTAGACCTGGCCGGGTTGGGTGTGCGAGCGCTGCACGAGCCCGACCGCCAGCAGGTCCTCGTCGCTGAAGCCTGCCTGGCGCGACGCAACCACCATCCGATCCCACGCCTTCGGCGCGTAGCCGACCCGGAACTCGTGCAGGATCTCCTCGGACAGGCCGCGACCGAGCAGGTACGCTCGCGCCGGCTGCGCCTCGCCCGAGTCCCACAGGTAGCGGGAGTAGTAATCGGCCGTGCGCCCGAGCAGCGCCTGCAGCCGTTCGCGGCGAGCCCGGCGCGAGGCAGCCTGCGGATCCTCGCGCTCGGTCTCGAGCCGGATCCCGAAGCGGTCCGCGAGCGCCTCCAGCGCGGCCTTGAAATCGAGTCCCTCGGTCTGCATCACGAAATCGAACGGGTCACCCGACTGCTGGCAGCCGAAGCAGTAGTAGTGCTTGTCGTCGGGCCGCACGTGGAACGAAGGCGTACGCTCGTCGTGGAACGGGCACAGGCCGAAGTAGCTGTTGACGCCCGTGCGCCGCAGGTCGACCCGGCTCGAGACCAGGTGGAGCATGTCGACCGCGTCGAGCACCCGGTCGCGCGAATCGGCGCTGTAGCGCGTCACGGCGCAAACGCAACCGGAACGCTCAGCGCCTCGAACGCGCGGATGCAGTAGCGGTCGGTCATGCCAGCCAGGTAGTCGGCCACCCGGCGCGCGAGCTCGCCCTCCGGAATCGAATCGGGGATCTCCTCCGGATGCGCGCAGTAGTGGTCGAACAGAGCTCTCACGACCCCGTGGATCTTGGCGTGCTCACGGGTCGCTTCGGGGCCCAGATACACGCGCTCGAACATGAACGCTCTCAGCTCCGCCATCGCACCGCCGACGACCGCACCCTGAACGATGTCGCCCGCGATCTCGGACTGCTCCACGAGATCGTGCACGAGCGTGTCGATCCGCCGCGACCCGGTGTCGCCGAGTGTCGCGATCGGACCCGTTGGCAGGTCCTCGGCGCCGATCAAGCCCGCGCGCAGCGCGTCGTCGATGTCGTGGTTGATGTACGCGACGCGATCCATCAGGCGCACGATTTTGCCCTCGAGCGTCGCGGGCTCCTGCGCGCGCCCCGAGTGGCTGACGATCCCGTCGCGCACCGCCCAAGTCAAATTGAGGCCCTGCCCGTCGCGTTCGAGCACGTCGACGACGCGCAGCGAATGCTCGTGGTGCATGAATCCCAAGCCAAAGCGCTCGAGCAGGCAATCGTTCAGCGCCTGCTCGCCGATGTGCCCGAACGGAGGATGGCCGAGATCGTGACCGAGCCCGATCGCCTCAGCCAGATCCTCGTTGAGCCGTAGCGCACGGGCGACCGTGCGCGAGATCTGCGTGACCTCGAGCGTGTGCGTGAGGCGCGTGCGGTAGTGGTCCCCGGCCGGCGCCACGAACACCTGCGTCTTGTGCTTGAGCCGCCGGAACGCCTTGCAGTGGACGATCCGGTCGCGGTCGCGCTGGAACGGGGTGCGCAGACCGCAGTCGGGCTCGGGCCGCGCCCGCTGCGCCGGGTACGAGGGTGTCCCGGACGGTGACAGCGCGACCGCCTCGCGGGCGCGGACCCGCTGCGCAAATTCCGCGGCCACGGGGCCGTCGGGGTGCTGATCGGGGGCGGTGAGGAGCTGATCGCCCATCGCTCCGATTCTGACAGCGTGCCCGTCCGGGACGCGGGCTTGTGAGGAATTCGTCACCGGTGGCGCATCAGCGGCCGCAGGCGCACGTGCGCGTGGTGCTCGGCAGTCTCGGTGATCGCG
>Ga0187766_10000133_pt1 | contig 36325 bp, 39 predicted proteins | sample 0216_QUI02_MP05__4_FD_132971 | JGI IMG/M metagenome (GOLD analysis project Ga0187766, IMG submission 132971) | Tropical peat soil microbial communities from peatlands in Department of Meta, Colombia - 0216_QUI02_MP05_20_MG | ecosystem: Environmental > Terrestrial > Soil > Wetlands > Peat ... | reverse complement strand
TATTCACGCACGGGGACGAAAAACGTCCGGGGTGGCAGCTCGACCCCGACGATTATTCCGTGGAACTAGTAGCAAAACGGCTGAAAGAATTTGTGTTTGACGAGCTGTACACGGCGGCCTTCAAGGAGTTTCCACACCAAAAACCGGATCTTGGGTTCATAGTGGCGGGCTATTCGGCGAAAGCCCCAATGGCCGACGAATTCCAGATAGATATTCAGAATGGCCAATGTAAGGGGCCGCGCGCGGTCCGTGGCCGAGAACAGATTGGGATGACATGGGGCGGTGACCCAGAGGCTCTAAACCGACTTGTTGCCGGAGTTAGCTCTGGGCTTCCGACGCTCTTGCAGAATCTCTTCAAGGTGTCACCCGCCCAGCTACCGCAGACGATGCAGGTCATCCAGCAGAACTTGGCAGCGCCACTGGTACTCCCCGCAATGCCGCTTCAGGACGCCATTGACTTGGCTGAGTTCCTGGTCGACGTGACAATAAAGTTCTCGCGCTTCATGCCCGGTGCACCAACCGTGGGTGGCCCAATCGAAATTGCGGCTATCAGCAAACATGAGGGGTTTCGCTGGGTCCGGCGCAAATACTACTTCGACCGGGAATTGAATCCGGAGCAGGAATTTCCAAGGGTCTATACGCCCGAAACCAAGGAAGACAGGCGCCCCCCGGGGGAAAATTAAAGGGAGGACGGAGTGTCTGATCTATCTGATCTAAAGGACCACGTGGAAGTAGCTAGAAGTCAGAGCACCACAGTGACAGTGATCGGCGTTTCGAATTTCGTTCCGCCGGCTGATTCCCGTGCGCTGCCAACCTACGGAGTCACATCGTACACTGTACCGATGGACAGCGCAGCGCCATCGCGGCCCCTGAGCGAGGGCGCCGTGAGGGTGGGGAACTCCTTGCTCACTGCACGAGTGCCTGAATCTGCGATACTTCGAGACACGGCGGAGGACATCTAACGTTGTACGTTGTCCGCGGGGCTGAGGGCTTCGACGCTGCGACTCTGAGGCAAGGGGATATCCTTGAGGGCATCCCTTTTCCGCTGATGGACCACGCGAAGATCCAGATTTTGGGTACACTCGCTCAAGATCAGGACTTCAACACCCTTCCCACTATTTCGCCAAGAACTCACCAGCTTCGTGATGACCGGGAATGGGTGACAGCATTGGTGCCCGTCCGATTTGGTTTCTGCGCTGTCCTTTCAAACTGCTGCGATCTTGAGCCGCGCGACGGCCGGATCCAAGCACCCGTTTTTAATCTTGCTCGCCTCCGGCCAATTCCGGACGACATCAGGAGGAACGACGCACTATTTGCAAGCCTCAGGGCGAACAAGGACCCGCGCGACCCGCTTGATCCCGGTTACATCGACTTTTTCTATTTGGAACCCCATGAGTTGCTGGAAGGTCGAGATTGGAGAGTGCATTACAATCAGGTGATCACCTTGCCCACCGGCGACATTACCCTCCTTCTTCGGAAGAAGATCCTTCAGCTCAACGATGTAACGCGAGTCAAGTTCAAGATTAAGCTGGGCTTTACCCTTATGCGGGCAAACGATGGTGAGCTGAGGGCCGGCTTGGAGAACCCATGGCAAGAACCGCAACGCCAGAACATTCAGGCGGCAGAACCGCCGCCGATCGTACCGGCACCGCAACGAGAACAAGAACCGCCAGCCCGCTAGCGGCGTCGAATAGCCTGTGACGGTGACCACTTCACGGCGGAGTGGGATCGTTTGCAGCATCGCCGACCGCGTGTGTAGCACGTCCCGATGATGCTCTTTCCCGGCGGCTGCGCTTTCGAAGCACATCTACCGACAGCGCCCCCGCGCCGACGATCAAGATGAATACCAGTCCCAGCACCATCGAGATATCCGTGCGCGCTTCATGCAGCATGCTGAGCAGGCCGTAGTGCTTGAGCTTGGGGAGGGTGAACCGCCAATAGCCGCGGCCGAGCAATATCGGGACCTTGGTGGAAAGGATGGCCACGCTGATATCGATCAGCAGCGGAATGGCCGCCAGGCGGGTGAACAGGCCGACGATCAGCAGCGCCCCGCAAACCATCTCGACCAGGCCGACGAAGGGAGCGGTGAAATGCGGCACAGGGATACCGATGGACGTGAATCGTCCCACTCCCAGATCGTCCAGCCACAAGTATTTCAGAATGCCCTCAACCAGAAACACCCAGCCGACCAGCAGGCGTATCAGCGCCGCCGGCATCGAACTCATCTTGTCGTTCATCTCAGCCTCGCGGCTACATGGTAGCGGTGCTCGACTGCCACGTAAAATTCCCAAGGCGACCGTTCCGGCGCCTGAAAGCAGGGACTACCACCCGGCTGCTACAATTTGTCCGGGCTTTCTCATAGAATCCATTGAACTTCTGCCCGCTTTCATCCGTAATTATCCGCAGACGTCGCGAGCCGGGGTTCGAAGGAGTGCCGGTTGGAGGACACCCAAGCCGTCGCTGCACTGGTGGACCGTTGCCTGGGCGGCGACGGCGCGGCTTGGGAGGAGATCGTGCGCCTTTATCACCGGCGCATCTACAACGTCTGCTATCGCTTTGCTGGCGCGGCAGAAGACGCTGAGGATCTTACCCAGGAGGTCTTCATCAAGATGTACCGCACACTCAACAGCTACGATGTTTCCAAGGGTGCCCTCGTTACCTGGGTAACCGCGATCGCCCGCAACCTGCTGGTGGACCACTTCCGGCGCAGCAAGCACGACCGCTTGACCGACTCGCTGGAATCGGCGCCCGCCGGCCACGACAAGGCCCTCACCCTGGGCGAGCAGCTTCCCGATCTGGGCCCCAGTCCCGACGCCGGCGTCCAGACCCAGGAGACGCAGCGGGCCGTCCACCTGGCCCTGCAGAGGCTGTCTCCAGAGTTGCGGGAGGCGGTCATTCTGCGCGATCTTCAGGACATGGAATACCGGGAGATCGCCCAGGTACTCAGGGTCCCGGAAGGCACTGTGAAGTCGAGAATTAACCGGGGACGCGCGGAACTTGCGCGCCACCTTTCTCGTACCTATAAACAGGTGAACTAGTGGAAGGGGAACACCAAGGCGGAATGGATTGCACGCAGTTTGAGATGCTGCTCTGCGAGGCGCTGGATGGCACCCTGAGCCGGCCGGTTCTGGCTGCATTCAAGGCCCACGCCGCGGCCTGCGCGGATTGCGGGCCCATGCTGGCGGCCGCCCAGGCGGGAATGAGCTGGCTGAAAGCGTTGCCGGAGGTCGAGCCCCCACGCAATCTGGTGCGCAACATCCTGATTGCGACCAGCGGTGCGGCAGCAAAAGCTCCTGTCCGCGAAGTCGCGGCCGCCAGCGGCTGGCAACAGCGGCTGCGTGGCTGGATGGGTCCGGTGGCTCCGGTGTTTTCCCTCTTGGCGCAGCCGCGCTTTGCGCTCTCCCTGGGTATGGCGTTCTTCTCCCTCACTCTGCTGCTGAATGCCGCGGGCCTGCATATTTCCAGCCTGCGCGCTGCGGACCTGCGTCCCAGCGCGATCCAGGAGAACCTGACGCGCACCTACAATGAAAGCACCGCCCGGGCGGTGAAGTATTACGAGAACCTGCGGCTGGTGTATGAGATCGAGTCGCGGGTGCGCGAGTTCCAGAACGCGGCCCGGGAGGAAGACCGGCACGAACGGCGAAACCAGGAATGGCGAAACCAGGAACGGCAAAACCGGGAACCGGAGCGGCGCCAGGAACAGAAATACAGGGACGACAACCGCAGCCACGGCCCGGCCGGCAAGCCCGACCAGAAGCAGGACCACTACAGCCGCCGCCATGAGCCGCTGGTGCTGGCCGGAAGCTCGCTTGACGATCCCCTCAATCTCATCAACGGGAGGAGCGCATGAACTGCGCCGTCCATAACCAAGTCCCTGCCGTCGCCTATTGCCGTACCTGCGGGAAGGCGGTCTGCGAGCAGTGCAAGCGCGACGTCCGCGGGGTGATCTATTGCGAAGACTGCCTGGCATCGCGGGTCGAAGGGACGCTGCCTCCGGCTGCCGTTGCCGCCGCGGCGCCGCCCCCCGCTGCGCCCGGCGGCGGGCCGAACCCGGTGGCCGCAACGCTGCTCGGATTTATCCCTGGGGTTGGCGCCATCTACAACGGCCAGGTGGTGAAAGGTCTGATCCACGTTCTGATTTTCGCCGGACTGGTGACCGTCGCCCACCACGCGGAGTTCTTCGGTGCTCTGGCAGCCTTCTTCTACTTCTACATGGTTTGGGATGCCTACGCGACCGCCAAGGCGATACAAGAACACCGCCCTGTGCCCGATCCCTTCGGCCTGGGCGCGCACCTGCCGGCCGCAGAAACATCCGCTCCCGCCAGTCCGGGACCGGGCAGCGAGCTGGTGCGGCATGGCTCGCACATTCCAACGGCTGCCATTGTGCTTATTGGGCTGGGAGTGATTTTCCTGCTGGATAACCTCGGCATCTTTCACTGGCACTGGATGGGAAGAATGTGGCCGCTCATTCTGATCGTGATCGGAGTGTGGCTGGTGCTGCGCCGCGCCGGAAGGTGCCCATGAACGGCTATCGCCGCAATCGCGCTTGCTCTTGTGCCCGCTGCCGCTGCAGCGGCTACCTGGGGCCGGTTGTGCTAATCACATTGGGAGTGCTTTTCCTGGTTGACCAGTACACGATGTATGGCATCGGCCAGACCTGGCCCGTCATTCTCGTGGTTATCGGGCTGGTGAAACTGGTGCAGTGGAATGCGCCCACCACTGGGCATGTGAGCGTCCCGCAGACAGGGCCTGGCAGTTCGACACCGGACGGTCCCGGTGCTGGCAGCGGCAACGCGCCGCCGTCTGGCGGACAGCAGGTGACCCATGGCTAGCCCAAGTACAAGTGTACCCCCGCCTCCGCCGCCGGCCGTCTATCGCGGGCGCTCGCTGGCGGGACCAGTCGTCCTTATCGTGCTCGGCGTCATTTTCCTGCTGGGCAACTTCGGCTACATGAGCTGGGGACGCCTGGGCTATCTGTTCGCGCGCTACTGGCCGGTGTTGATTATCCTCTGGGGCTTGATCCGGCTGTTCGAATACTACGAGGCGCAACGGCGCGGCTATCGTGCGCGCGGTTTCGGTTTTGGCGGGATCATGTTCCTGATCTTCCTGGTGATGCTTGGGCTGGGAGCCAGTTCCGCCTGGCATTATCGCGGCGCTCTAAGCGACGAATTGCAATTCGACGAGGGGCATGAGTTCACGATCTTTGGCACTCCCTACAACTACACCGATGAGTTACAGCAGCCGTTTCCTGCCGGCGCCAGCCTGCGCGTGGTCTCCGACCGCGGCGACGTGCGCCTGGTTGCCTGGGACGAGAACAACATCAAAGTCTCCGTGCAGAAAAAAATCATTGCCGATTCCCAGAGCGACGCCGACAAAGTGAATGCGGTCACCAAACCCAGCATCAGCGTAGCGGGAGACGAGGTAACGGTGAACGCCAACACCTCTGCCGCCTCCGGGCATCACCGCGTGGACACAAATCTGGAGATCTATCTGCCGCGTAAAGCGGCGGCCGACATCGCCACCGCGCGCGGAGCCGTCACTGTGCATGACCGCACCGGCGACCTCAGGATTAGCACCAGCCACGGCGACGTGGAGGTCGGCGGCCTCCAGGGCAAGGTCAGCGTCAACATGCGGGGCGGCTCGCTGCGCGCCGACGACCTCAAGGGCGACCTGAGCCTGAACGGCCGCATGGACGATGTGACCATCGAAAAGGTGCAGGGCAGCGTCCGCCTCAGCGGCGACTTCTTCGGCACCACGCGGCTGGCCAGCATCGCCAGCTCGGTGCAATTCCGGTCTTCCCGCACCGATATGGAAATGGCCAAGCTCGACGGCGAACTGGTGCTGGACTCCGGAGACCTGCATGCCAGTTCATTGGACGGACCGACGCGCGTCGTAACCAAAGCCAAGGACATCCGCCTGGACAATTTCACCGGCAACGTGCATATCGAGGACAACAATTCTGACATCGAGCTCACGCCGGGCAAGCTGCCGCTGGGCAACATTCAGATCACCAACCACCATGGGCGCATCCAGCTCGTGCTGCCGGCCAATGCTGCCTTCCAGCTTGACGCGCACGCCACGCGCGGCGAGATCTCGTCCGACTTCTCCGGGCTGAACGTCGAGAACCGCACTCACGATGCGAGAGCTACCGGCACGGTCGGAAACGGCGGCCCGCAGATCCAGCTCTCCACCGAGCGCGGAGACATCGAGATCCGCAAGGGATAAACGGCTCTTAGCTTCTGTTTGTAGCGCCGGCGTCCCGCCGGCTGTCGCGGCGGCCTGTGGCTTCCACTGCAGATTCACGGAAATTGCGCAGTTCATGTGATGGGGCACGCCTTTCAGGCGTGCCGCAAGAACTAGCCAACGACCTGGCGGTAGCCGCTGCGGCTATGTCCCACAGGGCCTAAAGGCCCGTTCATCTCTGGACTTCGCGGCACGGCTGGAAGCCGTGCCCCTTCACTTTTCAAGGCTTGGACTTAGTCCTTGGCCGACGACCGACAACCCAGGACCGACGACCTTTCGGCGATGATGGCTTCGGCCCGCGTCATCACCTCGTCGATGCTCATGTTTGTGGAATCAATGATCACGGCATCAGACGCCGGTACCAGAGGTGAGGCTATACGCGTGCGGTCGCGCCGGTCGCGCTCGCGCAGTTCGGCAATCACCGCCTCCGTGGGCAAGCCGCCTTCCGGCTTTTGGCGAAAACGGCGGTCACCGCGCACCTCGGGCGCCGCGTCGAGGAAGATTTTAACTTCCGCATCGGGAAATACCTTTGTCCCGATATCGCGACCTTCCATGATGATCCCGCCTTGCGCGCCCATTTCTCGCTGGCGAGCGACCATCCATTCCCGCACGCGCGGATGAACAGAGAGTCTGGAGGCGGCGTCGGTTACGTCCTGCTCGCGGATGCGCTGGGAGACGTCGCGGCCGTCGAGCAGCACGCGGTTGCCGTCGGCTTCGGGCCGCAGCTCGATGCGCGATCTTTCGGCCAGCGCGACCAACGCGCCTTCGTCATCGAGCGCGACCCCGGACGCCAGGGCCTGCAGGGCCAGAGCGCGGTACATGGCTCCGCTTTCGAGGTTGATATAGCCGAGCTTCTGGGCCAGCCGCGCCGCCAGCGTGCTCTTGCCCGCTCCAGCAGGACCGTCAATGGCGATGACGAGTCTGTTGCGCATACTCATGCGCGGCGCCGCGAATTTCTGCCTGCGGTAGTCCGCGCCGGCGCCACCTGCACCAGCGTACGTTTGCCGACGTGCACGAACTCCAGCTCGCGGGCAGCCAGCAAGGCGTTCATCGCCTCCTTGATTTTGGAGTGCGCGATCAAGGGCGAAAAGAAGTCGCCAATCTCTCTTTCGTCGGCGGCGATCACGCAGTCCAGGTATTTGGAGAGCAGTGCCGAAAGCGCCACTGCCACGGAAAGGTGCATGCCCTCATTCACCGCCTCCGGCGACCAGCGGTAGAGCACATCCCAGGAGGAGCCTTCGCGAGGATGGTAGTCCACCCGCGTGATGCGCAGCCGCGCCGCCAGTTCCGACAGCGCGCGGTCGATCGCCGCCTCGGACAGGTCGCCGCCCAGGGTCTCGGCCAAGCGCCGCTTCGTGACCGGACCTGCCCGCTGGATCGCGCTGAACACATCCTGCGCCAGCGGCGAGAGCGAGCGATCGGAGCGCGGCTCCTGGCGCGGATTGCGGTCTCCCGCCAGGGCGTAGAAGAAGGGAAATACCGACGCCGCGACCAGAAGATTGTCTTCGCCGAAGACACTGGCCTCGTAGGCAGAGCGCTCGCGCAGCAAACGCACGGCAAGCTCGGTAGCCTGGTGTGCCCGCGGATCGGCAAACGCCTTTTGCCGTGTCGGGAGGCTCTCGTCGCCCCCGGCCCAGGCGCCGATGAAGATCGGCAAAACGACCTCCGCGCCGGCCCGCATGCCCGGCTCCTGGGCGGAGATGGGATACATCAGGCAGAAGCCCACCGATTCCATGAACTCGCGCGCATCTTCGACGGTGCGCACGGGGCGCCCGTCCAGATGCCATTTGTGGCGGCGGAGATCGTGGAGTTCGGTGTCAGTCATGGAGAGTCGTTAGTCGGTGGCTGTTCGTCGTCAGCAAAACCGGCCAACGACTGACGACAAACGACCATCGACACCTCATATCCGTTTGAAAGCCTTCTGTATGTCTCTCACAGAATACCGCAGCAGCACCGGACGGCCGTGCGGACACGACATGGGACACTCCGTCCGCGCCAGTTCCTTGAGCAGCCACTCCATCTTGTTCGTGTCCAGCGGCGTATTTACCTTGATGGCGGCGTGGCAGGCGATAGAGGCCGCGATCCGGGTGCGGACCCGTTCGAGATTGATGGCCTGCGACTCGCGGTCCACTTCATCGAGCAGTTCGTGCAGCATGCGCTCGACGTCGCTTGCGTCCACCCCCGCGGGTGAAGCCTTCACGGCGATGGTGCGCGAACCGAAGGGCTCGACCTCGAAGCCGTTCCGCCGCAGCTCGTCGGAGATCTCGCTGAAGATGGCCTGCCGGCTGGGCGTGAGTTCGACGATCAGCGGCATCAGGAGCTGCTGGCGCTCGACGCGCTCGGCGGCCCGCTGGCGCAGCACCCGCTCGAACAACACGCGCTCGTGCGCCACGTGCTGGTCGATGATCCACAAGCCCTCGTCGTTAACCGCCAGAATGAACGAATCGCGCAACTGCCCGAGCGGCGTCAGACAAGCGAGAGAAACGCCGTCACCGTTTTCATGGACAGCATCAATGATCCCTCCACGCTCCCCCGAAATTGTCATCCCGAGCGCGGCGCGACCGAACGCATGTGAGGGAGCGCAAGCCGAGGGACCTTGCGTTTCCGCTCTGCCCAGCACGTTGACCGCGGCATTGGCCCTGATCTCAATCCCCTCTCCAAATTGAAAGCGCTCATTGCGCGTCGGTGATGTAGGGGGCTCGAGCCGGAATCCGGCGTCGGAGGTTTGCGTGCCCGGACGGGGCGTGATCAGCGGCGAGAGCGCCGTCGAGGCGGTCGGCTGCGCGTGGATTTCCGTGGTGAACTGCGGCACCGGACGCGTCTTCATCAGCGCCGCGCGCACCGAATCGCGCACGAAATCGTGCACAAACCCCTGCTGGCGGAAGCGGACCTCGGTCTTCGAGGGGTGGACATTCACGTCCACCTCGCCGGCAGGCAGCTCCAGGAACAGCAGCACCACGGGGAAGACCGTCGGCGGCAGGATATTGCGGTAGGCCTCGGTGAGCGCATGCTGCATGAGGCGATCGCGGATCAGGCGGGAGTTCACGAAGACGAAGATCGAATTGCGATTGAGCTTCTGGATCTCCGGCCGCGAGACGAATCCCGTCACCCGCACCTCGCCGGGCTCGGGACGCTGATAGTCTTCACCGCGCCTCCATGGCGGTGGTTCGGGAAGCCCGATATGTTCCAGCCGCGCCGTCGCCGCGACGGGCAAGAGCTGGTCGAGCGTCTCCTTGCCGAACACCTGGTAAATGCGCTCGGAGCGCGAGGCCACGGGCGCTGCAACCAGCAGGGCGTTGGTTGCGGAGTGCAACTCGAAGTGCTTGTCGGGATGGGCAAGCGCGTAGTGGGTCACCAGCGACGCGATGTGCGCCAACTCGGTCGATTCCGCCTTCAAGAACTTCTTGCGCGCGGGTGTGTTGAAGAACAGGTCGCGGACGGTGACCGACGTCCCCGGCGGCAGCCCAGCTTCCTCGACTTTGACGATCTTGCCTCCAGCGATTTCGATGACAGTCCCAGAAGACTGAGGCGCGGCAGACGTCTCCAGTCTCAGCCGTGAGACCGACGCGATCGACGGCAGCGCTTCGCCGCGAAAGCCGAGCGTGGCCACGTTCAGCAGGTCTTCGGCGTCGCGGATCTTCGACGTGGCGTGGCGCTCGAAGGCCAGCAGGGCGTCGTCGCGCACCATGCCGCAGCCGTCGTCGGTGATCTGGATCAGCTTCTTGCCGCCGGCCTCCACCTGCACCCGGATGCGGCGCGCGCCTGCATCCAGAGCGTTCTCGAGCAGTTCCTTCACTACCGACGCTGGACGCTCGACCACCTCGCCCGCGGCGATCTTGTTGGCAACGTGCTCGGGAAGGACGTGAATTTTGCCCATGGGAGAACTTGATTGTAGCCGCAATACGCGTGCGCGCGAGAACTCACTTGCAATGCACAAAGGAAGGGTCTGAAATTGTAGAAATCCATGATGCAGGCATTGCGTCAATTCCTTTGGATTTTGATGTTGCTGCCGTCATCCGTGGCGGGAGAGAACCGGCCCGCAAGCCCGCAAGGCAGGCCGCAAGCCGCCCACGAATCCCTCTCTGCCGAAGACAGGAAAAAGCTCAACGACTCGCTGCTGGCCGCGGTGGAGCGCGACGATCGCAGCCAGATGCAGGCACTGCTGGCGCAAGGCGCCGATCCCAACGCCCGCGACGAGCATGGGGTGACCGCGCTGATGAAAGCGGCGGAGGACATGGATGCGGCGCTGGCGCGCTTGCTCATCTCCGCTGGCGCCGATGTGAACGCCAAAGACTCTGTGGGCATGACCGCCCTGCTGACCGCAGCGGACGATGGCAGTCCGGAGATTCTGCGGCTGTTGCTCGCCCACCACGCCGACGTCAGCGCCCGCGACGCAGATGGCTGGAATGCGGTGATTCTGGCCGCAGATGCCCAGCGTACCGACCTGGTTCGCATCCTGCTGGGCACCTCGGCTGATTTCCTGGCGCAGGACAAGAACGGCATTTCGGCATTGATGATCGCCGCTGCCGGTGACGACCCCGGAACTGTGCGAGTCCTGCTGGATGCCGCCGCGCACGCCGGCAAGCCGGCCGCCGGCAAGCCGGCCGCCGGCAAGCCGGCCGCCGGCAAGCCACACGCTCGCTCGCAGCTTCGTCTTATGGTGGATGCGCGTGACCTACGCGGCTGGACCGCGCTACATCACGCCGCCTCCCGCGGGGCCGAGCGCACCGTCCGCATGCTGCTCGAGCGCGGCGCCAATCCCAATGCTACCGACATCAGCGGATCGACGCCGCTGCTGCCTGCCGCCGAGAACGGCGACCGTGGGACCCTGGAGGCGTTGCTGGCCCACCACGCCGATCCCAATGCCGCGACTTCGAACGGCAATACGCCATTGATCCAGGCAGCCGACGCGGGCAACACGGACGCGGTCCAGTTGCTGCTGGCCCACGGCGCCAATGCCAACGCCCACACGCGCGACGGGCGCACTGCGTTAATGGAAGCGGCCGCGGGAGGCTATGCCGCCATTGTCCAAGTGCTGCTCGAGAAGGGCGCCGATCCCAATGCGCGCATGACGAACGGCGCCAGCGTGCTGGCACGCGCGTCCGCCCGGCCCCGCAACGAGCAGGTGATCGAGATGTTGAAGAGGGCTGGGGCAAAGTAGCTCTTGCTGAGGTGTCATCATCTTCTAATCCTGCAGTTCTGCTACCATCGCGGTTATGCCGCGTAATCCTGTGAACGCGAAGCGGCACCCCGATGGGAACGTCGCGGCCGACGGGCGCGCGCGGCTGCCCCGGCATCAGCCGGAAATGGTGCTGATCACCGGAATCAGCGGCTCGGGCAAGGGCTCGGCCCTGAGGGCCTTCGAAGATCTCGGCTACTACTGTGTGGACAACCTGCCGGTAGACCTCATCCCGCATTTCGCGGAGCTGGTATTGCACTCGGAGATCGAGCGCGCGGCCTTGGTGGTGGACGTCCGCGAAGGGCAGCGTCTGGACAAGCTGCCGGCCATCCTGAAGGGAGTCAAGAAGCTATTGCCCACCACGGTGGTGTACCTGGAAGCGACGGACCAATCCCTATTGCGCCGTTTCAGCGAGACGCGCCGGCCGCACCCGCTGGGCACTTCGGCGCCGGTAAAGGCGTCGCTCAAGGCGGAACGGCGCCGGCTGGCCGCCCTGCGCAATCTGGCCGACGTGGTAATCGACACCTCCAAGTTCAACGTACACGAGCTGCGCGCTCACCTCACCCAGCGCTTTCAGCGGCAAGCCACGGACAAGAACATCCTGGTCTCCTGCATGAGCTTCGGCTACCGGCAAGGGGTTCCTGAGGAAGCCGACCTGCTCTTCGATGTGCGCTTCCTGCCCAACCCGCACTTTGTGCCCGAGTTTCGGGCCTATACCGGACGCCACCCACGGGTGGCCAAGTACATCCGCTCCTTTCCCCAGACGCAGGAATTTATCTCTCGCATCTCCGATCTGCTCATCTACCTGCTGCCGCATTACATCCACGAGGGCAAGAGCTATCTGACCATCGGCTTTGGCTGCACCGGCGGGCAGCACCGCTCGGTGTTCATCGCGGAGGAGGTTCACAAACGCCTGGCCAAGGCGGGCTATCAGGTGAAGGCGATCCACCGCGACTGCCCGCAGTAGCACCTAGGTGCCTGTACCGATTGAGACAGCGGAATCCCACCTCCGATCCGGTAAAATAGCAGGTTGCCCCAAATTTGCACCATTGCCGAGGCGCGATGCGGCGACTGACCCGGCTGCTCCATTACGTGCGCCGCTACATCCCGCAACTGCTCCTCTCTTTGCCTCTGGCCGCAGGTGTGGGCGCTGCGGACGGATTCCGGCTGCTGCTGATCGGTCCCATCCTCGACCGCGTCCTGCGGCCGGACGCGGGCAGCCGCCGCATTGTGCTGGCCCACCTGCCCGGTACCCAGTACACGCTGTACCTGCAGCAATTCGTCCCCGAACACTTCAAGAATGCGTGGACCATGGTGGCGTTCGCGCTGGTCGCGGCCACGCTGATCAAGGGGATATGCGATTACGCCAGCACCTACCTGGTGTTTTATGCCGGCTTTGGCCTCATCACGGATTTGCGCAATGATCTTTACAATGCCATCCTGCGGCGCTCGGCAGGTTTCTTCGCGCGATTTTCGACGGGAACGCTGATTTCGACCATCGTCAATGACGTGGAGCGCATTCAGGTTGCGATGGGCTGGGTGCTGGCGGAATTCCTGCAACAAATGTTCGTGTTGCTGTTCACGGTCTGCGTCGTAGTTTCGCTGGGTGGCAAGCTGGCGTGGGTGCTGCTGTTGTTCATCCCGTTTATCATTGTTTCCGCCGGGCGCATCGGCAGACATGTGCGGCACACCACGCGCCGCGGCCAGGACAAGCTGGCGGACGTTCAAAACATCCTCCACGAGACCATCACCGGCAATCGCATCGTGAAGGCATTCAGCGCCGAGCTCTGGGAGAGCCTGCGCTTCCACGGAGCGTCCCGGCGGCTGTTCCGCGCCAACATGCGTTCGGTGCGCGCGGTGGCTCTGAGTTCACCGCTGATGGACCTGTTCGGCGCGGTGGCCGTCGCTATTCTGCTTCTGCTGGGCCGCGACCGCATCAACCACCAGGTGTTCACGCCGGGCACCTTCCTGGCCTTTATCTTCGCTATCTACAAGCTGTACGAGCCGGTGCGGAAGTTCGCGTTTTACAACAACAGCTTCCAGCAGGCGCTGGGCGCCTCCACAACCCTGTTCTCCTTCATGGACGAGAAGGACGACGTCCACGAAAAGCCGCACGCGGTCACGCTCCCCAGCTTCAGCAGGAGTATCCGCTTCGAACATGTGAACTTCTCTTATGGCGGCAATGGCGAAGGCGACCGCGAAGTGCTGCAGGATATCGACCTGGAGGTGCAGAAGGGCGAGGTGCTGGCCATCGTGGGCTCCAGCGGCGCCGGCAAGAGCACGCTGGCGCACTTGATTCCGCGCTTCTTCGATGTGACCGGCGGATGCATCCGGATCGACGGCCGCGACGTGCGTGAGCTCACGCTGGCCTCGCTGCGGCGCCAGATCGGCATCGTTACCCAGGACACCATCCTGTTCAACGACACTGTCCGCAACAACATCGCCTACGGACAACCCCACGTCTCCGCGGGGGCCGTGATCGAGGCCGCCAGCGCTGCGCTCGCGCACGACTTTGTTCAGAAGCTGCCGGAGGGATATGACACGATCATCGGCGAGCGCGGGTTGCTGTTGTCGGGCGGCGAGCGCCAACGCATCGCCATTGCGCGCGCCCTGCTGAAGAACGCCCCCATCCTCATTTTGGACGAGGCCACCTCCGCTTTGGACAGCGAATCGGAAGCGCTGGTGCAATCGGCGCTGCAGAACCTGATGGTCGGCCGTACCGTGTTCGTGATCGCGCACCGGCTCTCCACGGTGCGCCGCGCCGACCGCATCGTCGTGCTGGAGGATGGCCGGATCACCGACAGCGGCACCCACGACGACCTGCTCAGCCGCCTGGGGACCTACCGCCGGCTTTACGATCTGCAGTTCCTGGATGTGGAGCCGTCCAGGATGTCCGCGGGGGCAGGAAGTTAGCCCATGGCCATCCGCTCCATGACCGCTTTCGCACAGTTCAAAGGGCAGGTGCGGCCGGATTCGGGCTTTGCGCTGGCCTTGAAGTCGGTGAACCATCGCTTTTTGGATCTCCATCTGCGCATGCCTCCGCAATCCGATGCGCTGGAGATCAAGTTGCGCCGCGTGCTCAAGGAGAAGATCGCGCGCGGACACGTGGAGCTGACCCTGGTGCTCGACGGCGCCGAGGCTGGGGGGCTGGAAGTGAACCGCGAGCTGGTAGCCGGATATGTGCAGGCGTTCCGTTACGTTGCGCGGGAGTTAGGCGTGGTCGGCGAACCCGACCTCAATGCGGCGATGCGCATGCCGGGCGCCCTCAACATAGGCGAAGCTCAGCTCGATGCGGGGGGCGAAGCGCGCGTGCTGGGAGGATTGTCGGAAGCCATCGCCCAGCTCGACCAGATGCGCCTTGAGGAAGGACGCGGCATCGAGCAGGAACTGTGCGAGCGTATGGCCCGCTTGCGCGGCGCCACGGCGGAGGTGGAAAAACTGCGCGGCGCGGTCTCGCGCGCCTACCTGGAAAGGATACAATCCCGCATGAAGGAGCTGATCGGAGGCCACGCCGATCCGGACCGCATCCTGCAGGAGGCCGCGTTGCTGGCCGAGCGCAGCGACATCCAGGAAGAAATCGTCCGCCTCAGCACCCACATCCAGCATTTCCTGGGGGTGTTGGAAGCCGGCGGAGAAGCCGGCAAGAAGCTGGATTTCCTGCTGCAAGAAATGAATCGCGAGGCCAACACCCTGTTGTCGAAGACCACAGGCGTCTCCGGCGAAGGCCTGCGCATTACCGAGCTCGGTCTGTCCATGAAGGCAGAGATCGAGAAATCGCGCGAGCAGGTGCAGAACGTGGAATGACCATTGTCTACATCATTTCTGCGCCATCAGGTTCGGGGAAATCGACCCTGGTCAACGAGCTGCGCAAAACCGTCAGTAACCTGGACTTTTCCGTGTCCTACACTACGCGCCCTCCGCGCGGCAGCGAGCAGAATGGGCATGAATATTCCTTCATCTCGCGGGAAGAATTCGAACGCCTGCTGGCGGAGAACGCCTTCCTGGAGCACGCCGAGGTTTTTTGCAACTACTATGGAACGGCCAGGCGCTTTCTCGAGGAGGCGCGGCAGCGCAGCCACGACCTGTTGCTCGATATCGACGTGCAGGGCGAGCGGCAAGTGAAGCAGGAGATCCCAGACGCGGTGAGCATCTTTATCCTGCCACCGACGCGCCAGGAACTGGAGCGTCGACTGCGCCGGCGCAGCCAGGCCGAGGGAATGCTGTCGGAGGAGGTGATCCAGAAGCGGCTGGCGACGGCGGCCCGGGAGATTGAGAATTACAGGAATTACGACTATATTTTAGTCAACGACCAGCTTGAGCAATCCATTGATGAGTTGAAGGCCATCGTGCTGGCCGAGCGCGTGCGCCGCTGCGGCGGGCCGCATTCGGCCGAAGAAGAAAAGTGGCTGGTCACCGCGGAGCGTCATCGGCAGGGCAACATGCGCCAGACGCTCCGGCCCATTCTGGAATCCTTTGCTTTGTCCGCAACCCCCGGCGGGCGTTGAAGTGTGAAGTGAGAGAGGTGGTCAGACCATGAAGCTGATGGACGGCTTCGACAGCAACTACCGTTATATTCTGGTGGCCGCACGCCGCGCCCGCCAACTGCAGTCGGGGTCGCGTCCGCTAGTGGACACGCATTCCCGCAAGCCTTGCAAGATCGCGCAAGAGGAGATCGCCGCCGGCAAGGTCAAGTGGTCGACGGAAGCGCCACGCTCGGCCGCCGATGTCGCCAACGAGATTCTGGAACAGGCGATCACCAAGACCGATGCCTGAAGGCCGGCTTCCGCAACGGTCCGCGCCGGCCAGGACCAACCCATGAAAATCGCGCTCGGGGTCAGCGGAGGGATTGCAGCCTATAAGGCTGCGGAGCTGGTTCGCCAGTTGCAGGACCGCGGCCTGCGCGTGCAGGTCGTCATGACCGCGGCGGCGCAGGAATTCGTGCGCCCGCTCACCTTTGCCGCGCTGAGCGGCGAGAAGGTGATCACCGATCTCTTCGGAACCGGAGCTGCGCAGCCCAACATCGACTCCGCCGTTGAGCACATCGCCGTCGCCCAGGCGATCGATGCATTGGTGGTCGCACCTGCTACCGCCGATGTCATCGCCAAGTTCGCCCAGGGGATTGCCAACGACTTCCTTTCCACTCTGTACCTCGCCACCACCGCGCCGGTGGTGGTCGCCCCGGCGATGAACGTCAACATGTGGGAGCACCCCGCGACGCGCGCCAATATCGAAACCCTGAAACAGCGCGGCGTGCGCGTGGTCGAGCCCGATGCCGGATACCTGGCCTGCGGCATGACCGGGCCGGGCCGGCTGGCGGCGAACGAAACCATCGTCGCGGCGGTGATGCAGGCGCTGGGCGCGGCGCAGGACCTGGCGGGCGAGACCGTGCTCATCACGGCCGGTCCGACGCGCGAGCCCATCGATCCGGTGCGCTACATCGGCAACCGCTCCAGCGGCCGCATGGGGTACGCGCTGGCGGAAGCGGCGCTGCGACGCGGAGCGCGCGTGGTGCTGGTAAGCGGGCCGACGGCGCTGAAGCCGCCCGGCGCCGCCGAGGTGATTGCGGTCGAGACCGCGGAAGAGATGCGGCAGGCCGTGCTATCGCATTTCGGTGATGCAACCATCGTCATCAAGGCCGCGGCCGTCGCCGACTACAAACCAATGCAGCGCTCGGCGCAGAAGATCAAGCGCCGCGGCGCACTGGCACTCGAGCTCGAGCCGACTCCTGACATCCTCGCCGAAGTGGCCTCGAAACGTGGCTCGCAAATTGTCGTGGGCTTTGCCGCTGAGACCGAGAACGCGCTGGAAAATGCGCGCCGCAAGCTGGCCTCCAAGTCGCTCGATGCAATTGTGGTGAACGACGTCTCGCGGAAAGGCATCGGCATGGATTCAGAGCGCAACGCCGTCACCATTATCACTCCAATTGAGACCATCGAAGTTCCCGAGACCACCAAGTGGGAGGTGGCGCACCGAGTACTCGACGCCGTAGTGCGCATGAAGCAGCAGCGGTCGGAGGCTGCACTCGCTGGCACCCCTCGCTGATGGATCCTCACACGCAGCAACTCCTCGCAGCCCGCCTGCAGTATTACCGCGATCTGGGAATTTACGATTTCTATCGCCGAGAGCTTCTTTCGCCGCCCGGGCAAGCGCCGCCAGGCGCGAGTGAATGTAGCCCGGCACGAAGTGCCGGGTATCAGGCCCAGATAAACGAACCAGTCCCGTCAGGGGCGGCTGAAGTAAAAGAATCGGTGATTTCTGCCGGCGTTCCCACGCCCGAAGACCTGTTTGCTGCGCCCAAGCCCGAGGCCGCAGTCACCGATCCCGCCGAGGCGTTGCGCCTAATCCAGGAAGACCTGGGCGAATGTACGCGCTGTGTCCTGTCGCGCCTGGGACGAAAGACCATTGTGTTTGGAGAAGGCAATCCCAATGCCGAGCTGATGTTCGTCGGCGAAGGACCGGGCGCCGACGAAGACGAGCAAGGCCGTCCGTTCGTAGGCCGCGCCGGTCAGTTACTCAACAAGATGATCGAGGCCATGGGCCTCCAGCGCGAGCGGGTTTATATCGCCAATGTGGTGAAGTGCCGTCCGCCGGGAAACCGCACCCCGGAGAGCGAGGAAATCGAAACCTGCTCGCCTTTCCTGTTGCGCCAGATCGCCGTGATCCAGCCAAAGGCGATCGTCGCGCTGGGGGCGGTGGCGGCGCGCTGCCTGCTCGGCCTCAACGAATCCATGGCCAAGTTGCGCGGCCGCTGGTTCGACTTCCGGGGTACGCGTCTGGCCGTTACCTACCATCCCGCATTCCTCTTGCGCGATCCCCGCCAGAAAAAAGAAGCGTGGAAAGACCTGCAGATGGTAATGGAATACCTCGGGCTGAAGCCGCGCCGTCGCGCCGAGTAGTCTAGGAGAAGCTAACCACAGAGGACGCAGAGGGCGGGAAGTGCATCAGTTTTGCAAGGATAAGTCGGGTGAGGCGGTGGCATGAGAGGACGAGCCTACCTGTTGGTGACGCTTGGTTTGCTTTGGCTGGCTGCCGATCTGTGGATGATGTTCACGAACATCATCCTGCGAGAGACCCGCCTCGGCATAATTGCCGTGGCCCTTGACAGACTTCCACACCCGATCTCGGCGCCGGTCTTCTTCGTTCTCTGGACGACCGTGTTTTTCGGGTGGACGGTGCTCGTGATAATCGGATTAAGAAGGCTCTTACGAGGACGTCGACCAAACTAGGACGGCCGCCCAACGCTTCGACTCTGTGTTCCTCTATCCTCTGTGGTTAAATCCCTTAATTGCCATGCCGCAATTCTGCGATGTCGCCCTTCCCGTCCCGCTGGAGACCTGTTTCACCTACCGGCTGAACGGGGCAGAGCCGGTGGTCGGCGGACGCGTGCTGGTGCCGTTCCGCAATCTACGACTGTCGGGCGTGGTGACCGCGCTCCACGACCGCGCGCCTTCGGTCGCGGCGAAGAATGTCCTCAAAATCCTCGATGCAGCCCCCGTCCTCGATCCCGAGTTGATGCGTCTGGGCGAATGGATATCCCACTACTATCTGGCGCCGCTGGGCGAAGTCTTCCGCACCATGCTGCCGCTGGGCGCGGAGGTGAAGCGAGCGCGGGCGTTCCGCATCACCGAGGCGGGATGGGCGGCATTGCACCAATCCGCCGAGCGGGGATCCTCGCGACGGTCCAAGAAGAGCGCGGATGAACAGATGCTCGAATACCGGGTACTCGACTATCTGGCAGCTCGGGACGCTGCCCGCGAGCAGACTCTACGCGCCACCGTGCACGCCCGCCGCGAGCTGCTGAAGGGGTTGGTGCGCAAAGGATGGATCACCGCCGAAGACATTTCTAGTGCGCGCGATGCCCCGCGTACCCGCCGTGTCGCTCAGTTGAAAGAGGTCAGCGGCAAACTTAACGAGAATCAGCGCAGACTGATAGAGACGCTGGCTGCGGCGGGCGGACGTGCACCAGTCGAGCATTTACGCGGTCTCGACGTGCCAGACAGCACGCTGCAGACTCTGGTCCGGCGCGGCATCGTGGAGATCTCGCAGGAGCCGATGGAATTTGCCGTGTCGCGCCTCCCGGCGAGGCCCGTTCTCGAGTTCCCGCTCAACTCGGCGCAGACAAAAGCTCTTGAAGAAATTCGCAAACGGGTCGTTGACCAGCGGTTCTCCGTCACGCTGCTGTTCGGCGTCACCGGCTCAGGCAAGACGGCGGTGTACCTGGCGGCCATGCAGGACGTGCTGGCAGCGGGCCGGTCGGCAATCCTGCTCGTGCCCGAGATCGGTCTGACACCGCAGGCTGCCGCCAACCTCCACGAGATCTTCGGCGAACAGGTGGCCATCCTGCACTCCGCGCTCTCTGCAGCCGAGCGCGCCGAGCAGTGGCGCCGCATCCGCAAGGGTGATGCGCGGGTGGTCGTTGGGACGCGCTCGGCGGTGTTCGCGCCGGTCCGCGACCTGGCGCTGATCGTGGTGGATGAAGAACAGGACAGTTCCTACAAACAGGAAGAGATGCCGCGGTATCACGGCCGCGACGTGGCGGTGATGCGCGGCAAGATCTGTGGAGCGGCGGTGGTGCTGGGCACGGCCACGCCGGCAATGGAATCCTTCCACAACGCGCAAAGCGGCAAATACGCTCTGCTGGAGCTGTCAGAGCGCGTCGAGCAGCGTCCGCTCCCAGAAGTCGAGCTCGTGGACATGCGCACCGAGTTTCACCAGACCGGCGAAGACCAGGTTCTCTCCCGACGACTGGTGGAGGAGATTCGCGAGCGGCTCGAGCGCGGCGAGCAGGCCATGATCCTGCTCAATCGTCGCGGATACTCGCCGGTAGTACTCTGTCGCTCCTGCGGCGCGACCGTGCAGTGCAAGAACTGCGCCATTGCGATGACGCACCATCGCCGGGCGCAGCGCCTGATGTGCCACTACTGCGGCTACCAGGAATCCGCGCCGAAGGTTTGTCCCAAGTGCACGAGCGAGTACGTCTATTTCCTGGGCACGGGATCCGAGAAGCTGGAAGACCTTCTGCATGGCGCGTTTCCTACAGCGCGCATCGGGCGGCTCGACCGCGATACGGTGCGCGGGCGCGAGGACTTCGAGCGCGTGCTCTCCGCGCTCCATGCTGGCGAACTCGACCTGCTGGTGGGCACGCAGATGATCGCCAAGGGCCACGACATCCACGGCGTCACGCTGGTAGGAGTGGTAGGCGCGGACTTCGCGCTCGGCTTCCCTGACTTCCGCGCTGCCGAGCGCACCTTCCAGTTGCTTACACAGGTTGCCGGACGCGCCGGACGCGGCTCGACCCCGGGCAAGGTCATCCTGCAGACATATTTCCCCGAGCACTACGCCATCCGCTTCGCCGAGCGCCACGATTACCGCGGGTTCTACGAAAAGGAGCAGCAGTACCGCCGCTGGATGCACTATCCGCCTTTCACCGCGCTGGCCAGCGTGCTGGTGTGCTCGGACGAACTGGCGCAGGCGCTGAAATATTCCGGGCTGCTGGGCCGCTGGCTGGAGAAGAATCCGCCTCAAGGAGTGCGCGTGCTCGGGCCTGCGTCGGCGCCATTGGCACGCTTGAAGAGCGAATACCGCTACCACTTCATCCTGAAATCAACAAGCCGCGAGCGGCTGAACGCCGTGCTGCGCGCGCTGCTGGACTTCGCCGCCACACAGAAGGTCCCGCGCGGCAAGCTGGTGGTCGATGTGGACCCGGTGTCGCTGCTGTAGCCGCTTTGTAGCGCCGGCATCTTGCCGGCTGTCTGAGGGCATAACGCCTCAGTCGCGTGGGCGGGACGCCCACGCGCACAGCCGCCGAGACGGCGGCGCTACCTGAACAGCGAGTACACGCCGGCGCCGCCGAAAGGGGCGGGTACAAAAGTCAGCACCAGCATGACGACAGCACAGGCGGCAAGAAGCCGGCGTCCGGAGCCCATGTCGGGCTCGACCGGCACCTGGGGATGGCGCATGCCCGTGGCCATCAGCAGCACCGACCACAGCAGCCATCCGAACCAGAAAGCGGTCATCACCACCAGCAGCGCCACCGTGATGCGCGAGACCCAGCGGTGAATTCGCGGGGCAACTGCGAACACAATGTGGCCGCCATCGAGCTGCCCGCCCGGCAGCAGGTTGAGCGCGGTAGCGAACATGCCGACCCAGGCAGCGACGGCTGTGGGATGAAGATAAACGCGCTGCAGGCTGAGGTGCACGTGGTTGCTCGCGGGCAGCACCAGAGCCAGCACGCTCTGCACGAGATAGAAGATCAGCGGATACCCAAGCTGGATGTCGGAGTCCGCAGCCGCATAAGTCATGGGCTTCGAGAGTGCCAGCCCGAAAGCAAGCACAATGACCGCGATAACGAATCCAGCGATCGGCCCGGCGATACCAATGTCGAACAGAGCGGCACGCGAGCGGATTGGCGAGCGTATCCGAATGAACGCCCCGAAGGTCCCGATCAGCGTAGGCGCGGGAATGAAGAACGGCAGCGTGGCCCAGACGCGGTAGCGCACGCAGTAGAGGAAGTGTCCCATCTCGTGTGCCAGCAGGATCAGCAGCAGGGTGGCGGAAAAGGGAACGCCGAGCGGCAGGTGCGAGGGGCCCAGGGCCCAGCGCCAGGGGAAAATCGACTCTTCGAGCGAAAACGCCGGCAGGTTGTGGTTGAAGTTGTACTGCAGGCGCGCTCCCACAACCAGCGTACTGAAGATGGTCAGCAAGAGCAGGAGCGCGTGCAGCCAGTAGCGCCGCTTGGGAGGTGGGGGCGCCACGAACACTTCCACCGGCCGGTACAGCTCGAAGGTGGAAGAAGTCAGAGGCGGATTAGGCTCAGACATGGAAAAAATAGGCCCAGGAGACGCAGCGCACGCCCGAGTGCGCCGGCCTCTAATCGATCGATTGCAGTTCCTTGCCGGGCTTGAAGCGCACGGCCTTGCCGGGAGGGATGTTGACCTCGGCGCCGGTGCGCGGATTGCGGCCGATGCCGGTCTTGCGCGGCCGCACGTTGAACACGCCAAAGCCGCGCAGTTCGATGCGGTCTCCCTTGGCCAGCGCTTTCTTCATGCCTTCGAAGACGGTCTCCACCGCGAGTTCCGCCTTGGTCTTGGTGATGCCGGTCTTGGTCACCACCTCATTGATGATGTCTAGCTTGATCACGCGCGCTCCCTGCGCAGGGGCTCGTAGCCCTTGCCCGTCAAAACTCGCCAAGTAACAGATGCTAGAGGAGATAGGCCCCATTGTCAACGACGCCTTTTCACGTTTAAGATGGCCTCACCTTCCTGCCAAACGAACCCGTGGCTACCCGCCGGCCACAGATGAGGACAAGCATGCTGAAAAGTGACCGCTGGATCCGCAAGATGGCGCTGGAACATGACATGATCAATCCTTTTTCCGAGAAGCAGGTGTCGAACCATGTCATCTCATTCGGCCTGTCATCCTACGGGTACGACCTGCGTGTGGCCGACGAATTCAAGATTTTCACCAATGTGAACTCGGCCATGATCGACCCCAAGAATTTCGACGAGCGCTCGTTCGTCACCGTGCGCTCGGAGTGCGCCATCATCCCGCCTAACTCCTTCGCCCTGGCGCGTTCGGTGGAGTACTTCAAGATTCCCCGCGACGTGCTTACCATCTGCGTGGGCAAGTCCACTTATGCTCGCTGCGGCATCATCGTGAACGTCACCCCGTTCGAGCCGGAATGGGAAGGTTTCGTGACGCTCGAGATCTCAAACACCACGCCCCTGCCCGCCAAGATCTATGCTAACGAGGGCTTGTGCCAGATCATCTTCTTTCAGGGGGATGAGCCCTGCGAGATCAGTTACAAGGATCGCAAAGGCAAGTATCAGGCGCAGAAGGGGATCGTGCTGCCCAAAGTGATTGCGTAGGGGTCCGCCCGTTAGCCCTTCTTCGGCTCTTCCGATTCCTTGAACATGTACTTGATGGCGGGCTTGTAGATCAGCAGGTTTCCGGAGGGGCGGATGATCTTGATGCAGTTCTTGTCGTACCACTCGATGGTGCCGTGCACTTCCTCCCCGTCGCGCAGTACCACGACCATCGGCGTCTTGGACTGGATCTGCTTCTGATAGTAGAAGTTTTCCGCGTGGGTCTGCTCCGGGGGCGGGACTTTCTTGGCCACGATGGGACGGTCGCGGCGCTCACCCGGGAAGTGGTTATTCTCGGGGCGGCTGAGCGAGGGCCGGATCAGCTTGCGATTGCCGAAGTCGTCGGCCCCCTCCGGGGCCCGGCGCACTGCGGTGGAATCCATTCCGTCCTTCATAGCACTTCTCCGGCTGGCGCCCGCCTCCCGGACGCGCGCTACTGCTCCGCATCGTCGTTGCCGGCAATGCGATCGTCTCAGGAATGACCCAGGAGTTTCGAGCGGGCTAAATTTGTCACTACGCTATCACAGCCCCAGCAGCCTGACAATTAATTGTGCAGCCAGCGACGCCTAGGCGCGTTCCAGAGCGGCAACGAAGGCATCCAGCGAGAGCGGACGCAGCAGGTTACGACGCATCCCGGACTGCACTTCCCCCAGGCGGTCGGATGCGGTCGCGATCCAGCCGAAATCGACGGACTGTGCCATGTGGCCCAGCTCGGAGGCGATGTCGGTATTGCGCACCAGCTCCGGCGCGCCCGCCTTCAGAAACAACACATCCTCGAGCAGCCAGTACAGCGTGCGGATCAATTCCTCGGTCTTGTCCTTGCCCTCAGCCCCGGCGCGGTAGGTCTCTGTCACCTTGAACAGTTCGCTATGGTCCTGCGGCCGGATGGCGGTGGTCAGCAGGGCAAGCGCGTCCTTGCGCGCGGTGACGTAGGCGGCCAGGTCGAACGCTAGCGCCGCGCCGACCGCGCCGCCGGAAAGCCTTGCCACCAGGCCACGCTGCCTTGCGTGCAACTCAGGACGCAGGCGAGCCAGACAGGCCTCGATCTCCGCTGCCGGAAGCGCAGCCAGCGCGAGAGTTATGGCGCGGGAGCGGATCGTGGGCAGCAGTTCGCCCGGATTCTCGGTCAGCAGGAACATGGTGGCGAACTCTGGCGGCTCTTCCAGTACCTTGAGCAGGGAATTGGCCGCCTCCTTCATGAATGCCGAATCGGTGAAGATGTAGACACTCTCGCGGCCCTCCGACGGGCGGAAATAGATGGTCTCGATGACCCGCCGCACCTGGCCAACCTTGATCATCATCTGCGGGGGATCGGGCGGGATAATGAGCACGTCGGGATGGGTCTGGATGAGCAGGCGCGTCTCCCGCTTGTCAGCCTCGCGCAGGTCCTCCCGGGCAGCCACAGCTTCAGCAAAGCGCGCCGAAAGATCATCGGCCTCTCCGATGCGCAGGCAGTTGGAGCAGGCGCCGCAGAAATCCGGCAGGCCGTCGCGGAGCGGGCGCTTCAGGCAGTTGAGCGCCTTGGCCGTCATCTGCGCCAGCTTGTATTTGCCCGCGCCGCGCCCTCCCGCCAGGATGATGGCGTGCGGCAGGCGATCGCGCGCCAGCATCTCGCGCAAGCGAGTTACGGTTTCGGCGTTGCCGTAGAAATCAGAGAAGGGCATTAGACTATTTCACCGCAGACCAAGAGTCGTCGGCTGTCGGTCGTCGGCCCTCGGCCATAGACATTTTCGCTCAAACACTAACCCGAGAACATAACCGGCCGACGACCACTTACAAGCTCGACGCTTTCTTCCCCATCAGGCGCTGGCGCACGGCGGCCACAATCTCCATGTGAACCACGTCCGGTGCGGGACGCGCGTCCACTGCGAACACGCGTTTCGGCTCGCGTTTCGCAATTGCTTTATACGCAGCGGCGACACGCTGGAAAAACGCCCGGCTTTCCTGCTCAAAGCGGTTCTCGTCGGCGGGCTGCGATTCCGTTGCCGGCGCAACCGAGGGAACGCGCGCCAAGTTGCGACGTCGCGCTCGCGCCACACTGGCTTCCACGTCCGAGAGCATGAGGATGGTCATGTCCGGCTGGAGGTCGTGACACAGGATCTTGTGCAGCGCCAGCACAGGCTCGCTCCCCAGCTTGCGGCCGCCGCCCTGGTAGGCTTCCGTGGAATCGGTGAAGCGGTCGCACAGCACCCAGGTGCCTGCGGCCAGAGCCGGCAGGATGACCTCATCCACATGTTGCGCGCGCGCGCCGAACATCAGCGCCAGCTCGGCCCGTGGTGACAGGCCCGAGGTGCGGGAATCGAGCAGCACAGCGCGGACCTTCTCGCCCACAGAAGTCCCGCCGGGCTCGCGCGTCTCGATCACGCTGATCCCCTCGCTACGCAGAACCGCCGCCAGCCGCCCAAGCTGCGTGCTCTTGCCGCAGCCGTCCAGGCCCTCGATGGTGATGAACTTCCCGCGCGTTTTCTTCGGCGGCACGCGGGCATCATACCATCCGCGCGCCGAGTCCCCTCCGTCGTGCAACTCACCCCCTCCCTCGGCTATGCTAGAGTGCGGTTCGGTTGTCCCTTCGCCTCAAGGAGGTCGCATGCGCCTCGGCGATGACATCGACGATTACTGCTCGCGCTGCAAGCTGAGCAGCACCCACGCAGTGGTTTCCATGGTCGGCGAAGCGGTGCAGAAGGTCCGCTGCCGCACCTGCAACCACGAGCACAATTACCGCAGGAACAAGGGCGGCCGCGGGCCGATGTCGAAGAAGGAAGCGTTCGAAAAGGTGATGGCCAGCGTCACCGGCGCCATGGGCGAGAAGAAGAGCGGCAAAACGTAGCCGCTTGCCGCCTCACCACGCTTCAGTTGCACAATCCGTGACTCCCCTTTATTCTTGTGCGCCGAACGCCCATGCGAAAACCTTCTGCGGTTGCTCTTCTGCTGCTGTTCGGCGTTTTCTGCGCAACTCTAGCCGCTGCGAATCCTCCGGGCACGATCACGCTGGCCGTCGATGCCACGGAAGCCCCGCGCAACCTGCTACACGCGAAGCTTACGGTTCCCGCGGCCGCCGGGCCCATGACGTTTTTGTATCCCGAGTGGATTCCGGGGGAGCACGGTCCGACCGGACCAATTGTTGATCTCGCCGGTCTGAAGATCACCGCCAACGGCAAGCCGGTCGCCTGGCGCCGCGACGATGTGGATCTGTACGCCTTCCATGTCGACGTCCCGCAAGGAGTGTCCGCGCTCGAGATCGCGCTCGATTATCTCGGGCCGGTGAAGGAGCAGGGATACTCCTCGGCGGCTTCTGCTACGCAGCAACTGGCAATGATCAGTTGGAACCAGGTGTTGCTATATCCGCAGGGGAAATCGCCGCGAGAACTCACCTACGCTGCCAGCCTGCGCCTGCCGGCGGGCTGGAAGTTCGCAACCGCTCTTGAAGTCGCCGCGCAGACGGGTGACATGGTGGAATTCAAGCCGGTCACCCTGAACTTCCTGATCGATTCGCCGGTTCTCTCGGGTGCGCATTTCCGCCTGGTGCCGCTGGCCGCCGAGATCACCCCTCCGCACCGGTTGGACCTTGCGGCCGATAGCGAAGCCGCGCTCGACATCTCCCCTGAGCTTGTGGCCGAGTACTCGCAACTGGTGCGTGAAACCGGTGCCCTCTACGGGGCGCGCCACTACTGGCACTATGACTTCCTCATCAGCTTGAGCGATCACGTCGCGCATTTCGGGCTGGAGCACCACCAATCGAGCGACAACCGCATGCGCGAGCGCGCATTTGTGGACGGCTACTTCTATGCCTCCGGCAGCGGCCTGCTGCCACACGAGTTCACCCATTCCTGGAACGGCAAGTACCGCCGGCCTGCCGGCCTCGCTACCGCGAACTACCAGGAGCCGATGAAAGACGATCTGCTTTGGGTCTACGAGGGGCTGACGCAGTACCTGGGCGTGATCCTCTCGGGACGCAGCGGCCTGTGGACGCCGCAACAATTTCGCGAGCATCTGGCGATCTCAACCGCGCAACTCGAGGCCACTGCCGGGCGCACCTGGCGCCCGCTGATCGACACCGCTATGGCGGCGTCCATCCTGTATGAGGCTCCGCACGAGTGGGAGTCCTGGCGCCGCAGCGTGGACTACTATGACGAAGGCACGCTCATCTGGCTCGATGCCGACACCACCATTCGCGAACTGACGCACGGCCAGCGCTCCCTCAACGACTTCTGCCGTATCTTCTTCGACGGCCACGATACCGGCCCCGAGCTGAAGACCTACACCTTCGACGATGTAGTGAGCGCACTTAACCAGGTTGTAGCCCACGACTGGCGCGCGTTTCTGAATACTCGCCTGAACTCCACGACGACGCGCCCGCCCCTGGCCGGCATCGGACGCGGCGGCTGGAAGCTGGTTTACACTGAGACACCGTCTCCGGTGTTCCAGGGCCTCGAGGCAGTGCAACATCTGACCGACGTACGCTACTCGCTTGGCATGGTCATTCGCGAGGCCGACCCCACACCGGGCGAACCGCCGGCCAGATTGCGCGACGTCATCCCCGGCTCCCCCGCCTGGCAGGCCGGCTTGGGTCCCGGCATGAAGCTGCTCGGCGTCAACGGACGCGTCTATTCATCAACCGTGCTGCACGACGCCATCCGCGAAGCCAAGCTAGGTTCGAAGCCAATCCAACTGCTAGTCCAGAATGGCTCGTTCATCGATACCTATTCGGTGAGCTACCACGGAGGGGAAAGGTATCCGGAACTGGAGCGAATTCCCAATGCGCCGGATATGCTGGGGGAAATCATCAGATCGCTGGCCCCACAGCCAAAGTAGGAGATTGAGTCATCGAGTCATTGAATCATTGAAAACCAATGGATCGATGAATCAAGGACTCAATCCTCTTTCACTCCCTCGAACAGGTCGGTCTCCATCTGCATCTGTCGCGGTGCCGTGGTCGCCGCCAGATGAAAGAGCTCCCTGGTTCCGCGCTTGCGCGCCATGCCTTCAAAAAGCGGGAACAGCGGTGACTGGCTGGTGTGCTGCTTGAAGGCCCGGATCTTCTCTTCCAGGAATTCGGGCCCGATCTCAATGATGGCTGTCACCGGAGGCGGTGAGACTGGTTGCCGGTCGGGCAGCGAGAACAGCGTGGTCGAGTAGTAGAGTTTTTGGACGCGATGCGGCGAGAGGCCGTTCTGGAGTTGCTCGGGAAACCGGTTGCTCCGTCCCGCCCAGTGATACGCCAGCGTAGTGAAAAGCGAGACCATGGAGTGGTCGGGATGGGCGGTGACGGCGCCCTCCGGACCAATGGTCAGGATGATATGTGGCCGGATGCGGCGAACGCTTTCGGTCAGCTTGCCGACCGCGGCGTGGAAGTCCACGCGGTCGAGCCCGGCGTCGGGATAATCGAGCACTTCGCCGCGGGTGATCTTTAACACCCGGCACGAGGCCTGGAACTCGGCGCGGCGCATGGCCGCCAGTTCCTCGGCGGATTGAGCGCCGCCGCGATTGGAGGCCGCCTGGCCGGGCGTCAGGCATAGAACGTGCGTTTCCACTCCGCGCGAGGCGTAGAGCAGCAGCGAGCCGCCGAATCCGCCGGCTTCGTCGTCAGGATGGGCAGTTACGCAGAGCAACCGTGGCATCAGTCACCGACGATGTAGATTGTCCTCAGTCGCTGGCGGTTGCGGCAGAAAAAACGCCCTCGTCGGCCTGGATCTCCAGAGCCGCTTCCCCCGCTTCTTCCGGCGCACTTGTCTCGCCCAGCATAAACTCCAGCACCTCCTGCGGCGAGGCGGAATTCCACACCGGCTCGAACGACTGGCGATGCAGCGGCGAAGGCCCATATTGTCGCAGCGCACTCGCGTGCTGGCGCGTGTAATAGCCCTTGTTGGAGGCCAGACCGTAGATTGGAAATACCGGGTCCCATTCTCGAACCATGCGGTCGCGCTCGACCTTGGCGATTATGGAGGCGGCCGCGATCGAAGCGGAAAGGGCGTCACCGTGGATGATGGGAGTCTGCGGACCTGGGAAATCGATGCGCAAGGCGTCGATCAGCAGGTGGTCGGGCGCCGGCACCAGCCGCGAGACGGCTTCCAGCATCGCCAATCGTGAGGCATGGTAGATGTTGATCTGGTCGATGCGCGCCGCGTCCACCGCCGCGACCGACCAGGCGATGGCATGCTCACGTATGCGTTCCGCCAAAACGGCACGGCGGTCAGCGGGCAGCAGCTTCGAGTCGCGCAAGCCGCGGATGCGGTAAGCGGGGTCAAGGATGACAGCGGCAGCGACCACGGGGCCGAATAGCGAACCGCGGCCAACTTCGTCCACCCCGGCGACCAAGCGTGCGCCGGATCGCCAGACTTCGCGCTCGTAACGCGTGGTGCATTTCAGGCGTTTCAGCAGACGCAGCTTGGCGGCCGCCTTGGAGAGCGGTTTTTCGCCGTCGAGTTTGATTCCACGGGGCACTAGCGCTCGTCGAGGTGCAACACCTTTTTCTTGCTCTCGGGTTCAGGAGCGGGCGCGTGTTTGTGCCAGAAGTGCAGCGCCAAGGCGATCACGATTCCGATGGGTATGGCGAAAGCCAGGAACCAGCGCAACACCGGAACATAGACCACTGCCAGTGCAACCATTCCCGCGGTGAAGACCAGTCCGCCCACCCCTTTCAAGGGGAGCCGGTGCATTGTGCCGTGTTCCGGCATGGCTGCTGCCAGTTTGGCGCAAAAGGAGCCTCAGGACAAGGGGTCGCAAGAGATGCGACCACTCTACTCCGCTTCGCGCAGCCGCGCCGACTTTCCCCGGCGCTCGCGCAGGAAGAAGAGCTTGGCGCGGCGGACCTGGGCCGAGCGCAATATCTCGATCTTGTCGATCACCTTGGAATTGACCGGGAAGATGCGCTCCACGCCGTGGCCGAAGCTGATCTTGCGCACGGTGAAGCTGGCGTCGGGACCGCTCGAGCGCGAGATAACGGTGCCTTCGAAGGCCTGCAGGCGTTCCTTGTCGCCTTCCTTGATTTTGACGTGCACGCGGATGGTATCGCCGGGCTTGAACCCGGGAAGGTCGCTGCGCTGCAGCTTGGCGACTACTTTATCCATGATGGGTGAAATCGACATGATTGCCTTTCCTTCTGGATTCTATACATATTCTCTGGCTACTAGCCACTGGCTTCCAGCTACTAGCTGAGGTAGAAGCTGGCAGCTGGAAGCTTAGTGCTCGCCTTCCACTGTAGCGATGAACCCCTTGTCCTCGGCGCTGAGCGCCACACGCTCCAGCAGGTCGGGACGGTTGCGCGCTGTCTTTTCGAGCGCTTCGCGCCGCCGCCAGCGCCGAATCTCTTCGTGGTTGCCGGAAACCAGCACTTCGGGGACCTTCATCCCGCGAAACTCCGCCGGCCGCGTGTAATGCGGATAGTCCAAAAGCCCGCCTGATGCGCAGGTGGAATTCGGACCTTCTCCGATGCTTACCGCGCCGTGCGTGAACGACTCCTGCCGCGCCGAAGCTTCGTTGCCCAGGGCGCCGGGGACGAGGCGCGTGACCGCGTCCACGATGATAGCCGCGCCCAATTCGCCACCGCTCAGCACGTATTCGCCGATCGACAGCTCACGGTCGGCCAGGAAGGCGCTGACCCGCTCATCCACGCCCTCGTAGCGGCCGCAAATCAGTACCAGGCGGTCCAGGCAGGCCAGTTCACCGGCAATGCTCTGGTTGAACAACTTGCCCTGGGGCGACAGCAGGACCACCGATTCTCGTGCGCGGTCGCGATCATCCTTCGTCACGACGCCCAAGGACTCCACGCAGTCAAAGATCGGTTCCAGCTTGAGCACCATGCCCTCGCCGCCGCCGAAGGGGCGATCATCCACCGTCCGATGACGGTCGCGGGCGAAGGCCCGCAGGTCATGCACCGCGATCTCCACCAGTCTGGCTTCCCGCGCCCGTCGCACAATCCCGTAGTCCAGCGGGCCGCGGAAGAAATCCGGGAAGATCGTCAGGATGTGGAATTGAATCATTGATCCATTGATTCATTGAGCCATTAGCGGCTGGTTTTCAATGAGTCAATGGATCAATGGCTCAATGACTCAATTCCAGCATCCCTTCCGGCAGATTCACGTCGATCCGCTTACCTTCGATGTCCGCCTCGACCAGATAGGCCTCGGCAAACGGCAGCAGGTACTCCTTTGCGCCAGCCTTCACCACCAGCAAGGGCGCATCACCTGACCCGAACTGGACGTCCGCGATCCGTCCGACTTCCACGCCGTGATTGAAAACCGCACAACCCAGCAGGTCGCTAACGTAAACTTCGCCTGCCGGCAGCGGCCAACGTTCCCGGCGCGGCACCTGAATTTCGCAGCCGACCAGCGTTTCCGCCTGCGAGATGTTCTCCACCCCGCCGAACTTCAGGACCACCAGGCCTTTGTGAGGCCAGGCATTCTCCACCACGAATTCCCGCCGGTGGTCGCGCGCATCCAAAGCTAACACACGGGAGCCACGGCGAAAACGTTTCTGAGACGCGGTGTGCAGTTCTGCGGCTACCTCGCCGCGCCGGCCCTGGGTGCGAAGCACGCGCGCGAGGGTGATGAATTCTTCCTGGCTGGCGGAATCTGCGGGAGCTATTCCAGAATCTCCAAGGTGTAGCGCTTTTTCAGCTTCATGCCGGCAGCGCCCAAGATGGTGCGGATGGAGCGCGCCGTGCGCCCCTGCTTCCCGATGACCTTGCCCAGATCATTGGGAGAAACACGCAGCTCCAGCACCGTCACCTGTTCGCCGTCGACCGACCGGACCGCCACCTGCTCGGGTTCATCGACCAGCGCCTTGGCAATCTGTTCAACCAGCGCCCGCATGTCCCCACCCTGTTCGCTGACCATAACCGGCGCTCCCCCGGCGTGGGGTTGAGGCCCGACCGCGTCCCCCAGTGAAAGAAAAATGCCGGCAACGTGCGACGGGGGCGAACTCCTAGGCTGTAACCGGGGCGGTGGCTGGCTGCTTCCCCAGAATCCGGGTCACGGTATCCGACACCTGAGCCCCTTTTGACACCCAGTAATCGACGCGCTCTCGCTTCAACTCCACCGAGGCGGGATCGGTGCGGGGGTTATACGTGCCTACCACCTCGACCGGGCGGCCATTCCGCGCACGCTCCTTCTCTATGACTACAATACGGTAGTGCGGCTGCTTGCGCGCGCCCACGCGCGCCAGGCGAATCATTAACACAAAAGCACTGTCCTTTCTAGAGGCTAGTCTTCTCTATCGACAAACCTTCATTATTGCGTAAATGAGTGGAGGTGTAAAGGCCGCGGAGGGCCATCCAGCGCCTTACTGAGGACCCTCACCGCCAGCATGGAATGGTGGATTGCATCGGCATCAAACGATTGCCCTCCCCGTTTCGCGGCTGGCAGTTCATTGCCCGCCGTTTTGTTGCGAGAACAAGGCCTCGGCATTTTCGACGTTGCACAAATCCGCAAGGCTGTTTAGTCGCCATGCACGCTGGAGTAGCGGGTCCTCCTCGCCTTTGATGTGGTACCTGCTACCAATTTTTAGGCCGGCTATGATGTAAAAACCTTGAAAGCTCTGGCGGAACGGATCAAGAAGGCAGAGCAGACTGGGTAGCCCCTGACACTTGAGTGGGATTTTCAGTGCCCAACACGTGCTCTCATGTGCGGGTGCCTTGTAAGGCTGACCAACTGAGACCTGGAGTGCGGAGCCGTTGTTGAGTAGGAACGCCAGCCTATGCCTCACATTTCGCACCCGGCCCTGATTCGGGAAAAACCTGTCGACTTCGGCCTCCAGCAGCCTGCGTACTTCGCGCTCGCGACGGCACCGCTCGGACATCCGGAGCTGCGCGGGGGACAACTGGTACCCGACCAACTCGAAAGCCTGCCGAAGGCTACCAAAGTTTCTGATATATGTCGCCACATTAGGCACATTTCGGGACCGCACTATGTGGGCCGAAAGGCTCCCAGCGGACTTTAAGGCGGCACGCAGCTTGTCCAGCATTGCCACCCGTCGGATTTGTGTCGTCATTTTCAAATGGGCGGCCTGCACACGGTCGAAAGTTCGCTGGCCCACCAAGGGTTGAAAGGACGTCGGGGAAACTATCCACTGGTCAGGGTCGGTGCGCCGTCGACATGACCTTAGCTTTCCAGCCGTCCTTGCCCACACGTTTCGGCCAATGTACTTGGGATTCGTAAGCACGGCTTTTACCCGGTCCACGTTCCAGGGTTTGCCGTGAAGGTGCGGCACCGCTTTAGAGTTCAGCTCGTGGGCGATTGCACTGTAGGACTTTCGGAGACCCATCTCAAAAATCTGTCGAACAACTTCGACCTCCTTCTTTGGCCCGGGCACCAAAATGACGCGGTCGGTAATCAAACTCTTCCGCTCCCCATGCTCCAGTTGTTGTTTGCGTTTACCGTCCTTTGATAGCAGCATCCGACGAAAGCCGTACCCGGCTGCGCCGCCAACCCTGAATCCGAGCTGAACCAAACGTTTTTTCCCTTCAAACGTTTTGACCCCAAGTTCGCGACTGTACTCAGCAGCCATCGAGCGCTTCAGCGCTTTCAAGATCGAGTTGACGACCGTGCCGTCGTTGGTGAATTGCTCGGCACAGTAGTGCACATGGATACCAGCACTCTTGCACAAGAACTCGTAGTGTGCAGCCTCATCAGCGTCCTGGAAGCGTCCCCATCGGCTTACGTCGTAGACAAGGATTGCCCTGTAGTCCCGAGTCCCGCTGACAACATCCTGAAGCAACCGGCTCAGGCCACCGCGGTGCTTGAGAAAGAGTCCACTCTTCCCCGCGTCTACGTAGGTCTTGACGACTGTGAACCCATGCCCATCGGCATAGCGCTGAATGGCTTCGGCTTGGTTGTCGAGTGAATACTGCTGGTGTTCGGTGGACATCCGCAAATACTGGGCGGCAAGGAGCGGCGCGTTGGCAGGCATAGTTCCTCCCGGCGCATAAGCTACGCACCCGGCCCGCCGTCCGCAAGGAGTCACCCAAAGGGAGGCAATGGCCGCACGCTCGGGCTCCCCTTCGTTCCCGTGGTGTTTATTCATGGGGCCGCGCGGTCCCGAGGGAACCCTGGTGCAATCCGTGGAGTGCGCCAAGAATCCCCACAGCACAGACTAGCCATTGCCCGCCGATGGTGACGTGGCCTAGGAAGGGATAGGGGGCTCCGACTGAACCATCAGCCCAGCACAGAACTGCCTGATGGCTACCCGTTCCGAATCAGTGAGCGATACAAACTCAAACCCGTGACGAAGTCCTATCTGATTGCGAAGAACAGCCCACGCCTCCACTGTCCCATGGTCGGGGATGGAGAAACGAAGCGTGACCACGCTCTCAGCAGGGATTTGTTCGGGCAGGATGGCGGCGAGTCCGCCCTCGGCAATGACAACGCAGCGTCCTGCAAGCACCTGCTCCTGTTGACTACGGAGTGTAAGAGGCAGGTCCGTGTAGTAGCGGGGAAATCGGCGCTGTTTGGACGGCCCGCCCGATGCTGCGCTGGGAACGACTGGCTCGCTGAATACATTCACCAAGCCGGTGCCCTCGCAGGTCGGGCAGGGCGTCTCCTCCTGAGTCTCACCGATTCCACCGCACTTTCCACAGCGCGTAAGGCCAATTGGTTCTACTGGTCCCATGAATGTGTCTCAGCTCTAACACCAGGTTGGGTTCTCACCCACGCTGCCGTTCAACACGGAGCTGGCGCACTCCCGCACTCGTTCGGTCAGCGCGTGCAGCTGTGCGAGCAGGGCTGTTTCTCCCTCGCTGTCAGCAATTCCGCTGACTACTTCCAGTTCAGCCGCGGCAAACTGCAGGCGTCTCACGACCGCATCCTTGGATTGGCGTTGCATAGTTAGGTTGTGTGGCCTGTCTCCTCTCTGGAGCTGGGATGCTGCTCCGGTGAACTCAGGTTCTCGCCAGAATGCGACCATTCCGCGTTCCGTGGTGAAGAATGTGGGTCTTGTTCTGATTTCGGAACAAGGAGTGAAGTCCTGGCGACGCCGCCGCAGTCGCCAGGTCGGGCCTCGTGATGCCAGTCACAGCGGGAGTGGAGGAAAGACACTAAAATGACAGCCTCTTTAGCCGTGAGCTCTATGCCGACTTTAGGCGAAACTGCGCGCGCCGACTTGCTGAACCTGCTGGTAGTGGATGACGAGCGCTCGGTGCGCGACGGCTGCCGCGAGGTAGCGCAGTCGCTGGGTTTCAGCACCTTCGTGGCGGAAAAGGCGGAACACGCCTATCGCGTGCTGGAGGCGCAGAACATCGACGTGGTGCTGCTGGACATGCGCCTGCCCGGCGGGGCCAGCGGTCTGGAGATGCTGCAGCAGATCAAGAGCCGCAAGCCCGATGCGGAGGTCATTGTCATCACTGGCTACGGCACGGTGCAGTCGGCGGTTCACGCCATGAAGCTGGGCGCCTATGACTACGTCACCAAGCCTTTCAACCTGGAGGAACTGCGGCTGCTGCTGGAGCGGGTGGCGGCGCACCTGAAGCTGGCCAGCGAGAACCGCCTGTTGCGGGAGAAGATCAAGTCCAAGCAGGGATTCGGGGGAATCATTGGGCGCTCGCCGGAGATGGAGAAACTGTACCGGATGATCGCCAAGGTGTCGCGCAGTTCGCACCCTGTGCTGGTGCAGGGCGAAAGCGGTACCGGCAAGGAGTTGGTAGCGCGGGCCATCCATTTTACCGGTCCGTTCCGGGACCAGCCTTTCATTCCCGTGGACTGCGGGTCGCTGGTGCCGACGCTGATCGAAAGCGAACTGTTTGGCTATGTTCGCGGCGCCTTCACCGGCGCGGTGCGCGCCAAAGAGGGGCTGATGAGCATCGCCCAGGGCGGGACCGTCTTTCTGGACGAAATCGCCGAGCTGCCGGTGGACCTGCAGTCCAAACTGCTGCGCGCCATCCAGGAGAAGGAGATCCGTCCGGTAGGCTCTACCCGGAGCATCCCCATCAACGTGCGTATCCTGGCGGCTACCAACCGAGACCTGGAGCTGGCCGTGCAGGATGGCAAGTTTCGCAAAGACCTTTACTTCCGTCTTAACGTGGTCACGCTGAAGATCCCTCCGCTGCGCG
>Ga0187766_10000132_pt1 | contig 36349 bp, 26 predicted proteins | sample 0216_QUI02_MP05__4_FD_132971 | JGI IMG/M metagenome (GOLD analysis project Ga0187766, IMG submission 132971) | Tropical peat soil microbial communities from peatlands in Department of Meta, Colombia - 0216_QUI02_MP05_20_MG | ecosystem: Environmental > Terrestrial > Soil > Wetlands > Peat ... | reverse complement strand
GCCGGGTGAGGAACCTGCGCTCGTCCACGACCGCACCTAGCTCGCTGAGGTAGCCGGCCATGAGCAGGAGCTGTTCGGTGTCGTCGGAGGTTGCACCCGCTGGCCAGCCTCCACGTGTGGGCAGTCGATCGATCGCCTCCCAGCTGATCGCGGACGGCGGCTGCCCTTCCCACGGCACACCCAGCGCGTCTCCGGCCGCGTATGCGAGCACGCCCGCCCTGACCCGGGCAGACGTCGAGCGCGCTGGCGGAAGCGTCACGCATCTATTGCACGACATGCCGGTCGGCCCGCCAAACGTCGTGGCCATGCAGGTGGCAAAGGCCGGGTCTTCGTCATTTCGACTGACCGGTGCTCGCTGACTGATTTTCAGCTTCAGTGGACCGCAGGAACTCAAACTGGTTCGACAGACGACAGCACGTCCAAGTACTCGGCAGAGGGGATCAGCCGTCGCGGGCTTTGGCCCAGCATCGCGAGCCGGATGGCCAGCACTTGCTCGCGCATCCAGGCGTAGTCAGGAACTATCTGCCAGATGGGCCTGGGGTCGAAGCCCGGGTCGTTCACTTGGTACTCGCCATTGTCGAGCCCCGACGGCTTGGTGAACGGGTCAGCGAACAAATATGTCTTGTCCGCCAGGTCGCCGCCGTAGTCCATCAGCACCCGCCGTATGTAATGCGGGCCCATGACGAACAACGCATCGGCCCGGTCGCACAGGCTGCGGGTCAGTTGGGTGGGCCGGTGTGCGCTTGCGTCGATGCCCCAGCGGGCCAGGAGCGCCACCGAGGTTGGTGCCGGCAGCTCGCCGACACACACGCCTGCGGACAATGCCTGTGCACCGCACAGGCGCTGGTACAGATACGCCGCCAGCATCGACCGGCTGGCGTTGGCATGGCACACGAACAGTGGAGTCATGCGCTGCCTTCCGCCGCTGCTAGCACTATTGACCTCACCCGCTCAGTCTCTCAGTGCCGGGGATGCGAGCGCCAGGGCCTTGGTCGCTGATCCCCCGCGACACCCCACCTCGGGTGCCCACGGCGACACCGCACGAGCCGCTCACCACACTGCTGGAGCGTCTGGGACCAGACGCCGGTAACCGCCGCTCTTGTCGTCGAGGCGGGCCGTCTGGCCGGCATTTGGCGCTGATTGTCGATTTCGCCCACCCTTCCAGGAACTATGGACCTTGCGGGACAAGGTTTTTCGGCCTTGGAGGGGCCGGAGGTCACGGACCACGATTGAGCCCTGAGTGCTCGCGCGCCGAGCGCTGTCGGCGGCCAATGTGACCTTTGGGCGCATTCTTGAGGACGTTCGACCCCTCGCCACACAGTCGGCTGGGGTGCGATGGTGGCAGTGCCGGGGAAACTCGGTGGTCTGTCCCGAAGTGCGTTTGGTTGAGCAAGGCCAAACCGCCTTGGTCTTGACCCAGCGTCGCAAGACGGGGACGCCGCCTTCGGGCAGATCTAGATGATTTGCTTGTGCGTCATGAACGGCGGCGATTGACGGAAGGCGGCGGTGGTCCGACGTGGTCGGTGATTCTGATGTGGTGACGGTGCTGCTAGGTGGTGACGTCATGCTCGGGCGTGGCGTCGATCAGATCCTGCCCCATCCCGGCGAACCGGCGTTGCGCGAGCCGTATCTGCGTGATGCGCGGGGGTACGTCCGCCTGGCCGAGGACGTGAACGGGCCCATTCCGCGCCCCGTGGATTGGCAGTGGCCCTGGGGTGACGTGCTGGCGCTCCTCGACCACGCCGCCCCTGACGTTCGTCTGATCAACCTCGAGACGACGATCACCGCCGACCGTGAATTCGCAGAGCGTGAGGCGGTGCGTTATCGGATGCACCCGGATAATTTGCCCGCGCTAACGCCGTTACGGCCCGACGTGTGCGCCCTGGCCAACAACCACATCCTCGATTTCGGCTACCAGGGGCTGACCGACACAGTCGCAGCTCTCACCCAGGCAGGAATCCAGGGCGTCGGGGCGGGAGCAGACCTGGCCACCGCCCGCCGCCCGGCGGAGGTGACCGCTCACGGTGAACACCGGGTGCTCGTCGGCTCGGTGGCGATGAAATCCAGCGGCGTTCCCGAATCCTGGGCCGCGCACCGCGACCGGCCCGGGGTGTGGTTGATCCGGGACCCTTCGCAGTATGACGCCGCCGACGAGGTGGCGGCAGACGTGCTGGCGCACAAACGTGACGGGGATGTCGCCATCGTTTCGGTCCATTGGGGATCCAACTGGGGCTTTCCGATGACGCCAGGTGAAATCGCGTTCGCGCACCGGTTGATCGATGCCGGCGTTGACATCGTTCACGGACACTCCTCGCACCATCCCCGGGCGATCGAGATATACCACGGCAAACCGATCCTGTACGGCTGCGGTCATGTCGTCGACGACTATGAAGGCATCGGCGGGCACGAATCGTTTCGCGGCGACCTCAGACTGCTCTATTTGACTTGCACCGATCCCGCCAGTGGTGAACTGGTCTGGCTGCGGATGATTCCGCTGCGCGTGCGGCGAATGCGACTCGAACGTGCCTCCCGCACCGACGCCGAATGGCTTCGCACCACCATCGAGCACACCAGCCGCCGGTTCCGGATTCGTGTCGTGGCGCGATCCGACGGTCTACTGGAGGTCGTGTCCCTGCACAGCCACACCCATCCCCAGATGATTCCGGCAGGTGTCGGCGGCTGAGGATCACCGACGACATCTAGGCTTGATCACCAGCCCGTAAATCCCGAGAAAGCGACCGACATCCCGGCGTCATCGCAGCCGAATGCGCGGTCGGCCAATCTGTTCGACTACGCAGGCGGCGCGCAATCCGTTGAACGGAATGGTCTTGGGCGCAAGCCGCGCGCTCCGAAGGTTGGTAGTGATCGACCAACGGGCAAGCGAGCGTGTGATACCTATCGTGCGGGCTTGACCGCTCGATGCGCTGGCCATTGCTTCGGTATCGCAGGCATGGGTGATACGACGTGATCGAACCGTTGCGGCCGAGCGAGACCAGTGCACCCCGATTCAGGCTTCTATTCGGATCGTGCTTCAGGACTGTCATTCAGGCGTGGCTGCACGCGCCGCCGCTGCCGGCGCCTGCGGAGTTAGGGTTCGCCATGGCTGTCAGCGATGAGCCGGTGATTGCTCGGCATCGATAAGCAACGTGAATATGCCAAGCAGGCCCGGCCGGTCGGCGGCCGGCTCCGGACGGCGGGGGCTGTGGTTGCGGGCTGACAGACAATGACACACCGACGCTGGGCGAGAGCTCCGCCGACGCCGGTTTCACCTGCGCCAGACGATGATTGGTGGCGCAGCAAGAAGTCGTGCGCAGCAAACCCGAGGCGGCATCGGTTTTTGATGTCGAGGTGACGACCCGCGGCCAGCGGCCCGGTGTCGCCGACTATGCGCGGGGAATGCGGAAAGCCGCGCGTGCCCCGGCGGGAGACGGTGGGCTTGGAGCCGGCGGGGGTGTCTGCCCGTCGGCTTAAATTGGGTGCGGTGCGTGCGGCACCGTCATCGATTATCACCAGTCTGGTCGGTATGGTTCGTTCAGCGACGCCATGTCCTCGACGAATGACCGTTGCCTTGTGAACGGATTGGATCCCCAGGACGGCCAGAAGACGCGACCGCTGACCAATCGGGCCACAGCGCGGCCTGCAGCCGGCGGGTGATCATCGTTTTGACCCCAGACCGATTCGAACGCATCAGCGGCATCGGCATCCGGGTTTTCGCCTAAGCACGTCGGTAACGGGCGGCATTCCTCGATGCCATCATCGACCGGCCGGGCTTGCTCGGCGATTTCGGCCTCGTCAGCATGCGGGATTGGCTCGATCACCATCGGTGTCCAGTGAGTTTGGGGCGCCAGCTGGAGGCGCACGGCGCTATCGGCAGCTGCAACTGTTCTGTGCGTTCACGGTCAGGGGCGTCGCTGGGCCGTCCCGACAGGGCGCCCCACGCTCGGACGACGGCCGCGACAACCATGTCATCGAAGTCGCGGGTCACATCATTCTCGGCGATCGCCACGAGCGCATCGGCCAGCCCCGTCGGGGCGACATTGTGCCGTTTGGCCGTTTGCACAATATAGATGAAGGCCTCGTCGAGGCTGCAATGGCGCAGCGCGACAACCAAACCTTCGGCCGCACCCAGACTTCGCTGGCCGCCGCGGCGAGGATCCCTCAGGCGATGTGGTTCTGCTTCTGGTCTCACCACGCGCTCCCTTACTCTCGTACTCTGCTGTGATTTGGATGCTGCCCAGCTCGGTCATGGCATGGGCAGGGTCGTAAGTCCTCTCGGCGCGGGGCCGAAAGGCATCTGCTCCCGTCGGTGAACCGCTGGGCACCGGTAGTTTTGCGCGTTCTTGGCTTGCGCTGGGGTTTGCCTCGCCGACTGCGGAGTTCGTCATGCTGGGCCCGGTGGCGCGCCAGCAGCAGCTCGCCTGCCGGCAGGCCGAAGGGGCCTGTCGCTGAGTCGTTCGCCGATGGCGACCGGCATACCCCGAATTCGACCCCGGACAGACATATCGTGAGCCTGCCGGAGTCGTTCAAGAAGTCGGTGCGGTCCTGCAGCACGGTGAGTGGTTCCGGCTCGGGCTCGACAAACACATCGGCGGTGTGCCTGCGCCGTCGATGGTTGCTTGGGCGATCAACGAGTTGGTGCTCGGCGCCAACCTCGCGGTCTTCATCTATCTGGCCGGCCGATACTCGCGGACATCCTGCACGGGATCGGCAACGAGCAACAAAGCACTGGGCTGGCACATCGAGGGTGTCAAACGCTTCATCACCAACGGCGACACCGACGACCTGTTCGAGAACGTCCTGCACATGGTGCTGGCCCGCCCTCGCCGGGTCCGGCACCAAGGGCCTGAGCCTGTTTGTCTTCCGCCGCGACGTTTTTCGTCAAGAACGTGCTGCCACGGCTGACCGCCGAGCGCAGGATCGTGGAAAACGTCGACCTCGCCGATCATGGAGCTTCGCGAAGACGCGTTCTGACTCGTCGCGGCACGACGCTAGCTGTCGAGCGTGTAGCCTATCGGCAGCAGTACGCTCTTTTGCTGGCAGAAATGCTCGACACCCTCCGGCCCGTTCTCCCGGCCGATGCCGGAGTTCTTGTAGCCGCCGAATGGTGAACCGGGATCGAAGGCGTACCAGTTGATTCCGTATGTCCCAGTGCGGATCTTCTGCGAGATCTCAACACCGTGCGAGACATTGGTGGTCCACACGCTGCCCGCCAGGCCATACACCGAGTCGTTGGCGATCGCGATCGCGTCGTCCTCGGTGTCATACGGGATGATGCACAGCACCGGTCCGAAGATCTCCTCCTGGGCGATCGTCATCTTGTTGTTGACGTCGGCGAACACCGTGGGCTGCACGAAGTAACCGCTGTCCAGGCCTTCCGGACGTCCGCCGCCGCACATCAGCCGGGCGCCCTCTTCCTTGCCCTTGGCGATGTAGCCCTCGACACGGGCCCGTTGCTTCTCCGAGATCAACGGCCCGACCTGAGCGGCCGGATCCGACGGCAACCCAACCGGCAGCGCCTGCACGAAAGTGCTTACCGCATCCACGATTTCGTCGTAGCGTGAGCGCGGCGCCAGGATGCGGGTCTGGTTCACACAGCCCTGCCCGGCGTTCATCACTCCGGAGAACACCAGCATCGGAATCGCGGCGGGCAGGTCGACGTCCTCGAGGATGATGGCCGCCGACTTGCCGCCGAGCTCCAAGGTGCACGGCTTGAGCAAGTCCGCGGCGCGTTTGCCGACTTCCTTGCCCACAGCGGAGCTGCCGGTGAAGGTGAATATGTCGACATCGGTGTTAGAGGTCAGCGCCTCCCCGGTCTCGACCCCGCCGGGCACCACCGACAGCACGCCCTCGGGCAGGCCGGCTTCGGCGAACACCTCCGCCAACGCGTTGGCGGTCAGCGGGGTTTCGGCAGCGGGCTTGAGCACGACGGTGCAGCCGGCCAGCAGCGCTGGGCCGAGCTTGTTGACTGCCAGGAACAGCGGGACATTCCAGGCCACGATCGCGCCTACCACACCCATCGGCTCGCGGCTCACGATGGTCTGCCCGTAGGAGCCGTTTCGTGTCTCGGTCCACTTGACCGCGTCGGCGGCGCCGGCGAAGTACGTCAGCGACCCGAGTGAGCCCATCCACTGCATGGTCTCGATGATGGTCGGCGGCTGGCCCGTCTCGTCGCGGAGCAGCTTGGTGAACAGTTCCTTGCGGTCTTCCATCAGCTTCACCGCGGCGGCGATGACGGCCGCGCGCTGGGCCGGCGGGGTCGAGGGCCACGGCCCGGCGTCGAAGGCGTTGCGGGCCACCGCGACCGCGGCGTCGACGTCGGCTGCCGCCGCCAGGGGCACCTTGCCGACGTACTCGCCGGTGGCCGGGCAGTGCACCTCGATGACGTCTAAGGTCGACGGTTGCATCCACTTGCCACCGATGAACAGCTTGTCGTATTCGGTCTTCTGGCGCTCGGTCATGGCGCCACCCTACCCAGCCGCGGGCAAAACGAGAACACGTTTCAATCAAGTGGCGTGGTCAGCTCATTTCGGCCGAAGCACCAGCACCAAATTGCTCACCAGAAACTCCCGTAGCACCGGCACCGAGGTCAGCCACCATGCCCATCGTGGGTGGTAGCGGGGAAATGCGGCGACCATCGCGCCGGTGCTCGCGGCCCAATCCAGGCCCTCGGCGGCCGACACCGCAAAGAGCGACGATCCGTAGTTGTTCTTTGCCGGATGTCCGTGTTTGCGGGTATAGCGCGCCGCCGCACGGGCCCCGCCGAGGTAGTGGGTCAGGCCCGTCTCATGCCCACCGAACGGCCCCAACCACACCGTGTAGGACAGCACCACCAGGCCGCCCGGCCTGGTGACCCGCAGCATCTCGCCACCGAGCTGCCAGGGCCGCGGAACATGCTCGGCGACGTCGGACGACAGGCAGATGTCCACCGAGTCATCGGCGAAGGGCAGTGCCATCCCCGATCCCCGGATGAAAACACCTGGCGCGTTAGCGAAAGCCGGCCCGGCCGCATACATCTCGGCCGGGTCCGGCTCGACGCCGATGTAGCGGACACCCGCATCGGCAAAAGCTGTCGCGAAATAGCCGGGCCCGCCGCCGACGTCGAGCAGCGTGCGGCCGGCCGGCGGCTCGCCGTGCGTGGCCCGCCACAGGTCACTGACCATCGCCGCGGTGTCGACCGCCAGCGCGCCGTAGAACCGTGCCGGGTCCGGTTGCTCGTAGCGGAACTCCGACAGCAGCCGCAGCGAGCGGGCGAGTGTAGCTCGCCGGGCGAAGATGTCGGTGGCCGCCATCAGGCCCACCCTACGGTTAGGCTGTTGCCTGATGTCTGCCGCGCACCGTGAGCCTGCGGGCCACCGATCCCGAGGCTCTCGTGGTTTGGACGCGGTATTGCTGCTGTGCTGGCGCGACACCGGGCACCCGCAGGGCGGCGGCAGCGAAGCGTACCTGGAGCGTATCGGCGCGCAGCTGGCCGCATCCGGTATCGCCGTTACCTTGCGCACCGCCCGCTACCCGGGCGCGCCGCGACATGACGTAGTGGACGGTGTGCGGATCAGCCGCGTAGGCGGGCGGTATTCGGTTTACCTGTGGGCGTTGCTGGCCATGGCCGCGGCCCGGCTCGAGCTCGGAGCGCTGCGGCAGGTGCGGCCGGACGTGGTGATCGATACCCAAAACGGCTGGCCGTTTTTGGCCCGGCTGCTATATGGTCGGCGAGTCGCGCTGCTGGTCCACCATTGCCACCGCGAGCAGTGGCCGGTGGCGGGACCGGTGATCGGCCGGCTCGGCTGGTATGTCGAGTCGACGTTGTCACCACGATTGCACCGGCGCAACCAGTATGTCACGGTGTCGCTGCCCTCGGCCCGCGACCTGGTCCACCTTGGTGTGGACACCGAGCGAATCGCTGTGGTAAGCAACGGTCTCGACGAGGCGCCGGTGCAGTCGCTGTCCGGCCCACGCGCGGCCGCGCCGCGCGTGGTCGTGTTGTCGCGGCTGGTACCGCACAAGCAGATCGAGGACGCGCTGGATGCAGTCGCGGCGCTGCGCCCGCGGATACCCGGTCTGCATCTCGACATCGTCGGCGGTGGATGGTGGTGGCGGCGCTTGGTCGACCATGCCGAGCGGCTCGGCGTGTCCGACGCGGTGACCTTTCACGGCCACGTCGACGATGTGACCAAACACCATGTGGTGCAACGGTCGTGGGTGCATGTGCTGCCGTCCCGCAAGGAGGGGTGGGGATTAGCGGTTGTCGAGGCGGCCCAGCACGGGGTGCCGACGATCGGCTACCGGTCCTCCGGCGGACTGTGCGACTCGATCATCGACGGAGTGACCGGGGTATTGGTCGATGATCGTGCCGAGTTGGTGAATCGGCTCGAACAACTGCTCGCAGATCCGGTGCTGCGCGATCAACTCGGCGCCAAAGCGCAGACCCGCAGCGGTGAGTTCTCCTGGCGGCAAAGCGCTGACGCGATGCGCAGCGTGCTGGAGGCGGTGCACGCCGGCACCCGCGTCAGCGGCGTGATTCAACTGCGAGTGCCGGGTGCGGTTCGCGCCGGACTCGTCGCCGCCAATTCGACACCGCCAGGCCGAGGGCGCCGACGGTGAGCATCGCCAGCCAGACCAGGTGTGCGAGCACGGTCGCGAGCCGCCGGCCGGCGGGTACCCCGGTGGTGACGCCCCCGATGCGATAGAGAGCCAGGTCGCCGTCACGGTAGGCCACCGGCAGAGCGTCGAGGGTGCGCCGGGCCGCACCCATATCGCCGGCGGTGCCCGATTCGACCACCAGCCATGCCACGCCGGCACGGGTCAGGGCGGCAGGATCGGGGCCCGTTAAGAGCAACGTCTGCACCGCTCGGGCGTGGCTGCCCTCGCCGGGAACCGTCACTCCAGAAATGGTCAGGTCACCGGTGGTCAGCACGTCGGCGCGCAGCCAGCGGGGGAGCGGGTCGAGCATCGGGATGCGCCGGGCCCAGGCGAAGCGCCGCATGGTGCCGGCGGGCAACACCGCGACCGTCCCGGGATCGTCGTTGATCGCCGCCGCGACGGCCGCCCACCCGCGCGGGTAGTGCACCGGCTCAACCTTTGCCCACACGCCCCACGCCAGATCCGGCAGCGTCAGTATCAGCGCGGCAGAGCAGGCCGCGGCGATCACTGCGGGCCGCAGCCAACGCCGCAGCCTCATCACCGCGCCGGCGCCGGCCACCGCGTATCCAGGTACTGCCAGCGCCACCCACTTTTGCCCATCGCGCAGCACGCCGAGGCCGGGCGCGGCGTCAACCACTGCGCGCAGCATGCCCAGACCCGGGCCGGCGGCCAACGCCGCGGGCACCAGCACCGCCAGCGCCGCCAAAGCCAACAGCGGCACTGCGGCCGGACGACGCGTTACCGCGGGAAGTCCGGCCGCCACCACGCCCAGCAGCACCATGGCCGCGACCAGCGCAAAAAGCGTTGTCCGCGAACTTGGTACGGCCTCGGCATTCCAGATCCCGCCCAGGCTGGCCAGGCTGGCCAGCGTGCCCAAGCCGGGCTCAGCGCGGGCCGCGAACGCGGCAACCGCGGGCGGTGGCGCCCAGGTGGGAGTCGGCGATGACGAGCCCAGCGCTGATGCCGTCAACCAGGGCAGTGCCGCCACCACCGCGCCGCCCAGCACCGCCGCGGCGCACAGCCAGCGCGGTCGGCCCGCACCGGGTGCCGCCACGCAGGCCAGCGCCACCGTTGCGGCCAGCATCAGCCCGGTGGGCGTCAGCCCGGCCAAGCTGATCCAAAACGCCAGCCCGACGAAGCGCGGCCATCCGGCCCCGCCCGCTGACCGCAAGGCCAGCATCGTCGTCGCAACCCATGGCAAGCAGCCATAGCCGACCAGCAGGCTCCAATGCCCCTGCAGCAACCGTTCAGCGACATAGGGATTCCAGATCGCGAGCGTGCTCGCGACGAACTGGCCGCCCACCCCGGCCTCGGGCAGCACCGTCGCGGCCAGCCCGGCCGCGCCCCAGCCGGCCAGCCACAGCCCCAGGACAAGCAGCACTTTCACCACGACGCCGCCGTCAAGGAGATGGGAGGCCAGCGCCACCGCGAAGTCCTGCGGGGTCGCCCGCGGGGCCGACATTAACCCGAGGGCACTATCAGACAGATACGACCGCGGCGTCGACACCGCGTCACGCAGCAGCAAGTATCCCGGGCCGAGCAGAGGAGCAACCACCAGCAGGGCTAGGGCCAATGTGTACCCTGGCAGCGCCACTGCGTGCCCCCGCCGGGACCACTCGAGAGCCCAGGGGCATGCTCCGGTCACCCTGGGTTAGGTCCCGTCGGGCGGACCGGGGTTGGTTGGATCACCTTGGGGCGGCACCGAATTGGCTGGACCCGGATGGGGCCGGCTCGGACTTGGCGGGCTCGAGTTGGGTGGACCCTGATCCGGGCGCAGTTCGGGCAACTTCTCGGTCTGGGCTTCGGCGCCGGGCACCGGTTCGCCAACGCCGAAAAAGCCGTGGTCGGCGGTGTCCAGGCCCGAGTCGAGCAGTGCGGCCTCGGTGCGCAGACTGAACGCGCCGAGCAGAACGCCGCCGATCAGCGCGATCAGACCGGCCGCGGTGAACGTGATCGGCAGGACCCGGGACCAGAGCGCCAACCGGTCGCGCTCGTCGCGCGCCGCGTTGACCTGCGATTCGACCGTGTCTTCGTTCGAGGTGACCTTATAGTCGGCCACCGCCACCTCCGGCTTAAGCGGATCGCGGGCAAAGTAGTGGTTGGCGTGCACCTCTTCTTTGACAATGGTGCCCGACACCGGGTCCACCCAGAACCTTCGCTGGGCGGCATAGTAGCGGGTCATGGTGATCGTGTCGTCCGGATTTTCGGCCGGCACGCCCCACATCGCTGCGGACGCGGTGACCTGGCTGTCCTCGTCGTGGGTGTAGAGCGACGCATACTTGATCGGCTCGACCAGCCTGCCGTCGGTGCCGTAGCCGACGTTTTGGGTGAAGCGGTAGGTGGTCAAGCCGTTGACGTCTTCCTCGCCGTCGTAGTTGGCGTCGAATGCCTTCTGCGCTATGGGGTCGAAATAGGAATAGGTCCTCTTTTCGGTGTGAAACGGGAACCGGTAATCCAGCCCCTGGTGTGGTAGCGCGATGCTGGTGGGTGGGTTGTCATCACTGATGGTGCGTGGTTTCTGGACGGCGCCGCCGGGATGGGTCTCGTCGGAGACGGCTGTCGCCGTCTTGCGGTTGAGCGTGACGGTGTCGACGATCGCCAGCAGCAGGCCGGTGTCCTTCTGCTTGTCGGTGCGTCGAACCGAGCTGCCAACCTGAAACGTGACCACGTCGGCGTTAGCGGGCGACTCGACACTGATCTGCTGTTGGGACACCACCGGCACACTCTTGTTGACGACCAAGTGGTCACCGGACAATGACGCCGGGTCGAGTGCGGTCCCGCTGCCGTCACTGATCAAGGTGGCATCGATATCGAGCGGGATCTTGGTGATCCTGCTGGTGGTGTATGTCCACAGCAGCAGCGCGGCAATGAGGAGGGCGGCTCCGAGTCCCATGATTCCGCACGCGGCGAACCGCAACATAACTGCTCGGTTCACGTCGCCGTGCCCTCCTTCTGGTCCAACACCGCCATGCTTCTCGTCGCGGCCCGCTCAGAGGTGGCAGCGAGGCAGAACCCGTTTGACCCTAACAAGCGAATCTAAGGTCACCATTTATGGACGGAGTGCCACTTCTGCGGGCAATCGGGGTGTACCCAAACCCACCCGCGGTGAGCTATGTATTAAGTAGCCGATTTGCCTCGGCAACGCATCACGGCAGACTGTGGTCGTGACCGATGGCCAGCAGGTCGGCGGGACTCGTAGCTTCCTGCCCGCCGTGGAAGGTATGCGCGCATGCGCGGCCATCGGCGTGGTGGTCACCCATGTCGCGTTCCAGACCGGGCACTCCACCGGTGTCACGGGCCGGCTGTTCGGTCGCTTCGACCTGGCCGTGGCGGTCTTCTTCGCGTTGTCGGGATTCCTGCTGTGGCGCGGACACGCCGCGGTGGAACGAGACTTGGGCGCCAGGCCGGTCACGGGCCGGTACCTGCGCTCACGGGCGGTGCGCATCATGCCGGCCTACGTGGTGGCCGTCATCGTGATCCTCAGCCTGCTGCCTGATGCCGATCACGCCAGCTTGACCGTGTGGCTGGCGAATTTTTCGCTCGCCCAGATCTACGTGCCGTTGACGCTGACCGCCGGCCTGACGCAGATGTGGAGTCTGTCCGTCGAGGTCAGCTTTTACCTGGCGTTGCCCATACTCGCGTTGCTGGCCCGCAGAATCCCGGTGCGCGCCCGGGTGCCGGCGATCGCTGGTCTGGCGGTTGCCAGCTGGGCGTGGGGCTGGGTTCCGTTCGGCTCGCCGTCCGGGCTCAATCCGCTGAACTGGCCGCCGGCGTTCTTCTCCTGGTTCGCTGCGGGCATGCTGCTTGCGGAGTGGACCCATAGCCGCATCGGGCTGGCGCACCGGTTGGCGCGGCGGCGCGTACTGATGGCCGTCGTCGCGGTGCTGGCCTACCTGGTGGCCGCCTCCCCGCTGGCCGGTCCGGAGGGCCTGGTTCCGGGCACCGCCACGCAGTTCGCGGTGAAGACGGCGATGGGCGCCCTGGTGGCGTTCGCCCTGGTGGCGCCGCTGGTGCTGGACCGGCCGGACACCCCGCATCGACTGCTGGCCACGACCGGCATGGTGACATTAGGGCGTTGGTCCTACGGGGTGTTCATCTGGCACCTGGCCGCGCTGACGGTGGTGTTCCCGGTGATCGGAAGATTCGCGTTCAGCGGTGGGATGCCGGCAGTGTTGGTGTTGACGCTGACCTTCGCAATCGCGATCGCCGCCGTGAGCTACGCACTTGTCGAGTCGCCGTGCCGGGAAGCCTTGCGCCGCTGGGAGTTTCGGCAGCAGCGGTCGATGCCCGCACCGGAGAGCCCGGTCGGGGCGGCCCAAGAGAACGCAATCGCGCCCTGACGGTCCCGGTCAGTCGTAGGCGCCCCGCCGCTCGAAGATGCGACGCGGGTTCTCGACGAGCATGGTGTGGATCTGCTCGTCGGTGACACCTCGCTCCTTGAGAGCCGGGATCACGTCGTTGTGGATGTGCAGGTAATGCCAATTGGGCGCGGCCACCGGCAGCATCGCCTCGGGCAGCGCGTCGAAATAGCAATTCGCGTCGTGCGATAACACCATCTTGTCGGCGTGCCCGCGCTCGCACATGCGCGCCACCGTGTTCACCCGATCCTCGAACGGCAGTATCACGTCGATGCCGAAGCGGTCCATCCCGATGTAAGAGCCGTTGTTGATGAGCTCTTCGAGGTAGTCGAGATCGGTGGTGTCACCAGAGTGGCCGATGATCACCCGGGATAGGTCGACGCCTTCCTCGGCGAAGATGCGTTGTTGCTCGAGCCCGCGCCGCAGCTCCGCGTGGGTGTGCGTGGAGATCGGCACCCCGGTGCGTTTATGAGCTTGCGCGACGGCGCGCAGCACCCGCTCGACGCCGGGGGTGATGCCCGGCTCATCGGTGGCGCATTTGAGGATCGCGGCCTTGATACCGGTGTCGGCGATGCCCTGTTCGATGTCACGAACGAACATGTCGGTCATGATCTCGGGCCCGTTCAGCGGCGCGTCCGGGCCGAGATAGTGGAAGTAGAACGGCACGTCGTTGTAGGTGTACAGCCCGGTGGCGACGACGATATTCAGCTCGGTGGCCGCGGCGACACGCGCGATGCGCGGGATGTAGCGGCCCAGCCCAATGACGGTGAGGTCGACGATGGTGTCCACCCCGCGCGCCTTCAGTTCGTTGAGGCGCTTTACGGCATCCGCCTCGCGTTTGGCTTCGTCGCCCCACCCTTCCGGATAGTTCTGCATGATCTCGGTGGTCATGATGAACACGTGCTCATGCATCAGAGTGACGCCCAGATCAGCGGTATCGATCGGTCCCTGTGCGGTATTCAGCTGCGACACGCCGCCGATGCTAAGCCGATCCGGCGGCGCTGTCGGTGGAATCAAGAAGCCGGTTCCCTGGGCCGTCGCGTCCGGCAAGCACTGACCGCTGCTAGCGAGCCAGGGTCAGTATCGCCAATCGGCTCAGGATTCCCACGCGTCTCAGGAAGTTGGGGGTACGTCGTAGTGCCCGCCTACGAGCGACAAAATTGTTCCGTTTCGACGCGCAACGGCGTACGGCATCCGATTCCGACTATCTCTGACAGGTGGGCGAAACCCACCCCATCGGCGTGGTGACTCATGTTACAGACGAGGCGCCGCGGCGCGAGCCAATGGCGCGCCAGCTCATTCCGATTCATGCACGGTCCGGCTCACCGACTGGTCGCAGCCCGGCCTTGACTGTGAAGTGGCTCACAGTAAAATGACCAGTGGTCATCGACGCTAGGAGGACCCTATGCCAACGGTGACGTGGGCCCGCGTCGATCCGATTCGTCGCGCAGCCGTGGTGGAAGCCGCGGAGGCCGAGTTCGCAGCGCATGGATTCTCACAAGGCAGCCTGAACGTCATCGCTCGGCGCGCCGGGGTTGCCAAGGGAAGCCTGTTCCAATACTTCGCGGACAAGCGCGACCTCTACGCGTTCATCGCCGACGTCGCCGGTCAGCGGGTGCGTTCCTATATGGAGGACCGCATCCGCGAACTCGACCCGAGCAGACCGTTCTTCGAATTCCTCACCGACCTTCTCGACGTGTGGGTCGCGTACTTTGCCGATCATCCACGCGAACGTTCGCTTCATGCCGCGGCGAGTTTGGAGGTCGACACCGATGCCCGCATCAGTGTGCGCACGGTCATTCACCGCCACTACTTGGAAGTTTTGCGGCCGCTCGTGCGTGACGCGCACGCACGAGGCGACCTTGGTTCGGATTGCGATACCGGCGCGTTGTTGTCGCTGCTTCTGCTGATCTTTCCGCATCTGGCGCTGGCACCCTACGTGCGCGGTATGGACCCGATCCTTGGGCTCGACGAGCCCACACCCGAGCAGCCGGCACTGGCCGTGCGCAGGCTCGTGGCTGTGCTGGCGGCCGCCTTCTCCGCGTTGCCACACACGACCCACCGACACGACCTGAAGGAGGTCAAATGACACGGACACGTTACGGCTCGCTGGCCGCAGGTGGCCTCAACTGGGACAGCCTGCCGCTCAAGCTGTTCGCGGGCGGCAATGCGAAGTTCTGGGATCCGGCCGATATCGATTTCTCCCGCGACCGGTCGGACTGGGAGGCGCTTTCGGACCGTGAACGCGACTACGCCACCCGGCTCTGCGCCGAGTTCATCGCCGGCGAGGAAGCGGTCACGAAAGACATCCAGCCGTTCATGGCCGCGATGCGCGCGGAAGGCCGGCTGGGGGACGAGATGTATCTGACACAGTTCGCGTTTGAGGAGGCCAAACACACCCAGGTGTTCCGCTTGTGGCTCGACGCCGTCGGGATCACCGATGACCTGCACGGTCACCTCGATGAACTTCCGGCTTACCGGCAAATGTTCAACGAGGAACTTCCGGACTCACTCAACGCTTTATCGACGGATCCCTCGCCGGCTGCCCAGGTTCGGGCATCGGTGACGTACAACCACATCGTTGAAGGCATGTTGGCGCTGACCGGCTACTACGCCTGGCACAAGATTTGCGTGGAGCGCGGCATTCTGCCCGGCATGCAGGAGCTGGTCCGGCGCATCGGTGACGACGAGCGACGCCACATGGCGTGGGGCACCTTCACGTGTCGGCGCCACGTCGCCGCCGACGACGCCAATTGGACGGTGTTCGAAACGCGGATGAGCGAGCTCATCCCCTTGGCGCTGCGCCTCACCGAAGAAGGCTTTGCCCTGTACGGTGACGAGATGCCCTTCGACCTGTCGGTGGAAGAGTTCATGCAGTACTCCAGCGACAAAGGGATGCGGCGATTCGGGACGATCGGCAGCGCCCGCGGTCGACCGGTCGCAGAGATCGACGTCGATTACTCGCCGCTGCAGCTCGAGGACACGTTCGCCGACGAGGACCAGCAGGCGCTGGCTGCCTCCGCATAACGCTTAGGCGATCCACACGGTCTTGACGTTGCAGAACTCGCGGATCCCGTGGGCGGAAAGCTCCCGGCCGTAGCCGGACCGCTTGACCCCGCCGAACGGCAGCTCGGGATAGGACACCGTCATCCCGTTGATGAACACCTGACCGGCCTGGATGCCGTCAATGAAACGCCGCTGCTCGGCCTCGTCAGTGGTCCAGGCGTTGGATCCCAGCCCGAAAGTGGTGGCGTTGGCGATCTCGATGCCTTCGTCGATGTCGGCGGCGCGGTACACCGACGCCACCGGGCCGAACACCTCCTCGGTGAAAATCGGCATGTCCCTGGTGATGTCGGTGATCACAGTCGGGGGATAGAACCACCCGGGCCGGTCGAGGCGCTTGCCGCCGCAGCGGATCATCGCGCCGGCCGCGGCCGCCTGGTCGACGAGCTTCTCGACGTCGGCGCGGCCCTGCTCGGTTGCCAGCGGACCGACGTCGGTGTCCGGGTCGGTCGGGTCGCCGACCTGCAGCGCCTCCATCCGCGCGACGAACTTGTCGAGGAACTCGTCGTAGATGTCGGTGTGGGCGATGAATCGTTTTGCGGCGATGCAGGATTGGCCGTTGTTCTGCACCCGGGCGGCGACCGCGGTGGTGACCGCAGCCTCGAGGTCTGCAGACGGCATCACAATGAACGGGTCGCTGCCGCCGAGCTCCAGCACCGTGGGCTTGACCTCATCGCCGGCGATGGCGGCGACCGATCGACCGGCCGGTTCACTGCCCGTGAGCGTGGCGGCGGCCACCCGGGGATCGCGCAGGATGTCTTCCACGGCACTTGACGGGACGAGCAACGTCTGGAAACAGCCCTCCGGAAAACCGCCGCGCGCGATGACGTCAGCGAGGTAGAGCGCGCATTGCGGCACGTTGGACGCGTGCTTGAGGATGCCGACGTTGCCGGCCATCAGCGCGGGTGCAGCGAACCGAACGGCCTGCCACAGCGGAAAGTTCCACGGCATGACGGCCAGCAGCACCCCGAGCGGTTGATACCGGGCGTATGCCTTGGACGCGCCGACCGCGGCAGCGTCGGCCGGTTCGTCGGCAAGCAGCGCTTCGGCGTTCTCGGCGTAGAAGCGAAACCCCTTGGCGCACTTCAATGTCTCGGCTTTCGCCGCCGCCAGGGTCTTGCCCATCTCGAGAGTCATCATCGCTGCCGCTTCTTCGGCCTCGGCCTCCAGTAGGTCGGCGGTGGCGCTCGCGCACCGGGCACGTTGCGCGCAGCTGGTGTGGCGGTAGTCGGCGAACCGGTCGTAAGCACGAGCTATCGCGGCATCGACTTCGCTGGAGGTTGCCGGAGTGAAGGTCTTGACTGTCTCTCCGGTGGCCGGGTTGATCGTGGCGATGGACACGCTGACATCCTTCGGTGGGCGGGCATGTGAAATGGATTCCGATATCCAGCGTGCCACTATCGTGACGAGAGTAAACGGATCCGAGGCAATTCGGACGGAGGGGCCAGATGAGTACGCCCGCCCAGCTGATGGTCAGGTGCCTCGAATCCGAGGGTGTTTCTGTCGTCTTCGGGCTGCCCGGCGAGGAGAACATCCACTTCGTGCAGGCATTGGCCGCGTCGAGCATCCGCTACGTGCTCACCCGGCACGAGCAGGCGGCGGCGTTCATGGCGGAGATGTACGGCCGGGTCACCGGCCGCGCCGCAGTGGTTTCGGCCACCTTAGGCCCGGGCGCGATCAACATGCAGCTCGGCGTCGCCGATGCCACCACCAACAGCACTCCGCTGGTCGCCATCTCCGCGCAGGTCGGCCAGGATCGCCAATACAAAGAGTCGCACCAGTACGTCGACCTGGTGTCGATGTTCGCCCCGATCACCCGCTGGGCCGACGGCGTTCCCACCGCGCAGGCCATACCGGAGATGTTCCGGAAGGCGTTCAAGCTCGCCGAGACCGAACGCCCGGCCGCGGTCTACCTGGCGGTGCCCGAGCACCTGGATGCAGATGCCGCCGACTATCCCGACCTGACACCGTTGCCGCGCAACGTCGTGCGCGCCGAGGCACCGGCGGCCGGTCAGGTCGCGCGGGCGGTCCTCGTCCTGCGCACAGCTCAGCGACCGGTGGTGCTGGCCGGGCATGGTGCCGCCCGCGGCGACGCGACCGCAGCTCTAATTCGATTTTCTGACGCAACCGCAGTTCCAGTCGCCAACACCTTCCACGGCAAGGGCGTGATGCCCGACGACCATCCCAACAGCCTCGGGACCATCGGGTTCATGACGCATGACTACGTCAACTTCGGGTTCGACAGCGCCGACGTCGTCATCGCGGTCGGCTACGAGCTACAGGAATTCGACCCTGTCCGGATCAACCCGCATGCCGACAAGGAGATCATCCATATTCATCGCTTCCCCGCCGAGGTCGATATGCACTACCCGGTTGCCGTGGGAATCATCGGTGACATCAGTGCCTCGTTGAACGCGCTCACCGACGCGCTCGCGAAGCAACGTTTCGGCGGCGGCGGAATAGTCCCCGGGTGCGACTTGCTCGCCGAGGAATCCAGTCGCGGACAACAAGATTCGCGATTTCCGCTGACGCCGGCGCGGGTTGTGGCCGACACCCGCGCGGCGCTCGGCCGCAATGACATCGTGCTGGTCGACACCGGTGCTACCAAGATGTGGATGGCGCGGCTCTACCCGACGTACCAGCGGAACACGTGCCTTGTCTCAAACGGCTTGTCCGCCATGGGGTTTGCCTTGCCCGGAGCGCTCGGCGTCAAGCTGGCTCGACCCGACGCCAAGGTGTTGGCCGTAGTCGGTGACGGCGCGTTCTTGATGAACTCCCAGGAGATCGAAACCGCCGTCCGGGAGCGGATACCATTGGTGGTTTTGATTTGGGAGGACGGCGGTTACGGCCTCATCGAATGGAAGATGGATCTCGAACTCGGAGAACATTACTGCGTGAGGTTCAGCAATCCCGACGTAGTGGCCTACGCGCAGAGCTTTGGCGCCAAGGGATATCGGATCACCAGCGCAGAGGAATTGTTGCCGACGCTGAAGGCGGCGCTGGACGACGACGGCGTGTCGCTGATCTGCTGCCCGGTCGACTACTCCGAAAACCTCCGCCTCACCGAAAGGCTCGGCCAGCTGGACGAAACACTATGATTAAAGACGAGGGTCAGATTCATTCGGCCGAGGCGGTGGTGAATCAAATAGCGGTCTGGTGAGCGGAAGGCTCACCGATGGAAAGGAATACGACACGATGACCACAATTAGTGATACTGAACGATCGGCGGTCTTCAACGAGCTGGGCGTGCGGGTTGCCGCCGGTGACCCAGATTCTCGCTTTGAGGTCACTAACGCGATGACGGGCCGGCCGCTCGGCACGGTCCCACGTTGCACTAGTGAGGATGTGGCGGCTGCGGCTCAGCGTGCCCGTGCGGTGCAGCCGGACTGGGCCGCCCGGCCAGTACGAGAGCGAGCAGCTGTTCTGCTGCGGTTCCACGACCTGGTGCTGCAACGCCAAGACGAAGTTCTCGACATCATTCAGCTCGAGAACGGCAAGGCACGCCGGCACGCGTTCGAAGAGGTCGCCGATGTCTGCCTCACGGCGCGCTACTACGCCCACACCGCCGCCAACTACCTGAAGCCGACACGCCGCCAGGGCGTGCAGTTGATACTCACCGAGGTGTGGGAATACCACCACCCTAAGGGTCTGGTAGGCATCATCTCGCCGTGGAACTACCCGCTGACGCTGGGGATCAGCGACGCGCTACCGGCGATTGTCGCCGGTAACGCGGTGTTGGCCAAACCGGATCAACAGACGCCGTTTTCCGCGTTGTGGGCGGTGCGCCTGCTCGAGGAGGCCGGCATGCCACCGGGTGTGGTGCAAGTCGTCACCGGAGCCGGATCGCAGCTGGGCACACCGATCATCGAGCAATGCGATTTCTTGATGTTCACCGGCTCCACCGCCGTGGGTCGCAGCGTCGCCGCTCAGGCAGGCCAGCGGCTCATCGACTGCTCCATGGAACTGGGCGGCAAGAACGCGTTGCTGGTGCTCGACGACGCCGACATCGGAAAAGCCGTGCGCGGCGCGCTGCGGGCGGCGTTTTCCAATGCCGGTCAGCTATGCATTTCCATCGAACGGATATATATCCCGACCGCACTCTGGGACGACTTCGCCGACCGCTTCGCCGCGGCCGCCAAGGCGATGAAATTATCGGCAGTCCTTGACTATTCGGCTGACATGGGCTCGTTGATCTCAGATAGGCAACTCAAGACGGTGATGCAGCACGTCGACGACGCGGTGGCCAAGGGTGCCACCGTGCTCGCCGGCGGTCGCCCACGCCCAGACATCGGCCCGCATTTCTACGAGCCGACAATCCTCACCGGAGTACGCGAGGGCATGGATGCGTTCGCCGACGAGACCTTCGGTCCGGTGGTCTCCCTCTACCCGGTCGACAGTGAAGAAGAGGCGATCGAAAAGGCCAACGACAGCGCCTACGGCCTGAACTTCAGCGTGTGGACCAGCGACCGCGCGCGGGGCCGACGAGTCGCTGCCCGGCTGCAAGCCGGCACCGTCAACGTCAACGAGGGGTATGCCGCCGCATGGGCTTCCATCGACGCGCCCATGGGCGGAATGAAAGACTCCGGCGTCGGACGCCGCCACGGTGAACATGGAATCCTCAAATACACTGAGGCGCAAACCATTGCGGCGGAGCGCATGATACCCGTCGGCGTACCGGCGTGGCTGAGCGCCAAACGATACGCGCGCGTCATGACCACCGCGTTGCGCGCTTTACGGCGCCTGCCGGGAGTCAAGTAGGCGCATACCGCTCACTCGCCCGACCTGGGCGACTTCACCGTCTCAATCGTGACGGGCGGGACGTATCTATCCTCCAGCGTGCGATGCCACCACGATCGCTCGTGCCACAGTTCCCGCCACGTGGTGAAGCGGTACCGGTAAAGCTGCGCGCGCACATACCGTGGCGGGGACTCGGGGAAGGGATTGTGCCGCAGCAGCCGCAGTGTTGGCGGGTCGTTTTGCAGTAGTCGCACCAGAAACGGTGTCAGCCACTGGTGCGCGTAGTGCGGCGAGATGGCGGCGAACCACATGAGCCAGTCCAGCCGCAGATGGTACGGGGCCCATTGCGGCGGCAGTCGGCGCAGGGCGCCCGGCTTGCCCTTGAATTCGTATTCCTTCCACACCGTCTGGGGGGTGATCTCCTCGTCGTCCGTGCCTTCGATCACCACCTCCCGGCGGGTGCGGCCGACGCTGCCGAAGGCCCCGTAGGTGTTCACCAGGTGGAACGGGTTGAACGACATGTTCATGCGCTGGTGAGAGGAGAGCATGTTGCGCGCCGGCCAATAGCTCAGGAACACCACCGCCACCGCGAACACGATCACCAACGAGGCAAACCACGGCGGCGGCCCCGGTGGCGCCGGCCGTGCGGGCACCGGCAACACCGCCGCCGCCGACGATTGGTCGATCACGCTGCACGCCAGGATGATCGTCAGCCAATTAAGCCAGGCGAAGTTGCCGGAGATCACCAGCCACAGTTGGGTGATGACGATGATCGCCGCGGCCACGCTCGCGCCCGGCTGTGGAGTGAACAACCCAAAGGGCACCACGAGTTGGGCGAAATGGTTGACCGCCACTTCAACCCGGTGCAGCGGCTTGGGCAGGTGATGGAAGAACCAGCTCAGCGGTCCGGGCATCGGCTGTGTCTCATGGTGGTAGTACAGGCACGTCAGATCCCGCCAGCACCGGTCACCGCGCAGCTTGATCAGCCCCGCACCGAACTCGAGCCGGAACAGCAGCAAACGCGCCAGCCACATCGTCAACACCGGCGGCGCTGTGCGGTCATTACCGAGGAAGATCGCCAGGAACCCGGTCTCCAGCAGCAACGACTCCCAGCCGAACGAATACCACGTCTGCCCGACGTTGACGATCGACAGGTACAGAACCCAAAGCAACAGCCATAAGAGCATCGCGGCCCACAGCGGCACCAGATCGGCCACCCCGGCGACGATCGCCGTCGCCAGCGCCGCACCGAACCACGAGACGGTGGCGAAAAGCCGATCGGAATAGCGGAAGTGAAAGATGCTCGGCGCCCCCCACAAGGATTGCCATGCCAAAAATCGCGGCACCGGCAGCATCCCGTGCTCGCCGATGAGCGCACGGAACTGTCTGGCGGCGGCGACGAAGGCGATCAGGTAGATGGCCGCCACACCGCGCTCCAGTACCAGTCGGCCCAGCCAATATTCAGGTGCGGTAAACCATCCCATGTCCGCAACTCCCCGGACGGTGGACGTTCACAACTATCCTGCCGCGTACTCGGCCGACCAGGGCGAAAACCGCCGGTCGGCGAGCAAAGTCATTGCGTGCGCGGTCGGGGAGTAACGACCGACGCGGCTAGCACGGCCAGCGAAATGAGCGCCAGCAGTTGCACAATCGCGGAGTGCCCGGCGTAGCCGTCGACAGAGCGCCAGGGATGCCGGGATAGCGCCGCCCCGGCCAGAATCAGCCCACCGGCGCTCAACCCGACGGTGACTACGTCACGCAACCACTGTCGGTGGCGCAGCGCGTACCGCAGACCAAGGGCAGCGCCGAACACGATGATCCCGGCTGCGCCGGCGATCACCGCCCCGGCGGCCAGCACCGCGACCGCCACCCAGGGTCCGGGTGCCCAGGGGCGTGCGGGTGGGTCATTGTGACGCGTCCGTCGCGGCGGCCACCACGCCAGCAGGCCTAACAGCGGCAGCAAGGCCAGTCCGCCCGCCAGGCCCACGCGGTAGGCCGAGTTGAAGGCGAAGGTCAGCGTGATCGTGTCGGCGGTTCCCGGGGGCACCACCCAGCCCTGCTGCCACCCGTTGACGGCGACCGGCGTCAGCCGGGTCCCGTCACTGGTGCGTGCCACCCAGCCGGGGTTGATGCTTTCCGGCACGACCAGCACCCGAGAGGTCGCCGCCCCTTGTGTGCGCACCTCGCGGCGTGCGGCGCCCCAGGCACCGGTGGAGGCGGGCACCAGCGAGGTGCCAGTGGCGCTGGGTAACTCGGCGGCCTGCGGACCGGACAGCTGGGCTCCGTCGACGACGAACTCCGCGCCGGGGCCGATCAGCAGCTCCTGCTGACCGGCCGGCAGCGTGATCGGCCGGCGATCGCATACTTGGGCGGGAACCGGCTCGCCGTCCAGCAGAGCGCCCACCGAGGTCTTGATCGAGGTGTGCACAAATCGGCCCGCGACCGCGATGACGGGGCCGTGGGCGCAGTCGACCGTGATTTGCCGCGACCGGTTACGGGCCGCGTCGGCAGGCGCAACCGGTTCGCCATCGCCGCCGAGCACCACGACCTCGGCCAGCCCCGGCGGTTTGAGCTGGTCAAAGCCCAGCGCGGTGCGGTCGATAACGTCGTCCCAGTCGAGCAGGCTGAGGGTGACGGCGTCGGTGACCCTGGATTTGAGGGCCAGGGTTTGTGGCCCGCCCGCCCCGTCGCCACTCGGTTTTAATTCGCGGACCTGCGGGCCGTCGCCGAGGTCGACGGCCACCATCGTCGGATGGGCGGGCGCTGCTGACGCGCTGGGGGTGAGGCGCAGCCCGGTCACCTCGGTGGGCCGAGGCAGGGTGAGGGTGAGTGTCGGCGGGGTTTTGTGCTGGACGACCCGCTGCGGCGCCGTCCACGCGGTGGCCGGATCACCGTCGGTGGCCGCATATGCCGAGCCGAGAACGTCGACCAGATCGGAATCACCGCGGGCCCGTGTGGTGTCCGGCTGGGCGATCAGATCGGCCAGCTTGGGGCCCTGCCGGGGCCGCACCCACACCATGGGGGTCACCGAGACCGGGCGTGGCACGGTCAGCGTGCGACTGAAAGTGACCGGTTCTTCGGGTGCCAGCGCCATCGACGCCGCGCAGCGCACGTCGTCGGGCCCATGGGCGCAGCCCGGTCTGCCGAGCAGTTCCGATCCCAGATCCCACCGCGCGACCATCGAGGCTGATGGCGGGCCGGAAACCAGCACGGTGTGCCGCAGGTCGACCGGGTGGGCGAATCCGGACGCGTCGTACTGGGCGACCGCCAAGTCCGTGATACCGAACTGCACGCCGGCGGACCCGTCATCGGCGCCGATCGCGGTGATCCGCACCCACGGGGTTTCGCCGTAGGGCAGCGCCGCGGTGAGCGGCTTGCCGGCCTCGTCGAACCGCAACGTGGTAGTGCCGTTGACAGTGGCAATCTGAATGCGGCGGATCTGGGCGCCGACGGCGGTCGCGCTGGGTGTGAGGGTGATGACGGCGTTGGTCACCGGGTGGTCGAAATCCACTTGCAGCCATTGACCGACGGCGGACTGCAGCGCGTTGGACACCCACGCGGTCGCCGGATCGCCGTCGATCGCGGCGGCGGGCGAGGTCGCAGGCGCGACATCGGGCAGCGCGGTGGCATCCGACGACGAACTGGACGCCGTGATCCGCCCGCCCGTCCAGCCCCCGAAGGCCGGGTCGGCGCCCGGAACGGGGTAGTCGGGCACCCGGTTGAAGGTGTGCCGGGCGTCGCCGGCGGCGCGGATCGCCGACGAGTGGTTGTCCACCCGGCCATAGTCGGTCTCCCGGGCCACCGGGGTGTCGGTGAGGGTGACGACGGGCACCGGCAGACCGGCCTGTCGGGCGTCGGCGGTCATCAATACCGGCCCCAGCGCAGGTTCACCGAGCAGGCGCCGGCGTTCGTCGAGCCGCAGCAGCACCTCGGGCCCGCCGTCGACGCGGGCCAGCTCGTCGGTGTCGGCGAAATAGGGGGCAGCGGGGTCGCCGCCGCCGACGGCGACCCGGTAGATCTCCACCGCCGGATACCGCGGTCGCAGTCCGCTGTCGATGACGAAGCCCGACACCGCGCCGGGCCCGACCGGTGCGCCGAACTGTGCCACCCTCTGCAGTCGCGGCGATCCCGCAATGGCCCGGTGTACCAGGATCGGGCGTGCTGAGCGCGACGTCTCGGGGTCCAGGTCATTACGTACCACCACATACGAAATGCCTTGGCGGGCAAGGGTATCGGCTAACCCCGCCGATGACTGGCCGGCGGCGAGCAAGCGTTGCACGGAATCGAGCGCCCGGATGGTTTGCGGCGGGGTCAGCGGGATGGAGTCGCGCACCCCCCACGGGCTGCTGCCAAGCACCTGCAACGGTTCGTCGTGACTGGTGCCCCACACCTGGGTGGCGAACGGCGCCCCGGGAACCACGAGTACCCGCCCGGGAGTGGGCGTACCGGTGTTGTGTTCGCTGAGCCAGTCAGCGGCGTCATGCCAGTACTGGGGTATCGCGCTGAACGTGCCGGGCGGGGTGAGCCGGCCCGTCCACGCCAAGGATGTGCTGACCATCAGGGCAATCAGGACGACGATCCCGGCCGCGACCCGCTTGTCGTGTTCGGGGTGGGCGAACGCATGGATCCACTCCCGCACCGGGGCGCTGCCCGGTAGCGGTATCCGGCCTAGCAGCTGAGCCAGCCCCAGCACCAGCGGGATCCGGATCACCGACTCCAGCTTGTGCACGTTGCGCAGGGGTGCGCCGCCGGCGTCCAAAAACGCCTGCACCTGCTGCGCCAGCGGCGATCCCAGACCACCCGCGTAGCCGATGGCCAGCAAGACCACCCCGACCAACAGCACCGCCACCAGCCGTCCGCGTGCGGGCATGTCGCGCATCGCGAGCCCGGCAAGCCCGGCGGCGGCGACCAGACAGGTGGCCAGGACCTCGACTGATCCGGTGACCAGCGGCGCACCCGCGGTGGCATCGGGCGCCACGAACGGTGTCCAGCTGGCGGTGCCGCGCAGCATCTCGGTTAGCGACGTCCATTGTGTTGTGACGCCGGAGGATTCGATGAAGTCCAGGAACGGGGGGCTGACGTGCCCCAGCAGATCCAACGCCACCAGCCACCACAGCATCGCCAGCGTCAGGGCTAACAGCCACCACGCGGTGTAGCGCAACCACAACCGGTTCGGCCGGTGACAGGCCCACCAGATCACCGCGGGCAGGCAACCCGCCAGCGTCGCGATGGCGTTGACCGCCCCCATCAATGCCACCGCCAGCCCGGCCTGAGCGGCCAGCACTCGCACCGACCTGCCTGCCTCGGCGCGCAACGCCAGGATGGTGGGCAGCAGCACCCACGGCGCCAGCATCATCGGCAGGGTTTCCGACGAGATCGACCCGAGAGTGGTCAGCACCCGCGGCGACAGCGCGAACGCCGCTGCGGCGAGCGCGCGCGACGTCGGGCTGCCGATGCCCAGCGCTTCGGCGACCCGCAGCAGTCCCCAGAACCCGACGATGAGCAGCAGCGCCCACCACAGCCGCTGGGTGACCCAGCCGGGCAGCCCGAGCAGGTGGCCGATCAGGAAGAAGGTGCCGTGTGGAAATAGGTAGCCGTAGGCCTGGTTCTGGGCCTGGCCGAACGGGAGGTCGCTGTTCCACAGGTTGGTCGCGCGGGCCAGGAAGCGCAGCGGATTGGCGGTCAGATCGAGCTTGGTGTCGGGACAGATCTGTCCCGGGGATTGCGCGAAGCTCAACACCAAGGTGACCGCCGCGACTAACCACAGCCAGCGACGCGGCAGCGACACGGTAAACGGTGTCTGTGAGGAGGAGGCGGAGGCCGGAGCGCTCCGATTAGCTGCGGTTACCGTACTCGACCCGGTTGAGCACCGACGACGCCGGATCACCGCCGGGCAGTGGCGGCTTCGTGTTTTGCTCCACCATCAGGGTGATCCCGAAGATCGCGGCCGCGCCCAACAACAAACCAACCACGACGCTGGCGGCGGCGGGCGCAACGAACCGGTTCATCGATGGCTCCTCGAGGTTGCGGTCGTGGTTTGTCGCCAACCTAGCAGAAAGGCGGTCGCGGCCTGCGCCACCGATCTTCCGCCTCACGGACGAAGCTCTGGCGGCACCTTATTCAGGCACTCTCGCTTAGTGCTGCAAAGCAGGCCTAGGGCAGGCAATATCCGTGCCAACAGTTGGGTAGGCAATGTCCGTGGAAGCAGCGGTCGCCGTACTGCACCAAGTTCGATACCGACGGGTTTGGGTCGTGTTGCGGCTGCACCGCCCTGGCGTCCTGCTGCACGACAAGGGTCACTCCCATCACCGCGGCGGCGCCGAGCGCCAGGCCTGCCACGATGCTGGCCGCTGCGGGCAGCACGGACCGGCGCATCGAGGGCTCCTTGGTTGTGGTCGTTGTGTTTTCGGCAACGCGCTTGCCAACGTAGCAGCAGTACACGGTTGCAGCCGGCGACCAACGTGGGCGTGGCGGGGTCTGATCGCCGCACACGGCCCGCATCGTCGTCGGGCGGGAGCTTGACGCCCGACTCCTCCTCGGGCCGCACACGGCCCGCATCGTCGTCGGGCGGGGTGCTGCTCACACGGATCCGCGCCGTGACAGCATGGGCTGATGGCTGTTGCGCGCATCCTGGCTGTGCTGGCCGCGGCGTCTGTGCTCGCGGCAGGGTGCGGCGCGCACGCCAAACGACCCGCATCCTCACCATCGCCTGCGGTCCGTCAGCCGGTGGCCAGGCCGATTCCCCCGGGCTGCGGGGACGCGACGGCTCTACCTACCCGCGACAAGCTGGCGCAGCTGCTAATGGTCGGGGTGCGAGACGCCGGCGACGCCAGGGCCGTCGTTGCCGATCATCACGTGGGCGGCATCTTCATCGGCAGCTGGACGGACCTCTCGATGCTGACCGACGGCTCGCTGGCCAACATCGCCGCCGGCGCTGGCCCACTGCCGCTGGCGGTGAGCGTCGACGAAGAAGGCGGCCGGGTGGCGCGGCTGTCGTCGCTGATCGGATCGGCTCCGTCGGCGCGGGTGTTGGCGCAGACCCACACACCCGACGAGGTCTACAACATGGCACTGGACCGCGGACACAAAATGCGCAACCTCGGCATCACCATCGACTTCGCCCCCGTGGTCGACGTGACCGACGCCCCGGCCAACACCGTGATCGGCGACCGGTCGTTCGGCCCGGATCCCGCTGTGGTCACCGCTTACGCCGGGGCATATGCGCGCGGACTGCGGGATGCCGGGCTGCTGCCCGTGCTCAAGCACTTCCCCGGCCACGGGCATGGCTCGGGCGACTCGCATACGGGGACGGTCACTACGCCACCGCTGGACGACTTGCAGAGCAGCGATCTGGTGCCCTACCGGACGCTGGTCACCGCGGCCCCGGTCGGGGTGATGCTCGGTCACCTGCAGGTGCCCGGGCTGACCGGCGACGAACCGGCCAGCCTGAGCCGGGCGGCGGTGCAATTGCTGCGCGGCGGCGTCGGCTACGGCGGGCCGCCCTTCAATGGACCGGTGTTCAGCGACGACCTGTCCAGCATGGCCGCGATCTCCAACCGGTACGGCGTGGCTGAGGCGGCGCTGCGCACCCTGCGGGCCGGCACCGATACCGCGCTGTGGGTCACTACCGACCAGGTGCCCGCAGTCGTGGACCGGCTGGAGAAGGCAGTGGCCGCAGGCGAGTTGACGATGTCGGCGATCGACGCCTCGGTATCGCGAATCGCGGCGGTGAAAGGGCCGAATCCCCGGTGTGGACACTAAAGAGTGTGCGTGGAAAGCACATTGCCTACCCTGGAGTCAGATAACGTCGGTTCAGGGCGCACGCAGGCGGCAACAAGTGCAGGTAGAGGGCAGAGCATGGCAGGTGGTACCAAGCGGCTACCTCGTGCTGTCCGCGAGCAGCAGATGCTCGACGCCGCCGTGCAGATGTTTTCGGTCAACGGCTACCACGAGACCTCCATGGACGCGATCGCGGCCAAGGCGGAGATCTCCAAGCCGATGCTTTACCTGTATTACGGTTCCAAGGAAGAACTGTTCGGCGCCTGCCTGAACCGCGAGCTGACCCGGTTCATCGACGCTGTGCGCGCGGATATCAACCCTAAGCAGAGCCCGAAGGACTTGCTGCGCAACACCATCGTGTCCTTCCTGCGCTACATCGACGCGAACCGGGCTTCGTGGATCGTGATGTACACCCAGGCCACCAGTTCCCAGGCATTCGCGCAAACAGTACGCGAGGGGCGCGAGCGAATCACTGAACTGGTGGCCGGGCTGCTGCGGGTGGGCACCCGGAACCCGGAGGCGGATACCGACTTCGAGATGATGGCCGTGGCGTTGGTGGGCGCCGGTGAGGCGGTGGCGACCCGGCTCAGCGCCGGCGACACCCACGTCGACGAGGCGGCCGAGCTGATGATCAACCTGTTTTGGCGCGGCCTCAAAGGCGCGCCGTATGATCGCATCTCAGACGCCGCACCGAAAGTCGCCACCGGCTCCGGCTGACCGATCGCCGCTTCGAGGCCCACCCTCACGAATTGCAATGTGCCCTCGGGAGTTCCACCCACCGAGCGAGCTACAGCGCCCGCACCGCGCCGGTCAGGTGCGGATACCCCTTGGCGATATTGCGCAGCGTGAGATCCCAGCCGTCTTCGACCTGATCGACGTAGAGTCCCACCCTGGCGGGCAGCACCACCGGCTTGCCGAACCGCACCGAATACGTCACGGCATCCGGCAGCCGAGCCTCGATGTTAGCCAATACCGCTGCTGCACCGAACATTCCGTGTGCAATGACGCTCGGGAAGCCGAATAGTTTGGCGCCGATCGGATTGTTGTGGATCGGGTTGTGATCACCACCGATGGCGGCGTAGCGGCGGATCTGGGCCGGGGTGATCCGCAGGATCGCGTTCGGTGGAGGTAGCTTGGGCTGCTTCTGCGGCGGCGGTTTGGGTTCATCGGACAAGCTGGTGCGTTGCTGATGCAGGAAAGTCGTCACCTGGTGCCACGCAGTGTCGTTGCCAACGCTGACGTCGGCCACCAGGTCGACCAGCAGCCCTTTGCGGTGCTCGCGAAGGTTCTCCGCGTGCACGGCGATTCCGACGGAATCGGTTACCGCAATCGGCCGATACTGTGTGATGTGGTTCTCGGTGTGCACCGATCCCATTGCGGCGAAAGGGAAGTCAAACGCGGTCACCAGCGACATCATCGTCGGGAAGGTCAACGTGAACGGGTAGGTCAGCGGCACGGCGTCGCCGTAGCGCAGCCCGGTCACCGCCGCATAGGCCGCGACGTTGGCGCGGTCGATCGGCACGTCTTGAACTGTTAGCGTCCGGTTCGGCAGGTGGTCGCCGCGCGGCACCAGCGGCAACGCGCCGGCCGCCGCGCGGAGCATGTTCATCAGGCCGCTTGGTTGAGTCATGCCACCCCCTAGGCGCCCATCATGGCCTGGCCGCAGACGCGAATGACGTTGCCGGTCACCGCGTTCGAAGCCGGGCTGGCGAAGTAGGCGATGGTTTCGGCGACATCGACGGGCTGCCCGCCCTGCAACAGCGAGTTCAGTCGGCGGCCCACCTCGCGGGTGGCCAGCGGGATGGCGGCCGTCATCTGGGTTTCGATGAATCCCGGTGCGACGGCGTTGATCGTGATGCCCTTTTCAGCGAGCTTCGGTGCCAGCGCCGTGGTAAGGCCGATCATGCCGGCCTTGGTGGTGGCGTAGTTGGTCTGCCCGCGGTTGCCCGCGATACCGGCCACCGACGACAACCCGATCACCCGGCCACCCTCGCCGATACTGCCGTTGCCGACCAGTCCTTCGGTAAGCCGTAACGGGGCAAGCAGATTGACGGCCATGACCGCGTCCCAGCGGGCGTCGTCCATGTTGGCCAACAGCTTGTCGCGGGTGATTCCGGCATTGTTGACCAAGATGTCGGCCCGCCCGCCGTAATGTCCGCCCAAGTGGTCGGCGATACGGTCAACCGCATCGTCTGCGGTGACGTCGAGTGTGAGTGCCGTGCCACCGACGCGGGAGGCGGTTTCGGCCAGGGCCTCGCCGGCGGCCTCCACGTCGATCCCGACGACGCGGGCGCCGTCGCGGGCAAACACCTCGGCGATGGTCGCGCCAATGCCACGGGCGGCGCCTGTCACGATGGCGACCTTGCCGTCCAAGGGTCGGTCCCAATCGGCCGGCGGCGTGGAGTCGGCCGCTCCGATGTAGAACACCTGGCCGTCCACGTAAGCCGACTTAGCCGACAGGATGAACCGCATCGTCGATTCCAGGCCGGTGGCCGCCGGTTTGGCATCCGGGGACAAATACACCAGCGCAGCGGTGGCCCCACGGCGCAGCTCCTTGCCCAGCGAGCGGGTGAAGCCCTCCAGCGCGCGCTGCGCGATCCGCTCGTCGGCGCTGCCGGCCGCCTCGGGTGTGGTGCCGACGACCACCACGCGGGCACAGCGGCCGAGGTTGCGCAGCAGCGGAGTGAAAAAGTGGTGGAGCGCCTTGAGGCCTGCGGGCGCGGTGATACCGGTAGCGTCGAAAACCAGTCCGCCGAACGAATCAGCCCAGCGGCCGCCGAGGTTGTTGCCCACCAGCTCGTAATCCTTGGCCAGCGCCGTCCGCAGCGGCTCGACCACCCTGCCCTCGCCGCCGATCAGCAAAGATCCGACCAGCGGCGGATCGCTCACGCGATAGCGGCGCAGTGTCTCGGGCTGGGGAATGCCCAGTTGCTTGGCCAAAAACGACCCGGGAGCGGAGTTGACGACCTGGGAGAACAGATCGGATGAAAGCTTGGGGGCCACTGAACTGCCTTCCGTGTCGGGCGTACCTGATGTTGACAACCGTATCGAGCCGGGACGAACTTACTCCAGAGTAAGGACAGTGAGTAGTATGGCCTTCAGCGGCGGATACCCCAAACTGACAACCGGGAGACAAACGTGGCCCCTGCAAGTTCGATACCGAGTATTCAGGCATCTCAGAAGAGTTCACAGACCAGGCGACGCGTCGCTGTGCTCGGCGGCAATCGCATCCCGTTCGCACGATCCGACGGCGCTTACGCCGACGCGTCCAACCAGGACATGTTCACGGCGGCCCTGGGCGGGCTGGTGGAGCGCCTCGGGCTCGCCGGCGAACGACTCGGCGCGGTCATCGGCGGCGCGGTGCTCAAGCACAGCCGCGATTTCAACCTGATGCGTGAATGCGTGCTGGGATCGGCCTTGTCGCCCCATACGCCCGCGTTCGACATGCAGCAGGCGTGCGGCACCGGTCTGCAGGCGGCGATCGCCGCGGCCGACGGGATCGCCGCCGGCCGCTACGAGGTGGCCGCCGCCGGCGGGGTCGACACCACCTCCGACCCGCCGATCGGTTTCGGCGACGAGTTGCGCCGCACGTTGCTGAAGCTGCGCCGGTCCAAGTCCAATCTGGAACGGCTGAAGCTGGTCGGCAAGCTGCCCGCCACGCTCGGCGTGGAGATCCCGGTCAACAGCGAGCCGCGCACCGGCCTGTCGATGGGAGAGCACCAAGCCATCACCACCAAGCAGATGGGGATCAAGCGGGTCGACCAGGACGAGCTGGCGGTCGCCAGCCACCGCAACATGGCGGCCGGCTACGACCGCGGTTTCTTCGACGACCTGGTCACGCCGTTTCTGGGGCTCTACCGCGACGACAACCTGCGGCCCAACTCGACGGTGGAGAAGCTGGCCACACTGCGCCCGGTTTTCGGGGTGAAGGCCGGTGACGCGACGATGACGGCCGGCAATTCCACTCCGCTGACCGACGGCGCCTCGGTCGTTTTGCTGGCCAGCGACGACTGGGCGGCGCAACATTCGCTGGCTCCGCTGGCTTATTTCGTGGACGCCGAGACCGCCGCGGTCGACTATGTCAGCGGCAGCGACGGGCTGCTGATGGCGCCGACCTACGCCGTGCCGCGGCTGCTGGCCCGTAACGGGCTGACCTTGCAGGACTTCGACTTCTACGAAATCCACGAGGCATTCGCCTCGGTGGTGCTGGCGCACCTGCAAGCCTGGGAGTCCGAGGAGTACTGCAAGCAGCGCCTGGGCTTAGACGCCGCGATGGGGTCCATCGATCGGTCCAAGCTCAATGTCAACGGTTCGTCACTGGCGGCCGGGCATCCCTTCGCAGCCACCGGCGGGCGGATCCTCGCTCAGATGGCCAAGCAGCTCGCGGAGAAGAAGACAGAGCGGAAAGGAGCCGCCAGCAAGCCGGTGCGGGGGCTGATCTCGATCTGTGCCGCCGGCGGCCAGGGTGTGGCCGCGATTCTGGAAGCCTGACACCGCGGCCCGGGTGTGGCCGCCACTGCGGAATTTGAATTCTGTTCCGGTGGTTTAGTAACGCGACGGCACGGGTAACCGCCAGTCCGGATAGCTCTGTGTTGTCGTCCCACCCCCGACCCGATGACAACGCGGGGCATCCCTGAATCATCGTGGCCAAGGCGCGGCCCCATCGAGGGGCCTGCCGCTGGAATGAGGGGATCCAGCGGTGGCCCTTTTCTATGCGCCTTCTCGCCGAGCTTTGCCGTCAGCCGCGATGGTGCGCGCCAACTCGAACCAGCTGGGGTTCGCCGGAACTAGTAAGCTGGGCTAATGATCGACGTCGTCATCGCGGGAGCCGGTCCGAACGGCCTGATGCTGGCCTGCGAACTCGGCCTGGCCGGGGTCCGGCCAGTCGTGTTGGATCCGCTGCCCGGCCCGAATCCGCTGCCACGCGCCAATGGCATTGTCGGCCAGGGAGTCCGGATCCTCGACCACCGCGGCCTCTACGAGCCGCTTGCGGGTAACGCGGAGCCGCCCCGGCCGGCGGCTGGCCATATGTTCGGCGCATTTTCGCTGGACTTCAGCTCGGTGCCGCAGTCCCAGGTCTACCGGTTGATGGCTCCGCAGCCCAAGCTGGTGCAGGTGCTTGCCGGTCGGGCCGCCGCGTATCAGGCCGATATCCGGTGGGGACATGCGCTGACCGGTTTCGACCAGCACGCCGCCGGCGTCACCGTCCAGGTAAGCGGACCCGACGGCCGGTACGAGCTGACCGCCGCATATCTCGTCGGAGCGGATGGCGGTACCAGCCCGACCCGCAAGCTGGCCGGGATCGATTTTCCCGGGATGTCCTCCCACGACGTCATTGGTCGCATAGCGGCGGACGTGCTGCCTCCCCACGGCTGGGTCGACCCGGAAACCGGCGCGCTCGACGTACCCGGCTTCGGTCGGGTACCGCCGCTGCAGTTCGTGCGGACCGAGCGTGGGTTGTTCATCTGGGCCTGGCTGAATGGCCGATCGATGATCGGCAGCATCGAACTCGACGGCGCGCCCGACGACGACCAAGCCCGTGCAGGGCAGGCCGAGGAGGGTGCCCCGCTGACCCTGCCGGAGCTGCAGGCCAGCATCGAACGTGTGTTGGCCGTCAACGTGCCGCTAAGGCCCCCGGCGTCGAACGCCCCAGTCGACTTCCGCCGCTTCGCCGGCATCAACTCCCGCATCGCCTCGCGTTACACCGCTGGCCGGGTGATCCTGGTCGGGGACGCCGCGCACGTGCACTCGCCCCTGGGCGGACCGGGATTGAACGTAGGCCTGCAGGACGCCGTCAACCTGGGTTGGAAGCTGGCCGGTGTCGTGCAGGGCCGGTTCGAGCCGACGCTCCTGCAGACTTATGAGGCCGAGCGCAGGCCCGTTGCCGAGCGGGTGATCATGCACAGCCGCGCGCAGTTGGCGCTCATCAGGCCGGGGCCCGAGGTGACGGCTTTGCGCGAATTATTCGGCGAGTTGCTGGCCGACCGGCATGCCGTCCGTCGTCTCAGCGACTTGCTGGCCGGCGCCGACGTTTGCTACCCCACCGATCCTGGGGCACATCCCCTCGTCGGGCGTTGGGTCCCGGACCTCACAATCGAAACGCCCAGCGGTGCAAGCAGAGTCGCGGAGTTGGCGCGAGACGGCCGGCCCCTGTTGCTGGACTTCACCGCCAACGCCGTGTTGGCCGCGGCGGTCAGCGATTTCGACGGCGTCACTGTCGTCGCCGGCCGCCCGGTCGAGCCGGTCGCGGCTAGCGCGTTGCTGGTGCGTCCGGACGGCTATGTGGCCTGGGCATCCTCATCGGACGCGCCGGACGTTGACGCGCTCGACCGGGTGCTGCGGCACTGGTTCGGAATCGGCGCGCTGGGATCGCAAGGGGCATCCTCGGTCTCGGCGTGATTGGCTCTGGCGTGACGGGAGCCCGTGGCGCTACCATCGATAGCACGACGGGTTCGGGAGTGACTGATCCGAAGTGCCGGTGGGGTGAAAGCCGGCCGCGCGAGTCAAGTGAGACGCCCCCAAAAGTGTCCTCCCGAACCCGCCCTCGTTTTGGATGTGGCCCGCTACCGTGGGCGTCATGCAAACCAGCATCGTTGCGTCGCTAAGTGACACCGGCGGGCGTTCACCGGTCGACGCCACCACGCACAACCTCGCCCAGCTGCGCGACGAGGGCTTCCGTCGGGTATGGCTGACCCAACTGCCCTGGGAACCGGACCTGCTCACAGTGCTGGCTGTCGTGCTGCGCGAGGTCGACCGTATCGAGGTGGCCACCGGCGTGATACCGATCCAGAACCAGCACCCGATGCTGCTGGCACAGCGCGCGCTGACGCTCAGCCTTATCGGCAACGGCCGCTTCATCCTTGGCCTGGGTATGACGCATCAGACGGTCACCGAAGGCATGTGGGGAATCCCTTGGGATAAACCCGTCCGGCGGTTGCGTGAGTACCTCAACGGCCTACAGCCGCTGCTGGCGGGTCAGGCCGCCGACGCGCTCGGCGAGACCGTGACGACCCGCGGGGCGCTTCAGATTCCGGGTGCCCCGACGCCCGATGTATACATCGCAGCGTTGGGTCCGCAGCTGTTGCGGCTGGCGGGCCGGCGCACCGCGGGCACCTTCACGTGGATGACTGGGCCCAAGACGTTGGCCGACCACGTCGGTCCGACACTGCGCCAGGGGGCGGCCGACGCCGGCCGCCCGGACGGCTCGGTCCGGGTAGTCGCCGCGCTTCCGGTGAGTGTCACCGACGACGTTGCCGGGGTGCGGGCGCAGGCCGCCCGACAGTTCGCGATGTACGGGCACCTGCCGTCGTACCGCGCCATGCTCGACCGCGAGGGCTTCGCTGGACCCGCGGATGCGGCAATCATCGGCGACGAGCGAGTGGTGGCGGACCGCATCGAGGAGCTGCGCGCAGCTGGCGTCGACGAGTTCGTCGGCGGCGTCTTCGACAGCTCCACCGAGGGTCGTGCGCGCACCCGGGCCCTGCTGCGGCAGATGGACTCGTGACCGTGGTCAGACGAACACCCCGAGCCTGGTCGAAGCGGCCGACATAGTCGCTCCGCCAACGAACAACCAGCAGACGCAAAGTCCTCCGTTTCGCAGCGAAATGGGGGACTTTTGCGTCTCAGCAGCCGATCAGAAGGCCGCTTCGTCGAGCTCCATGATGTCGTTGTCCAGCGTCTCGATCACCTGTCGGGTGCTGGAGAGCAGCGGTAGGAAGTTCTTCGCGAAGAACGAGGCCACCGCGACCTTGCCCTCGTAGAAGGCGCGATCCGCG
>Ga0187766_10000131_pt1 | contig 36364 bp, 39 predicted proteins | sample 0216_QUI02_MP05__4_FD_132971 | JGI IMG/M metagenome (GOLD analysis project Ga0187766, IMG submission 132971) | Tropical peat soil microbial communities from peatlands in Department of Meta, Colombia - 0216_QUI02_MP05_20_MG | ecosystem: Environmental > Terrestrial > Soil > Wetlands > Peat ... | reverse complement strand
GCTCAGCAAAATCAATTCACTTCCTGCACCTGCTAGACTTACCTTCACAGACCTTCAGAAAGGAGTCCCATCGGCTTCCTGCCTTTCCCTCCCTTCAGGCTCATTCTTGGATTGGAAAACACTTTGGGCGCCGGTTAGCGCTGGCGACAGAACCGCACCTCCTCGCGTGTGTCACCGGGTATGAATCAGCGCGCCCGGTTCAAAGCCTGTGTCGCTGTCCAGCTTCTTCCCAGATCAGCCCACGTGATGTTCGGCATAGTCTGCCCCGCCCACGAAATGAAGAGAAACGTACCGCTCTCGCCGACCACCCAGCTATCGTGGCCGGGCGCAATGTAGAACAGATCCCCGGCCTTCATCTCGAAGATTCGGCCGTCCTCCATCGCGACCACTGCTTTCCCCGAAATGACCAAACCTACGTGTTCGACCGTGCAATTCTTAGGCCCAGCAGATCCGCCGACATCGACTGACCACTTCCAACCGGGATCGTACGTCGCGCGACCAATCACCATGCCCCCGATACGAACCAAGTCAAACTTTCCCTTCGAGAACGTGCGTGTTTGGTCAGGTTCAGCAAAGCGTTTCAAAATCACGTCTTAGCATTTTCGGAACCTCCCCACGTCGCCCAGCGCGGCAATTACCAAGCGTGCGCCATTTTCACGAGAAGCTGGCCGAACATGGCATCACGCCTCAGCTACACCTGGCTGAAGCTGGCGCTGCAGGGAGCCGGGCTGGTGGCGCGCGGACGCAAACGCGCATCTGCCGGTCTGTAATCCCGAGGATCTCGGCCGCTTGCCACCAGGTGATCTTCTTCGCCAGGGCTCGCAGAATCACTTCCTGTACTATTCATCTCCCGCTCCATGGCGGTTTTCGGGTAAGAGTCCATGCGCTGCATGGTCTCTTACTCGCACCGCTGGAAAAGCGGACATTTCATGTGCTAAATCAACCGGACATATCATGTGCTACCGACACGGGCAACATTTTGTAGTTGACTGAGCGGTTAGGAACTGTCAAGATCCAGGCCTTCCTCCATTCTTCTTAGCCAGATCAGATCATTGGCGGGCCCTGCAGCAGGCTTAAGTCTCATGCGCCATGGAAAGCCGTGCTGATACGTCTCTTACATCTGGAAGCACTCGGTATTCTCTATGGACTTGTTGCGGCCGTTGTGTACCAGATGTTTACCGGGCAGATCAATCTTCACGGCCTTTTGCTGCACAAGGATGGTTCCGGCAGGGTGAGCCCAGAGAGAATTCAATTACTGGTGGCAACGATCGCAGAGATTGCACGTTTTCTCGGCGCCATAGGGACTACTCAGAATAGTGTCATGCCGGATATCAACACGGGTTGGCTTTATCTTCTTGGAGGGAGCAGTTCGGTATATGTGATGGGAAAGGCGTGGAAGACTTGGAAGGCAAACAGAAACCACTAGGAGGTGGATATGGTGAACTCGTTAGCATCGTGGTGCAGCCTCTTAGCTTGCCTGTTCTTGGCTGCTGTGGGCTTTGCGGTTGTCGTCATGATCTTTACGGGGCGAATTGATCTGCGATACCTCGTTAGCGAGGCTAATCACGAGGCCAGCATGTCCCGATTCCAGTTGCTCATATTCACTTTTGTGATCGCCATCGCCTTATTCAGACTCGTGGAGCTGAAGAATGAGTTCCCTGAGATTCCCAACGGGATTTTGACGTTGCTCGGAATTAGTGCGAGTACCTATGCCGTGGGAAAGGGAATCTCGTACAGCGACAAGGAAGGCATCACCCCGCGTGACCAACCTCCCCCTTCTGGTCTCCTCGGTGGAGGCCGGCAGGGCCAGGGCGAGGAAGGGCAGGCACATTGACCTTTGGGTACTTTAGCTGACTGATCGCTGAGCTGCGACCAGCGAACTGATCTCCAAATAAGGGATTCGACTATGAACGAGAAGCGGAAGTCTGGCGGAAGTGCGGTCCGAACCGTGACTCCAATGATCCCGCTTGCGATTGCGCTCCTCCACACGGCCGTACTCCCTTCCGCCTCGCCGCCGAATCTGTCCGAAGTTGTGCCTGTGGTTTGCGGGGAGAGTGTGGAAGATTACATGGCCTGTCACACCGAATATCCGACAGGGTGCAACTCGACGGGAAAGTACGACGCCTATCTGAATGAATTCAAGAATCAGGTTGAGTGGAAAGACTCCACGCTACAGAGGTGGTTTACGAGCCAAGCTGAGATTACGGAATTGGAAGGCAAGCTTCCGGACGGGCTTGGGAAGAGCAATCATGGGGACTTCTTCAATCAGCTTGCGGCACTGGGAGAAGGACAGATTTACGGCCTAGTTGGCTATCTGTACTCCGCGAAAGCGGAGGGAAAGGAAAGCAGCAACTGCCAACTTGAGGCTGGCACTGACGATGAAAACGTCGACTACCACATCTACATTGGCTTCGACCCAGCCCTGGCTGACAGGCTACTCAACGACAAGGCAACTCCCGCCGACAAGAGAACGATGAACGCCAAGTCGATGATCGTTGAAATGACGCCTCATTATCGAGCCCGCTTTCACCCCGAGTGGACCTTGGCCGCACTGCAGAAGCAAATTGGCAAGCAGGTCAAGATTACAGGCCAACTGATCGTGGATAACGAACATTACCAGCCCTCCCAGGATTGCGGACTGCCGAATCACACTTCTAGCTGTTGGCGGCTGACCGTATGGGAGCTTCACCCGGTCACGGACTTCGAAATTTGTGAGAGTGGCAGCTGTGACCAAGATTCAACGAAGTGGTCCCCGCTTGCCGATACCGCGGATGCTTCCGACGACACCAACTCATGAGGCTCCGCACAGCAAAAAGCGGTTCCAAGAAGGATGGACGCAAAGCATGCATCGATGGGATCGGCTCTCCTCGGGAGACAGTTATGCAGCCTGGGACTTCGAACGCCGGGTCGGACTGGCTGCCGTTGGCGAGCCGAGTCGGGGGCCCGTCGCACGAGTCGACAGCCTCCGCTGGTTTCCGCGCCCTGTCTGCAGCCGCGTAATCGCCAGACATCGCGAGCTTCGTAAGGATCAGTTGTTTTCGCGCCCCAAGCACGGATGGCTGTATCGATTTCATCCAGGCGTAAGTCCTATTTGCGATTGCGATGAGCGCTTCCTTCGGGAGCACTGCGCCCGCTTTCGAGTGCGGCGCGGGCACCGCGTTGCAGCACTACGACCTTGAGAAAATTTTCCGGCTTGTTGGCAAATGAGGGGATCTGAGCCCTGTAATCCCATGGGGAAACGATGGCGAAAAACGTGAACCCACTGCCTGCGTGCCGTCATCAGCATGAATCACCCGCGAAGCCCTAATGGCACCGCCCGAATGTCCCTATTCTAGGCCATTTCTCGAGGCACCACTGGGAAGCAATTCGGAGGGCGGTGCTGAAGCCCGATGCCCGAAGCCTGTAGACTGTCCTTCATGCCTGAGCTTCCCGAGGTCGAGACCATCGCGCGCGGCCTGCACAAACGGGTCGCGGGCGACGCGATCGAGTCCGTCTGGCTCGGTTCCAAGCCTCAGACCATGAAGTCACGGCCCAGCGAAATTACGGCCACCTTGGAACACACCCGGATCGTGCAGGTGCGCCGCATGGGCAAACATATCGTCTTTGATCTCGAGCGCAACGCTCCAGCGCCCTCGCCTGGGAAAGAGCTACGCCAGCTGGCGAAAGGCCGAAGACGCGCCATACCCCTGGCTGCCCGCTCTCAGTGGATCGTCCACCTCGGCATGACTGGACGGCTCCTGGTCTGCGAGCCCGACGCAGAACTCGAAAGGCACACCCACGCCATCATTACGCTCAAATCGGGTCGGGAACTGCGCTTTGTCGATCCCCGGCGCTTCGGAAGACTCAGCGTCGCGAGCCAGGGAGACTTTGAGACCGGCGGCTTAGAGCCCCTGGAAGTCGATCGAGAGCGATTCGTCGCCCTGTTCCGCGGGCGCCAGACGCCCATCAAGAGCGCGTTGCTGAACCAGAAACTGCTGCGCGGCGTCGGCAACATCTACGCGGACGAGTCCCTGTTTCGCGCTGGCATCCGGCCCCGCCGCCGTGCCGCGACGCTCAGCCGCAAACAGCTCGGAGGGCTCTTTGCCTCCGTCCGCGAGGTCTTGCAGGAGGCCATCGCACTCGGAGGCTCGTCCATCTCGGATTACGTTGATGCCGATGGGGAAGCAGGCTTCTTTCAGCTCCAGCACCAGGTCTACGGCCGGGAAGGCGAGCCTTGCCTGGTCTGCAAAACGCCCATCAAGCGCACCGTCATCGCCGGCCGCAGCAGCCACCACTGCCCGAAATGCCAGAAGTGAATTGTTGGTGGTCGATTGTGCATCGTCGATTGGCGCGCTGCAAAGCAACAGGCAAGACGCTTACTACCGCAGAATCTTCCGGAAAGCCCCCAGAAAGATCCGGTTCTGTTCCGCGGTCCCCACCGTGATGCGCAGCGACGTCGGCGCTCCCCACTCTCCCAGGGGCAGGACGACCACCCCTTCCGCTCGCAGCTCCCGCGCAACCGCAGCTGCATCCTGCCCCAGATCGCAGCACAAAAAGTTGGCCCAGGTCGGGACAACACGGCATCCCAGCCTGGAAATCTCATGCGCCAGCCGCTCTGCTTCCATGGCGTTGTTCTCTACCGCAAAGCGCACATGTTCCTGATCTTCGAGCGCGGCCACGGCAGCTGCCTCGGCCACTCCCGAGACAGAAAACGTATCCTGCAGGCGGGCGAAATAGGCAATCAACTCCGCCCGCCCCAATCCATAGCCGATTCTCAGCCCGGCCAAGCCATGCGCCTTCGAGAAAGTGCGCAGCAACACCAGGTTCTGCCAGCGCCGAACATAGTCCGGCGAAGAGTACTCCACCCCCCGGGCTGCCGCAAAGTGCCGTGCGTAGTCGTAGTAAGCCTCGTCAATCACCACCACGACATGGGGGGCCACCCGCTGCAAGAAGCGTTCCACGGCGCTGCTCTCGATAAGCGTCCCCGTGGGATTATTCGGGTTGGCGAGGAAAACGATCCGCGTACTGGGGTCGATGGCGGAGAGAATGGCGTCGAGGTCGTACCCATCCTTGCGCCTGGGCGTCTCCACCAGTCGCGCTCCCACGGCTCGAGTTGATATTCCATAAGCCAGGAACGAGCATTCGCTGGTGATGGCACTCCGGCCAGGCTGCAGCAACGTGCGCGCGATCACCGTCAGCAGACCGGTCAGGCCAGCGGAGACGATCACTTCGTCCGCCTCGAGCGAATGCAGTTCGGCAAGCTTTCGCCGAAGTTGCAGAGCGTCATTGTCCGGATAAAGGTGGGATTTCTCCAAAACTTTGCGCATCGCCGCCATAGCCTTCGGCGACGGGCCATACGGACTTTCGTTAGCCGCAAGCTTGACCCGGCGCGGAATCGCCGGCGAATCGCCACGCCGCGGCTCAGCCGGAGTCTCTACGCCCAAAGCACGGACGTGATCGGCAACCAGATCAGAGAAGCAGCTCATGCGGGGCTCGAGGAAACCAAGCGTAGCCGCGGGCGCCCGCACCCGCGAAACGGTCGCATATCTGCCGGGCTGCCCGCGGAGAGAGGATACTGGTTCAGAGTCTTCTTAGGAAGGCGTTTTGTGGGATTCCACCGGCTCACTCAGTCCCATCCTGGACTTCAGCCGCGCCACTTCCGTCGCGTTCAACGGACGGAACTCTCCCGGTGGAACGTCAAGGGTCAGCGGTCCGTACTTCACGCGCTTGATCTTCTCCACGTGGTGCCCGACCTCTTCGAACATCCGCCGGATCTGTCGGTTGCGCCCCTCGATCAGCGTAACTTCATACCAGGGATTGGCGGCCTCCCTGATTTTTCGGATCTTGGCCGGAGCGGTGCGCACCCTCTTCCCATCGTCAGTTGCGATCGAGAGCCCTCTGCTCAGGCGAGCAATCGCCTCTTCCCCCGGCTGCCCGCTGATCTTCACGACATAAGTCTTCGGGATGTGCGACGCAGCCTTCATCAGACGGTGTGCGAGGTCTCCGTCATTGGTCAGCAAGAGCAGCCCTTCACTGGCATAGTCGAGGCGCCCGACCGGATAGACGCGGCTGGGCACACCCCGCAACAGATTCATCACGGTGGGACGTCCCTCCGGATCGCTGGCGGTAGTCACGTAGCCCTTCGGCTTGTTGAGCAGCAGGTAGAGGTGCCGCTGCGCACTGTGCAGCAGCTTTCCCTCCACCCGGATGTGATCCCTCTCCGGGTCGGCCTTCGTGCCCATCTCCGTGATGACCTGTCCGTTGACCTGCACCCTGCCGGAGCGGATCAGTTCCTCCGCCTTGCGCCGCGAAGCGACCCCGGCGGCGGCAATGATTTTCTGCAGGCGTTGGGCTGGCATAAGAATTCCGAGACTTCGAAGCTAGAGGCGGGCCCCGGAGAGCTATTCCTGCTGCTTGCCTGCGGGCGCCTCCGCTTCTTCGCCCGAGGTTTCGTCGAAAACGTGAGACTTGCGCTCCGCTAGGTTCGCGCCGGCGTACGCCTCAGCAGCGGGTGTGTCGTCGGTGCCTGGCTCTTCGCCGGTCAGCTGCAAGTCCGACTGGAACGACTCGGCCACCAGTTTCTCAAACTCCTCCATGCTGGGTAATTCGTGGACGTCCTTCAGCCCGAAGCGCAGCAGGAATTCCTTGGTCGTTTTGTAGAGGATGGGCCGCCCAATTACCGCCTTCCGCCCCGCCGTGGTGATCAGCTTGCGATCCAGCAGCGTGGCAATAACGCCGCCCGAATCCACACCGCGAATTTCGCTGATCTCCGGGATCGTGACGGGCTGCTTGTAGGCGACCACGGCCAGCGTCTCCAGCGCCGGCAGGGATAGCCGGATCGGGGGTTTCAGACTTTTGGCAAACTGGCGCACCGTGTCGTGCTGCTCCGGCTTGGTCGACATGCGGTACCCGCCCGCCACCTGGCGAATTTCGACGCCATGCTCCGGGCCGGAATATTCGGCAACCAGCTCGTCCATCGCCGCCCGGACCCGTGACTTCAGGTCCGCATCCTCGCCTGACCCGCTCTCTGCAGCCAGGGGGGGCTTGACCAGCTCCACCACCTGGTCCAGCGTGACCGGTGTCTCCGCCGCATAAACAATCGCTTCCAACTTTGCTTTAAGACTCATATCAAAATCCCACTCTCGCAAGCTAGCCCGATGACGGTAGCTCCGGTATCCTGCCCTCGCTGCCGTCGCTGGACGCTGGCCACGACAGCAGCGCTACTCTTGCCAAGCACGCGCGGCTAGAGCGTAGCGGCTGGTAACTGACGAACAACTGCTTCTCTACCGCCAGTCGTCCCGCGCTGCCGAGGGTTCGTTAATGATGGCCTCAAACCCGACGTGCTTCCGCACCAGGATCTCTCCGAACATATGGTCCTGGCGCAACTGGATGGCCTGCAGTCGCACCAGCTCCAGCATCGCCAGGAACATGCAAACCAGGGCCTGGCGCGATTCGATAGTCCGCAGAAACTGCTTCAACCGCAGAGGACGATCCTCGAGCATCAACCGCCGCCGCAGGTACTCGATCATCTGCCCCACGGTTACGGAATCGTCGCTCACTTCCAGGATGGGGCGCGAGCGCGCCCGGTCCAGCACCTGCTGAAATGTCTTCACCAGGTCGATGACGTCGGCCGCCAGTTCAGCTTCGGTACCCTCGGCATCCTGGAAGTCCTTGAGGGCAGGATTCGACCAGACTGCATCCTCAATCTGTTGCCGCTGCAGTAGCATCTGGGCTGCCGACTTGAATTTCTCGTGCTCGAGTAGCCGGCTCACCAGTTCGCGGCGCGGATCATCCTCCACTCCGGCAGGCGCCAGCGGCTCGCGCGGCAGCAACATTTTGGACTTGATGTGGATCAGCACTGCCGCCATGTAGATGAACTCGGCGGCCACATTCACGTCCAGCTCGCGCATGCGCTCGACGTATGCCAAGTACTGCGCCGTGATCCTGGCGATGGGGATGTCGTAGATGTCGATGTCCTGCTTGCGGATCAGGCCGAGCAGCAGATCCAGGGGGCCTTCGTAGAGATCGCCCACCGCCACAGCGAACGGGAAGTCGCTGGTTTCCTTGTGGGCCGCGTCCTTCGTCGAAGGGACCGTCTCTGGCGCAGCCTGCCTCGCGCTCGCCGCCGCTGTCTTTATCTGTTCCAGCATTCCAGGATCCCCGCTCTCATTTCGCGCTGTCGGACTTGGGTGGCTCGTAGTTCAGCGACATGCCCATGGCGGCACGCACATCCACCATTGTCGCCTCCGCCGACTTGCGGGCGGCGGAAGAGCCTGCCTCCAGAATATCCCAGGCCAGCCGCGGATTCTCCTCGTATTTTTTCCGGCGCTCCTGCATGGGTTCGAGCACCTGGACCAGCGCGTCCGCCAACCAACTCTTGCACTCGATGCAACCAATTCCCGCCGAGCGACAGCCCTCGTACACCTTCGCCACGGTTTCCTTGCTGCTGAAGATCTTGTGCAGGTCGCCCACTGGGCACACATCCGGATTCCCCGGATCGCTGCGCCGCACGCGCGCCGGGTCCGTCACCATGGTCTTCAGCTTCTGTCGCAGCACCGGCTCCGGATCGTTCAGCAGAATCGTGTTCCCGTACGACTTCGACATCTTCCGGCCATCGGTACCCGGCAGTTTGGCGGAGGGCGTCAACAGCGGTTGCGGCTCGGGAAGCACCGGCGAGGGCGCGCCATAGAACTGGTTGAATCGGCGCGCGATCTCCCGGGTCAACTCCACGTGCGGTACCTGATCTTCGCCCACCGGCACGAAGTCGGCCTTGTAAATAAGGATGTCGGCCGCCTGCAGCACCGGGTACCCCAGAAATCCATAGGTCCCCAGGTCTTTTTCCGTGATGTTCTCGCGCTGTTCCTTGTAGGTGGGCACCCGCTCCAGCCAGCCCAGCGGCGTGATCATCGAAAACAGCAGTTGCAACTCGGCATGCTGCGGCACATGCGACTGGATGAACATCGTGCAGCGCCCCGGATCGAGCCCCGCGGCCAGCCAGTCGAGCAGCACCTCAAGGGAATTCTGTTTGATCTGCGACGTGTCGGCGTAGTCGGTGGTCAGGGCGTGCCAGTCCGCAATAAAGAAGAAGCACACGTACTGGTCCTGCATGCGAACCCAGTTCTCCAGCGCACCCACATAGTTGCCGAGGTGCAGCTTGCCGGTGGAGCGCATGCCGCTAAGTACGCGTTTGCGCGGCTTGGATGAGGACATCACTATCTCTTCAGGATGGAGTTAAACAATTCGATCACCGGGTTGATAAGCCGGCCCAGCAGGCCGCCGCCAAAGTACACCAGGGCCAGCAGCCCGAGCCAGCCCACCGTGTCGTAGGCCCGCCGCGCCGAGTCTGACAGAAAATGCCGCAACACGTGGCTGCCGTCGAGTGGCGGGACGGGAATGAGGTTGAAGACCCCCAGCACGATGTTGATGGTCATCAATTCGTACAAAAACAAGGTTAGTGGCACCAGCACCGAATTCGAAGCCGTGCTGACCAGCCCTTGCTGAATACCCCTTACCAGGTGATGACCGAGAGGCGAGCTCAGCGAAATCAGCCCCAGCAGGATCAGGGCTCCCGTGGCGACTACGAAATTGCTGATCGGACCCACAACCGACGTCAGAATGTCGTCTCGTACCGGATTCCGGAAATTGTTGGGGTTGACGGGGGTAGGCTTGGCCCATCCCAGTACTGGAAACCTCGTCACTAGGGCAATTAGTGGCAAGAGGATCGTTCCCACCGGGTCAATATGCTTGATCGGATTCAGCGTAATGCGGCCCAGCATGCGGGCGGTCGGGTCGCCGCAGCGGTTGGCCATCCACGCGTGCGCCGACTCATGGAAGCTGATCGCGAACAGAAACACGATCATCTGAAAAATCTTGTCAACTAGATTCAGATCCAGGGACATGGATTTTGGCTTTCGATTCTAACAGACTGGCTTGCTTTAACCGGCTGCCCCGAGCTTTCGCGAAGCGGCCCTTCTCGGACGGCCAAAGGTTCTACAACTGATGGCTGGCAAGGAGTTAACTGATTTCCGCCGGCGGGCAAACCTTCCCTCCCGACGCTCGTCTAATCAACAAGCCGCACCAAGCGTCAACTGCAACCAGGTCCAGCTAACGAGTCGAGGGAAGTCATGACCTTGCAGATCAAGCATGAGAAATCGGGCGACGTCGCGGTCTTGCAGTGTGCCGGACGCATCGTCCGCGGTAATGCGCTCTACACGCTGCGTGAAGCGGTCACCAGGCAGGAGAACGTGCGCATCGTCGTTCTCGACCTGTCGGAAGTCGAGATGCTCGACGGCGGCGGCCTGGGAATGTTCGTCTTCCTGCACAACTGGACCCGCGACAACGGAATCCAAATGAAGCTGGTCAACCCCTCAAGCCTAGTGCGTGAGATGCTCGACCGCACTCGTCTGACCTGCGTTTTCGAGATTTCCTCGGTCGATGCTGCGGTCGGCATCCTCTGTTCCGCTGATTGGAATAGAGATTCCAAGAATCATGTGGCCGCCTGACGGGCCCTGGCTGAGCTCCTCCCGGCCCGCTACGGCTCTCCCGAAATCCATTCCGTGCCCCCACTGAAAGCCTCACGCTGGGCGGCGATGTTCTATAATTCGCGCCGCCCCCCGAACGGCATGCTGATCCAAGGCCGACAAACGAGTTTCGCAGACCCTTCCCGAGCCACACCCGCCGCGTTCCTCGCCCGCAAGCTCCGGCTAACCGACTACTTCACCCTGGGATGGGGCACCATGGTCGGCGTGGGTTGGCTGGTGGTCATGGACGACTGGCTCCTGCGTGGAGGCCCGCTGGGCGGCATCCTCGGCTTCACCATTGGCGGCGGGCTGCTGTTACCCATCGGCTATGTCTACGGCAAGCTGGTCATGGGCATCCCCGATGCCGCCGGCGAGGTTGCCTACACCGCCCGCGTTTTTCCACCTTCGGTTAGTTATGCCACTGGGTGGATGATGATGCTTGCCTACTTCATCGTCTGCCCGTGGGAGGCGGTTGCCGTGGGACGGATCGCCGGCTACATCTGGCCCGCGCTCGACACCGCGGCGTTGTACCGTATCGCAGGAAAGCCCGTGTTCCTGCCGCACCTTGTGATTGGCTTAGTCCTGACCGGGTTTCTCACCCTGCTCAATTACCGCGGCATTCGCCTCAGCGCCACTTTTCAGAACTGGACGGCCTTTGGCACGCTGGGCCTGTTCGTGATCTTCGTGGTCACCGGCGCTAGCCGCGGATCCACCGCCCATTTCCCACCGCTCTTCACCCACACTCCCTTCGTTTCCATCCTGTTGGTGATGCAGATCGTGCCTTACTTCATGACGGGCTACGAGTCGGTGACCAAGGCCGCGGAGGAGGCGAACCCAGAATTCCGTTCTCGGGGATTTTTCAAGGCAATCTGGATGGCCATCCTCGTGGGCATCGTCTTCTATGTCACCGCGATCGCTGTAGTGGCATACGTCGCGCCCTGGAAGACGCTCACGGAAGAGAAATTCATGACCGCGGTTGCCTTTCAGCACGCGGTTGGCTCGCGCTGGGTCGTCAGCATCATTCTCGCGGCCGCCATGTGCTCCCTGTTCAAGGTATTTAACGGCAACTTCGTCGCGGCTACCCGCCTGCTGTTTGCCATGGGTCGGCGTAAGCTCATCGATCCTCGTCTGGCTGCCGTGCATCCCGTTAACCATACCCCGTCCGCTGCCGTGCTTGTGATCGGGATCGCCACCGCGGCCGGCATGTTCTTGGGCGACGCCATCCTGGTACCCATCGCCGAAGTCGGCTCTGTGGCTTCCGCGACGGGCTGGCTGGCCAGCTGCGCCGCATATTACGCCATGGGACCACCCGGCCGCGAACGTCTGGTGGCGGCTGCCGGCGTTACCATCACCGGGTTGATGATCCTGATGAAGGTAGTTCCCGCGGTGCCCGGTCACTTCACCGGCTATGAATGGTTGTCGCTGGCCGTCTGGGTCGCGCTGGGGGCGGTTCTCGGCCAGCGCGGCATTCGGGCAAAGACCCAAGTCTGACTTTGTGAGACAGAGCACACTCGTAATCCCAAGAGGTATGAAGATATGGGCCCGGCACGGAACGTGGCAGCATGTTTTGTTGTGTTGTTGGCTCTCCCGCTGATCTTGATTGCGCAGCAGCCTGCGCAACCCTATGACATCGTCATCACCCATGGCCACATCATCGACGGCACGGGCTCTCCCTGGTATTCCGGAGACATCGGCATTCGCGCAGGAAAAATAGCGGCCATCTCCAACCTGGCGGATGCGCCCCGAGAGCAGACCATCGACGCCCGCGGGCGCGTCGTGGCACCGGGCTTCATCGATATGCTCGGCCAGTCCGAACTCACCATCCTGGTCGACCCGCGCCTGCCCTCCAAGATCTACCAGGGCATCACCACCGAGGTAACCGGCGAGGGCGATTCCGTGGCGCCGCTCAATGACGCCATTATCCGGGAAGACGAGGCCGTTTACGACCGGTTGCACCTCACGCCCGACTGGCGGACGCTAGCGCAGTATTTCGCGCGGCTCGATAAGCAGCGCATCGGCATCAACTTCGCCACCTACGTGGGAGCGACCCGGGTGCGGCGCATGGTTCTCGGGAACGCCGACGTCCAACCCACGCCGGCGCAGCTCGACCAGATGAAGGCGCTGGTCCGCGAGGCCATGCGCGATGGCGCAGTCGGCGTCTCGACCTCCCTGGAATACGCGCCTGCGCCCTATGCCAAGACTGACGAACTGATCGCATTGGCCAACGAAGCCGGGAAACTGGGCGGCACCTACGCCACTCACATTCGCAGCGAGGGCGACGGCGAAACCGCCGCCCTGGAAGAAGCGCTGCGCATCGGAAGAGAAGCGAAGATCCCGGTGGAGATCTGGCATTTCAAGGTCGGTGGCAAGAACAACTGGGGCAGCATGCCGGCGATGGTTGCGTGTATCGACCAGGCCCGCGCCAGCGGCCTTGATGTTTCTGCCGACACCTATGCCTACACGGCATGGTCCAACGACTTCTCCGCTTTCATTCCGCCTTGGGCCCACGATGGGGGGAACGCAAAACTCATCGAGCGGCTGAAGGATCCGGCGACCCGTGTTCGTATCCGCAAGGACCTGCTTGCTCCCTCCAAAGACTGGGACAACGAATGGGAGGAAATTCCCGGCCCAGAAGCCGTCACGATCACACTCGTCTACAACCCCAAGCTGGTCGCGCTCGAGGGCAGGACGCTCACCGAGGTCGCCAAGCTCTGGCATAAAGACCCGATGGAGGCTCTGTTCGACTTGCTGATCGAAGACAGCGCCCACACCGAAGTTGCCGTGTTCGGCATGTCGGAAGCCGACGTGGTCCTGGCCTTGCAGCAGCCTTGGGTCTCTATCGACAATGACTCATCCGGTACATCACCGGAAGGCATCCTGGGGCAGGAACATCCGCATCCGCGCGCCTACGCCACCTTCCCGCGCATCCTGCGCAAGTACGTGAGAGAAGAAAAGAAGCTCACGCTGGAAGACGCCATCCGCAAGTTCTCCGCGCTGCCGGCGCAGCGCATGCGCTTCACTGACCGTGGCGTACTGAAAGCGGACATGTGGGCGGACGTAGTGATCTTCGACCCGGCAACCGTGACCGACGTGGCCACCTTCCAGGATCCCAATCAGTTGTCAAAAGGGATGGATTATGTGCTGGTGAACGGCGTACCGGTGATCGGGGAGGGAAAGATGACTGGAGCCTTGCCGGGAAAGGTCCTGCGCGGCCCGGGCTACGTCCAGTTGCTGGTCGCTTCCGGCAACCCGGCGCGCTAGATCTCGGGATAGAAATCGAAGAAGGCTTCCAGGCTGGTTCGCAGCTGTTTCTCGATCTCTTCCTTGCTGCCTTCGAGCAGGTGCATGGTGACGCGCGCCTCGCGTCCGTTCTTCAGTTTGACCGTGGCCTCTCCGACTTCGGCAATTTCCTCCGAAGGCAGCAGGCGCATGCCGTAGACGAGTGCCAGATTTGCCATCTGTCGATTCTAAACGGAGCGCTGCCGGTTCTTCATCTTCTGGTTGCGTTCATGCGAAGCATGGCGGTATTCCCGGCCACTCGTTTAAAATGTCGGACGTGCTCCCGAAAATTCTGCTTACCATGGCCGTGCTGGCGTGCGCGGCGGCGGCGCAACAACAGCCTCCGGTTAAGGTTAATGTCCTGAACGTCTGCACGCCCTCGGAAGAGGAACAGAAAGAAATGGCCTCCGCGCTGTCACGGGTACCGAAGCAGCCGCAGTTTAGCCAGGACTTCGAGGTGGCCCGTGGTCGCTCCAGCCTGGCCGAGAGCCCGGGCTTGCTGCAAGCGAGCGACAGCGCACAGCTCTCGGACCTAGCTTCGGTAGCGAGCTGGGTGCGCCTGCGGAAGGAGTTCGCCGTGCTGGCCTTGTTCTCCACCGTGCAGTATTCCTTCAGCGACGACGGCAAGAACATGGTGGAGACGCTCGTGCTGCATGTGCGCGATCCCAGGGACCTGGTGCAACTGTCGATTGAAGACAGGGCCTCGGCTGTAACCAGCCCGGCCACCATGCTGGCGGCCGGAACGCCGGCCAGCCGCATCAAGCTCGAGCGCTTCGGAAAATCTTCGGTCGTGTTGGCCCGGTGCATGGGAACAGAAGGCAATCCGCCTCCCGACCAGAGCGCTTACGAACCCCTGTTCACGGGCGCCTCCGCCATCCTCACCGATTACCGCCACTTGCTCGGCGTCGGACGCATCGTACCGGAGGAGTTAGCCCGCGTCGCGGCGAGCAGCAAGGCCAAGCCTGCGGCGAAGCCTGCGCAGAAGCTGTCCGGCAACCAGAAGAAATGAACGCGATTTCTCTGATTTTGCATTTCAGAATTCCGCGGAGAGCTGGCGCAACCATGGCTGCCTGCAACCAAGTCCACGATCCGCAATCTAAAAAAGCCGACTTGCTATGGACATTCGTAACGTTGTCATCATCGGTTCGGGCTGTTCCGGACACACCGCCGCCCTGTACACGGCGCGCGCTAACCTCAAGCCCCTGGTCATCGAGGGACACGAGCCCGGAGGCCAGCTCTCCATGACCACCCTGGTGGAGAACTTTCCGGGATTTCCCGACGGCATCCAGGGACCGAACCTCGTCGATAACATGCGCAAGCAAGCTGAGCGCTTTGGCGCGGAATACCAGCTGGGGCACGTCACCAGCGCCGATCTCAGCCAGCGTCCCTTCCTGGTGCACGCTGGCAAGCACCAGCTGCATACCCGGACGCTGATCATTGCGAGCGGTGCTTCGGCCCGTTGGCTCGGCTTACCCCATGAGCAGCAACTGATCGGCCACGGCGTTTCCTCCTGCGCCACCTGCGACGGCTTCTTTTTCACAGGCAAGGAGATCGTGGTCGTCGGAGGTGGCGACTCAGCGATGGAAGAGGCCATCTTCCTCACCCGTTTCGCGACCAAAGTCACCGTCATCCATCGCCGGGATAGTTTCCGTGCCTCAAAAATCATGCTCGAACGCGCGCGTAAGAACGACAAGATCACCTTCCTCACCGACACGGTGGTGGACGATGTCCACGACGTCAACAAAAAGGAAGTCACCGGCTTGACGTTGCGCAACGTAAAGTCGGGGAAGACTTGGGATTACCCCACCAGTGCCCTCTTTCTTGGAATCGGCCACGAGCCCAATGCCAAGATGTTCGAGGGGCAGCTCGACATGGATCGTGACGGTTACCTGAAGACCCTGGGCTACGTTCTTACCCGCGTGCCCGGGGTATTCGCGTGCGGCGATGTCGCGGACCGCCGCTACCGCCAGGCCGTCACCGCTGCGGGAACCGGCTGCATGGCAGCCTTGGAGGCGGAGAAATTCCTGGAAGAACACGCCGACTGATGTCCGGATCCTGGGCAGCCCAATGGTACCGGCCATGGGGTCGGAGAACTTGGAATTGCTTCGGCGAGTTCCATTCCGGATCCAGACGATTTCGAAGGGCTTCCGGGGAAATCTGTCTCTAGGATATTCCAATGTAAAGACTTATCGGTACGTCGAGTTCGCCTGCGAGCCTCTCAGTGCATCCGGCGCCAAGGACAAGGAATTACCGTCACCCCCCATGTCCAACGTGGCCACAACGCTAGCATGGACTAAGGAGACCCGGTTATGTTCCGCCCTGCCATCCGTCTGCTGTCAATCTATGGACTGGTCCTCGCAGTAAGCGCTTCCACGACCGGCGAATCCGAAGCCCCAAGCAAGCCCGACTCCCCTCTCCGTGGTTTCAGTGCCGCCTCCTCGAAGGCGGAGCGCGGCTGGGAAAAGAAATTCCAGGATGGCATCAACCGCGACAATATCCGGGAAAACATGCGCCGGCTGAGCGCCCGTCCTCACCACGTAGGTTCTCCCTACGACAAGGACAACGCACAGTGGATTCTCGCTCGCTTCCAGGAAGCCGGTTTCGATGGGCGTATCGAGACCTTTCGGGTCCTGTTTCCCACGCCCAAAGAGCGCATCCTGGAATTGCTCGGGCCCACGCCCTTCCGCGCCAAGTTGCAGGAACCCGCTGTCCCTGAGGATGCCACCAGCGGCCAGACCGCAGAACAACTGCCCACCTACAATGCCTACTCCATTGACGGCGACGTGACCGCACCGCTGATCTACGTGAACTACGGGAACCGCGAGGACTACGAGCAACTCGACCGCTTCGGCATCTCCGTGAAAGGCGCCATTGTGATTGCTCGCTACGGAAGCGGCTGGCGGGGAAGCAAACCCAGGGTAGCAGGGGAGCGCGGGGCCATCGGGTGCATCATCTACTCTGACCCGAACGACGACGGGTACTTTCACGGTGATGACTATCCCAAGGGTGGTTGGCGTCCACAGGAAGGAGTGCAGCGCGGCAGCGTCATGGACACCGACTACCCCGGCGATCCACTAACTCCGGGCGTAGGTGCGACCGCCGACGCCAAGCGCCTCAGCATCCGGGAAGCGACCACGATCACGAAAATCCCGGTTCTTCCCATCTCCTATGGCGACGCGCTGCCGCTACTCTCCGCTTTGCAGGGTCCGATCGCACCCGAAGGCTGGCGCGGTTCTCTGCCGATCACCTATCACCTGGGCCCGGGTCCGGCGAAGGTGCACCTGAAAGTGACCTCGAACTGGGACCAGAAGCCGGTCTACGACGTCATTGCCACCATGCCGGGAAGCGAAGCTTCCGGTGAGTGGGTCATCCGCGGAAACCATCATGACGCCTGGGTGAACGGGGCCGATGACCCGGTGTCGGGGCTCTCCGCGGTGCTGGAAGAAGCGCGCCAGTTGGGAGAGCTCCATAAGCATGGCTGGCATCCGCGACGTACCATCCTGTACTGCGCTTGGGACGGCGAGGAGCCCGGGCTGCTGGGATCAACGGAGTGGGTGGAATCCCATCGCACCGAGCTGCAGCAGCACGCGGCCGCATACATCAATTCCGACTCGAACGGCCGGGGGTTCTGGTTTGCTTCGGGTTCGCATGACCTGGAAGCTTTCATCAACGATGTGGCCCGCGATGTCAACGACCCCGAGACCAACATCTCCGTCTGGCAAAGGGCACGGCTCCGCCAGATTGCGCAGGCGCCCAATGCCGAGGCGCGCCAGGAGATCCGCGAGCGCGCCAACCTGCGCATTCGCTCCCTGGGCAGCGGCTCCGACTACACCGCATTCCTCGACTTCGCCGGCATCTCGGCCCTGAATGTGGGCTTCGTCGGGGAAAACGACGGGAATCAGTATCACTCGATCTACGATGATTTTCACTGGTACACGCATTTCATGGATACCGACTTTTCCTACGGCCGAGCCTTGGCCCAGCTGGGAGGAATCGCCGTCATGCGTATGGCAGACGCCGACCTGATTCCTTTTGACTACCGGGGCATGGCTGACACCATCGCACGCTACGAAAGCGACCTGGAAAAACTGCTGAAGGACAGTCAGGAGGAGGCCGCAGAACGCAACCTCGAACTTAGCGAGGGCGTGTTCAATGCCGTGGCCGACCCGCACAAACCGTCGGTCCCTCCGCCCCCGGAAGTCCCGCCCCCGTACATGAATTTCGCGCCGCTGAAGAATGGAGTCGAAGCGATGAAGCGCAGCGCCGACCGGTATGCGGCCGCGTTGGACAGGCTTAACCAGGGTTCCCTGCAGCTCTCCCTCCCACAACTGGAACGGGTCAATGCCGATCTGCTACGCATCCAGCGGGCGTTTCTTACCGAGCAGGGACTGCCGCAGCGTCCCTGGTATAAGCACCAGGTCTATGCTCCGGGCACTTACAACGGATACGGAGCCTCGCCTATCGCTGCGATCCGCGAATACATGGATGAGAAGAAATGGAAGGAAGCGGAGGCACAGGTTCCCATGGTGGGGCAGGTGCTGGAGAATGTCTCGGCGTCCATTATCCGGGCAGCCGACGACCTGAACAACGCCACCGCGGCCAAACCATGAGGAGTGCACCACGCTTGCGGGCGGACTCCAGAGCCTACCTGGTTCGTCCGTGCTTGCCGCGCCCGTGCCGGGCACTGATGAAGCGGCTGCTGGTCGAGTCCGAGTGTTGGTGGGCGCGGTGACATCCTTGCCAGGTTGTTCAATGCCGGGGCCGGTCCGGGAGCGAGGTTGAAGATGCAGAGCGGGGAAGTGTCTGCTTCAAGTTTTGAATCCCGGCCTGCTGGCTGCGCGTCCAAGGCCCTGTACCGACTCTTGAAGAAATCTGCATGCAATACACAGGTCTAGGGAACAGTGGGCTCATCGTCTCCCGCCTGGCCTTCGGGGTGATGACCTTCGGCAGTGGCACCGGTCCGCTGGCCCACGTTTGGAAGACCGGCCAGGAGGAAGCCAACCGCCTCGTCGGGCACGCCCTCGATGCCGGCATCAACTTCTTTGACACAGCGGACTCCTACGCCGGTGGCGAGTCGGAGATCATGCTGGGCAAGGCGCTCGGCACCCGCCGCAAGGACATCATCCTCTCCACCAAGATCGGGTTCCGTACCGGACCGGTGCTTACCCAGGTGGGAGGGTCGTTCCGCTACATCCTTAATTCTGCGGAGCGGTGCCTGAAACGATTGAACACCGATGCCATCGACCTGCTCTCCGTCCACAAAATCGATCCGTGGACTCCCTTGGAAGAGACGGCGCGGGCGCTCGAAAACCTCGTCCAGCGTGGGCTGGTGCGATACGTCGGCTACTCCAACTTCACCGCGTGGCAGTCGGCCAAATTTCTGGGGATTCAGCAGCGCATGGGATACGCGCCGCTAGTGGCCGCCCAGATGTATTACTCGCTGGTCGGGCGGGACCTGGAACGCGAGGTAGTACCGTTCTGCCAGGACGCTGGGATCGGTATCGTGGTTTGGAGTCCTCTGGCAAGCGGATTTCTTTCCGGGCGCTACACCCGGCAGGATCCCGCCGGCGGCAAGGGCCGCATCGCCAACTTCGACTTCATTCCGTTCGACAAGGTCAAGGGCTATGACCTGATCGACGTTATGCGGGCGATCGCGAGCCGGCACCAGGCGACCGTCGCTCAGGTCGCGCTGGCCTGGTTACTGGCCAAGCCATTCGTGAGCGCAATCCTGCTGGGCGCGAGCAAGCTTTCGCAGCTGGAGGACAACCTGGGCGCGGCTGAGGTGAAGCTCTCCGCTCAGGAAGTCGAGGAACTCGACAAGCTGACAGCGCCTTCTCCCGTTTACCCCAACTGGTTCCAGGCTGCCACGCTCGACAGTGCTGTACGCGATGCGCTGGGAGATCTCAGTAAGGGATAAGTGATCTTCGCGTGCCCTTTACGTCGCATTCTCGGCGCAAGGCTTTTTGTTTCTTCTGCGGCTGGCGAAGGGAATCGACCGAAAGGCAAAGCGCGATACAAGAACGCCGCCTCACAAAGCCCGCGGTGACAGAAGTTCCACAGGAGAAAACATGGCAACGAACTGCACGCATCTATCGGAAATCCGTGAGGTGAAGCCCAGCGGCAAGGGCTGCAAGGAGTGCCTGGAGACGGGCGACAGCTGGGTCCACCTGCGCATGTGCCTGGAATGCGGCCACGTCGGTTGTTGCGACTCGTCGAAAAACCGGCACGCCACCAAGCACTTCCATCAGACCAAGCACCCCATCATGCGCTCCTTCGAGCCCGGCGAGACTTGGCGCTGGTGCTACGTGGATGAAGCCTTCGTGTAAACTTCGGGGCAGGAGATCCGGTGAAGGTCCACGAGTACAAGGGCAGGGAGATCACAATCACTTATGACGTGAGCCGCTGCATTCACGCCAAAGAATGCGTGCATGGCGCGCCCGCCGTCTTCAATCCCGCCAACAAGCCGTGGGTATCGGCGGACGGCAACTCACCCGACCGCATCGCCGAAGTGATTGTGCGCTGTCCCACCGGTGCGCTACGCTACCAGCCGGCAGATAGCAGCCTGGCCGAGCTTCCGGAGCCGAGCAACACGGTGAGAATTCGGCCGGATGGCCCGCTTTATGTGCGCGGCAACCTGGTGATTGTGACCGAGGCAGGCGAGCGCGTGGCCAGCGAGACGCGCGTCGCACTTTGCCGCTGCGGCGCGTCCAAGAACAAGCCGTTCTGCGACAATAGCCACTTCACGATCGGGTTTGCAGATCAGGCAATGGCCAAGCCGAGCGCAAGCGCGCAGAATGAAATGGTCACCAGCGGAAAACTGCAGGTGACGCCCACTGCTAATGGGCCGCTCCACCTGCAAGGGCAGGTCACCATCCGCAATGCCGCCGGAAAAGTCATCTTCGAAGGAGCCGAGACCTGGCTGTGCCGATGCGGACGCTCTGCCGACAAGCCCTTCTGCGATGGCAGCCACGAGCGAAGCGGCTTCCGGTCGGAATAGACCCGGACTCGCGAGCTGTCCGCTGAGCTAGCGCGAATGTGCTTTTCGCCTGTGACTGTCCTCAGGCGGGAGAGCCGGCCTGAGGCCGCTGCTCGTCGTTCCCGGGCCCTGGACCAGTGATGGCCATCACACCGGTCCCTCCCGCCAGTTGTGATACAAGTTGTTGTGATCCTGATGCACGTCGCCAGTGCGAGCTATCCCCCGTCATCTCAGCTGGATGGTCTCCCGTGGTAAGGGCCCTGTTCATCTGGCTGTCGGAAAGCCCGTCACTGCGGGCGATGGCGGAGCGCTCCGCCGTCGGCCAGCGCCTCTCCAGCCGCTTCGTCGCCGGGACACGGGTAGACGATGTCCTCAATGCTGCTGCCGAGGTAAACCGGAAGGGCATCACGGTCAGCATCGACAATCTGGGAGAGAACGTCACCAACGTGGAGGAGGCGCGGGCCAGCGCCCAGCTCTATCACGAACTGCTTGACCACATTGCCGCGCGCAAGCTCGAGGCCAACATCAGCCTGAAGCTGACCCACATGGGCCTGGACGTCGACGAAAACCTGGCCCGCGAACTCGTGACCGGCCTGGTGCAGAAGGCCGCCGCCGTAAACCCGACGAACTTCGTGCGTGTGGACATGGAGGGCTCGCCCTACACCCAGCGCACGCTCGACTTCGTACACGCCCTTCACCGGGTGCCGGGCAACGCCGGGCACGTGGGCACGGTCATCCAATCCTACATGTACCGCGCCGAAAAAGATGTCGAGAGGCTGCTGGCGGAGGGTATTCGCATCCGCCTGTGCAAGGGTGCCTACAAAGAGTCCCACAAGATCGCATTCCAGAGGAAGTCCGACGTGGATGCCAACTACATCAGGCTGATGAAGATGCTGCTGAAAAGCGGCGTCTACCACGGCCTGGCCACGCACGACGAACACATTATCGGCGAGGCCAGGGCCTTCGCCGCGCAGGAGAAGATTCCCCGTGATGCCTTCGAATTCCAGATGCTGTACGGTATCCGCCGCGACTTACAGCAGAGACTGGTGCGCGAAGGCTGGCGGATGCGGGTCTACATCCCCTTCGGTACGGAGTGGTATCCCTACTTCATGCGGCGGCTGGCAGAGCGCCCCGCCAACGTCTTCTTCATCGCCAAGCACATGCTGCGGTGGTGAGCTCACAGCCCATCCCAAGTCGCGCTAGCAGTGACAATCTCACCATTGAGCCGCAGATGCCTTTTCAGGTTACGCCAGCGATTTCGTCCTCGGATGGAAGCTGGGGATGTCCTCTCCAGCAGAGCTTCGCTGCCTTAACGGCCTCACAGGCTGCGGAAAGAGTCCTCTTAGGGTGAGCGGGGCCTTAGTTAGTACTACACTAACAACTCTGTTCTTGCGCGAGGGTTTTGGAACCCCGAGGTCGCCCGCACCCGCCTTCAGCCGCCGGGTCGAAACATCAAAAGCCCTCTACGGGTGGGGAACCTCGTTCTCTCGCTCCACGGGCGCCAGGGGCAGGCGCGTGATGCCCTTGAGTATGCCGCGCTCCTGGTCCGAAAACATGCTCATGAAACGCGGCGAATCGAGGACCTGCTCGCGCTGATCCGGAGGCATCTCACGAAGGTCCCGAATGGCGGTCTGCATCATCTGCTGGCGCGGAGGCGGAAGCTGTCGAAGCTGAGATCCCAACCGGCGCGCGTCCTGCTTTTGCTCTGGTGTCAGGTGTTCCCAAACCTCCATCCGGTTGAGCATGCGCTGCTGTTGCTGCGGCTGCAGGCTGTTAAAGTGTTCCAGCCGGTTGCGGAGCCTTTCCTGCTGCTGCGCCGGCAAACGGCGGAAGGCTGGATCACTCTCCAGCGCTCTCTCCTGCTCCTGGGGAGAAAGATCGCGGTTGCTGCGCAGCCAGTCTCCAGCATGATGCTGGGGCGGCCGTGGCACTTCGTGCGGAACGGCTCCAGCGCCCCCGGATCGACCGTAGGACTGGGGCGGGCGGGGCACTGGGTGGGGCTGCGCCGAGTGTGATGGGGACTGGGAATATGTTTCGCGTGGAGGAGCGCCGCCGCGGCCCGTGTGCTCCTGCTGCTGGTGCTGGGGCGGCCGAGGAACCTCATGCCGGGAGGAGTGATCCTGCTTCTGGGCCCACGCGGGCTGGGGGAGCGCCAGCGCCGCGCACAGACCGGCGAAAATCAACCTTTGTGCCCATTTGTGATCTGACTTCACGGCCCTTCCCCAATCCCCGGCCCAACTAGCTCCTGGCTCCTCGTTGCCTCGTGACTCTGGTCTTCTACGGATTCGCCTGCACGTCGTGCTGCACCTGCAGGTCATCCAGAATATCGAAGTCAGTGTACAGCTCATGGTTCTTGTCGAGGGCCTGCAGGTCGCCCACTGCGGTCCCCGGGGCGGCGGGTACCTGCGCCGCGGGAGGCGCTTCCGGCGTCCCTCCATACCGGGTGATTCCGCCCACCACTATCATCAACACCGCAAACGACAGCGCCAACGCCGGTGCGCGGAAACGCTGCAGCCAACCGGGTTGCGGCTTGGCCATCTCTTCCCGCAGGCGCGCCGCGAGGCGCGTATCAAAATACGGAGACGGTTCCGGCGCGGTCCACTCGTCGAGCAGCGCCATGGTCCTGCGCATCTCCTCCAGCTTGCTGGCGCAGCCCGGGCAAGAACGCAGGTGCTCGTTCATCCCGGGAGCTGCTTCGCCAATCCCCGCGGCCATGTCGGGCAACATTTCACGGATTTCATCGCACCTCATGATCCACTTCCTCTATACAAATTCTTTCAACTGTTCGCGCAGCGTTTCGTAGGCGCGGAACAGCAAGGATTTCGTCGCCGATTCACTCAGCTTCAGGACCTCCGCAATCTGGCGGTAGTCCATCTGCTGGTACTTGTGCATGATCACGGCCATGCGCTGCCGCTCCGGCAACGCCTGCACCTTCTTGCGGATCGCCTCCATCCGCTCGCGCCGCAGAATCGCCTGCTCGGCCGTTAGGGAGCGATCCGCCACTTCCAGGGTGGTCCCGGTCTCCTCGTCCGGCTCGTCCAGGCTGAGCATTGCCTGCGGCCGTTCGTGCCGCGTGTCGCGGGCATGATTCACGGCCAGATTGGTCGCAATCCGATAGAGCCAGGTGGTGAACTTGGCGCTCGCCTCGTAGCCCGAGCGCGAGCGGTACACCCGCAGGAAGACTTCCTGCGCCAGGTCCTCGGCTGCCGCCGCATTATGCGACATCCGGAACATGAAGTTCACCATGGCCCGGCGATATTTCTGCACCAGGTAGGCGAAAGCAGACTCATCGCCAGCTTTTACGCGGAGCATGACATCCGCATCGGTGAACCCTTCGGCGGTGCCCGGCAGGGGGATGCCCGCTTCGCCGCCCTTGGGCGGGGACCCGAGGGCGCCCATCGCGAGCATTCCGCGGTCGATGGCTAAGCTGCTCACATCCGTATCAACCCCGTCGGGGCGGGAAAGTTGCTCGTCCGGGTCCTCGGGTAATCCAGTAGAACTCCCTTGTTTCGAGGGGCTTAACGGTGGTCGCGGGGGATCGAACGGGACTGCCATGGTTGCCTGATCAAGGGCACAGCTGCCGCCGGGCGAAGGGAGCCTGGCTAGAAGGCTAACACGCCCCCGGGCCCAGGGAGAATTGGTTGGTTTTGTTACCAACGTGCGTGCCGCATGGTTGGACCTTAATTCATTGGACCTTAATTCAGACGATCGAGTGCCGGCCTGCACACTTTTTCTGTCCTATACATTCAACCACAAGGGGACAGCCAAGTGGCTGAAAATACGAACGGGAAGAGGACAACGCGCACGACTCGGCGGCTGCGAAAAAGGCTCGCAGTCACGGCAACGATACCGATTAGGTGGTAACAAACCGGTCGGCCTGCAACTCAATAGCCGGGTTTCACTGGAGCCTCACGCAGCAGGTTCTGGTTGCGCTTCGAGCTCCCGGATAATGGCCTCAACCAGCGAATCCATTGTGGCTGCAACAGGAGGAGACAACTCGTGAGTCCAATCAGTGCTTCCCGGCTGCACCCCCAGTAGCACCACTCGCGGTTGGCGTTCGGCCAGCATTCGCAGCGCCACCAGCAGATCAGAGACTCCCAACTGGTGGACGCTGCTCTTGCCAGGCAGGGAACTTAGCTCCTCCCCTGACATCCGGACCACGGTGCCCGGAGGCTCAGCGACGTCAACAGCATCGATCACAATCAGGCGGGCACAGTCCCAGACATAAGGAAGCAATTCCAGACCGAGCGTTCCCCCCTCCACGAGAGACACATCGGCTGGCACTCGAGGGTCCGTGCGCAGTCGGGCGATGGCCTGTGGGCCGGCTCCGTCATCGGCGTGCAGGATGTTGCCCAGGCCCAGCACAACGGTCTTGGCCGATCGTGTTTCCATCACTTCGTCTGCCGTGAATCTTCTTCCAGTTCGTCCTTGGGAATGAACTTGTACCCGGTGAAGATGCTCTCGATCAGGCCGTTGCGCTCTTCCCACGAAACCAGCACCGCGCTGTAAACGTGGTGAATCACAAAGGCGAAAAACGTGAACATGGTGCAGAAATGTATCAGCCGCAAATACTGGATATCGATCACTCCCGGTATCCAGCGGAACAGCCCCGCCAGCAACCAGGATCCCCGCACATGGGTATAGAGCGTAAGCCCGGTGATGATCTCGATCAGCATGAAGGTGAACATGAGCAGGTAGGTCACCGCCGCGAGCGCGTTGTGGCCGACATGATGTACCAGGTCTTTTCTCAGGAAGCTGTAATAGGCGATCATGTTGCCCATGCCGCGCCACTGCCGCCTCCGGATCGGCCAGAAAGACCGCCAACTCGACCAGGAGTTCCCTACGAAGAACCAGTACATGCGCAGAAGGAATGCGCTGATGAACACCGAGCCCGCGACGAGATGAAGGAACCGCATCTTCGCCATCAGGAACGTTGTGGTGCTCTTGGCCACAATGAACGGATTGTGCATGTAATATCCGGTAAAGGCCAGCACGCCGATCGGCAGAACAATGAACCAGTGCGACACGCGTACCGGCAACTCCCAGACATAGGTCCGCACCAGCTCCGCGGCGGGGTACGGCCGGTGCGCCTCACTCCATGCGTGATGTCCTGGCAATGTCGCCACGGCAGGCCTCCTTTCCCGCTAACCTCGGATGACGCCTCAGCTCGCCTCGACTGCGGCATAACGTTTTCCGCGCGCGTCTACCACGTGTACCGCGCAGGCCAGGCACGGATCGAAAGAATGTACAGTGCGCAGAATTTCCACCGGCCGCTCCGGATCGGCAATCGGTGTTTTCAACAGTGAGGCCTCGTAAGCCCCCCGCTGTCCTTTGCCGTCGCGCGGCCCCGCATTCCACGTCGTGGGTACCACGCACTGATAGTTCTTAATCTTCTTGTCTTCGATCTCGACCCAGTGTCCCAGCGACCCCCGCGGCGCCTCGTGAAATCCCCAACCTTGGGCCTGTTTTGGCCAGGAATCTGGATCCCACTTCTCGCCATTGTGGATGCGCAGGTCGCCGTGTCCGAGCTTGTCGCCGAGTTCGGCGATCCACTTCGTGACTTGTCCTGCCATCAAGTGCGCTTCAATCGCCCGTGCGGCGATGCGGCCCAACGTCGAGAACAGCGCGGTCGCCGGCGCATTCAGTTTGGTCAAAACACCATCCACCGCTGCCTTCACCTCGGGATGTCCCGAGGCATACGCCACCAGCATCCGCGACAACGGCCCGACCTCCATGGGATGGTCCTGATAACGCGGTGCTTTCAGCCAGGAATACTTCTGATCGACATCCAGATGCTCGAATGGCGGCTTCGGCCCTGTGTATTTCGCCTTGGTCTCTCCCTGGTAGGGATTCTTTCCATTCTGATCCCCGTCGCCGTATTCGTACCACGAGTGGGTGACATATTCCGACACATTGGCTGGATCAACGGTATGCACCTTCGACAGATCGCGCCCGAAAATCGCCCCTCGCGGCAGGTAGAACCGCGCCGGATCTTTCAGTCCTGCCTGCGGATAATCGCCATAGGTAAGGAAATTGCCGAGCCCCTCTCCGTGCCCGAACCAGTCGCGATAGAAGCCAGCAACCGCGAGCACGTCTGGCACGTACACCTGATCCACAAATGCCTGCGCCTTGGCCGCCACCTCGGTCAGGAACGTAATCCGTTCCGGATTGATGGTCGCGCCCGGCTCGTTCGGATCCATGGAAGTCGACATTCCTCCGACCAGATACGTCTGCAGATGTGGATTCTTGCCGCCCAGCACCGCATGAATCCGGATGTAATCCTTCTGGAATTCCAGCGCCTCAATGTAGTGCGCCACTGCCAGCAGGTTCGCCTCGGGCGGCAGATGGTAGGCTGGATGCCCCCAATATCCGCTGCTGAACAAGCTCAGTTGCTTGCTCTCCACCAGCGCCTTGAGCTTGTCCTGAGTCGCCTTGAAGTAGTTGCGGCTCGCCTTGGGCCAGGGTGAAATGGATTCCGCCAGTTGCGAAGTCTTTGCCGGGTCTGCTTTGAGTGCGAGCGTCACGTCCACCCAATCAAGCGCGTGCAGGTGGTAGAAGTGAATGACGTGGTCCTGCACATACTGGCTAGCGCCAATAATGTTGCGGATCAAATTCGCATTCTCCGGTACTTCGATGCCCAACGCGTCTTCCACTGCGCGCACCGACGCCAGTGCGTGCACCGTCGTGCAGACGCCACAGATGCGCTGCGTCCAGATCCACGCCTCGCGCGGATCACGCCCTTTCAGGATCAGCTCGATGCCGCGAAACATTGTTCCTGAGCTCCAGGCATCGGTGACTGCGCCACCGCTCACTTCGGCTTCAATGCGCAGATGGCCCTCAATGCGAGTCACCGGATCGACTACGATGCGTGCCATAAGGTCCTCCCCTGCCTGCTCTTATGATTTTGCTTTGTCGGACGCCCCGGGCACGGCTCGCATGCGGTCACGAATTGCGCTCGCGATGCCATGCACGACGGTCGCCCCCGCTACCGCGGCCGTGACCCCGATTCCAATTTTCCCGGCGCTGACGTCTACTCCGAACCCCGGCACGTTCGGCAGACGTTCGTAAAACGGAGACTTGGTCTCCCAGAAGTTGTAGCCGCCGCAGCCGACGCAGCCATGCCCCGATTTCACTGGCCAGCTCGTGCCGTCGTTGAACCGCACCGAAGGGCAGTTGAACGTCGCCTCTGGGCCTTTGCAGCCCATCTTGTAGAGGCACCAGCCCCGCCGGTGTCCCTCGTCGCCCCACTCCTGCACGTAACGACCAGCATCGTAATGAGCCCGCCGCTCGCACTGGTCGTGGATGATCCGTCCATAGGCAAAGAGTGGCCGATTGTACTGATCGACAGCGGGCAGCTCGCCGAACGTGAGGTAATGCACCAGCACCGCCGCCGTGTTTGCCGGATTCTGCGGGCATCCGCCCAGGTTGATGACCTTGGCTTCCGGCACGGCCTCCGAAATCCCCACCGCTCCCGTCGGATTCGGAGATGCAGCCACCAAGCCGCCAAACCAAGCGCAAGCTCCAGCCGCGATCGTCGCCGCTGCATTCGTGCAGACCTCTTTTGCGATCGACACTGCGGTCTTTCCAGCGACGGTGCAATAAACTCCGTCGTCGCCCAGAGGAATGGAGCCCTCCACGACCGCCAGGTACTTGCCCCTTTCCTCTTTGACCACGCGCTGTAGTGCCGCCTCAGCCTGGTGGCCGGCCCCCGCCATGATGATCTCGTGATACTCCCACGAAAGCAGGTCCAGTACCACCTGCAGTACCGAGGGATGGCTCGAACGCAGGATTGCTTCCGAATTCCCGGCGCAGTCCTGGAACTGTAGCCACACCAGCACCGGCTTTCTGGTTTTCTCCAGAGCGGAAGCCACCTGGGCCACGTAGCGCGGGGGGAGGGCCAGGGTCGCGGTCATGGCGGTGCAGAACTTGAGAAATCGGCGACGACTGACGCCTTTTTTCTGCAGGGCCCCCAAAAACGTCTCGTTCGGCGGGATCATAGGGTCATCCTTCCTGGGAGTATGCGGTTCCGCTCCAACCGGCACCGGAACCACACCCTACGTCATGCGACGCGGATTGCGCTTAAATACCACCAGTCACGTTGGAAGGATGTGACCTTGCTCACGGAAAGGTGTGATCCTGAGAGAGAAATGTACATCTCATCTCATGGTTTGGTTGCCGCTCTCCCGGTCAGCCAAAAGCCAAAGCGTCAAAATGAACCAATACGCAAAAAGCGAGTCCAAAAGGGACGCGGCGTTGCCAAAGCATAGATCTTCAAACAACAGCCTCAGGGTCCGAAAGCCGTTTCGATCGATCCGGAGGTGCTGCTGCGCCTGTTACTGGTGGGCTATCTGCGCTGCTCATCTCGCTTCTAGCCTTCGGTTGTTGCCTCCCTGGACCTAGCTTGCATGCTTGCCCTTAAGGATGATCACAAGGATCTGTGGTCTGGGTCACAGCTTCGGCGGTCAGTGCGGAGGAGAGTTGTAGGATCGTGTTCATGGTTCGGGTGCTGTTGTGGTCAAAATGTGCAATAACCCGACGTGCTCCAATCCTTTTCGCTACCGAAAAAACGGAAGGTTTTTTCCTGTAGAAATCCGCCTGGCTTTGCAATCCTACCCAGCCGTGGACCCGACTCTTCTGCCGGGTAGCGCTCAACCGACCTTGGGATGCCGACATTTCCAGGGGTTGCCTGCAACAGTTGCGGATCTTGCGGGCGCGGCCGGCCCACAGAGCGCAGCACGGGATGCCGGGTAAGGGAGAAAATGACTATGAAAAACCTATCAGAGTTCGTAAACGGAAACGGCTTCGCGGTTGCGGCGCTGATCCTGATGTTCGCCGTCGCGATTGGGGCATTTCAGGCAACAATACACCTGGCAAAGTGACCGGAGTGAACGCAAAATCTGGGCGGTTGCGGTATGCAAGCTGGTGAGGGCTTTGCCGCTTTGTTCAGGGCAGGGTGAACAAACTAGCACGCCGTCTCAGCGACAAGGAAAGCGTGTTTCGACCGTCAATTCCACCACGACGGTTAAGCGCAACTTGCTTGAAGTTACTCCAGGAAAGAAACGCCGGTTGGAGCGTTGCGCTCAATCCCGGACCTCGCCCGCAGGGCATCGGTGGCTCTCCCATGGGATGATGTGCGTCCTCGTGTTGCGCAGCCCTTCGAAACAGTGCTCTCGGCCAAACGAGCCGGATCTAGTAGAGGCGTGAATAGTGGCCGGTTTTGACGCAGGCTGACGGCAAGCCTACATCGCAGGAATCCCATGTCTTACCCCACCCGCAAGGCGAGGTTCCTCGGCCTCCTCGCTCTTGCTCTTTTGTTACCGGGGTCGTCCGGCTGCTCATATTGGGAAAACCGCCGAGCGAAATCCATCGCACGCGGATGTGATCTGTTTGAAATGCACTGCAGCGGCTGCCACAGTCGGAGAAGGGTCGACCTAGGAATAGTGCCTCCTGACCTACATGGTGTCTTCGATCGCAGGTTCCTTCCTAGCGGAAGATCCGCCACGGAAGAGGTGGTTCGCTCCACCATACAGACCGGGCGCAGCGGCATCATGCCTCCTTTCGAGGGAAACCTGAGCGACGAAGACATCCAAGACATCATTCTCTACATTCACACGTTAAAAGTGCCCCCAAGGCCGTAACTCCCGCTATACGGGTATACCGACCACACTTCGAGGTCGTGGAGGCTTCTTTTTTTTCAATACCGGTTGTTCTGAAGAAGAACCTGTCTTCCTCTCCTACTTTGCTGAGAACGGGGTCACCATGGCCAGCCCGAAATCCAGAATCGTCGCGTGCCCGCGCGTTTGGGGACGACGATGCTTGTTGGCTTGATCTGATGCCAGAGGAAATGGGCCGCGTCGAGAGCATCGCAATCTCCAGTCCCAAGCGACAGTACTGCTTCGACGTCCAACGGCACACCAGATTCGGTGCTTCAGTGTCACCCTTCCAAATACTCCATGACGCAAGAAATGATCTTGGTGCTTGCCAATCTCGTGGATCGTGCAGATATTGGGATGGTTCAGGGGTGAAGCGGCACGCGCTTAGCGGCGAAAGCGTTCCTGCGTTCCGGGCCAGGTCTTTGGGAAGGAATTTCAGCGCGACGCCCAGCTTCTCGACGATGCGATAATGCGAGATAGTCTGGCCGATGAACGCATTGTTCAAGCGATTCCGTTCCCGGAAAAGGTACACGAGGACACCGGGAACGAAACTCGTTCGCATCCGTTCCCACGGGCTTGACGATTGGGGTCGCAAATGCTTGAATACGAACGACTGGGCGCTTAACTCAGCGGTAGAGTGCCATCTTCACACGGTGGAAGTCATAGGTTCGAATCCTATAGCGCCCACCATCCTTATCTTTGTCCGTTCCGGAGACATAGGTTACACTTTTGGCCCGAAGGGGTTCTCCAGGTTGATGCGAACGGTCGGCGAGCCGGGGAATAACAGAGCCTTGGCTTCTGCTTCGGTGTTCACGGATACTGCCCGAATTCCGACCTCTACCGATTCGGATGCCAACACCTTGCGGATGCGCTCCACAGCAGGTTCGTAATTCGGACAGCCGGGCACATACAGAACCTCGATCCTCATCCCTTTATTCCTGTGGTCTCCTCTAGAGCACCGGGCATGGACAGGCTGCGTGCCGCCGACGATGGTTCAATTCACGGCTGCATTTGCGAAAATCCGCCTCAAGCTCAGTCTCCAGTTGCCTTAGCTCACGCATCTTTCCACGCACGTTAGCCAGTTTTGTCGTCAACAACTCTCTGACTGACTCGCAGGCTTCCACCTTGCTTTCGCGAAGCCGGATCAGTTCCCCGACCTCGCGCAGGGAGAAGCCGAGTCCCTGCATTTGCTGGATGAAGTGCAGCCTCTCAACGGTGCCTTCGGTAAAGAGACGGAACCGACCCGTACTACGATCCGACTTGGGTAGCAGCTTGCGTTTTTCGTAGAAGCGGATCGCATCGACGGTCAGTGACGTGCGCGTCGCGATCTCGCCGATTTGCATGGTCGCGCTCGCGGCTTGGTGGTTCGTCGCCATGACAGAATCATACAATCTGGAGCGCAGTCCAGAGTCAATAGTCCGATCAAGCAAGCCGGAGCCATACCCGTCGTTGCGTGCTGGGTGTACCTTCGAATTTCCGGGGATTAGACTTTTCGGCATCTCACAAAATCCAAGGAGGGGAACATGGCAACTGCAAGAATGCCTCAACCCTTCTCACCACGAGAAAAGGAAAGCCCAGCTATAATCCGCCGTATTGGGGGGGCAGCCATGTATCGCTGGATAATCGTTGTTCTTTGCTTGAGTAGCTTAGCTGCGGCGCAAACACAAACAAAGGGTCTCTGGACTGGCTGGGAGCCGTTCCTCGGAACTTGGCAGGGATTGGGCACTGGTGATCCCGGTCAAGGCAAGGGAGAATTCACATTTGAGCCGGTACTACAAGGCGCAGTTCTTACACGCCATAGTTATGCGGAGTATCCGCCGAGCAAGGACAAGCCAGCCTATCGCCACGACGATCTGATGGTGATCTATCGCGATGACGACAACAAGAAGACACGTGCGGATTACTGGGACAACGAAGCTCATGTGATTCACTATGATGTCGAGTTGTCCGCGACCAAGCTGGTTTTCACTAGCAACGAGTCCCAGTTGGGTCCACGATACCGCCTGACCTACCTGAAGACAGGCGATGATGAACTCAAGTTGACGTTCGAGATCGCACCCCCAAACGACCGGAGTAGTTTTAAGACGTATATCGAAGCATCTGCCCGAAGGAAGGCTCGTAATTAGAGTTGAGGATTATCCCGACTCTGTTGGCATTTCGGTGAAGAAACCTGCATTTCTGCCTGTGATTCTAACCTGTGAAACCGGGTAATTTGCCCGCCTTGCCTACTGAACCGTTTCTTCCATTCGGACTGTGCGATACCATTTTGCTTAGATTCCCACCTCGGAGGAATTGATATGGACACTCAGAGCCATTGGGAAAAAATATATATAGAAAAAGCGCCGACAGCGGTCAGTTGGGATCGCCCGCACCTTGAGACTTCGCTTGCTCTCATAGAACGGGTTGCAGTACCGAAGAACTCAGCGATCATCGACGTGGGTGGGGGCGAGTCCACGCTGGTGGATGATTTGCTCGCGCATGGATACGAGAACATCACAGTCCTCGACATTTCGCATAGGGCAATCGAGGAGAACAAGAGACGGCTCGGCAGTCCTGCTGAGCGCGTTCACTGGCTTGTTGGCGACATTACAAAAGCTGAACTCCCCAACTCGTTCTACGACGTGTGGCATGACCGTGCGGTATTTCACTTTCTAACGCACCAAAGTCACCGCGTTGCCTACGTGCGGCAAGCCGCGCACGCGGTAAAGCCCAGAGGTCATGTGATTGTCACCACCTTCGGGCCGAATGGGCCGACTAAATGCGGCGGTCTCGATGTCGTGAGGTATGACGCTGAGTCATTACACAGAGAGTTCGGTGTGCATTTTCGTTTGCTTGAAAGCCTCAAGGAATTGCATCGGACGCCGTTTGGAACGATCCAGCAGTTTCTCTACTGCCACTGCAAAATCGAATAGCTTTTGTCCGGCTTGGGTTCCCGACAGAGTCTCCCTCCCACCCCAAAGCGAGGGCGGAAACGACATAAACTGAGGCACACGGCACTCAGCCCGACTCACGGATGTTCAAGAACCTCGCCCACAAACTCAAAAGGTATACCGGGCGAACCAGCGAAATTGAAAATTTCGGCGTTGAAAACAGGTGAGTTCGGCTCGCGACGGCGAAGCCTGTTCTGACCACTGTTTGCAAGCCCCAGAACACAATGCAGCGACGGTTTTTGGCAGCTTCTTTGCCGCAGCGCACCCGCCTGCATTCAGGTTTGTTGAAGACCGCCAGTACAATCTGAAGCATGCCCGGTCGAGAGTGCTATCACTGCAAGCAGTGGATCGAGGATGGAGAAGAGCACGACTGTTGGACAACCACGGAAGCGGCTCTGACGCAAGACCTCTCGGACGATCTGCGGGATGCTTGGGAGCGGCTACGCGAGACCGCTGTTTCCCTCGGCAACCAGCGGATTTACGCCTCGCACAAATCAATCATGTTCTCGCGGAAGTCCTGCTACTTCTTCGTGCGTCCGAAGAAGAACATTCTCGAACTCTGCCTTTTCCTCGGTCGCACACTGAAGGCTCCTCAAGTGCGACGAAGCGACCGGGCGTCGAAGTCCAAGGTGTATCACATCATTCACATCAGGCATCGGGACGAGGTCGAGGCTCCCATTACTGAGTGGCTTCAGGAAGCGTATGAACTGTCGGACGTGCTGGTGTCGAACGCCGTAAAGGTTCGCGCCAAATCGAAGCACAAGCCGAAGTCCAACCGAAATTCCCGTCGATGAGAGTCGAGCCAGTCGCCGCGTTGAGGAACCAGCGACCAATGACTGCCGGAGCCATCATAATCATCGCCATCGCCGCCTCAGGCGTTCTCATGATGCGGTTTCGGAAGCGATGGCTGGCGAAGATCAACATCGCTTTCACCAACCGGATCACCAGCCTATTCGCAGGTTGGCTTCCGGGCTTTGGTATCCTCACGCACGTAGGTCGCAAGTCGGGTAAGGTTTACCGGACTCCAGTGAACGTCTTTCGAGTGCCGAACGGATTCGTCATAGCGCTCACCTACAGCAGCCAATCGGAGTGGGTGAAAAACGTGCTCGCGGCACACGGATGCGAACTCAGAACTCGCAGGAAGACATATCGGCTATCTTCGCCGACTGTGGTGCCTGATCCGTCGCGGCGGCGGTTCCCGATTCCGGTGCGGATCGTGTTGAGAATTGTCGGTGCCGATGAGTGCATGGAGCTTTCCTATCTTTAGGACAGACAAATTGCACGCAGCTTCGCGAGCATTCCTCTTGATAGCGTCTCTATTTCTCTGCACAGCATTCGCCGTCGCACAGTCAGCAGAGAAGGAACCACCCGCAGTTCTTGAACTGGGCGCGGCTGCCGACCGCAGCCTGACGGCGGCTCAATCGAGCTTCGGCCCCACCGTCGCAGTTGAGGTCACGCCTATAGAAAATTGGCTGGAGCTTGAGGCTGGGGTTACGCCGCTGTTTCGGCGGCATTCGACAGAATGGAGCGTTGACCTACTCTTCAAGAAGCCGTGGACTTTCTCAGAGAAGATGGAGTTTATGATCGGGGTTGGACCTGAATGGATTCATACAAACGCCTACGGTGTCAAAATGGACTCAGTTGGGGCTGAAGTTGTGCCTGACTTGATGTTTTGGCAGTCGCGCAAACACCGATTCGGCTGGTATCTCGAACCAAGCTATGAATACAAATTCGGTAGCGGACACGAGCACTCGCTCGCGGTGAGCGGCGGTATTCTAATCGGGATTTTTTGAAGTTTCAGCGCACGCATTGCTCAAGCCGAAAGGGTATTTCGTGATTGGCGATTTGTTCCGCACAGCAAAGCGGATAAGCCGCGTTGGCGCCACGCTTGTTGGCGGCCTTGGGCTCCCAAAGGGATCGTTACGGCAGCGCCGAGGAAGTACAGAAATACAGCGGGATCGCGCCGGTGACGGAGAGGAGCGGGAAGAGGAAATGGGTGCATTTCCGCTGGGCTTGTCCCAAGTTTCTGCGGCAAAGTTTTCACGAATGGGCGGGACACTCGATTGCGGAGTCGGTGTGAGGCCGCGCTTATTATCAGCAACAGCGCCAGCGGGGCAAGGAGCTAGGACCACCATGCCGCGGTACGAACCCTGGCCTTTAAATGGATTCGCATCGTGTTTCGTTGCTGGCAAGATCGCGTAGCTTATGACGAAAACCAGTATCTGGCGGCATTAGCCAAGCGAGGCTCGCCACTTAGTGCGGTGCTCGCACCGCCGGCAACGCCCTTGTGCGATCGCTGTGGATTGTGAGTGAAGGTGGGAACCGAGGTCTGCAAGAAAATGCTTGACACACTTACTCAGATGTCTGTTAACCACAGTTACGCTGACCCACTTTCGGCATAATTCAAAGAAAAGCCGCCCAGACATCGGGCGGCCGTCTTATTTCAGCATTGAGATAGTCGCTTACATTTTCACTGGTGTGGATTGAGTCGCCACACACTGCCATTCTCCGTTTGGCATCTTTACCCACGTGTCGGTCCAGCGCTCGTGCGTATCAAAAGCCTTACCCTCGGGATCGGTCCCCTTGCCATTGAAGCCTCCCGTTGCGATGGCCGTATTCCCAAAGACGGTCACTTTCACATCCTCATACTCAGCACTGGTGTATTTCGTCTTTTTTGCAATTGCAACCGCTGCGGCTTTGTCCAGAACCTTGCCGTCACTTTGAGTATCCACGAGTTTGTCGGCCAGGTGAGGAGCGATCAGGTCAGCATTATTCGTTTGTTGCGACTTGAGCCATTTCTGTTCCAGGTCCACCACAGCCTTCTCGGTGCCTCCGGTTTGCGCCCAGGCAGCAGTCGCCAACAAAACCAGCCCGAGTGAACACCATATCAGGCTTCTCTTCATGGTTGTCTCCCTTTGGTTGTTTGAGATTCAGAAGAAACTTTGGATGCGGCGCCATTGGATACCCCATCGGCTGGAGATGTCAAGGAAGAGTCTTTTCCAATGCATGATGAGCCTGAAGCAGGGG
>Ga0187766_10000129_pt1 | contig 36398 bp, 32 predicted proteins | sample 0216_QUI02_MP05__4_FD_132971 | JGI IMG/M metagenome (GOLD analysis project Ga0187766, IMG submission 132971) | Tropical peat soil microbial communities from peatlands in Department of Meta, Colombia - 0216_QUI02_MP05_20_MG | ecosystem: Environmental > Terrestrial > Soil > Wetlands > Peat ... | reverse complement strand
TGAACGCTTTGGCCGCGACGGGTTCCCCGCCTTCGTGAAAAATGAAGCAGGGCACACCGAGAAGACCGAGCTCGCCGGCCAGCTGGCACAGGTTATCGATGCTCTCTTCCATGCAGTCGCCCACGAATACGATTGCGTTGACTTTGCGCCGCTTCGTTTCGGCAATCGCGTGGCGTAGCACCTTGGCGATCTGAGTCTGGCCCGCGAGGCAGAACACGGCCGTCATGCGCCGCACCAGCGCGCCGGCGTCCGCGACCCATGGGCTCGACTTGCATTCGCCGAAGCCCCGATAAAACACGAGTTGCACCTCAAGCCCGCCAAGGGCCGCCGTCGATTTGAACATTTCGCCTTGGATCTGACAGGCGCGGTCCCAGGTCGGTTCCCGGCTTGCCGTAGCATCCATGGCGAAGATGAGCCGTCCGCGCCCCTCCCCTGGCCTTGGCGCCGGCGCCACGGCGACCTTTTCAAGGAACTCGGCGACGGCCGCCTCGGTTCCACGCTCGGCCGGCAATTTTCCCTTATTCGCGCTCATTCCGCTCTTCAGGCGTCAGAATCACGACTCTTTGAAGATAGTGTGCGATCACCCCTGCCGCCAGCACAAGAGAGCGGCATTTCAGGCCCGGACAATTTGGCGCTTGACGGCGAAGTGACGGCCGGCCTCCATTTGGCGAGGCGAAGGGCCGCTGCGAGAGCGCGCAATTCCTGTCGAGCGGCCACATGCGACATTTTGAGGCGCAGCTCGACGCTGTCCGAGCGCAGGTCGAGCAACGTCAATCCCGAAAGAAAGAGTTCGCGATAGATCACGCGCTCGCTGAGACCAGGGGCGAGCCGAAAGCCAATGCGTGGCGCAAGCGCCTCCAGCACGCTCGCCATGGCGCGCTTATTATGAGCATCGACCGCTGTTAATCGATTTCGTAGGACGATCCAGTCGACCGATCCGCGATCGCGCAACGCTCTCTGCTTTCTGATTTCCCACACCGCCGCGGCGTAACGGCTGGGGTGCCGAACCCTGTAGCTATCCGGATCAACGCGCGCGAGCACGTCTAGATCGACGAAACTATCGTTGAGCGGAGTTACCAATGTGTCGGCATGGGAATGGCCGATGAACGACAGGTTGCTTTCCCGCCCCGGTGTGTCGATCACGACAAAATCGCAGGACAAGGCAAGTTCGGTCAATGTTGCCTCGAAGGCCTCGCGTTCCAAGCCTGTGTCGGCACTCGGTTCGACGCGCCGGAGCTCCGGCAGCAAGAGCGCCACGTCGCGCTTTTCCGCAAATACGCGGCGATTTTCGACGTAGCGCGTCAGGGTCCCCTGATCGACGTCGAGATCGATGACGCCAATTTTGTGCCCTTCGTGAAGAAGTGCCGCGACGACGTGCATCGCGGTCGTAGATTTGCCGGTCCCGCCCTTCGAATTGCCAAGGACGATGACATGGGCGCGCGAAGCGCCTCTTTCTTGGCCGACGATCCCTGCCTCCCCGATAAAATTGGCCTATGCCGGCCTTATCCAGATTGCCGTGTCATGGAAAACAGCACCGCCTTTGGGCAAGCCGGGGTCGGCACTGGTGAGCGTATTGATGCCTCTGCCTTCGTCGAATGCGTGGTTCGGCCAAATTCCTTCAACCACGACGACCCCACGCTGGATGCCGTCGAATTGCTTCGCATGGACGACCACGTCGCCACGTTCGTTGCCAAGGCGGACGCGGGCGCCAGGAGCAATGCCGAGCGCTTCCAAATCCTCTGCGCGGATGAGTGCCGTCGGTCGGCCCTCGCGCTTTCTCGATCCCGGCGTCTCGGTAAAGGACGTATTGAGGAACGAACGCGACGGTGCGGCAACCAGGCGAAAAGGCCGATCGATTGTCGCCTCATCAATGACGGCGAGGTGATCCGGAAACCGGCTCATCCCGATGTGGGCGATCCCGAGAGCAGCCCAGTCGGCCTTGAAATGAAATTTCTTGTCGGGGTGGCCGAAGCCATTCAGGAAGTGCATTTCGTCGCGGCCGAGGACGCAATCGACCCAGCGCATTTTATATGCGGTCTCCGCATCGGGAAGTCCGCTTCGCCGGAACGTTGCGTCGATCAATTCCCACGCGGTCATTTCGAAGCCCGGATGCATGGCGCCGAGGCGCTTGGCAAGTCCGCGCAGGACGTCGTGATTAGATCGGCACTCGCCGAGCGGCTCGACCACCTTCTTGGTTACTTGCACGTGGGTGTGCCCACTCGCAATATAGAAGTCGTCGTGTTCGAGGAACGTCGTCGCGGGCAGCACGATGTCGGCCATCGTGGCGGTCTCCGTCATGAACTGCTCATGAACGCAGACGAACAGGTCCTTGCGCGCGAAGCCTTCCCTCACTTTGAGCCCTTCCGGGCAGACGGTCACAGGGTTCGTATTCTGGATGAAGAGAGCGGCAACCGGTGGCCCGTCCTTGATGTCCCGTCGGTCGCCGAGAAGGATCGGGCCGATGCGCGACTGGTCGAGCATGCGAACATGATGATCGACCGCATCGAGGCCCATCGTCAGCGTCTTGTCGATTGGATAGATCCCCGTTTGGCCGTAGAGCGCCCCGCCGCCCGGATGCTTCCACGCACCGGTGACAGCGGGCAGGCAGCTCACCGCGTGCATCTGTTGAGAGCCGTTGCGAGAGCGCGAGAATCCGTAACCCGCCCGAATGAAACTGCGCTTCGTGCGGCCATAAAGCCTCGCGAACGCGACGATCTCTTCCACCGGAAGGCCCGTGATCGCACTCGCCCATTCGGGAGTCCGCGTCGCGAGATGATCGAGAAGGGCGCTGGATGCGTCGGTATATCGCTTGAGATAGTCCCAGTCAGCGAAATCTTCCTTGAAAAGGACGTGCATCATCGCCGCGGCAAGGGCGCCGTCGGTGCCGGGTCGGAGCATGATATGGATGTCCGCCTGCTGCGCGGTCGGCGTGCGGTAGGGATCGACGACGACAAGCTTGGCATCGCGATGCTTTCGCGCGAGCGCTATATGATGCATCACGTTGACTTGCGTATGGACCGGATTGCCGCCCCAGACGACGATAAGATCCGACTCGATCATCTCGCGCGCGTCGACGCCGCGCTTCACACCGCACCCCGCGATCCATCCCGTATCGGAGAGCGTTACGCAAATCGTGCTGTGTTGACGCGAATATTTCATCACGTGGCGCAGCCGCTCGATGCCGTCGCGTTGGACAAGGCCCATGGTGCCGGCGTAGAAGTAAGGCCATACTGCCTCAGCCCCATATTTTTCTGTGGCGCGGATGAATTGACCCGCGACTTCGTCGAGCGCCTCGTCCCAGGAAATCGGCTCGAACGCCGAAATCCCCACACCTTTCGCGCCCACCCGCCGTAGCGGCGTCGTCAAGCGGTCCGGATGGTGGATACGCTCGGCGTAGCGCGCGACCTTGGCGCAGATTACGCCGGCCGTGTAGCTATTTTCCTTTGCGCCATGTACTCGGCCGATCGTCCGAGCGTCGAGTCGCTCAACCTCGAGTGCGCACGTGCTCGGGCAGTCGTGCGGACAGGCTGACCCGACCAATTCGATGTTTCGCGGCGCCGTTTGATCGAGCGGCATCTGCGTCCTTTCCAGGCGGCAGTAAGATGCGAAATATACGCCGCTTCCGCGGTTAGAGCAAAGCGTCGGCCCAATGCGAGATTTCCCTTTGCGCGCACTCTGAGATACCATTTGCGAAAAGCGAGGGGATGAAGACAGGAGCGACGTCATGAGCATTATGGTTAACGGGTGGGCCAAGCCGATTGCGGCGGTGCTCATCGGCATCTTGGGCTGTGTCATTACAACCGGCAGCTCGGATGCAAGCCGTGCCACGAACCAGTACATCGTGAAGCCCCTTGCCCAGACCTTCGAACGTCCCTTCGCCTTCCGGCCGACAAACGTGCCGGCGAGCAATCAAAGCTTTGTCCTGGTCCCGCAGATTTTGGATATGACGGCTTTCCACGAACCGTTCCGCGCCACAAACCCCAACCGCCCACCCTTTGTGCGGCACAAGGTAGAGGCCCGCTTTATTGCAATCGGCCGCACGCCACATTTCGAAGGCGGAGCGCTGAGGTCAGACGCACACCTTGTCGCGGTCGGCGGCAGCCTCAAGGACGATGACCGGCTTCGGCAGCCCGGCGAGGGCACGCGCGAAGGCGGGGTAACCGTGCTGCGTCCGGCGTCGCCGAAGGTTTAGCGGCGCGCGGGGCGGCGTTCCATCGCTTGACCGTTGCGGCCTCCCCCGCCATTCTCCGGCGGTTTCGAACGGCACGAATGCAGGTCGAGCGATGGTCGAGCGGGTCGAGTGCGTGGTGATCGGTGCAGGCGTCGTTGGGCTCGCGATTGCGCGGGCGATGGCAATGCGTGGGCACGAGGTCGTCGTGCTCGAGAAAGCGCATATGATCGGCACCGAAACAAGCTCGCGCAACAGCGAGGTCATCCACGCCGGCATTTATTATCAAACGGGATCATTGAAGGCGAAGCTTTGCGTCGAGGGGAAGGAACGGCTTTACAGCTACCTTCCCGAGCACGGTATTCGCTACGGCCGCGTCGGTAAACTCGTCGTCGCGACCGAGCCGGACCAAATTCCCGCCCTCGAGCGTCTTGAGAAGAAGGCCGTGGAAAACGGCGTCACGGACCTTGAATGGCTCAACGAGCGTCAGGCGAAGGCGCTTGAGCCTGAGCTCAACTGTCACGCGGCCCTTCTCTCGCCTTCGACCGGAACGATGGACAGCCACGGGCTGATGCTCGCCTACCAAGGCGAGGCGGAGGATCACGGCGCCATGATCGCTTTCAACAGCCCGGTCGTCGCAGGCTGGATCGAGCGGGATGGCTTTTTCGTCGAAGTCGGCGGCGAGCAGCCGACGCAGATCGCTTGCGACATTCTCATCAACAGCGGAGGTCTCTGGGCGCAGGAGATCGCCCGTACGATCGAAGGCATTCCATCTGAGTCGATCCCGCAACGCTTCCTTGCCAAGGGGTGCTATTTCACGCTTGCCGGCAAACCGCCTTTCAAACACCTCATCTACCCCGCTCCGGAAGTGAAGTTCGCGAGCCTTGGCCTGCACGTCACGGTCGATCTCGCGGGCCAGGTCCGCTTCGGTCCGGACCTCGAATGGGTCGACGAGATCGATTACGACGTGCCGCCTGACCGTGCTACCAAGTTCTATGAGACGATTCGGCACTATTATCCCGGGCTAAAGGACGGAACCCTCCACCCCGGCTATGCGGGTGTTCGCCCAAAGCTCCAGAAGCCAGGCGGTGCGCCTGAGGACTTCATGATCCAGGGTCCGACCACGCACGGCGTGCGCAATCTGGTAATGCTTTATGGCATGGAGTCGCCGGGCCTTACCTCTTCTTTGGCAATAGCGGATGAGGTCATCCGCCGGCTCGATGGCGCGTAAGGTGCTCCGATTCGTCGCATTATGCGTCATATTTCGCGATTTTCGACGCCAAACTGTATCATATTGAGCGCCACGCCAAAACGGGCGTAGACTCCCCGCCACTGGACGCAAAAAGGGAGTTGGGACGATGGGCGCCAAGAAATCGCGCGCAGAGGAACTGTCTCGGCATATCGCAACGCCCCCGGCGGGCTCCGAGCAAGCCCCTTCACCCGAACAGATTTTGTTCGACGCGCCCGATCCACCACCCTTTCCGAAAGACAATGTGTTTCCGATCGAATGGCACACCGATACGCCAAAGCTCCTGAAGCTTTACGACGCATCGCGTGAGCAAAGCTGGTTTCCCAACAAATTGGCGTGGGACACGCTCGATCCAAAAGCCTTCACGCTCGATCAGCGCTATGCGATCGCTTACTGGTTCGGACTTCTCTCGGTCTTCGACAGCTCGGGTCCGGCAGTGTTTGCGCGCGCAATGATCCACACCTACGAGACCCACGCGGAAGACCCCGTGCGCAAGTGCTTTTTCCTCATCACGCGCGACGAGGTTAATCACGAAGAAGTATGTCAGCGCGTTATCGAGATCCTGACACCCGGCGGCCCGCTTGGCTTTGTGCCCGAGACAGCGCTCGGCAAGCTCGCCCAGAACAATGTGAAATGGTACTTCCACAACGGCGCCCGCTATTGGGAGGGTTTCAAAGGCGGCGTGCACCGCCACCCGCTGCCTATCCTCTTCACATCCTTTCTCATGGGGGAAATCGCGTCCTCGACACTCTTCCAGCAGATGCACCAGAAGACGACGATCCCGGTGATCAAGGACGCCTTCCGGCGTGTCGGGCAAGATGAATCGAGGCACTTGCGAATCTGCCTCACGCTGCTCGAGAACGTCCTGCCGAAACTCACCCCCGCCCAGAAGGAGACCATCACGAAACAGATTCGTGCCGGCTATGTCTTTCTCTCGGGCATCCTCTATGAGCCGCCCGATCAGTTTTGGGAATTGCCGGAAACTTGGCGCCCGGCCCATCGCTTGCTCGAGGAGACGGCGCGCAAGGCCGGCCTCGGCATCCTCACGAACGAGGAGCGGCGCGAGAACTGGCGCGCCTCGCTTCTGCGCATGAAAGGCGTCATCGAGCCCTTCGGCATCGGCTTTCCCGCCATTCCCGAAATCGGCATTTCCGGCGAGACGGTGGCATTCGATCCCGCCGACATCGTGCCGGTGTTTTGAGCTGGTCGGCTCGAGCGGATTTTGACTGGCGTGAAAATCGGCAGCACCATCAATGCTTGTGCTGGCCCCGGACTGCCGCTAGGATGCGCCCGCCATGAACGACCGATCTGCCAAGACGCTTCGACAAACTGAGTGCTGATAGCCGGGACGCGAGCTGCGTCCCGCCGAATCTCCCCTATTCTCGGGTTGGCGCTCTCGTCGAAGGTTTTCCATGGCTGACTTCTTCCTTCTCCTGAAAGGCCTTTTAATCGGCCTATCGATTGCGGCCCCGGTTGGGCCGATCGGTCTTCTCTGCATCAAGCGATCCCTCAAGGACGGCATGGCCGCCGGCCTCGCAACCGGCCTTGGGGCGGCGACGGCGGATGGCTTCTACGGCGCGGTCGCCGGGTTCGGGCTTGCGTCCATCTCGGGCTTTCTCATGGCCGAGCAGACGCTCCTGCGTCTTGCGGGCGGCTTTGTCCTCATCTGGCTCGGCATATCGAGCTTTCGCAAGCGCGCGGTCGCAGAGAAGGCGATCAAGGACGGGCGGGGGCTCCTTACCGCTTATGCGACAACCGTCTTTCTTACCCTCACCAATCCCTCGACTATCATATCCTTCATTGCCGTCTTCGCGAGCGTGGGCTTGACCGAGACGGCGGGAAGTTACGCCAAGGCGGCGAGCTTCGTGGCCGCAGTATTCACGGGCTCGGCCCTCTGGTGGGTTGTGTTATCGGGGGCGGTAAGCCTGGTGCGCACGCGCGTGACGCCGAAGACGATCCGTTGGATCGACGGTGCCTCGGGCCTTGTGCTGCTCGGGTTCGGCGTCTCGGCATGGGCGTCACTCCTCGCCTGAGGGAACGCTCTCAAGCTCTTGGGTCAAGCGCGTCAGATCGAGGCGCGCCCACGCCCAATAGGCGACGGCGAGTACTCCGGCGCCGATCACCGGCCAGTGGAATCCGAGGGGACCTGTCAAAACGCCCATGAGGAGCGTGCCAAGCGCCGGTCCGCCGCGAAAGATAACGCCGTAGAGGCTCATCACCCGGCCGCGCATCGCCGGGTCCATCGAACTTTGCAGCAGCGTCTGACCACCCACCCCCGTCACCACCATGGAAAAGCCCGATGCGAAAAGGCACAGCGCTGCGAGCCAAAAGACGTTGGTTGCGGCGAAGCCCGCCATGGCAACCGCGCTCCAAAGCAGATGGGCGATCACGAGCTTCGGCAGACCCTCCTCCGTACCGCGCCGGATCATCCAAATCCCACCCACCATTGCACCGAGCCCAACCATTGCCGTGAGCCAGGCAAGCCCCTCGGCACCGCGCCCGAAGACGGCATCAGCGAATCCGGCCAGGAGTTCGACCACGCCGCGCATGCAGACCGCACTAACCAGGAGAAGAAGCAAGACTGGGCCGAGGCCCGGGTGACGCACGGCATAGGCGATGCCCTGGGCCGTCGAGCGGAACAGCCCTCGCTCGCTCGCCGCCGGGTCGACTCGTTCGAGTCGAATCGTCATGAGGGCCGCAAAAAACCATAGATAGCTCACGGCATTGAGTGCGAAGACGACCGCATTCCCGCCATGCTCGATCGCGAAACCTGCCCCGACTGGGCCGACGAAGCGGGCAAGATTGAAGACAATCGAGTTGATCGCGAGCGCTGACGAAAGCGCCGCGCGACCGACGAGGCTTGGCACCAGTGCGAGGCGCGTCGGGCCGTCGAATGCGTTGATCAGGCCCTGGAGCAGCGTAAACGCAAATAACGTCCCGATGTCCACGAGGTCGAGGGCGACCAGGACGGAGAGAACGACGCCCCTCAGTGCCGCAATCAGTTGAACGATGCGGGCGACGCGTAGGCGCTCCAGCCGATCGGCAAGCGCACCGGCGATGGGGCCGAGTAGGACTGTCGCAATCAGATCGGCCGCGGCAATGACGCCAAGCCAAGCGCCCGAGTGCGTGAGTTGCCAAGTGAGCCATCCGACGGCGATCCGCTGCATCCAAGTCCCGCAAAGCGACACGCCGTTGCCGATCACATAGCGGCGGTAGTTGCGGCTGCCGAGCGCGCGCGCCGCATTTCCAAGTCCAAGAAGGGCTAATCCCTCCCTCGTTGCCGCCACGGATTGCGCTCCTTAGCTCCTTCGATTGCCGCGACAGCTAACACCAGAACCGCCAATCCAGCAATCGGCCCGCCCTTGCTTTCGGCCCGCGAAAATCCCTTATATGATTGAGGGCCGTCTGCGCGTGGGGCGGCGACTTACTTCCCTAGATCGGTTGAAGGGATCGCGCCGAAGGACGTCGATGGGCGACAAAAAGTTTTCTCAAAGGAGCGTTGGTTACAGCTCGCCAGCATGCTTGGCACACGAGATGGATGGCGGATACGCCGGCTATCTCACGCCCGATGAGCTTATCCAGCTTTTCAATACACTTCTCGATATCGAATGGATCGGTGAAAGGTCGGCGTGCGCCCTTGCTGCCGAAAGCCCATCGCCGGAGGTTCGGCGGTTTCTCGAGGAGGTGGCGCGGGAATCTGGACGATTCGCCTCGGCATTCAGCCGCCACATCGAGGACCTCGGCGGCGAGCGGCAGACGCTCACAACGTTATTTCAAGGGGCGGCTGGAGCAGACGGCGGATTTTCAGAGCGGCTAGCCCTATTGAGCGAGGGCCAGAGCGACATCGTGCGGATGCTGAAGAAAGCATTGCCGCGCATTCAAGACGACCGTCTCCATGCAGCCGTCAAAGAGATACTCGGCGCGCACGAAGCAAACCACCCGCTTTACGCGGCCATTATTGAGGCGATGCCCCACCATTAACCCGAAGGGGTTTTGTCGCGGAACCACCCTTCGTCGAGCGATACTGCGCGATTGATTCATGAACACGTTAAGAGATACTTGGCCGACCTTGAATATCCCCGCCTTATCGAATTCGTTGAGGGCTCGCCGCTAACGGCCACAGGCAAGACTATTCACCGGGAACTGCGGAAAAGGACATCGAAAGGCAAAAATCCGCAACGGCCGGATGACTGCCGCAACCGAAGGCGTTGATTTTTGAAGCAGACGCCGAACACCTCGCTCAGGGATCGCCCGGCACCTTGAAGCTCGGGGCGCTGTCGGGATTGACCGCACGGGTCACGTAGTCTTCCATTTGCGGCTCGTAGGCCAGCCAAAGGTTCCGGAGCTGCATGATCGGTCCTTGATCGGCCCAATCGACCCGCAAATTGACAGTCGGCCAAGGTTGATCGGCCCCAACGATCAGGCCGGCCGAATGTATGGGGCCGGCCTCACCACCTGCGACCAAACCCTCTTCGAGGGCGCGGAGGAGTCGTTCGCCAAGATGCAGCTCGCCATGGGCCTGGAAGGTCGAAACCATGGCAGCCGGTATGTCCTTGTTGGCGAGCAAATTGCCCGCAGCAACGCAATCGACACCGATTTTGGATGCCCCACGTCCGAGCACCTTCGATCCCGAATGATGGGCCGTTCGCCCGTTCACATCGATTGCGGAGACCTGCCGATAGGCGGCATGCGGTGTCCCGGATATCACCTCGGCCAACGCCCGATCCGGCGGGCTGCCCTTCGCCATCAGATCGAGAATTCCGAATGCGAGGACCGGATCGGTAACGTTCTGGCTTGCAACCGCACCGACCTTCGGACGCACCCAGGCACATCGTCCGGTAACCGCGATGCTCGACGTCGAGATTGCGATGCCCACCATGCCCGTACGGCTGCATCGCCCGACGATCGAGAATGTCATGCCCTGCCTCCCCTCTTTGCCTTGCGTCCCGAGGCGGGCTTCGCGCGCGCGCGCCGCTTGAGGAGATGGTCCCTATTGTCGGTCGAAAGCCCGCTGCCTCGCGGCCGCTCTTCTTCGGGAATGACTGCGTCGACGTCGATCTCCATGAGAAGCTCCGGCCGGGCAAGAGCGCTGACAATGAGCCCGGTCGAGCAAGGATATACTCCCTTCAGCCACTTCCCGAGCACTCGGTAAACCGGCTCGCGGTAGGCCCGATCGATGACATAGACGTGGATCTTGCAGATGTGCTCGATCTTCGAGCCTGCCTCCTCGAGCAGGATTTTCACGCATTTCATCGCGTTTTCGGCCTGCGCGGCGGGATCGCCGACGCCGACGATGCTCCCGTCGAAAGTCATGCCCGTTTGGCCGCGCACGAAAACGTGATTCCCTGCCCGGACTGCCATGCAGAGGTCAATGCCAAGCTGCTGATCCGAATAGTAATCGTTCGTGTTGTATCTTCGGATGCGCACATGCGCCACGGCGGCCTCCCCCAATCGATGTTGATTTGCTGCCGGTTCAGACGGCTGGCTGCAAGGATTCGATTGTCACCCGACCATAAGTCCGATCGCAATACAAGAGGGGACGTCCGTCGCCCTGCTCCACATCGCACACGGCGCCGATGATGACGTGATGCGACCCGCAGCGCACTTCGCGGACAAGCGAACATTCGAAGGCGACAAGCGCCCCAACGAGAGAAGGAGTGCCCGTGGCGCCCACCCAACCTCGCGGCGTGTTCGTCGTGACGATAGTCACACCCGTTGTGGCCATTCGCATTCCGTTCAGAAAATCCTCGTGCAGCATCGCTGATCCCTCACATTGCACGCATAATCACATCACTTTATCGCTCAATCCCGCCGACTTCTTGACGAAGCGAAGCGCGTTATCGAAATCGAAATTGGTATAGACCGCATTCAAATGCGCGAATGGCGGGGATTGCGCGAAAAGCTCGAATGTCACACGGTGGCCGGCATAGTCCGAGTTGAGAAGGTCGCGGGCAAATGCGAGCAGGCGGCGACGGTCCTCGGCACTCCATGCTTCGTTGACCGAGTAATACTTGTCGAGCCAGGGTTTGGTGTCCGGGTGCTCGAAGGCAGCACGGTCGGGCGTCACGCATATCTGCCCGCCGCAGAGCTCCCGCGCCAAATGCATCATCGCCGGTAACTTCGTACAGGCATGCACGCGGCCGGTGAAGAGGAGCGACTGATTCGGCATCAATAATCCGGCCGGGCTCGGCTCCGCGAGCGCTATCGCCGCCGTCAGGTGCGCATTGATCCCCTCGCGATAGCAAACAAGCTCGGCGAGCTTCTCTCGGACGGCTTGCTGCTTGTCGAGTCCAGTCTGGCGTACGTTGAATAGAGTGGCCCCGATCATCATGTCGGCGATGTAGAGGATGCGTTGAACGAAGGGATAGGCCGAGTAACGGTGCAAGGTGGCGCGGATGAAGCTTGCGGCCTTCGTGTGCCGGTAGAACAGCACGTTTTCCCAAGGCACCAACACGTCATCGAACACGATCAGCGTATCCACCTCGTCGAAACGGTTGGCGAGCGGGTAATCCTCGGCGCGTGCACGTCCAGCGAAGCCCGTTCGGCAGATGTGCTTCATGCCCGGCCAGCCCATTTCTGCGATGAAACCGACCGCGTAGTCCGAAAGCTTATCGTCGCCCCAGTTGGCGATCGTCGGCTTCACGAACGCCTGGTTGGCATAGGCTGCCGCGGTTTCATATTTGGCGCCCCGGACGACGATGCCTTTGTCGGTTTCCTTGACCACGTGGAGCAGCATGTCCGGGTCCTGGTCCTGCGGGCGCTTCGAGCGGTCGCCCTTGGGATCGGTGTTCGCCGAAACATGGAAGGGATCGCTGCGCAATGCCTTAAAGATGTGATGTTCGACATTTCGACTGAATTGCGGATCGATTTCGTCGAGCACCTTTTTTCCATCCCAAAGCGACCACACCTCACCGATCGTCTCGTCGCCCATGCGCACAACGACGCCGCCGATCTCGTTCGTCTGCGCATCGACATAGCGGCGCTTGTCGTGCCAATCCTGTTGAGTTTTCGGGAGTTTAAGGGCGGTGTTGCAGGGTTCGTTGGAGGCATCGTCGACGTAGGACATGAGGTCGCGGTGCTTTTCCTCATGCGCCATGTCGTAAAAGCGCGCCCTTACATCCACGATCGGCTTGAATGCCGGATGGGTCGGGACGTCCTTGACTCGTTCGCCATTGATCCAAACCTGGCGCCCGTCGCGCAAGGACTCGCGGTATTGCTCTCCGGTTCTCAACATCGCCTTCTCCCGTTGCTCGACTTCCTGGAATAATTCTGGTTTGAATTCAGAACATAAATAAAATGTAATTTATCTAATCATAGGATAGAAATTTTTGATACAGTACACCCTCAAGCAGCTCACCTATTTCACCGCCGCCGCCGAGCGCAACAGCGTCACCGAGGCAGCACGGGTACTCAACGTATCCCGGCCTTCTGTTTCAACCGCGATCGGACACCTCGAGGATGTGCTCGGGACCCAGCTGTTCCTGCGCCATCATGCCCATGGCCTCTCTATGACGCCTGCGGGTCGCCGTCTGCCCGCAAAGGCGCGCAGCCTCCTAGCACACGCTGAGGAGCTTGCGGCCGACCAATGGAGCGAGGGGGAGCATCTGCGCGGCGAACTGCAGCTCGGTTAGTTCGTCACCTTCGCGCCCTACTATCTTCCGGGCCTCTTGGCGCGGTTTGCCGGCATCCACCCTGACGTATCGGTTGGCCTCCAGGAAGGCGATATCGCAACGCTGCAGCGCGCACTCGTAATCGGCGCGCTGGAACTAGCGCTGATCTACGACCTGGCATTGAGCTCAGAAATTACGCGCGAGCCGCTTGCTGCGCTCGAGCCCTATGCGGTGCTCCCGGCCAAACATCCGCTTGCAAGTCGTAAACACGTCCCGATCGCAGCGCTCGCCTCCGAGCCGTTCATCCTTCTCGACCTCCCCCAGAGCCGGGAATATTTCCTTGCGATCTTCCTTGCCTACGGAATCGAGCCCACAGTGCGCTATGCGGCACCGTCGATCGAAATGGTGCGCGGGCTCGTCGCCCAGGGTCACGGTGTGGGCCTTCTCAACATCCGTCCGGCCGGCGATGAAGCCTATGACGGCAGCGCGTTGGCCTACCGTCCCCTCGAGGAGGACGCCCCGCCTTTGAGAATCGTGTTGGCGCGTCCGGCCCAGGCGCGGCCCACACGGGCTGCGCAAGCACTCATTACCTGTGCCAAGGATTATTTCGCGCGCGCGCGCGCTTGTAACGCTTGTATCGGTCGTTAAGGAGCGCGAAGAGCCCGTCCGCATCGACGTGCTCGACCACTTCCGCGTTCGGCGATCTACCCTTGAGTTCCACGCATCGTCCGAGATCCGTTTCGCCCCATGCGAGCACGCGAATATGTGCCGGCCGCGTCCGGAAGAGTTCGGGCCGCGCCAAATAAGCGGGCGCCAGAACATCATGCACCGCGGGTCCGGGCTGACCGCGCTTCGAGACGTATTCCAAGCTGTATCGCAGCATGCCCGCTGCGGCGCGGGCAACGGGATTGCCGAGCGCTTCGATGGTGGCGATGCGCGATGGTGTCGCGCGCGCCTGACGCGTCACATCCAGCCCGAGCATGGTGATTTTGAAACCCGCCTCGAAAACGATGGCGGCAGCATCGGGATCGGTGTGGAAATTGAACTCGGCCGAAGGTGTGACGTTGCCTCGGCCGAGGGAGCCGCCCATCAATACGACCTCGGCGATCTTTTCGACGATCCCCGGCGACCCTGCCACCGCCGACGCGACGTTCGTCAGGGGACCGGTTGCAATGATCGTGATTGGCTCTTCGCACTGGCCGAGCATCTCGACCAGGTACTCGACCGCGTGCGTTTCCTCAGGGTGGAGCCAAGCGGGCGGCAGATTCGACCCATCGATGCCACTCTCACCATGAAATCCAGCGCTTGTCGTTAGCGGTCTGCGCAGGGGGCGGGGGCAGCCCGGATGAACGGGGAGATCGGCATGGCCGGCCGCCTCAACGATGCGCCGGGCGTTCTCGGTTGTGCGTTCGAGCGGCGCATTGCCTGCGACTGTCGTAACCGCCAGCACCTCGAATATCTCCGGCGAGGCAAGCTCGAGCCAAAGGGCCATGGCGTCGTCCTGGCCCGGATCGCAATCGTGAACGATCTTGCGCGGCGCCAACTTTCTTTTCCCTGATTCGGTGCAACGCCACCTACCGGGGCGTGCGAGATTTCCTCGATGACAGCCGTCAGTGCATTCCAAGACGATGGGGCAACCAAATCGATATAGTCGGCGAATAGGTCACGAGTGCCAGGAAGGTAAGCGTGGTGACAAGTCAAGGCAAGACGGCAATCGTAGGCTCGCTGGTGCCCATCCTGACGATATCACTTGCGACATAAAGGTTGAGTCCGTCCCGCGGATGGCAAAGGCCCGTTTTCATGTTGACCGCCATGAGGATGCCAAGATGAATCGGATCGATATTTGATGACAATCGTATCGCCGGCGTCGGCGGCACCCGTCATGAAGAGCGCGCGCAGTGCAACGATGCCCAGTTTGAGCAGGTTCGTGCGAATGCTCCCCGTCCTTCACGAATACTTTGCGTTCGCCCCGAGATTGGAGCTAACACCCGATGCCGCGCTATGCAAAAGCACAGGCGCGCGAGCCTGCGGCTGGCCCGCTCGCTGGTCGATCCCGGCAGCAGCGCCTGCGCGATGGCGATTGCGGTCCGGGTGAGCTTCAACCACAATCGAGCGGGCCGGGACCGAGTGGCGGCGGTGCGGCGCGCTGCCCCCCGGGGAGTGAACTTGCGCTTCTAGAATATTGCCAGGCAGACACGAAAATAAACAACGGGGGAAGTCGTATGCGTGGAATGCTCGATCTTGCAATGCTCAAAGGGCTGATCGACGCACGGGAAATCGATACCGTTCTGGTATGCATGGTGGACATGCAGGGCCGACTCATGGGGAAACGGGTGACCGGCCACTATTTCCTCGACACGGCGGATCACGGCACCCACGCCTGCAATTACCTCCTGACGGTCGACATGGAAATGGAACCGGTACCCGGGTTCAAGGCCGCATCCTGGGACAAGGGATACGGCGATTTCGGGATCGTGCCCGATCTGAACACGTTGCGCCGGGTCCCATGGCTCCCGGGAACGGCCCTTGTGCTCGGCGACGTCGTCGACCATGAGGGAAACGACGTTCCCCATGCGCCGCGCTCGATATTGAAGCGCCAGATTGCCCGTCTTGCACGCATGGGCTATGCGGCGAAGATGGCGTCGGAGCTCGAATTCTACATTTTCGAGGACAGCTACGATGGCGCACGCCAAAAAAGCTACAAGGGCGTCAAGCCGGCCGGCTGGTACTTCGAGGACTACCATATTTTTCAGACGACCAAGGAAGAAGGATTGACGCGCGCGGTCCGTAACGCGATGGAGGACGCAGGTATCCCAATCGAATCGTCGAAGGGCGAATGGGGTCCCGGCCAAGCGGAGATCAACGTCGTCTATTCGGATGCGCTTGACATGGCCGACCGGCACGTCGTCTTCAAGAACGGTGTCAAGGAGATCGCGCACGGCCAGGGCAAGTCGGTGACGTTCATGGCCAAGTGGGACCACGGCCTCGCGGGTTCGAGCTGCCATATCCACAGCTCCCTCTGGGACAGTGCGCGCAATAAGGCGCTCTTTCATGACCCGAAGGCGCGTCAGGGCATGTCGGCGCTCTTTCGCCACTACCTGGCCGGCCAGTTGGCGCTTGCGCGTGAGATGACCTTTTTCCTTGCGCCGACGATCAACTCCTATAAGCGCTTCCAGGCCGGCTCCTTCGCGCCGACCAAAGCGGTTTGGAGCTTCGACAATCGCACTGCGGGATTCCGTGTCATCGGGGAGGGCAAGGGTGCGCGCGTCGAGTGCCGGATTCCCGGCGCCGATGTCAACCCCTACCTTGCGTTCGCGGCACTTCTGGCCGCCGGGTTGCACGGCATCGACAACAAGCTTGCCCTGGATGTTCCCTATTCCGGCAATGCCTACGCGGCAGCCGAAATTCCTGAAGTGCCCAAGACGTTGCGTGACGCGACCGCCGCACTCGACCACTCGAAAGCCCTGCGCAAGGCGTTTGGCGGCGAGGTGATCGATCACTACGTCCACGCGGCTCACTGGGAGCAGGCGGAGTACGATCGCCGCGTGACGGATTGGGAGCTTATCCGCTATTTCGAGCGTGCGTGAATTCGCCTACCGAGCACCCAACCGGCACCGCGCGGCGCTCGCAAGGCGCCCTATTGGAGACGAGCGACATCATGGCTAAGAACACATCCTGCCCGACCGCGAATTGGAACTATCCGACAAGCGTGCGCTTCGGCCCGGGACGCATCGAAGAGTTGCCCGACGCGTGCAAAGCGGCGGGTATTCGGCGACCACTTCTCGTCACCGATCCCGGATTGGCGCCACTGCCAATCGTAAAACACGCGGTTGAGCTCATGGCTGCCGCAGGCATGAACCCTGGCGTCTTCTCGGACCTGCGGCCGAATCCAGTCTCTAAGAATGTCGAGGATGGGATACGTTCGCTGCATGCGGGCGGGCATGACGGCGTCGTTGCGATGGGTGGCGGCAGTGCCCTCGATACCGGGAAGGTCATCGCGTTCCAGGCAGGCCAGACGCGCCCAATTTGGGACTTCGAGGACATCGGCGACTGGTGGACGCGGGCTAATTCAAGCGCCATAAAGCCGATTGTCGCCGTGCCCACCACCGCCGGCACCGGTTCGGAGGTCGGGCGCGCAGGCGTCATCATCAACGAGGCCACGCACCGCAAATACATCATCTTCCATCCAATGATGATGCCGCGCGTGGTGATTTCCGATCCCGAACTCACGGTCGGCCTGCCTCCTCATATTACGGCTGCAACGGGCATGGATGCGCTTGCCCACAACCTCGAAGCGTACTGCGCTCCCTCCTACCACCCCCTCGCCGAAGGGGTGGCGCTTGAAGGTATCCGGCTTGTCAAGGAGTGGTTGCCCACCGCCTTTCGTGACGGCAAGAACCTGGCGGCGCGCGGCAACATGCTTGCTGCGGCAAGTATGGGTGCAACCGCCTTTCAGAAGGGCCTCGGAGCCATCCACGCAATGAGCCATCCGGTCGGCTCGATATACGACACCCATCACGGTCTGACAAATGCCGTCGTGATGCCCTATGTGCTCGTCAAAAACCGCCCAACGATCGAAGATAAGATGGCGCGCACCGCGCGCTATCTCGGCCTCGCCCAAGGCTCTTTCGTCGCCATGCTCGATTGGGTGATGGAGCTTCGACACCAACTCAAGATTCCTCACACGCTTGCCGACCTCGGCGTGGGCGGCGACCGCGTGCCCGAGCTTGCAAGAATGGCGGCTGAAGATCCGAACAACGGCGGCAATCCCCCACCTCTTACCGTCGCGGAATATGAAGCCCTGTTCACGAACGCCTTGCGCGGCAGGCTCGGCTGAAACGAACAGAGCCGAGTCCATACATGGCAATTTTTGAAAAGGCCGTGCGCCCGCGCGTGCGCTGGCGCGACGTTACGGCCAGCTACGATCGGCACATGCTGGCGAACGCCCTTGTCGCCTTTCTTTTCTCCGTGACTGGCCCGCTCGTTATCCTTCTCGCCGTCGCTACGCAAGGCGGGCTTGATCGAGAACACATTGCGTCTTGGATTTTCGCGGGCTATGCGATCGGCGGCGTGCTCTCGATCATCGCGAGCGTTGCATATCGTCAACCCATCGGGATCGCCTGGTCGATTCCGGGCGCCGTGCTGATAGGGCCCGCACTTCAGCATTTGGCCTTCAGCGAGATCGTTGGCGCCTACCTCGCAACCGGCGCGCTGATGCTTGCCTTGGGGCTGACAGGGGTCGCGCGCAGGGCGATGGCGCGGGTGCCGATGCCTATCGTCATGGGCATGGTAAGCGGCGTCTTTCTCCCTTTCGGCATAAGGATCGTGACCGGCTTCATCGATGACACGCTGATAGCCTTTGCCGTCGTCGCCTCGTTTCTCGCCGCAAGTGCAGTGCCGGCCATTGGACGTGTGGTCCCTCCGGTGCTGACGGCGTTGATCGTCGGGATCGGCGTGATGTTGTTGAGCGGCCATTTCGCGTTCAACGAGCCGCTGCGGTGGGCGCTTGCCCAACCAAGGCTTTACCAGCCGACCTTCTCCGGACGCGCCCTCTTCGAGCTCGTGATACCACTCGCCGTCGCAGTACTCGGCATACAGAATCCGCAAGGTATCGCCATCCTGAAATCGTCGGGATATGCCCCGCCAGTCAATACCCTCACAATCATGTGCGGTGTCGGCACGCTGTTCTTCGGCATCTTCGGCGCGGTCCCGACCACGGTGACGGGGCCCTCAAACGCCATCATGTGCTCAAGTGGATCGAGGGAGCAGCGTTTCGTCGCGGGCATCATCTATGGGCTTCTCTTGCTCTCGTTCGGGCTTCTGGCGCCGCTGGCAACACAGGTTGGCCTCGCTTTGCCGACGGCATTCATCGGTGTCCTTGGCGGACTTTCGATGCTGCGCGTGTTACAGGGCGCTCTTGTCGCCACCTTCGGCCACGAGCTAACGCTCGGCGCCCTCGCCACTTTCCTCGTCACTGTCTCGGGCGTCACGATCTTCAACATTGGGGCACCGTTCTGGGGCCTGGTTTTCGGGCTAGGCACGAGCTGGCTTCTCGAACGTGACGCCCTACGCAAGGTCTGGTACGGATAACCTCATGTGGGCGCTCATCGTTCATGCCGGCGTCACTTTTCTGGTCGTCATCGATCCCGTCGGCACGGCCCCGATTTTCGCGAGTTTGACCGCAGGCAGGAGCCCCGAAGAGCGCGGCACTTCCGCTTTGACCGGCATCGTTGTCGCGGCGGCCGTTCTTTACATTTTTGCCTTCATTGGCGAAGCATTTCTTACGGCACTCGGCGTGACCCTTGCGGCGTTTCGCATCGCAGGCGGGGTCCTCCTGTTCCTCGTCGCCATCGATATGGTGCTGGCGCGTCAGTCGGGCCTCCGGTCGACGACGTCGAGCGAGGACGAGGAGGCGCACCACCGCCATGATATCGCCGTGTTCCCGCTCGCCGTACCGCTTATTGCCGGACCTGGCGCTATCGCTTCCGTCATGCTGCTGACCGAAGAAGCAAAAGGTTCCTGGCTCGGGCATGGCATCGTATTAGGCGTGCTCTCTGCGATTCTCCTGATCACTTATTTGTGTCTCCTGGCCGCAGGCAGGATCGTCAACCTGCTCGGCGTTACCGGAACGAATGTCGTCGGCCGCGTGCTCGGCATTGTGCTAGCGGCACTTGCAACACAGTTCATTATCGATGGCGTGCAAGCAACTTTGACGGGAAGCGGCTAGAGCGATTCGAGAAACGCGATCAGCGCGTCTCGCTCGTCCTTCGTCATTCCCCTGAACGCGTCCTTGGCGGCCTCGGCTTCGCCGCCGTGCCACAGGATCGCTTCGGCGGGACCGCGGGCACGACCGTCGTGAAGCAGGAACTCGTGACCCGTGATCGATTTGATGAGCCCTAGCCCCCAAAGCGGTGCCGTTCGCCAGGATCGTCCATCGGCAACGAATTCCGGTCGCCCGTCGGCGAGGCCATCTCCCATGTCGTGGAGAAGAAGATCGGAATACGGATGGAATTCCCTGTGCGCAAGATCGGGATCGGGACTGGTCCCGCTTTCGAGCGTCGGACGATGACACTCAGCGCAGCCTGCCTGCTCGAACAGTACGGCACCCTGCTTGACGATGGGACTGTCCTGCTCGCGCGGCAAAGATGGTGCAAGTTGCGCCACATAAAACGTAGCTGCGTCGAGAAATTCGTCGCCGATCTTGGGTTTGCGTGGCGACGCCGCAGCGGCTGCCTGGCATTCCGTTTCTACTTCGGTGCAGTCGTTGGTCGGATATAGAGGGTTGGTGATCCCGATATCCCGGTTGAATGCATTTGCATTTTGTTGACGCAAGCTCGGTTGCCCTGCCTTCCAGCCTAGATGGCCAACGCGTAAAGCTTCCGCCGTCAAATCCCAGACCCGATTGGGACGACCATGAACTCGGCCGTTTCGCTTCTCCTCGGATGCGATCGCCTCGATTTCTTGATCGGGTACCGCATCGATCAGGCCGAGGCCGACGATCGCAGGCGCTATGCGCACCGAGACGAGCGTGTCGGAACCGAGCGGGCCATAGGCAAGCGCCTCGAAGCGATAATGGGGTGCGCGCAACGAGTAGGCGGTACCGTCTGCATAGCGTTCCTCGTTCTCCGTATAGCTGACCGACGCCCTGCCCTCGATCGGAACGCCGGCGACCGCGTTACGATCCAGCTGATCGCCGTAGAGCGGGTGTGGCCTCGGTCCGCCTTCGGGCGTCGTTCCAGGTATCGAGAGGCGAACCGTCATTGAAATCATCGGAAAGTCCGGGGATTGAGGCGGCTCGCCGCGCCCGGCGTGGGTATGGCAGCCATCGCACGAAAGACGGCTGAATAGCGGGCCGAGGCCGTCGAATCCGGCTTTGGGTCCCGGTGCGATCGACCAATCGGACTCGAAAAGCGTACGGCCAAGAAGAAACTTTTCCGGCTGATCGTTGCCAATACGGGCGACCAACCCTGCGAAGTCTCCTTCCCTCGGCATCGTGTCCTGGGCGCGCGCCGGTAAAAGTGCAATCGCCAAAAAGGCGATGCCAAGCGACGTGGCGTAGCGCAACGAAGCCTCAATCCTCTTCCTGCAGCGACATGAGCGCTGCATTACCGCCTTGGGCGGTCGTGTTGACGGAAAGGGTGCGTTCGACCGCGAAGCGGGGAAGATAGTGCGGTCCGCCCGCCTTGGGACCCGTGCCCGAAAGACCCTCGCCGCCGAACGGCTGCACGCCCACCACGGCGCCGATCATATTTCGATTCACATAGGAATTGCCCACGTGCGCGCGACGCGTGACATGCTCGATCGTGCTGTCGATCCTGCTGTGCACACCGAGCGTGAGGCCGTAGCCGGTGGCGTTTACCGCATCGATTACTTCGTCAAGCCGGCTCGCCTGATAGCGCACAACGTGGAGGATTGGACCGAAGACCTCGCGTTCGAGCCGCCCAATGCGGTCGATCTCGAATGCGGCCGGCGCCACAAAGGTACCATGGGCGCAAGCGCCTTCCAGCTCGACCCGATGAATGAGTTTCCCGTCGCGGGACATGCGAGCTGCATGTTCCTCGAGCATATTTTTGGCGTCCTGGTCGATGACCGGACCGACATCGGTCGAGAGCAGCCCCGGATCGCCTACCTTGAGTTCGCGCATGGCGCCCGCGAGCATGTCGAGGAGTTTTGCGGCGATCTCGTCTTGGACGAAAAGGACCCGCAGCGCCGAACAGCGCTGGCCCGCGCTCTGAAAGGACGAGGCCAAGACATCGGCCACGACCTGCTCCGGCAACGCGGAACTGTCGACGATCATGGCGTTTTGCCCGCCCGTTTCGGCGATGAGGGGCACCATCGGTCCTTTACGTCCCGCGAGGGACCGCTGAATGGCCCACGCGGTGTCGGTCGAACCCGTGAAGACGACCCCGGCCGTGCGCCGATCCGCCACGAGGCGCCCGCCGATCAACTCGCCCGGCCCCGGCAAAAGTTCGATCGCATCTGCCGGAATGCCGGCCTCGTGGAAGAGCCGCACCGCGTGCGTCGCGATCAGGGGGGTCTGCTCGGCCGGTTTGGCGATGACGCAATTGCCCGCCGCGAGTGCGGCCGTGATCTGGCCCGTGAAGATCGCAAGCGGAAAGTTCCACGGACTGATGCACGCAAAGACGCCGCGGCCGTGAAGCGAAAGTTCGTTCCGCTCGCCAGTCGGCCCCGGCAGCGACAGCGGTTGACCGAAATCGACGCGCGCTCGGTTGGCATAATAACGGCAGAAATCGACGGCTTCCCGGACTTCAGCCACCGCGTCGGGAATGGATTTTCCCGCCTCCCGCACGGCGAGCGCCATGAGTGTAGCCATGTCACGCTCATAGAGCTCCGCAATACGGTCGAGCCTTGCAGCTCGCTCGCTGGCCGGCAATCCCTCCCAAAGGGGAAACGCACGCTGGGCCCGGTCGAGCGCGTCGTCAACGTCTGCCTCGCTTGCGTCGCGCACCTCCCCGATTTGGCGTCGGCGATCGGCCGGATCGAACACCGCACGGCCCGCCCCTGTGATTGCAACACCACCGACGATCGGACCAGCACGCCAACTTCCCGATCCGGCCTGCCCCATCGCCTGTGCGAGCGGCGCCAACACTGCCGGGTCGGAAAGATCGATGCCGATCGCATTGAGCCGTTCCGGCAAATAGATATTCCGAGGCAATGGAATGCTCGGATGCGGTTTTTTCGTCAGTTTGCGCATGCGCGCGATCGGATCCGCGATGATGCTGTCGATCGGCGCGCGCTCATCGACGATGCGATTGACGAACGACGTATTCGCGCCATTCTCGAGGAGGCGCCGAACGAGATAGGGCAGCAAATCCTCGTGGCTGCCGACCGGCGCATAGATGCGGCAGGGCAGATTGAGATGCCTCGCACCCACCACCTGCTCGTAAAGCGCCTCACCCATGCCATGCAGCCTTTGGAACTCGAACTCCCGATTGTTGCCGGCGAATTCGAGGATCGCCGAAACCGTATGGGCATTGTGGGTCGCGAATTGCGGATAAAATGCGTCACGCCCACCGAGGAGGCGCTGGGCGCACGCAAGATACGAAATGTCTGTTGCCGTTTTGCGGGTGAAGACGGGATAGTTGTCGAGGCCGCGCTCCTGGGCGCGCTTGACCTCGCTGTCCCAATAGGCACCCTTCACGAGGCGCACCATGAGCCGTCGACGCTCGTTGCGCGCCAATTCCGCGAGCCAATCGACGACGGCGGTCGCGCGCTTCTGGTATGCTTGGACGGCCAGGCCGAGACCCTCCCACCCGGCGAGGCTTCCGTCTCGCGCGACGGCGGCAAGGACTTCGAGGGAGAGCTCAAGCCGATCCGCCTCTTCCGCGTCGATCGTCATGCCGATGCCGACCTGCTTCGCGTGCTGCGCGAGGGCGACGATGCGGGGGGTAAGCTCTTTGAGCACGCGCTCGCGCACGGCGAACTCGTAGCGGGGATGGAGTGCGGAGAGCTTGACCGAAATTCCGGGCGAGGCAATAGGGCCGCGACCCTGGGCCGCTCGACCAATTGACGCAATTGCCCGATCGTATGCTTCGAAATAGCGTTCCGCGTCCTTCGCGGTGCGCGCCGCCTCGCCAAGCATGTCGTAGGAATGGCGATAGCCGAGTGGTTCTTCCGCCTTGGCCCGCTCGAGTGCTTCCTCGATCGTGCGGCCCATGACGAATTGGCGGCCCATGATGCGCATTGCCTGCATCATCGCCTGGCGGATGACCGGCTCCCCGCTTCGCGCCACCAGCCGGCCGAGGAGCGAGCCCATATCGCGCTCGTCAAACTCACCCAGCTTGACGAGCCGGCCCGTGAGCATCAGCGCCCACGTCGAAGCGTTCACGAACAGCGAATCGCTCTTCCCCAGATGCTTCTCCCAATCGGCGAGGCGCAGCTTGTCGCGAATAAGGCGGTCGGCCGTATCGCGATCCGGAATCCTGAGGAGCGCTTCGGCCAGGCACATCAGGACGACACCCTCCTGGCTCGAAAGGGCATATTCATGGAGGAAGGCGTCGAGGCCCCCCTGCCCGATGCGCAGCCTACGCACCTCCACGACAAGGGTGCGCGCCCGTTCCGCGATCCGGTCGAGTTGATCGGCCGGCAATTGCAGTTCTGCGACGAGACGCTCGACGACAGCACTCTCGTCGGCGCGATAGAGGGCGGAGAGTGCCCGCCACCGCTCATCGCCAGGCGGGATGGCTGTCGAGAAGATCATGGTGGGGGGTGCGCCTTCGTCCGGCATGGATTATCCCTCGTTAGAGGGGCCATCTATACTCCCTGTCCGGGGCCGCGCCAACGGAAGGGTGAAGTGGCACCGCACCTAAAGCAATCCCAGATCGCGCAATTCGGCAGCCAGCTTAGCGGGCAACTCATCATCACCCTTGGCGCGCGGCGGCAGATCGGGAGGTGCGGCCTCGGGCCCCAGATAACGCCAGCCCTGGAACGGACGCCAAGCGGCGAGCTGGGTTTTCACGAGCTTGCGGTCGAGCTCGATGGCGCAAGCCGGCTCACCCGCTTGATTGTGGGTGGCGCGAAGGCCAACGATCCGCTGGCGGACGCGAACGTAGCCCTTGATAACCCAATAGAGCGAGCCGCCGTCAAGAACGTCGTCCTCGCGCTTGGGCGTCATGCGCGTGACATGACGCAAGCGCGCCTTGGGGTTGCGCTTGCGAAGCTGTGCCAAGCGATGTTTTTGCCATTTCGCGAGCTCGTCGACCGAATCGATGCCGACGCAAAGCTTGATGATGTGGAGTGTCACGTGCGCTAACGGTGTCTTTCTCGATCAGGCGGCGGCCTTGCCGGCAAGCGCGAGGGATACCTTGGAGACGGGTGTCTTGCCAAGCTCGGCGCAAATATATCGCCCGGCCGCGACGAGTTTTGCAAGATCGACGCCCGTCTCGGCTCCGAGGCCGTTGAGCATGTATAGGACGTCCTCGCTCGCCACGTTTCCCGAGGCACCCTTCGCATAGGGACAGCCTCCGAGGCCAGCGACGGAGCTATCGACCACGGATACGCCGCGTTCCATTGCGGCAAGGATGTTCGCGAGCGCTTGGCCGTAGGTGTCGTGGAAATGAACGGCGAGCCTCTCGCGTGGAACGGCTACTGCGACGCGATCGATCATGGCTTGCGCCTTGGCCGGGGTACCGACGCCGATCGTGTCGCCGAGCGAGATTTCATAGCACCCCATGGCAAAGAGCTTGGCGGAAACGTCCGCCACGGCGTCTACGCCAATCTCGCCCTCATAGGGGCAGCCAAGTACGCAGGAGATATAACCTCGCACGCGCACACCGTCCTTTTTCGCAGCAGCGGCAACGGGTGCAAAGCGCGCGAGGCTCTCGGCGATCGAGCAGTTGATATTGCGCTGGGAAAAGCTTTCCGAAGCCGCACCAAAGATCGCGATTTCCTCGGCTTTGGCGGCACGGGCGGCCTCGTAACCTCGCATGTTGGGGACGAGTACGGGATAGCTCACGCCCCGCTTACGGCGAAGTTTCGCCATCACCTCCGCCGTATCGGCCATTTGGGGGATCCATTTCGGGGATACGAAGCTCCCGGCTTCCACAACGGCAAGGCCCGAATCGGCGAGCTGCTCGATCAACGACACCTTCGTAGCAGCCGGCAGCGTCTTGGACTCGTTCTGGAGCCCGTCGCGAGGACCGACTTCGACCATTTTTACCCGCTTCGGCAGCGTCACGCTCAATTTCCCCTCGCGGGCTGAAAGACAATCAGCTCGGCGCCCTCCTCAACCTGCTCGCCGGCCGAATATATTACCTTCTCGATCGTGCCGTCGGCGAACGCGGAAATCGTATGCTCCATCTTCATCGCTTCCAGAACAAGAAGTGGCGCACCTCGCTTTACTGAAGCACCGTCCTTGACGAGCACCTCGACAACCTTGCCCGGCATCGGCGCCGCAAGCCGGCCGCCGACGGCATCGAGCTCGGCCGCTCCCGCAAGCGGATCGATGAGTAGAAGACGGTGGCTTCCCCTATCGGCAAAGACCACAAGCTCCCGCCCGCGACGCACAACCCGCGCCCGGCAGCGGTATCCCCCAAGGTCGGCCTCGAGCTCGCCGTCCTCAAGAAGTCGACCCCTGACCGCAAGATGAGCGTCGGGAAGATCCATTACATAGCCTTCCCGCCGATAGTGCACGGTGACTGCGGCTTCCCCGTTACCGTCTTGAAGCCGCACGATATGATGGTTGTCGTCGTTCATCCGCCAGCCGTCGGTATATGCCCAAGGCGAATATGGATCGTCCGATTTGCGCGCCTCCGATTCGGCCTGTCTGGTGCGCTGCAAGAAGAGCGACAGGGTCGCAAGCGCCAGCGTGCGGGCGCTCGCTGGCTTCGCCTCCGGGATCAGGTCGCGGCGATGGCGTGCGATGAAGCCCGTATCGAGTTCCGCTGCCGCGAACGCTGGATGAGCGGCAATGGCGCGCAGAAACTCGGTATTCGTCGCAACACCGACGACTTCGCATTCGCCGAGCGCTTTCACAAAACTTTTGCGCGCCGCTTCGCGATCTTCGCCCCATGCTATCAGCTTTGCGATCATGGGATCGTAGTGGATGGTCACGGCGTCGCCCTCAACGACACCTGTATCGATCCGTACGTTGGGGTCATCCTCGGGAAATCGCAGATGCGCGAGACGGCCGGTCGCCGGAAGGAAATCCCGGCTCGGGTCTTCGGCATAAATGCGCGCCTCGAAGGCATGCCCATTGATACGCAGACGGTCCTGGTCGAGCGGCAGACGCTCGCCCGCGGCGACTCGCAACTGCCATTCGACGAGATCCTGTCCCGAAATCATCTCCGTTACCGGATGCTCGACTTGAAGCCGTGTGTTCATCTCCATAAAAAAGAATGCGCCCGCCTCGTCGGCAATGAACTCGACAGTGCCAGCATTGCGATATCCAATCGCTCGCGCCGCGGCGATCGCGGCCTCCCCCATTTCGCGACGGCGATTCGCGGTCATTCCCGGAGCGGGAGCTTCCTCGATCACTTTCTGGTGGCGGCGCTGAATCGAGCAGTCGCGTTCGAAAAGGTAAACGGCGTTGCCATGCCCATCGGCGAATATCTGAATCTCGATGTGACGGGGTCGCGTCAGATATTTTTCGAGCAGCACCCGATCGTCGCCAAATGACGACGACGCCTCCCGCTTGGCCGAGGCCACGGACGCCTCAAGGTCCTCAAGCCGTTCGACGACGCGCATGCCTTTCCCGCCCCCGCCGGCTGACGCCTTGATCAGGACCGGAAAGCCAATTCGCGCCGCCGCCTCGCGCAACGTGGCGGCATCCTGTCGCTCGCCATGATAACCGGGGACGGTCGGGACCTTGGCCGCATCCATGAGCCGCTTGGCCTCGCTTTTCGAACCCATGGCGCGGATCGCCGACGCGGGCGGACCAATGAAGACGAGGCCGACCTTGTCGCATGCCTCGGCGAAGGCGGCGTTTTCGGAAAGGAAACCATAGCCGGGATGAACGGCTTGCGCACCGGTTTCCTGCGCGGCTGAGACTAGCGCTTCGATCTTGAGATAGCTCTCCCGTGCGGGCGCCGGTCCGATTAGTCGCGCCTCATCGGCAAGGACGACGTGCCGTGCGTTGGCGTCGGCCTCGGAATAGACGGCGACCGTCTGCACCCCGAGTTTCCGTGCAGTGCGTATCACACGGCATGCGATCTCTCCCCGGTTCGCAATCAGAACCTTGTCGAACATGGGCGCGCCTACATCCGGAAGACGCCGAATTTGGTCGTCTCGACCGGGGCATTGAGCGAGGCCGAAATCGCCAGGCCAAGGACCCGGCGAGTGTCCTTGGGATCGATGACGCCGTCGTCCCAGAGCCTGGCACTCGCATAGTAGGGGTGTCCTTGCGCTTCGTATTGAGCGCGGAGCGGCTGCTTGAATGCTTCCTCTTCCTCGACGGACCAGGCGCCGCCCTTGGCTTCAATGTTGTCGCGGCGTACCGTTGCGAGCACGCTCGCCGCCTGTTCCCCTCCCATCACCGAGATGCGCGCGTTCGGCCACATCCAGAGAAACCGCGGCGAGTATGCGCGGCCGCACATGGCGTAGTTGCCGGCGCCAAAGCTGCCTCCGATGATAAGCGTGAATTTCGGCACTCGCGCGCAAGCAACCGCCGTCACCATTTTGGCCCCGTCGCGCGCAATGCCGCCCGCTTCGTACTTCCTGCCGACCATGAAACCTGTGATGTTCTGAAGGAAAAGAAGCGGTATACCGCGCTGACTGCACAGTTCGACGAAATGCGCCGCCTTCAAGGCCGACTCGGAGAACAGGATTCCGTTGTTCGCGACAATTCCGAGTGGATAGCCGTGCAAATGCGAAAAACCGCACACGATCGTTGCGCCATAGAGCTGCTTGAACTCGTCGAATTCGGAGCCGTCCACGAAACGCGCAATGATCTCGCGGACGTCGTAAGGCTTGCGTGCATCCGTCGGCACCACGCCATAGATCTCTTCGGCATCGTGAAGCGGCTCCCGCGGCTGGCGCACGTCAAGCGATACAGTCTTGCGCCGGTTCAAGTCGGCGACGATCTGACGCGCCATGGCAATCGCTTGAAGGTCATTCTGCGCCATGTGATCGACGACACCCGAGACGCGCGCATGCACCTCGGCCCCGCCAAGCTCCTCCGCACTCACGATCTCGCCGGTTGCCGCCTTCACGAGGGGTGGGCCGCCCAGAAAGATGGTGCCCTGTCCGCGCACGATGATCGACTCGTCGGACATTGCAGGCACATAGGCGCCACCGGCCGTGCACGAACCCATGACGACGGCGATCTGTGGAATTCTGAGGGCAGACATGGTCGCCTGATTGTAGAAAATCCGACCGAAGTGATCCCGATCAGGGAAAACCTCGTCCCATGTTGGTAGGTTCGCACCGCCCGAATCGACGAGATAGAGGCACGGCAGCTTGTTTTCCCTGGCGATTTCCTGGGCGCGAACGTGTTTCTTGACAGTGATCGGGAAATAAGTGCCGCCCTTGACCGTCGCGTCGTTGGCGACGACGACGCATTCGCGGCCGGCGATGCGACCGAGTCCCGTGATAATACCGGCGGCTGGCACGTCCCCGCCGTACATACCGTAGGCCGCGAGTTGGGAGAGCTCGAGGAAGGGTGAGCCGATATCGAGCAGTGCGCGCACTCGTTCCCGGGGCAGGAGTTTGCCACGTGAGAGGTGCTTTTGTCGTGCGGCTTCACCGCCACCCTGCTTGATCTCGGCGACGCGCGCGCGCAAATCGGAAACGACCGCGCGCATCGCGTCCGCATTGCGCCGAAATTCGTCACGGCGGGTATCGAGTGCCGATTTGAGAACGGTCATGCGATTCCTCCCCGGTCGACGCCGGTGTCAGCCGCCATCGGCGATCTCGCGCGCGATCACCATATGCTGGACGTCGCTGGTGCCCTCGTAGATCTTGGTAACCCGGACGTCGCGGTATATGCGCTCAACCGGAAAGTCGCGCAGGTAGCCATAGCCCCCGTGGATCTGGATCGCATCGGAGCACACACGCTCGGCCATTTCTGTCGAGAAGAGCTTTGCCATGCACGCTTCCTTGAGGCACGGCTCACCCGCGTCTCGGCGAGATGCCGCGTGGAGCACGAGCTGGCGTGCCGCTTCAATCTGTGTCGCCATCTCGGCTAGGCGGAAAGCGACCGCCTGATGGTCAACGAGGCGCTTGCCGAAGCTTTCGCGCTCCTTGGCGTAGGCGAGGGCCGCTTCGTAGGCCGAGCGCGCCATGCCGAGCGCCTGAGCCGCGATGCCGATACGCCCACCTTCTAGGTTGGCGAGCGCGATGCGATAGCCCTCGCCCTCTTCGCCGAGAAGAAGGTCGGGCGTCAGCCGACAATCCTCGAAGACGATCTGGCAGGTGTCCGACGCACGCTGGCCCATTTTGTCCTCTTTGCGCGCAACTTTGTAACCGGGATTGTCGGTCGGCACGATAAATGCCGAGATCCCCTTCTTGCCTCGTTCAGGGTTAGTCACCGCGAAGACAATCGCGACGGCGGCCGTACTTCCGCTCGTGATGAACTGTTTTGTGCCGTTCAGGACATAATGGTTGCCATCGCGGCGTGCGCGAGTGCGCAGGTTCGACGCGTCCGAACCGGCTTGCGGCTCGGTCAAGCAAAAAGCGCCGAGCCATTCACCCTTCGCCATGCGCGTGAGAAACCGCTGCTTCTGGCCTTCGCTCCCGAAGCGATAAATCGGCATGTAGCCGACCGAATTGTGCACGCTCATGATTCCGGCGCACGATCCATCCCCGGCCGCGATCTCCTCGATCGCAAGTGCATAGGCGATCGCATCGGCACCGACCCCGCCCCATTCCTCCGGCAGCAGCATTCCCAAGAATCCGAGGTGCCCCATTTCCGCGAGCGCCTCTTTGGGAAAACGCCCTTCGCGGTCCCATGCAGCGGCATTAGGCGCCAATCGCTCGCGCGCAAAAGTGCGCGCGGTATCGCGGATCATCGCTTGCGAATCGCTGAGCCGCATTATTGCCGCCTACCAGGGGATCTCAGCGCCGTCATAATTTAGGAAGCGGCCATTGTCCGACGGTTTAAGACCCGCGATCACCGTGCGCATGCTGCTGATGCTGGCTTTGATTTCAAGGGCCGCACCCGGCCCACCCATGTCCGTCTTTACCCAGCCGGGATGAAGCAAAACACAGACGATGCCGCGGCTTTCATATTCAAGGGAAATATTCCGCACACCCGAGTTGAGAGCGGTCTTGCTCATCCGGTACACGTGCGCCCCCGGACTCATCCGCGCAATCGACCCCATTTGGCTCGTGATGAAGATCATGGTCTTCTTGCCACTTTTCTCCACATTTTCTGCAAGCGCGTCGGCGATCCGGAGCGGTGCTATCGAATTGACTTGAAACGTCTCGAGCCACGCTTCCTCTGCGATCTGCGCGATCGGCGCATTCCGCGGACCGTAGATGCCGGCATTGTTGATAAGGACGTCGATCGGCTCACCTTTGAGTGCGGAGCCAAGTGCTGCGATCTGCGGATGGTCGCGCACGTCAAGGCGATGGAGAACGACGTCGCCTTTGACCTTGTTGAGCTCGGCGGCCGTCTCTGGATCGCGACAGCATGCATGGACGCGCCAGCGATCGGCCGTGTATTGACGAGTGAATTCCAGCCCCAGCCCACGGCCGGCTCCCGTGATCAGGATTGTTGGCATGACGCTTACGACCCTCCGCGGTCAACTGATTTCGAAATGTGCCTCGGTCGGTTTCCTCGCCAAGCCATTGATTGGAACGATGTCCTGCGGGCATGACGAGAAGGCGACAACGCAATCCAACTCGGCACGGAGCGTTACCCAGTCGCCAGGCTTCGACACCGTTGGTTCGAAACTCAGGCTCGCATCCGGCTTGATTGGAATATTCATGAAGAGGTTGAGCGGGCTCGGCGTCTCCGGTGGCGTCATGCCGAGCTCTGCCAATCCAGCGGCGAGATTGTCCGTGCAGTTGTCGTGATATTCCTTGCAACCCAGCTGCTCGTAGCGATAACGATCGCATGCTGCGAGGATCGTGTCGTGAATACCCGGCGAAGTGTCCTCGACGAGTGTGAGGATGGGCCGACGGCGGTTCGTGACGAAGACGTCGCCGACTTTCGGAATCGCCCGCAGCGTGTGCGTGCGCGTATGTTCCATCGACATGAACTCGCGCGGGTCGGCGAGATTGAACGCCCAGGTATCGACCACTTGGGTGCCATGGGTATTGATGACACGGACAGCCTGGCCTTTCTTCAGGACGACCGCCTTGCCCTTGCGTGCCGGAATTTCGATGCGCTCGCTTGCCGACATGTTGCAGTCCCCCCGAAGTGGTTTCGTCCTAAGTCGAACGCCCTTGCCTGCGGGCGGTCAGCTCGATTTCGATTTTGAGACGTGAATCGACCAAGGCCGCGACGATGACAGTGGAATTGGCCGGTTTGATCCCCTTGAACTTTCGGCCGAAGACAGGTGCTACCAGCTTGAAATCTTCTGCGTTCACGAGATAAACGACGACGCGCACCGTATCCGCAAGCGAGCTGCCTGCTTGGGCGAGCGCTTTTTCGATATTCCGGAAAGTCTGCTCCGTCTGCTCGACAACGCCCGGCGCCACCGTCCGTTTTTCATAGTCGTAGCCGGTGGTGCCCGCCACGAACACGAAGTCGCCGTCGGTCACCGCCCTCGAATAGCTGGCGATCTCTTCCCATTCACCCCCAGACGAGATCAGCTTACGCGCCATCGCACCCTCGCAATCGCCGTTGGTCCCTGCATTCGACACCCCACACTCATTTTTGCACTTGCGCCTTGACCGCTTCGATCAGCGCCCGATTGCGCTTGTCCGCGTTGTGCGCGTTGATCGCGAGGATTGCGTGCACAACGCCAATGAGCCAAAACAGCGCGCCAGCCCAGGCGAAGATAAGCGTCACCAAAAGCAAAATGGCGAGGCAATAGATTACCAAATTCACCAACGATTGAAACGGCTTGCCGATGAGAGCCAGCGCAAGCGGCGACATGAATATCGCAACAAGGTAAATCATCCACGTGCTTCCCCGCAGTGCGTCGAACCTCGGTTTTGCCCGTAGTTTAGCGCGGGATCGCACCGATGTAAGCCTATACTCGTTCGGCCCCGGACCCGTATCGAGTACGATGCGGCAGGACGGCGCGCCACATCGAGGCCGGTGCCCTTACCTCGACTCCTCGAAGATTTCCCTGCCGATCAGCCAGCGCCTGATTTCGGACGTCCCAGCGCCGATCTCGTACAGCTTGGCATCGCGCAACAGGCGTCCAGTCGGATAATCGTTGATATATCCGTTACCGCCTAGGAGCTGGATTGCGTCGAGCGCGACGCGGGTCGCCTTTTCGGCGGCGTAAAGGATCGCACCTGCCGCGTCCTTGCGCGTCGTCTGGCCGCGATCGCACGCCTTCGCGACGGTGTAGACATAGGCTTTGCAGGCGTTCATCGTCGTGTACATGTCTGCAATCTTGCCCTGAACGAGCTGGAAGCTGCCGATCGCCTGGCCGAACTGTTCACGCTCGTGCACGTAGGGCAATGCCACGTCGATGCAGGCCTGCATGATTCCGCAGGGTCCGGCCGCGAGCACGGTACGTTCGTAATCAAGCCCGCTCATCAGCACATTGACACCCTGGCTGACCCGGCCAAGCACGTTTTCGGCCGGCACTTCGCAGTCCTGAAAGACGAGTTCGCCGGTATCCGAGCCACGCATGCCGAGCTTGTCCAGCTTTTGGGCGGTGGAGAAGCCCCGGAACCCGCGCTCGACGATGAAGGCCGTAATGCCACGTGGGCCGGCATCGGGATCGGTCTTGGCATAGACCACGAGCGTGTCGGCGCACGGGCCGTTCGTGATCCACATCTTGGTGCCATTGAGGATATATCGCTCGCCTTTGCGATCGGCGCGGAGCTTCATTCCGACGACGTCGGAACCCGCACCCGGCTCGCTCATCGCCAAGGCGCCGACGTGCTCGCCCGAAATGAGCTTCGGAAGGTAGCGCCCCTTCTGCTCGGCCGAGCCGTTGCGGCGTATCTGATTGACGCAGAGATTGGAGTGGGCGCCATAGGAAAGGCCGATGGAAGCTGACGCGCGGCTGATTTCCTCCATTGCCACGCAATGTTCGAGGTAGCCCATGCCGGTGCCACCCCATTCCTCTTCGACCGTGATGCCGTGCAATCCGAGCTTGCCGAGTGCAGGCCACAGATCGCGTGGAAATACGTTCGATTTGTCGATTTCGTCGGCCCTTGGGGCAATGTGGTCCAATGCGAAGCCGCGCACCGACTCGCGCAACATATCAGCCGTCTCGCCAAGGCCGAAGTCGAGGACCGAGGCTTGGTTGGGGATCATCGACTTTCTCCTCCCGAACCGTGGTTGAAAACTTTAGCGGCCATAGGCCTGTTTGCGAAGACGCGATCGCCCTTGGGGGCCCTCAGCGCGCGACAGGTCGGCTTCGCGGCGGTGCGCCAGTTGTACGCACTTTGGGAAAAAGCCGCCTTCCCAATCCGTTATACTTTACGTTTACGTAAACGTCAATACAAACGCGATCTAGAACCTCGTCAGCCCTTTGCGCGGCCAGCTCGCTTGCCCGCCCTACCGCCCTTCTCGAGTTCGGCGAGACGTTCGTGGCAGCGGGCCTCGACCGTCGAGAGTTCGCGGAGAGTGATCTCGATATCCTCACGTTGCTGGCGAAGTTGCCGCCGCCGCTCTTCGATCTTGGCAAGGAAGTGCCGAAGCTGGCCGAGTTCGCCTGGCGCACGGTCGTAGAGGTCGATGATCTCCTTGATCTCCAAAAGGCTGAACCCGAGCCTTTTTCCCCGCAAGATCAAGCGCAGTCGAACGCGATCGCGCGCGCTGTAGATCCGCGTCTGACCGCGCCGCTCCGGCGCAAGCAGCCCCTCGTCTTCGTAAAAGCGGATTGTGCGCGTGGTGACGTCAAATTCGCGCGATAGCTCGGTGATACCAAGGCGCTCAGCCATGTAGCACGCCAATCAACGCAACCAAGCCTGGCGTACTTCCCGGGTCGGTGCACTCGGGCCACTCGCTTGTCGGCTCACCTCCAGATCCTGCGCGTCCACGACCGCGACGGCGGTCATGTTGACGACGCCGCGCGCCGTGACCGAGGGCGTGAGGATGTGCGCGGGCAGAGCAGCGCCCAAAAGGATCGGTCCTACGCTCAAGGCGTTCGCCAGGACCTTTACCATGTTGAAGGCGATATTCGCCGCGTCGAGTGACGGCATGACGAGCAAATTAGCGCGACCGGTGAGCTTGGAGTTGGGGAAGATGCGATTGCGGATCTCCTCCGAAAGGGCCGAATCCGCATGCATCTCGCCTTCGACCTCAAGCGTGGGCGCCCGCATGTGCAGCAGCCTCAGCGCCTCGCGCATCTTGAGGGCGGAGGGTGTGTTCTCGCTGCCGAAATTCGAGTGGGAGAGGAGCGCCACCTTCGGCACGATGCCAAACCGCCGTACCTCGTCGGCAGCCATAAGGGTGGTCTCGACAATTTTCTCGGCAGTCGGGTCCGGGGTTACATACGCGTCGCACAAAAAATAGATGCCAGCCGGAGAAATCAGGAGGTTGAGAGCTGCGACAATATCGTTCTTTTGTCCGGGACCGATGACGTCGAGGAGGTGACGCAGGTGAACCTGATAGCGCCCCACAGTGCCGCATAGCATGGCGTCCGCATGCCCTTTTCTTACGCCGAGCGCTGCAATCACCGTATTATTCGTTCGCAGCACGGTGCGCGCATAGTCGGGTGATACACCCTTGCGCTCCATGATCGTGTGATAGCTCGTCCAGTAATCTTTGTAGCGCGGGTCATCCTGAGGGTTGACGATCTCGAAATGCTCGCCGGGTCGAATGCGCAAGCCGAGCTGCTGGATTCGCGCCTGGACGACATGCGGGCGGCCGATCAGAATGGGCTTCGCTAGTCCCTCGTCGACAACGACTTGGACCGCGCGCAATACGCGCTCTTCTTCGCCTTCGGCGTACACGACGCGCTTCGGATTCTGGCGCGCACGTTCGAAAACGGGCTTCATGACCAGGCCGGAACGGAATGCAAATTGCGAGAGTTGATCGCGATAAGCGTCGAAGTTGGTGATTGGCCGAGTGGCAACACCGCTATCCATCGCGGCCTTGGCGATGGCCGGCGGCAATTCGATGATGAGTCGCGGATCGAATGGACGTGGAATGAGATAATCGGGACCGAAGCCGGAAATCTCGACGCCGTAGGCCTTGGCAACGACGTCGGAGGGCTCCTTGCATGCCAAGTCCGCGAGTGCATTCACGCACGCAAGCTTCATCGCCTCGTTGATCGTCGTGGCGCCGACGTCGAGCGCCCCTCGGAAGATGAAGGGGAAGCACAGAACGTTGTTGACCTGATTCGGATAATCCGAGCGACCGGTCGCGATCACCGCATCCGGGCGTGCTGCCCGCGCGGCTTCCGGAAGGATCTCCGGCACGGGATTGGCAAGTGCGAGGATGAGCGGCTTCGCCGCCATTCGCTTTACCATGTCCCCTGTCAGGATTCCCGGTGCGGAAAGGCCGAGGAAGATGTCGGCGCCGTCGATCACTTGATCGAGCGTCCTTGCCTGAGTGTCCTTGGCATAGAACGCTTTTCGGTCGGTCATCTCCTCCTTCCGGCCCTTGAATACGACCCCAAGGCGATCAATGAGAACGATGTTCTCCGGCTTCACACCCATCGACACGAGAATATCGAGACATGCGATTCCGGCCGCCCCACCACCCGTCGAGACGAGCTTCACGTCGCGGATTTTCTTGCCGACCACCCGCAGGCCATTGATCACCGCCGCCCCAACGATGATTGCCGTACCGTGCTGGTCGTCGTGAAAAACCGGAATTTTCATGCGCGCGCGC
>Ga0187766_10000128_pt1 | contig 36634 bp, 33 predicted proteins | sample 0216_QUI02_MP05__4_FD_132971 | JGI IMG/M metagenome (GOLD analysis project Ga0187766, IMG submission 132971) | Tropical peat soil microbial communities from peatlands in Department of Meta, Colombia - 0216_QUI02_MP05_20_MG | ecosystem: Environmental > Terrestrial > Soil > Wetlands > Peat ... | reverse complement strand
ATCCGACCTATGCAAAAAAGCTAGGCGTCGATGTGGACAACCTCCTCATCTCGCAACCGGACGCGGGCGAGCAGGCGCTTGAAATCACCGATACCCTCGTTCGCTCGGGCGCCATCGACGTGCTCGTGGTCGACAGCGTGGCAGCCCTCGTGCCGCGGGCCGAACTTGAAGGCGAAATGGGCGATTCCCATGTCGGGCTTCAAGCCCGCCTGATGAGCCAGGCCTTGCGCAAGCTCACAAGCTCGATCGCGCGCTCCCAATGCCTCGTAATCTTCATCAATCAGATCCGGATGAAAATCGGCATCATGTTCGGCAATCCCGAGACGACGACGGGCGGCAATGCGCTCAAGTTCTATGCCTCGGTTCGGCTCGACATCCGTCGCATCGGCGCCATCAAGGACAAGGACGAAGTGGTCGGCAACCAGACTCGCGTCAAGGTCGTGAAGAACAAGGTGGCCCCACCTTTCAAAGTGGTCGAATTCGACATCATGTACGGCGAAGGTATCTCCAAGACGGGCGAATTGGTCGATCTCGGAGTCAAGGCCAACATCATCGAGAAGTCGGGTGCGTGGTTCTCCTACAACGGTCAGCGCATCGGTCAGGGCCGCGAGAACGCCAAGCAATTCCTCAAGGAGAACAAGGAAATGGCCGCCGAGATCGACCGTATGATCCGCTCGAACGCCGGCATCGTGGCGAACGCCCTCATGGGCTCTCCGGAGGACGGCGAGGCGGCCGAAGCCGGCGAATAGTCGACACTGAGCCGAATTCCCCAGTGCGCCAGTACCCGGGCGCATGCGGCGCGGCCCCGGAACGATTCGGGGCCGTCGCTGTTTGACGACGCTCGCACCTCGGGCACCCGCCGTTCGGCGCCTCGGGCTGCCTCGCCTCGTCGCAAGTCAGGCATCGGCCTTGACTGCAGGGATCCCGGTGGAAGGTGGGTCGGGGCACGCTGCGCGCCGAGTAGCCTAGCTCGCTGGGCCGCCCTTCTGCGGGACATCGCTCTTTGGTGGGCTGGGCCGTTTACTGGACAGGGTCGTGCCGCGCAAGGTAGAAACGTGCGCCGAATGAGCTGGATTTGGCGCCTGCGGGCGCCATCCGTTTGACGTTCCGCCAAATCACGCCAGATTCCAGGGTTCCAGCCCGGCTCCGGGACCCGCAATGGTGATGAGACACGTAACCGTGCCGAGATCATGACGACCACGAACGAAGTCCGCACGACCTTCCTTGAGTTTTTCAGGCGACACGGCCACGAAGTCGTGCCGTCGAGTTCACTTGTCCCGCGCAACGACCCGACTCTGCTCTTCACCAATGCCGGCATGGTGCAGTTCAAGAGCGTCTTTACGGGCGTCGAAAAGCGGCCGTACCAACGCGCGGCAACGGCACAGAAATGCGTGCGTGCCGGCGGCAAACACAACGATCTCGAAAATGTCGGCTACACCGCACGCCATCACACCTTTTTCGAGATGCTTGGCAATTTTTCTTTCGGCGACTATTTCAAGGAGCGCGCCATCGAGCTTGCCTGGGCTTTGATCACGAAGGACTATGGCCTGCCTAAAGATCGGCTCACCGCAACCGTCTATTCGGAGGATGACGAGGCATTCGGCCTTTGGAGGAAAATCGCGGGGCTTCCCGAAAGTCGCATCATCCGCATCGCGACCTCGGACAATTTCTGGGCCATGGGAGATACGGGGCCGTGCGGGCCCTGCTCGGAGATCTTTTTCGACCACGGTGAAGGTATTCCGGGCGGGCCGCCCGGCAGTGCCGACGCGGACGGCGATCGTTTCATCGAAATCTGGAATCTCGTCTTCATGCAGTTCGAGCAGATCGAGCCGGGCAAGCGGATTTCACTGCCCAAGCCCTCGATCGACACGGGCATGGGGCTCGAGCGCATAACCACGGTCCTCCAGGGCAAGCACGACAATTACGATATCGATCTCATGCGCGGCCTTATCGAGAACTCGGCGGAAATGAGCCATACCGCCCCCGACGGGCCGCATGCGGTGTCGCATCGGGTAATCGCGGATCATTTGCGCGCAACCTCCTTCCTCATTGCCGACGGCGTGCTGCCGTCGAACGAGGGACGCGGCTATGTGCTGCGCCGGATCATGCGCAGAGCTATGCGCCATGCCCACATCATCGGCTGCAAGGAGCCTCTCATGTGGCGGCTTGTCCCGGCACTCGTCGAGAGGATGGGGGCTGCCTACCCCGAACTGCTGCGCGCCCAGCCGCTCATTGCCGAGACGCTCAAACTCGAAGAGACTCGGTTCAAGGAGATGTTGGGCCGGGGTTTGCGCCTGCTCGAGGAGGCGACCTCGTCGCTCGATCCCGGCAAGCCGCTTCCAGGCGAGGTGGCGTTCAGGCTTTATGACACGTATGGCTTCCCCCTCGATCTTACCCAAGACGTGCTGCGCGCGGATGGCCGCAAAGCCGATGTCGAGGGCTTCAACGTCGCGATGGAACGTCAGCGTGCAGAAGCGCGCAAGGCGTGGGCGGGTTCGGGCGAGCAGGCGACCGATAAGCTGTGGTACGAGCTGCGGGAGAAATGCGGCGCCACGGAGTTTCTCGGGTATGAAACGACAGCCGCCGAGGGTGTCGTGCAAGCAATTCTCGTGAGCGGCAAGTCGGTCCAGAGTGCTGATCGCGGTTTGAAAGTGCAGCTCATCCTCAATCAAACGCCGTTTTATGGGGAGTCGGGCGGGCAGATGGGCGATAGCGGCGTTATTTTCGGGGCGGACCGCCTTGAAATCGCAATTTCGGACACGCAGAAGAGGGCCGGCGATCTCTTCGTTCATGACGGCGAAATCACGTCGGGTAAGCTCGCCGTCGGACAGGCCGTCGAAATGCGCGTTGACGCGGAGCGCCGCGACCGCCTGCGGGCCAATCACTCGGCGACCCACCTTTTGCACCAGGCTTTACGCCGCGTGCTCGGCGAGCACGTGACCCAAAAGGGCTCGCTCGTGGCGCCCGAGCGATTACGCTTCGATTTCAGTCATCCCAAGCCAATGGCGAGCGAGGAGATCCTCGCCGTCGAGTCGGAAGTCAATTTCCGGGTGCGTCAGAATACCGACGTCGCCACGCGCCTTATGACGCCCGGTGCGGCCGTCGAGGCCGGAGCCTTGGCGCTCTTCGGTGAAAAGTACGGCGACGAGGTGCGCGTCGTCTCGATGGGTGCAGAGAAGGACGGCGCCTTTTCGACCGAACTTTGCGGCGGCACCCATGTGCGCCGCACTGGCGATATCGGCTTCTTCAAGCTCGTGAGCGAGGCGGCCCTTGCAGCGGGTGTTCGCCGCATCGAGGCTTTGACCGGCCAGGCCGCGGGCGACTATGTCGAACACGAGGAAGCCTTGCTCCAGGGCGCTGCCGCAGCTCTCAAGGTCGCGCCGAACGACGTGCCAGCGCGTGTCTCGAACCTGATCGACGAGCGCAAGCGGCTCGAGCGCGAGATCACCGAAATGCGAAAAAAGCTTGCGGCCGGCGGTGGGACGGTTGCGGCGCCTACGGCCAGGAACGTGGGTGGGGTCAAGTTCGCTGCGCGCAAGCTCGACGGTGTGCCCGCGCGCGAATTGAAGGCGATGGCCGACACGCTCAAACGCCAAGTGGGCTCGGGCGTGGTTGCGATTGCCGCGGAGGCAGAAGGCAAAGCCTCCCTCGTCGTCGGTATCACGGAGGATCTTACCGACAAGCTCAATGCAGTCGATTTCGTGCGCGTCGGGGCGGAAAAGCTTGGCGGGAAGGGTGGGGGAGGAAGGCCCGATATGGCCCAGGCGGGCGGCCCTGACGTCACGGCACTGCAGGCTGCTCTCGACGCAATCGAGGCGGCCCTCGCCCGGCACGGCTGATTTTCCAGCGGGAGACGTCATGCGCTTTCAGGGAACCGACAGTTACGTCGCGACCGAGGACCTTATGGTCGCAGTCAATGCCGCGATCACCCTCGAGCGGCCGCTACTGGTCAAGGGCGAGCCCGGAACGGGTAAGACCATCCTCGCTCACGAAATCGCAAAGGCGCTTGGCAGGAACTTGATCGCCTGGCACATCAAATCGACGACCAAGGCGCAACAAGGTCTCTACGAATATGACGCGGTTTCGCGCCTGCGCGATTCCCAGCTCGGCGACGGGCGCGTGCACAATATCGCCAACTACATCGTGCGCGGCAAGCTCTGGGAGGCCTTCGGGGCAGAGGAACGCCCGGTCCTCCTCATCGATGAAATCGACAAGGCGGATATCGAATTCCCGAACGATCTGCTCCTGGAACTCGACCGCATGGAGTTCTACGTCTACGAAACCCGCGAGACGGTGCGGGCGCGCCAACGACCGATCGTCGTCATCACCTCCAACAACGAGAAGGAGCTTCCGGACGCCTTTCTCCGCCGCTGCTTCTTCCACTATATCCGCTTCCCCGATCGCGAAACGATGGAGCGTATTGTCGACGTGCATTTTCCCAATGTTAAGGCAGACCTGGTGCGTGAAGCGCTCAACGTCTTCTACAGTATCCGCGAGGTGCCCGGCCTCAAGAAGAAGCCTTCGACCTCCGAGCTACTCGACTGGCTCAAGCTTCTGATGTCCGAGGAGGTCGGGCCGGAAGTGTTGCGCGCGAAAGAGGTCGGCAAGGTGATACCCCCACTCTACGGCGCGTTGTTGAAGAACGAGCAGGATGTCCACCAGCTCGAGCGTATTGCGTTTCTCGCCCGCGCCGAGCGGCGCAACTGAATTCCCAGGTGAGGTGAAGGACAGCCAAAGTGTTTACGCAATTCTTCCTGGAACTTAGGCAGGCCCATATTCCGGTCAGTTTGCGCGAGTACCTTACATTGATTGAGGCGGTGAAGACGGGGTTGGCCGATTTCCAGTTTGAGCATTTCTATTACCTGTCCCGCTCGACCCTTGTGAAAGACGAACGCCACCTCGACAAGTTCGATCGGGTCTTCGCGCACTGTTTCAAGGGTATTGAAACGCCATCGGAGGAGTCGGCCGAGATTCCCGAGGAATGGCTGAAGAAGCTTGCGGAACTGCTCCTGACCGACGAAGAGAAAGCGCAGATCGAAGCCATGGGTGGGCTTGAGAAGCTCATGGAAACGCTAAGGCAGCGCCTCGCGGAACAGAAGGGACGGCATCAGGGTGGGTCCAAATGGATCGGCACGGCCGGTACCTCGCCTTACGGAGCATACGGGTACAATCCCGAGGGTGTGCGTATCGGCCAGGACGGAAATCGCAACAACCGCGCAGTCAAGGTGTGGGACAGGCGCGACTTCAGGAACCTCGACGATCAAGTCGAGCTCGGCACGCGAAACATCAAACTGGCGCTGCGACGGTTGAGGCGCTTTGCGCGAGAAGGTGCAGCCGAGGAGCTCGACTTGCCCGACACGATTGCCGCAACGGCGCGGAACGCAGGCTACCTCGATCTGAAGTTCGTGCCCGAGCGCCACAATACAGTCAAAGTGCTGCTTCTGCTCGACGTTGGGGGGTCTATGTTCCCTCATGTGCGCGTCTGCGAGGAGCTTTTTTCAGCGGCCCGTAGCGAGTTCAAGCACCTCGAATTTTTCTACTTCCACAATTGCGTTTATGAGGGCGTGTGGAAGGACAACCGCAGGCGCAATACCGAGCGCATGGCAACCTTCGATCTTCTCCACACGTTCCCGGCGGATTACAAGCTGATCTTCGTCGGCGATGCCTCGATGAGCCCTTATGAGATCACTGCACCGGGCGGCAGCGTCGAGCACTGGAACGAAGAATCGGGTCACGTTTGGCTCAGCCGCTTACTCGGTACCTACGAGCATGCAGTCTGGTTCAACCCGGTGCCCGAACATTTTTGGCCCTATACCGCTTCCATCGAAATGGTCCGTCGAGTTTTCGGCTGGCGGATGTACCCATTGACCCTCGATGGACTGGATCGTGGCATCCGCGAGCTCGGCCGCTAGGCGTTCACCTTCGCCTTGAGATTCTCGTCGAGCTTGGCGAGGAAGGCCTGGGTATTGAGCCAGGGCTCATCCGGGCCGATGAGCATGGCCAGATCCTTGGTCATATGGCCGGACTCGACCGTCTCGACGCAGACCCTCTCCAACGTGTCGGCAAACCTGATGACTTCGGGCGAATTGTCGAACTCGCCCCGGTATTTGAGGCCGCGCGTCCACGCGAAGATCGACGCGATCGGGTTGGTCGAGGTTTCCTTGCCTTGCTGATGCAGACGATAGTGCCGCGTGACCGTGCCATGTGCTGCTTCGGATTCGACCGTTTTGGCGTCTGGCGAGAGCAGCACTGAGGTCATGAGGCCGAGCGAGCCGAAGCCCTGCGCTACGGTGTCCGACTGCACGTCGCCGTCATAGTTCTTGCAGGCCCACACGAAATCCCCATGCCACTTGAGTACCGAAGCCACCATGTCGTCGATCAGGCGGTGATCGTAGGTCAGCTTTTTTGCATCGAAGCGCGGCTTGAACTCGGTGCGGTAAACCTCCTCGAAGATGTCCTTGAAGCGCCCGTCATAGGCTTTGAGAATTGTGTTCTTGGTCGACATGTAAACCGGAAAGCCGCGAGAGAGGCCGTAATTGAAGCAAGCGCGCGCAAAGCCGCGAATTGAATCGTCGAGGTTGTACATCGCAAGTGCCACACCTCCACCCGGAAAATCGAAGACGTCGTGATTGATGGGAGCCCCGCCGTCTTTCGGCGTGAAGCTGATGGTGAGTTTCCCAGGGCCGGGTATCTTGAAATCCGTTGCACGGTATTGATCGCCGAAGGCATGACGCCCGATCACGATTGGTTTGGTCCAGTTGGGGATCATGCGCGGCACGTTCTTGCAGATAATCGGTTCGCGGAAAACCGTTCCGTCGAGGATGTTGCGGATGGTGCCGTTGGGTGAGCGCCACATCTTTTTCAGCTTGAATTCCTTGACGCGCGCCTCGTCGGGCGTGATGGTTGCGCATTTTACACCGACACCGTGCTTCTTGATCGCGTTGGCTGCGTCGACCGTGATCTGGTCATCGGTCTTGTCGCGCGTCTCGATGCCGAGATCGTAATACTCGAGCTTGATGTCCAGATACGGACGGATGAGCCGCTCGCGAATGAGGTGCCAGATGATTCGCGTCATCTCATCGCCATCGAGCTCGACAATCGGATTTTTGACCTTGATCTTATTCATCGATTGAATCCCCTGGAATTAAGCTGCCACCGGTTTCCGGTTGGGGCACCGATTGGCGCGGACAATAACATCCCCAAGCCGTTGTGCAAGGGTCGAAGAATGGCGTGCGTCCGCAGACGCGTTTAAAGCTGTTCGGGCGCTGCCGGCTCGATCCTGGGTTTCCGCGCGACCGCGATTTCGGCGAGGGCTGCATCCACGCTTTGGGTCATCCGGAACGCCACGCGCGCCGGTGCATGCGCAAAGCCATGGGCGATGACGTGGTCGATGAGTTGCGCGAACGGGCGCCAGTAACCGTCGAGATCAACGAGCACGACAGGCTTGTCGTGAAGTGCGAGCAGTTTCCAGGTCAGGATCTCGAGCGTCTCGTCGAGCGTTCCCATTCCGCCGGGTAATACGATGAACGCGTCGGAGAGCGCAAACATCCGCTCCTTGCGTTCGTGCATGCTGTCGACAACTTCGAGACGCGTGAGGCTGTGAACGCCAAGTTCCGCGCGCACCAGAAATCGTGGAATGACCCCTATGACTTGGCCACCCGCCGCGAGTGCTGCTTGCGCTATGGATCCCATGAGGCCCACACCGCCGCCGCCATAAATTAGTGTGATGCCTTGCTCGGCAAGGAGGCCACCAAGGCGCGCAGCCTCTTCGCGGTAACGGTCGGCATGGCCGAAGGACGAGCCGCAAAAAACGCAGACGGAGGTAATTTTGACCATTGAAGTCCTAATTTGTCAGTCGTCATCCGTCGTTGCGTTTGATCGCGCATCGTCGGCCCGATTTTCGTTCCTTTCCGATTATATCGTCCTTCGCTAGATTGTCAGAAGGCTGACGCGGCGACCATCCTCAAGCAATTTTGATCAAGAGACGCTTGCTCAGAGGAGCTTGACCTCGGCAAAGTCCCGAAGTCGGCCATCGGTCGGCCGGGCCGGAGATGCCGAGCGAGGGAGTGGGTGCCGATCATCCGACGAGTCCGGGCTGAATATTCTCATGGGGAGGACATATGCGGCGAATCATTGAAACGGCATGTTTGGCCGGTGCTTTTGGCGTGGCGTTGGCAGGAGTCGCGGTGCAAGGCCAGGCCGCCGACATGGCCAAAGCAATCGAATATCGTCAAAATGTCATGAAAAGCATCGGGAGCAATGTGGACAATATTGTTCTCATGATCAAAGGTCAGGTCCCCTTCAACGCGCAACACGTCGTCGTCTTTGCGGAAGACATCAACAATCTCAGTAAGCTCATCCCGGACCTGGTGCCTCCGGGCTCCGGCCCTGAAGCCGGCGACACGCGCGCAAAGCCGGAGATCTGGCAGAAAATGGATGAGTTCAAGGCCGATGCGGAAAAGCTCACGACCGAAAGCGCCAAACTAATCGAAGTGGCCAAGGGTGGCGATCAGGCTGCCACGTTCCAACAGGCGGTGGCGATGGGCAAGGACGCCTGCGGGGGTTGCCATGAGTCTTTCCGCAAGCCAAAGGAATAACCATTCTGCTGCAATGATTAGGGCAATGTTGCAGGCGGGCGAGACCCGAAATGGCTTGCGGTTCCGTCGACGCGGGCGGGCATGCGCGTAAGGATTTTGTCGCGCGCCGGTGCCCCAAATCGGGGCTTCGCAGCCGCCGTGGTGGTTGCGTGCGCACTTTATGGGCATTTCGCGCAAGCCGAAGATACCGGCACAGCCGGCGCAGCGCCGTCGGCTGGACGCGGGGCCTACATCCTGGCTGCAGCCGGTTGCGCGGAATGTCACACGGATAAGAAAAACAATGGGCCGTTCCTTTCTGGTGGCCGCGCGCTCGCGACCCCGTTCGGCATCTTTTATTCGCCCAACATCACGCCCGATCCCGCAACAGGTATCGGCAAGTGGAGCGAAGCGGATTTCCGTCGGGCCATCCGTAGCGGCGTCGGGCCGAAGGGTGCTCATTTCTATCCGGTATTTCCCTATCCATCCTTCACCTTCATGACGGATCCCGACATCGCTGATCTTTTCGCATATCTCAAGACGGTGCCTGCCGTGACACGGCCAAACGTGCCGCACAAGGTCGGGTTCCCTTATAATGTCCGCGTCCTCATGGTGGTTTGGAATTGGCTCTATCTCAAGCGCGGGCCCTATGAACCGAATCCCGAAAAATCCGCCGAGTGGAACCGGGGAGCCTACCTTGTCCAAGCCCTTGGGCACTGCGGCGAGTGCCATACGCCGCGCACGCGGTTGGGCGCCCTCGATCGAGAAATGACACTCGCCGGAACAGACGATGGACCAGACGGCGATCACGTTCCTAACCTGACGCCGGACAAAGAGACGGGAATCGGGAAGTGGGCCCTCGAAGACATTACCTTCGCACTCCAGACCGGTCTCACGCCCGGGGGCGATTCGCTGGGTGCGAGCATGGGAGGGGTCGTCAACGAGAGTACCAGCAAATTAAGTCCCGAGGACCGAATGGCAATCGCCATTTATCTCCGCTCGCTTCCGCCAATTCAGCATCGGGTATCCAAGTCCAAGCCCAAATCGTGAGTGCGCCGATTCGGACCGGCAAGGCTCTGTTGCAACGATACTCGGTGCGTATTAGCCTTTCTTCCCGGCGACGGCTGGCGCCGCCGCTGCGAATGAGGACGCGATGAGGCGGTCGCTCATCTTAGGACTTTTGGCGATTGCGGCGACTGTTGCCGCGGCACTGTTCTTCCTTCGGTTCAGCCGCGATACGACTCAGACGACAATCTCGACAGCACCCTCGACAGAGACCGGAAGTCCGAGTGCTTCAGCACCGCAATCCGTTGCGCCAGGCGTACCACCCGCACAAACGGAAACCTCCCCGTCATTCGACGTCGTGCGCGTGGAACAAGGCCACGCCGTCATAGCCGGTCGTGCGGCTCCCGGTGCCACGGTAACCGTCCTCGATCGAGACAAACCCATCGGTCAGGTTACGGCGGACGCACGCGGCGAGTGGGTGCTGACCCCCGATGAACATCTTCCGAGCGGCAACCACGAGCTTAGTCTTTCGGCAAAGCTACCGGACGGCCGAACCCTCAATTCCGAGCGCACCGTCGTCGTCGTGGTTCCTGAATCGGGTACGGAAAGCGGCGCCCTCGCCGTTTCGATCCCCCGTCAAGGAGGAGCCGCGAGCAAAGTCCTGCAAACGCCGCAAACCGGCGGAGGTTCGTCAACCAAGCCGACATTCAGCCTCGACGCAATCGATTACGACGAAAATGGGCGGCTTGTCTTGAGTGGGCACGGTAGCGCCAAATCCTCGGTCCTTGCTTACCTCGACAATCAACTGATCGGACGCGCGGAGATCGGCGACGATGGGCAATGGAAGTTGGAGCCCTCGAAGGCGGTCGATGCCGGGTCCTACACGTTGCGTCTCGATGAAGTCGGTAATACGGGGCAGGTGACGGAGCGCCTCGCGCTGCCTTTCTCGCGCGCCGAACCGGAGCAGGTGCTGGCGGAAGGCGGGAAGATCGTCGTGCAACCGGGCAATAGCTTGTGGCGCCTCGCGCGGCGCAATTACGGCGAAGGCCCACGGTACACCATCATTTACCAAGCGAACAAGGACCGAATCAAGAACCCGGACCTCATCTATCCGGGCCAGGTATTCGTCATGCCGAAGAGCAACTGATGTGGTGCGTCCAAAATTCGCCCAATCTGGGTCCGTGACCATGAGCGAATTTTCGACTCATGACCACACGAGCAATCATTTCAATCCCATATGGCCGATTTGAAGTTCCTAATCGTATCTGCCGAGCAAATGCTAGAAACTGCAAAGCCGCCACGCCAGGGATCACGAAAAACAACCCCTCCAACCCGTGCCGAGCGGTGTTTTCCGCTTTAATTCAGTGCCTTGCCACCGGTAGAATGCGCGACCCTGCAACCACCGGGGCGCGAGCATTGCCCACGAGCTTTGTGATTCGGATTCATCGCGAAGGCTGGCCCTTCATTCTCGCATTCGCCGCGGCGACGGCGCTGCTATTCTGGCTCAGCGTTCCACTTGGATGGCTGGGCTTGGTTCTGTCTATTTGGTGCGCGTATTTCTTCCGCGATCCGGATCGGGTTACGCCGGTGCGTGCCGGCCTTGTGATCAGTCCAGCGGATGGGGTCGTTTTACCGGTCGTCGAGGAGTCGCCGCCTGCGGAGCTCGAATTGGAATCGCAATCGCTGACGCGCGTTAGCATTTTCATGAATATCTTCGATGTGCACGTCAATCGCGCACCCTGCGATGGGCACCTCGTGCGGCGAAGCTATCGCCCGGGTCGTTTCGTAAATGCGTCCCTCGACAAGGCGAGCGAGGATAACGAACGCATGGCGCTTCGGTTTTCGGTCGACGGTGACGGCCAGTCGACCGAACTTACGGTCGTGCAGATCGCCGGACTCATCGCGCGCCGCATCGTATGCCACGTCGACGAGGGTGCTCGAGTGCGAGCCGGGGAACGTATCGGCATCATCCGCTTCGGCAGCCGAGTCGACGTCTATCTGCCAAGCGGCATCGCACCGCTCGTCTCGGCCGGTCAGCGAGTCGTGGGCGGGGAAACCGTCATTGCGGATCTGCACAGCCGTGAGCCGCAGCGTGCGGGAGAGGTGCGCTGATGCTGGCACCGGGGCCTCGTCACCGGCTGAAAGATCTCTCCTTCAACAAACTGATCCCGAACATCTTGACGGTGCTGGCGCTTTGCGCGGGCCTCACGGCGATCCGTTTCGGACTGCAGGGCCGCTTTGAACACGCGGTCGTTTCGATCGTTCTCGCCGGAATACTCGATGCGCTCGACGGGCGGATTGCACGCATGCTCGGCGGCAGCACGAAATTTGGCGCCGAGATGGATTCGCTCGCGGACGTTGTCGATTTCGGGGTGGCGCCCGCTGTGCTGCTTTTCCAGTGGACGATGAGTGCCGCGGGCAGCATCGGTTGGGCGCTGGTGTTGCTCTATTGCGTTTGCTGCGCGCTGCGGCTGGCGCGTTTCAATACCCGCCTGGGTGCTAGCGACTTGCCGCCCTGGGCATACAAGTTTTTCACCGGTGTCCCCGCACCCGCGGCGGCCGGGCTCGTCTTGACGCCGATGATGGTGAGCTTCGAGCTTGGGTCGGCTTTCTTCGGCCACGTCTTGGTCAATGCGGTGGTTATCATCGGCGTTTCGGCCCTCATGGTCAGCCGTGTGCCGACCTATTCCGGTAAGAGCATCCGCGTGCCGCAGCGCCACGTGCTGCCCCTACTTCTTCTGGTTGGTTTGACAGCGGGCTTCGTGGTCGGAGCGCCCTGGTCAACCCTGCCCGTGTTCGCGCTTATCTATGTAGGAAGCATTCCATTCAGCTACGTCGAATTCCACCGCCTCGCGGACGAGACCGCAAAACACTACCATCCGGCGAACAGCGAAGAGTGACGGCATCTGCATATCACGGTGCCGAGCCGGTCACGATGCGAGCATGTGCGGCAAGCACGTAGCGGCCGTCCTGGATTTCCCCAGCGAATGCTTCCTCGACCGCGACCTCCAATGCGCGCTGCTTTTGCGCGGTGGCATTCGTAAGCCGGGTTCCCAGCGACATTTCCACCTGCGGCCTCCAGAAAGGCTCACCGAGGGGCATGCTGCCCGAAAGGTGCAAATCTTCCTCCTTGACGTCGACGAACCCCGCTCGATCGAAGAGGCTGGCAAGGCTGCCCGGCTCCGCAAAGCGGAAGATGACTGACATGTCATGCTGCGGATCATGACCAAGGATGCGGTCGGCCGCGGCGACGATGATACGGAACATCGTGGTATCTTCGCGCGGCCCCCATACCATGAACGCAGCACGCCCACCTGGGACGAGCACACGTTGAGCTTCCTCCAAGGCCCGTCGTGCATTCGGCACGAACATGATCCCGAAGCGGCACGTGACGCGGTCAAAACTGCGCTCGGGAAAAGGTAAAGCCTCCATATCCGCAAATTCGAAGCGCAAGTTGGCAAGGCCGCGCGCTTTGGCGCGCCTTCGCGCTCCCTCCAGCATTTCGGTCACAAGATCGCTCGCCACCACTTCACCGGCTGGGCCGATGCGTTCCGAAATCGTCAGGGCGGGTTCGCCCGCACCAGACGCGAGGTCGAGAATCTTTTGACCTGATTTCACCAGGGCGGCTGTGATGAGCGGCTCATTCAGACGCGGGGCTGTAACCGCCACGACGTCAGCCCAGCGATCCCATGCTGGGCCACGTGCGGTCCAAAAACGCCGCATGGCTTCCTTTTCCAATCCGATGTCGGGCATGCAAGTTCCCTTCCGCCATCATCGAATGGCGGCGTCGAACAGCCATCGCTACGCCATTGCCCAGAGGACAAAGCCCCTGGCGCGCGTTGGCGGCCATCGCTCCGCGCTGAGATATCCCGTCAGCGCCCGGTACATTCCCGACGGATTTTAGAGCTTTTTCTCGTGGATACCTTGTTCGGCAACGCTGGTCCTCAGATAGGCCTCGAACGGGGCCCAGCTTGCCATCGTCAATTCGGTCGCAAGGCCGGCGAGCTTGCTCGCTTCGGAGAGATACTGCTCAGTCACGGTGCGAGCCATGGACATCTGCTTCTCGAGAGCTTCACTCCAGTTGCTGCATTGAGCGATCGCTTGGCTCCCTTCGACGTGCTCCTTGAGCTGTGTGCTCGTGAAGTTGACCAATTCGCCGTTGAGCTGAGCCAGCCCCTTTAGCATGGCCTCACTCGCCTTCATGAATGCGTCAGCGTTTGCGCTGCTTAGCGCCATCAAGCGTCCATAGTCGATGTGCGGAATATTGTTGCCGGAATCTGCCTGTTTTGCTCCCTTCGTCATGACCATCTGATTCCCTCCTAAGATATGCTGCGCGACCACGTTGCGCGCGCAATCCGTGTTTCCCCGAACACAATATCCCCAGTACGTTTGAGAAGGAACGGTTACTCGGAGCGCTGGCTGCCCCGCTCGGTGTCCTCCCCAGCGATTTTGCTTATGAGAGAATCATAGTAACGTTGTGTGACCGCGACAAGTACGTCACAAGCTTCGACCTATGATTTCCTGACGGTGGACGCTTCCCTCGTATTTAATATCTTCCATGCCGAATCAATCCCTTGTGGCATCATGCCATATTGTGTCAAAATATTGACACGGTGGGGCTCAACGACCAATCACGACGCCAACGGTTCGTTAACCATATGGGGTTTAGCATGGCCCTATCGGTTGCCCAATATCATCGAGGGCCTGAATCGACATGAACGACCGCGAACACGACGCCCGGGTGGCAGCACTCTGGATCCTTCACGGCGGCGCCTGCGTGAAACTCTTACGTGCGCACGGCCGATACGATCACGCGGAGAATTTCGAAGACGCTTTGAACGAAGTGGCCTCAATCGTTGCCGACGAAGTCGGCGAGGATACGCTCAGTGCCGCAATGGACTGGGCAAGCGATCAACTCTGGGGCTCTGCCGAACATGCTGTCACTGGGACGCCAGAGCGCAAGCACCTTCACTAGTATTCATAAATACCCAGGCCCGAGGGCCCGAAGGTCCGCTGGGACGACCTATCGAATCACTGCGCGCAAGATCAGGCTTGCGCCGGTCAGCAGCAAGATTACCAACAGGCCTTTCCGAAAGACCTCTTGCGGCATGCGCTTCTGAATCGCTTGGCCGACCAGTAGTCCAGCAAAAACGGGAACGACGCTCAGGGCTGAGAGGATGAACTCTTGGCGGCCCATCGCCCCATAGATCCAAAGCGAGACGATGAGTGGAAGCGCTCCGAGGAAGAGTGCGGTCGACACGGCGCTGATGAAGAAATCTTTCGGCAGCTTGAGTGCCACCAAGTACATAAGAAGGGGCGGGCCGTAGAACGACGAGACCCCTCCGAGCAGACCGGAGACGAGCCCGACCAACGGGCTTATGAGCCTTTCATGGCGAACTGTAACCTGAAAAATACCGGGAAACCGATTAAGTACCGTGAACAAGATGAGGACCGTGCCCAGAATAAGGCCGAGCTTGCGCTCATCGAGGTCGACGAGAAGCCGCGCGCCGAAGAATAAGGCTGCAACGAGGGGCACGAAAAGCGTCCAAAAACGACTGAATACCGGGCCAAGCCGGCCACCCTGGAGAGCCTGGAACCCGTTGCTCATCACGGTCGAAACCGCGAGCGTCATGATCGCGAGAGGTACTGGAACTACTTGAGCCAGAAGTGGAACGGCGACAAGCGGCAGCCCAACGCCCAGCACACCCTTGGTAAGGCCGGCAAGCACAAGTATGCCCGTGATGAGTGCGATCTGCGTCAAAGTAAGTTGCGCAAGCACGAAAACGCCCTTTCAACCAATATTACGGAGTTTTGTGGGGAACTTGGGGAGGCCCCGAGCGCGGGGACTCTCGGCGCTACCCTTTGGGTCTCAAGCGGTCGGCGTGGGGAAGGCGGCTGCGGCAAATCGCGGATAGGTTTCGGCAAGCTCGTCACGGACCAGTCCGCGCAGGAGGGCGAGGGATTCCCCGTCGGGTGGTGGCGTCGACGGGACGCATTCGGGTTTGTCGAAGGAAAAGCCGGTATTGTCGAATATTTCCTCAAGCGAATGCCCGGGATGCACGCTTTCGAGCCTGAAGCGGCGACGCGTGCGGTCGAATGAAAAGTGGGCGAGGCCGGTCACAAGAGCGCATGGCCCGCCCGGACGATAGGTCCCCGGGGCACTTGTGCCCGGTGCCGACACGAAATCCACCTTCTCGACCAAGGCACGCCGGCTATGCTCCTCACGGAAAAGAATCACACGCGGGACGACGAAGTATAGGTAGGCCGAGCCGAACGAGCCTGGCCAGCGTACGTTTGTCGTCGGATATTCGCCTGTGCCGACAAGGTTGATGTTCGCTTGGCCGTCGATCTGGCCGCCGCCAAGGAAAAATGCGTCAATGCGCCCTTCCGCCGCGCAATCGAAAAGCTCCACGCCGCCGTTGGTGAAGAAGTTATGCCGGCGGGAGCCGAGAAGGTTGACCCGAAGCGCACTTCCCGCTTGCGCGCGCGCCAAAAGTGCTGCACTGCCCGGAATTGGCGAAGCAGCGCCAACGCACACATGCCGGCAGCCCGCCAGAAGTCGCGCCAACGTCGCAATCAAAACCTCGGTCTTGGTGTGCTCGATCATTCGGCGGCCACGGCAAGACGCTCGAGCCATTCGGCGAGCACGCGCTCGAAGCCCTCGCGCGTGCGGGCGGCCTCGACGTAACGCAGCAGTACTGCCCCATCTGCCTCGTACTGGCCCCAGAGCGCAAGCGGCCAGGCGCCGCGTTTTACTTCCGCTATCGAACTCACGTAAAGAGCCGGAATCGTGCCGGCTGCGAGGCCTTCGTCCTCGAAAAGGCTCGAATCGCTAATCGCCTCGACGGTGACAAGCGTTTGGCGTGCTGCGTGCGCCATGGTGACGAGTTCGCGGCGCCTGCCAACCCACACATTTCCTTCGCGGTCCGCAAATGGGGCGTGGAACAGAGCCAGATCGGGAGAGATCGCGGGAAACGCCGCGATTTCGTCACCTGGATTGAAAGGATTTTCGACCGTCTTCCAATCCTTCCGAACTCTCATCAGGTCGCTGCCGAGAATGCCGCGTAGCGTGGCAAAGGGAAGCCCCTTTTCGGCCGCCTGAATGGCCGCATGAATGGCAGGGCAGGTTGCATCGAGAAGACGGACGCTGCCTCGCTTCACCGCGTCCACGAACCGGGGTGCGGGTCCAAGCTCACCGAGCGTGATGGCCGAAGTCTCGATCGTTTCGACGCGACCCGCACCGATGAGGAGTTCGGCCTGAAGGCCGCTCGAAGGTACTGTGACAATGTGGAGGCCGCGCACGCCGCGACGGATGAGCGCCAGTGTGGCCGCCATCGCCACACCTGAATAATCCGCTGGAATCGCGAGCTTGGCCCCGTCCGGCACCCGTGCCGCGAGGTCATCGAGACTGCTGATCGTAACGTTCTTCATGTCTTCGGCCGCCATGGCTTTAACCCAGGCAATACCCGCGCTGTCGGCTTTTCGTTCTTCCGGCGCGCGATCGCCACGCAAAATTGGGACATATTCGAGCGGAAGGCAATATCGCGAAACCCGATGCGGTGGCCGCACGGACCGTATTGCCGATGCAATGCGGAAGGGGCTTTACGCCTGGCTTGCGGCCATGGATGATGGCCTCGCCTGTCTCGTCTCTAGTGTGGCGAATCCGAAATTCGCCACATCTGGGTGCGGGACGGGGAGCGAATTTCGGATTCGAAGCCACACTAGGAATATATTGTATCTAGTGTGGTATTCGGATTTGAAGTTCCTAAACGCGGATGCCATCAAAATGTTAGGAACTTCAAATCCACCACTCTAGGTAGGGGTTCAATGCCACCCACGGCGCCAGAGGTCGCCCACGACTGGGCGCGTGATGCCCTCGATGTGCTGCGCAACTATGGTGTAACCCAAGTGGCGACCGTGCCCGATGCCGGCCTCACGCGGTTACTCGATCTCATTCGCGACGAGCGAACAATGCGCCTTGTGACCCTTACGAGCGAGGAGGAAGGCGTGGGCCTTGTGAGCGGTGCTTGGCTGGGAGGTGGGCGCTCGGCACTCCTCATGCAATCGAGCGGGGTCGGCAACTGCATCAACACACTCTCCCTGCCGTCACTTTGCGGCATCCCATTGCTCATGATCGTGACCATGCGAGGCGAGTGGGGCGAGTTCAATCCCTGGCAAGTACCCATGGGTCAAGCTGTGCGGCCGGCGCTTGCGGCCATGGGCGTCAGGCTTTTTGAGGTCTTTCGCGCGGAAGAAGCCGGGGAAATCGTCGCGGCGGCGGCACGCCTTGCCTTCAGCGGCGGACTCCAGGCGGCCGTGCTTATCACCCAGCGCATGCTGGGTGCGAAACCGTTCAAAGAGGAGTGAGGGGGAGTTCGCGTGCTCAACCGCCGCAGCTTGATTGCCGAACTTCTGAAGTCGCGGGGCGATGCACTCGTCGTCACGGGCCTCGGCTCGCCTACGTATGACGTGGCGGCAGCGGGCGACGATGCCCGCAATTTTTATCTTTGGGGGGCGATGGGCAGTGCGGCGATGGTCGGCCTCGGCCTCGCGTTGGCGCAACCGAATCGGCGAATCGTCGTCATCACGGGCGATGGCGAACTCTTGATGGGTATCGGCTCCCTTGCAACGATCGCGGTGCAAAAGCCGGGCAATCTCTCGATTCTTGTCCTCGATAACGAAGCATTCGGCGAAACCGGTCGACAGGCGGGACTGACGGGACAAGGGGTCGACCTCTGCGCGCTCGCGCGTGCTGCGGGCTTTGTCGCGACACGCACAGTCGAGCGTGCAAGCGACACAAGTGCGCTGACCGAGCTTTTGTTTCGTGTGCCGGGGCCTGCATTTGGCGTTGCCAAAGTCAAGTTGGAAGTCGAGCCGTTGGTGATGCCCGAACGCGACGGAAGATATCTTACCCAGCGCTTCCGAATGGCTCTCTTGGGTGCCGAACACGCCGTAACGTAAGCGGGTGGCGTGCCAGGGCATTTCGTTACGCAACACTCATCCAGCTTGACGCCAACGGCGGCCTACCGCCACTATGTGCGCGCGATGGTCCCCGGACTTCGGGGACAATAGGGAATGCGGTGCGGCCTTTTGGCAAAACCTTGCCAAGGCCAACGCCGCGGCTGCCCCCGCAACTGTAAGCGGCAGGCCGGCACCGAGCAGCGCCACTGGGAAACCGGGAAGGCGGGTGCCACAGGCGACGAGCCGCAAGCCAGGAGACCTGCCATCGCGAACCTTTGCGAAGCGACCCGGACGGGGTGTGCCGGTGAGCGGGAGCGATCCACTCTCCTCCTCCATCGACCCACCTCATGGCTCAGTGACGAGCCCCTGGTCGGTACGTCCGCAAGGGTAGGAATCGACCGGCCGGCCCGAGGCAAGACCTATGCGCGTCAAATTCATTCGCCAATGCACCGTTCGCACCGGCAAATATTCAAGCTCCGGTCGAGCCGCTTAATGACGGATCGAACGTCATTGCCCCCCGTGACACTGGTGCTCGGAGGCGCGCGTTCTGGCAAGAGCCGCTACGCCGAACAGCTGGTCGAGGGCCGGCCAGGCGATTGCATCTACCTTGCGACCGCGGAGGCGAGGGACGTCGAAATGGCGCATCGGATCGAAGTGCATCGCGCACGACGCGGCAAGCGATGGGCGACGGTGGAAGCACCCCTCGATCTCGTTAAGGCCCTCAATGCACATTGTCGGCCGGGGGCAGCCGTGCTTGTGGACTGTTTAAGCCTGTGGCTCTCGAATCAGATTGGCGAGGGGAGAGATCCGCTTCGCGAATCTGAAGCACTCGTCTCGGCACTGCCGACTCTCGGCGGCCCCGTTGTGTTCGTGTCAAACGAGGTCGGGCTCGGCATTGTGCCAGACAACGAGTTGGCGCGGCATTTTCGCGATCATGCCGGCTATCTTCATCGGGCCGTGGCGGCCGCGGCGCAATCGGTTGCACTCGTAGTTGCCGGCTTGCCACTCAAGCTGAAACCAGCAGAAGAGACAATTCCATGAGCGAGACAACGAACGGCAAATTGCCCGCCACGATCATCACAGGATTCCTTGGAGCCGGCAAAACGACGCTCATTCGCCATCTCTTGCGGACTGCGAACGGCAGGCGTTTAGCGCTTATCATCAATGAATTCGGCGACATGGGAATCGATGGCGAAATCCTCAAGGCTTGCGGCGACGCCGCGTGCGAGGAGGATGACATTATCGAGCTTGCAAACGGATGCATCTGCTGCACCGTCGCGGACGAATTTCTTCCGACTATGCAAGCCCTGTTGGCGCGTCCCATGCGGCCGGACCATATCATCATCGAGACATCCGGCCTGGCACTTCCAAAACCGCTCGTTCAAGCGTTCAACTGGCCCGATATCCGCACGCGCGTGACGGTCGACGGTGTTGTCACCGTCGTCGATTCCGCCGCCGTCGCGGAGGGCCGCTTCGCGGCCGATCTTGCGCGTCTTGCGGCTCAGCGCGCCGCCGATCCCAACCTCGATCACGATAGCCCGCTCGAGGAGCTGTTCGATGACCAGCTTGCGTGCGCCGATCTCGTCGTGCTCAACAAGTCCGACCTTCTCGACGCCGCCGCCCTTGCGCGGGTCGCCGGCCAAATTGCGGGCCAGCTCGGCCCGTCCGCGAAGCTCGTGCCCGCTCGCCACGGCGAGGTCGACCCCGTCGTGCTGCTCGGACTAGGCATTGGGACGGAAGTCGATATCGAGCAGCGGAAATCGCATCACGACGACGAGGCAGAGCACGATCATGACGAATTCGAATCCTTTTCCGTCCCGATTGGCGAGCTCGCCTCGCCGTCCGGACTCCTCGATAAAATCAAGGCCCTGCTGGTGAACCACGAAATCCTGCGCCTCAAGGGCTTCGCGGCAATCAAGGACAAACCGATGCGACTTGTCATTCAAGCTGTCGGCGCCAGGTTGCAGCATTATTACGACCGAGATTGGCGTGTCGGAGAGGTGCGCGGAGGTCGATTGGTCGTTATCGGCCAACGAGGGCTCGACCAAGACCGAATTCGCGCTGTACTCGAGGCTTGAGGAGTAGGGGACAATGCACCTGCTCGCCGCAACACCGGGCAGTATTCTCGACGGCTCCCAAGCCATCGATCTTGGGCAATCGCCCGGCGAGGTTGTGCTGCTGTCCGCCGCAGACACGGAGATCGCGGCGCTGGCGGCGGCTTACGCACAGCTTGCGGCCCCTTTGCCGACGTTGCGCCTTGCGAATGTAAGGCATCTCGGTCACAACCTCTCAGTTGATCTCTACATTGAGAGCGTTGTGCGGCACGCCAAGATCGTGGTGGTTCGCCTCTTGGGTGGGGTCAGTTACTGGTCCTATGGCGTCGAGCGACTAGTTGCAACATGCAGCGAGAGAAGCATCCTCCTCGCACTCGTGCCCGGCGACGATCAGCCGGATGCGGAGCTCGCGAACCTTTCGAACCTCGCACCCCACGCTTATGGTCGATTATGGCGATATCTCCTCGAAGGTGGGCTCGATAACGCCCGCAATTTCTTGCACTACGCGGCTGCCCTCATCGGTTATGGAACCGAGTGGCTGGAGCCGGTGCCGCTCTTGCGCGCGGGACTTTACTGGCCGGGTAAAGGGCGCCCCGAACTTGCCGATCTTCGAACAGTCTGGCGAAAAGACGCACCCACAGTAGCGGTGATCTTCTATCGCGCCCTCTTGCAAGCGGGGGATCTAGCACCCATTGACGCCCTCATCGATGCACTAAAACGCCGCGGGATCAACCCACTTCCGATTTACGTGGCAAGCCTCAAGGACCCGGTTTCGGCAGATCTCGTGCGCACTCTCCTCCGCGCGTCGCCCCCCGCTGCGATCCTCAATGCGACCGGCTTTTCGGTCGCCAGTATCGGTGGCGCAAGCATCGGTGCTCGTGTCGCGACACCATTCGAAGAGGCAGATTGTCCAGTCATTCAGGTGGTGCTTGCCGGCGGAACCGAGCGCCAATGGCGCAGTGGTACGCGTGGGCTCTCCGCGTCTGACCTTGCGATGAACGTGGCTTTGCCCGAGGTCGATGGGCGTATACTCGGCCGGGCGATTTCGTTTAAGAGCGAGGCGCAACCCGATCGCTTGACGCAATGCCCGATCGTAGTCCACGCGCCGATATTGGATCGCGTCGAATTCACAGCCGACCTTGCGCTCAAATGGTCGCGCCTACGCCAAACCGCGGTCGGCGAGCGCCGGGTCGCCGTCGTGCTCGCCAACTATCCGAACCGCGATGGACGTCTCGGCAACGGCGTTGGGCTGGACACACCGGCGGCCACGATCAAAGTCCTTCGGTCGCTGTCGGGTGCTGGCTATCGCCTCGAAAATATCCCACCGAGCGCTAGCGCCCTGATCGCTCGCCTAAGCGAGGGACCGACCAACAACCTCAAATCGCGGAAGGTGCGGCAGGGCGGAATCCCTTATCCCTTGTCAGACTATGCGGCCTGGTTCGAAAGGCTCCCAGCGCGTGTGCGCGACGACGTAACGTCAAGATGGGGAGAACCGCAAGACGACCCCTTCGTGCGGGGGAAATACTTTCGTCTCGCGGCATGTTCGTTTGGCAATGTCGTCATCGCGATCCAACCGGCACGCGGCTACAACATTGATCCTCAGAGGACTTATCACGATGCTGCTCTCGTGCCGCCCCACGGCTATCTCGCCTTCTATGCGTGGCTTCGGGAATTATTCGATGCGCACGCCGTGGTCCATATGGGCAAGCACGGCAACCTCGAATGGCTGCCTGGCAAGGCGTTGGCGCTTTCGGCGGAATGTTATCCCGAAGTTGCTTTCGGCCCGTTACCGCATCTCTATCCCTTCATTGTCAACGATCCCGGCGAGGGCAGTCAGGCGAAGCGGCGTGCACAGGCGGTCATCGTCGATCATCTCACCCCACCGCTGACACGGGCAGAATCCTATGGGCCGCTCGTGGAACTCGAGCAACTTGTCGATGAGTATTACGAGGCCGCCGGGGTCGATCCGCGCCGGTTGAAGCTGCTGGCGGAGCAGATTCTTGAGCTTGCGCGCCGGATAGGGCTCGATCGCGATTGTGGCATCGATGACGGGGATCGGCCGCAGGCCGCACTTGCAAAGCTCGATAACTACCTTTGTGAGCTCAAGGAGCTTCAAATCCGCGATGGTCTTCACGTCTTCGGCGAGGCCCCGCATGGGCAGCAGCTAACCGATCTACTCGTGGCCCTTGCTCGTCTTCCGCGCAGTCGAGGAGAAGGTAAGGACGCCTCGCTCCTGCGTGCACTCGCAGCCGATCTCGGCGTGGCGACCGATTTCGATCCGCTGGATTGCCGGATGGGCGAGCCTTGGACTGGATCGCGTCCGTCGGAACTCGATGGGCCGGGAATTTGGCGCACCAAGGGCGACACGGTCGAACGCCTTGAGCAACTGTCGCAAGCACTGGTCTCGTCCACGCGCACGGCCGATCGTGCCTGGCGTCGGACGAGTGCGGTGCTCGAAATGATCGAGAAGGAATTGCGCCCGATGCTTGAATCCTGCGGCAGACGCGAGATCGCTGGTCTGCTCGCGGGACTGGACGGCCGCTTCGTGGAACCCGGATCGTCCGGCGCTCCGACGCGCGGCCGGCTTGACGTATTGCCGACCGGGCGAAATTTCTACTCTGTGGATAGCCGCACGGTGCCCACCCCCGCAGCCTGGCAGCTCGGCTGGAATTCGGCGGCCCTTGTCATCGAGCGATTTCGTCAGGACCAAGGAACCTGGCCGAAGTCGCTTGCACTGTCTGCCTGGGGTACCGCGAACATGCGCACAGGCGGGGACGATATTGCCCAGGCGCTTGCGCTTATGGGCGTGCGACCGACTTGGGATGCCGCATCTCGTCGTGTGACCGGTTTCGAGATCCTGCCGCTCTCGATACTCGATCGTCCGCGAGTCGACGTGACGCTGCGTGTCTCCGGCTTCTTCCGCGACGCCTTCCCATCGCAGATCGACCTCATCGATTCGGCCGCCCGCGCAGTCGCCGCACTTGACGAAGCGCCGGAGCTGAACCCGCTCGCCGCGCGGGTAGCGCTCGATGCAGCCCACCTCATGTCGCAGGGCAACGACGAGGAGTCCGCGCGACGACGTGCGGGCTTCCGCGTCTTCGGCTCGAGACCCGGCGCCTATGGTGCCGGTTTGCAGGCCCTCATCGACGAGCGGGGCTGGCAGGACGACGGCGATCTTGCGCGCGCCTACCTTGCGTGGGGCGGTTATGCCTACGGCGCCGGCGCCCAAGGCTCCGCCGAACACCGCCTTTTCCAGACGCGCCTTTCGGCCGTTGAGGGTGTGCTCCACAATCAAGACAATCGCGAGCACGATCTTCTCGACTCCGACGATTACTATCAATTCGAAGGCGGCATCACCGCGACGGTGCGGCATTTTTCCGGCCGGCAGCCCGCCGTCTATCACAATGACCATGCGCGCCCCGAAAGGCCTCAGGTGCGCTCGCTGGACGAAGAGGTCGCTCGCGTGGTCCGTGCGCGAGTCGTCAATCCCAAATGGATCAAGGGTGTGATGCGCCATGGGTACAAGGGTGCTTTCGAGATGGCGGCGACCGTGGACTATATCTTCGCCTTCGCTGCCACGGCGCGCGCGGTCCGCGACCACCATTTCGACGCCGTCTATGAGGCCTACCTGGCCGATGACGATGTGCGCGGATTTCTTCTCGAAAACAACCCCGCTGCGGCACAAGAGATTGCCGAGCGACTGATCGAAGCGCAGGAGCGTGGTCTGTGGCGGCCTCGTTCGAATTCGGCCTATCCGCATCTAGCATCGCTGGCCAATCGGTCGATGGAGAATGCGCGGTGATCGAACAGCCCGACGAAGCCGAGCTCAATGCCCGCGCCAACGAGAAGGCGCGCAAGCGCAAGGAAGCACGGGCGCGCATGCTCGCGACCAAGACCATCGAGAAAGGTCTTCTTATCGTTCACACGGGAAAGGGCAAAGGCAAATCGACCGCAGCCTTCGGGCTTGCCATCCGTGCGGTCGGAAATGGCATGCGCGTGGGCATTGTCCAATTCGTGAAGGGCAAATGGGACACGGGAGAGCGACACGTGTTCGCACGCTTTCCCGATCAAGTCGACATTCGGACAATGGGCGAGGGTTTCACCTGGGAAACGCAAGACCGCGCCCGCGACATAATGGCGGCGACGGCGGCTTGGGAAACCTCGCGCACGATGATCGATGCCTGCAAGGGATCGAGCCCCAAATACCACCTCGTGATACTCGACGAGCTTAATATCGTCCTGCGGTACGGCTACCTGCCACTCGAGGACGTGGTGGCGTTCCTTGCACAAAAGCCCGCAGCACTTCACGTCGTCGTCACCGGGCGAAACGCCAAGCCCGAACTTATCGAGATTGCCGACCTCGTGACGGAAATGACGCTTGTCAAGCATCCATTCTTGGCAGGCGTCAAGGCTCAGAAGGGGATCGAATTCTGATGAACGCAAATGGTCCGAGAACGCCGGCGCTCATGCTCCAAGGAACGGGTTCGGATGTCGGGAAGTCGTTGCTCGCGGCGGGGCTTTGCCGGGCTTATGCGCGACGCGGCCTCACAGTGCGCCCGTTCAAGGCCCAGAATATGTCCAACAATGCCGCCGTGACCATCGACGGGGGCGAGATCGGTCGTGCACAAGCCCTTCAGGCGAGGGCCTGTCGCACGGCGGCGACGACCGACATGAATCCTGTCCTTTTGAAGCCGCAAGGCGAAATCGGCGCACAGCTTGTATTGCAAGGGAAGATCTTCGCAAGCGTCACGGCACGAGAATATCAACGCCTTCGTTCCTCCCTTCTTCCAAAGGTGCTCGAATCCTTCCGCCGGAATGCGCATGGCGTCGATCTGGTGCTGGTCGAGGGTGCCGGTAGCGCCGCCGAAACAAATTTGCGCGAAGGCGACATCGCGAACATGGGATTTGCAGAGGCGGCCGATCTGCCTGTGGTGCTCATTGGAGATATCGAGCGTGGCGGCGTCATCGCGCAAATCGTCGGTACGCACGTTCTATTGTCGGAAGGCGAGCGTTGTCGGCTCAAGGGCTTCATCGTCAATAAGTTCCGTGGCGATCCCTCCTTATTCGACAGCGGGCTTTCGGAAATCGTCGATCGCACCGGCCTGCAAGGCTTCGGCGTCGTGCCGTGGTTCGAGGGAGCCGGCTACCTTCCGGCCGAGGACTCCCTGGCGCTGGCGCCCCGCCGCCGCGAGGCGACACGGCCGATAAAGATCGTGGCACTTGCGTATCCGCGTATTGCGAACTTCGACGATTTCGATCCGATCAGGGCCGAACCCGACGTTTCGTTCATATTCCTGCGCGGGGGCGAAGCCGTGCCTGGCGACTCAGATCTCGTCATCCTGCCGGGCTCGAAGGCAACCCTCTCCGACCTGGCATTCCTGCGCGCGCAGGGTTGGGATATCGACCTCTTGGCGCACCGCCGGCGCGGGGGCGCCGTTCTCGGTATTTGTGCTGGCTATCAAATGCTCGGCACGAGCGTTGCCGATCCCGAGGGAATCGAAGGCCCCGCGGCCAAGCTCGCCGGCCTTGGCATGCTCGACGTCGAAACGGTCATGTCCGCCGAGAAGAGCCTCGTTGCAGTCACCGGGCGGGAGGTCGCGAGTGGCCTGCCTCTCTCGGGGTATGAAATGCACGTCGGGCGAACCACCGGCGAAGGTATGGCGCGCCCAATGTTGTCGCTGTCGGCCGGTCCCGATGGCGCGGTTTCGAAGGATGGACGCGTCATGGGTTGCTATGTCCACGGCGTGTTTGCAGCGGATGCGTTTCGCCGCGCGTTTCTGAAACGGCTCGGGGAGAATCTTGAAAGCGATGTAGCCTATGAAGCATCGGTCGACGCGACTCTCGACAGGCTGGCGGATCACCTGGAAGGACACCTCGATCTAAACGCGATGCTGGCGATCGCTCGCCGCGAGGAACATGCCGCCGCTGTGTTGAGCGGCACGGGCGACAAGTCACGGAGGACCGGATGAATAGCAAAATCGGCGTCATGCTGTGCGGCCACGGCAGTCGCGATCTGGGCGCGATCGAGGAATTCGCTGCCGTGGCGCGGAAGCTGCGATTGCGACTCGCCCACTATGAGCTCGAGTGGGGCTTTCTCGAGTTCGCCGAACCGATCATACGGGACGGCCTCGACAAGCTCGTGGAACGGGGTTGCCGGAAGATTCTTGCGGTGCCCGGCATGTTGTTCGCAGCCGGTCACGTGAAGAATGACGTGCCGTCGGTCCTCAATCGCTATCAACGTGAACATGAAGGTCTGTCGATCGAATTCGGCCGCGATCTCGGCATTGACCCTAAAATGATGCAGGCTGCGGCGGCATCGATCGAAACGGCCCGCGCCAAGGCCGATGGTGCTGTCTCGGTCCACGACACGATGCTCGTCGTCGTCGGCAGGGGGACATCCGATCCCGACGCAAACTCCAATGTCGCCAAGGTCATGCGACTCCTCTGGGAAAGTTTCGGCTTTGGTTGGGGCGAAACCGCCTATTCGGGCGTGACGTTTCCGCTGGTGGAGCCAGCGCTCGAACGCGCTGCCCGACTAGGGTTCAAGCGGATCATCGTGTTTCCCTATTTCCTCTTCTCCGGCGTCCTTGTGAGCCGCATTTACGATCACACCGACATCGTGGCGGCACGGCACCCGCAAATCCAATTCGTCAAGGCGCCCTACCTCAACGATCACCCGATGGTGCTGGAAACGTTCTGCGACCGAATCGACGAAATCCTCGTCGGCACCGGCAACATGAATTGCCAGATGTGCAAATACCGGGTCCAGATGCTCGGCTTCGAGGACGAAGTGGGGCTCGCGCAAGAAAGCCACCACCATCACGTGGAGGGGATTGGCGCCAATGGCAGGGACGAAGCAACCCACGCTCATCACCACGGCGCTGGACACGATCACCACTACGATCACGACCATGACCATGCCCACGATCCCGGCCATCACCATCCCTACCCCCATGCGGATCATCCGCTCGGCCCGGTGACTCTCAAGAAAAATGCAAAGCGGGAGTGACGAGATGATCGAATACGTCCGGGATCCACGCGATATCTACCGGCGTTCCTTCGCGGCAATCCGCGCGGAAGCGACACTCGCGCGGCTGCCGACGAGTCTCGAGCCCGTCGCCGTGCGCCTCATTCACGCGTGCGGGATGACCGACATCATTGACGATCTGGCATTCGCCGATGATGTCGCCGATTCCGCCCGCCGCGCGTTGACGAACGGCGCTCCGGTGCTGTGCGACAGCCGAATGGTCGCCGAGGGGATCGTCGAGGCACGGCTGCCCGCGCGAAATGCCGTCGTTTGCACACTGGGCGAACCGGCACTTGCGACGACCGCCACGACCCTGGGCACGACGCGTTCGGCCGCCGCCGTTGAGTTCTGGCGCCCGCAGCTCGACGGCGCTGTCGTCGCGATCGGGAATGCACCAACCGCACTCTTTCACCTGCTCGAACTCTTGGACCAAGGTGCCGCGAAGCCTGCGGCCATCCTGGCGTTTCCCGTCGGTTTTGTGGGTGCCGTTGAATCGAAGGCCGAACTTGCGGCGAACTGCCGGGGTACGCCTTTTTTGACGCTGCTTGGCCGACGGGGTGGCAGCGCCCTTGCGGCTGCGGCTGTGAACGCATTGGCGTCGTGGAACGAGTATCCGCCATGAAGTGGCTTTCGGTGGTGGGCATTGGGGAAGAGGGACTTGCGGGGTTGACGCCGTCGGCGCGGTCACTCGTCGATGGTGCCAAGGTACTGGTCGGCGGTGCGCGGCACCTCGCAGTCGTTCCGTTGGATGGCCGCGAACGCCTTGCCTGGATGTCGCCCTTGTCGGCCACGATAGACGATATCGTCCGGCGGCGCGGAACGGCCATTTGTGTGCTGGCCACCGGGGATCCGATGCATTATGGCGTCGGTGTGGCGCTCGCGCGCCGCATTCCAGCGGAGGAGATGGCGATCATCCCATCGCCGTCAGCCGTAAGCCTCGCCTGCGCGCGGCTTGGCTGGGCCGTTGCGGACGTGGTGGCACTCACCCTCCATGGCCGGCCGCTCGAGCTTCTCAACGCCTATCTCCAACCGGGTGCGCGTTTGGTAATCCTGAGCGATGGCAAGAAGACGCCCGCAGCAGTCGCGGGATTGCTCCGTTCGGGCGGCTTTCGCATGAGCCGCATGTGGGTGCTCGAGCATATGGGCGGGCCGGAAGAACGCGTTGTCGCCGGCACCGCCGAGACCTGGAAAGCGCTTGATATCGCCGATTTTAATACAGTTGCGATCGAGTGCGCCGCAGATACGGCCTTGCCGGTTCTGCCGCGTATTCCTGGCCTGCCGGATAGCGCCTTCCATCATGATGGCCAACTCACGAAGCAGGAAGTGCGCGCGATAACGCTTGCTGCACTCGCACCCATACCGGGCCAACTCCTGTGGGATGTGGGTGCTGGATGCGGCTCCGTCGCTATTGAGTGGATGAGAACGCATCACACCTGCCGTGCGGTCGCAATCGAGCGGGATGCCGACCGGCGGCGAAATATTGCGGACAATGCATCGGCGCTGGGTGTGCCGGGTCTCGACGTCGTTGCCGGCGAGGCGCCCGATGCGCTGAAGGCGCTGCCACAACCGGACGCCGCCTTCGTTGGCGGCGGGCTTTCGTCCGCGGGTGTGGTGGAGAGCTGCTGGTCGGCGCTCAAGCCCGGGGGGCGTCTCGTCGCCAATGCCGTGACGATCGAAGGCGAGGCCGAACTCGTTGCATGGCAAGGCCGGACGGGCGGCGCTCTCACGCGAATTGCGATTTCGCGCGCCGAGCCGGTTGGAGGCTTTCACGGTTGGCGGCAGTCGATGCCGGTCACGCAACTCGCGGCCACCAAACGGTGAGCGCCGCCGGCACATTATATGGCCTTGGCGTCGGCCCGGGCGATCCGGAGCTGCTGACACTCAAGGCGCTGCGCATAATCCGCACTGCGCCCGTGATCGCTTACCCCGCGCCCGAGCACGGCGACAGTTTCGCCCGCCGGATCGTGTCGGGCTACCTTTCGCCGGCGAAACACGAGATACCCATACGCATCCCCATGGTGAGCGCGAGATTCCCGGCTGAAGAAATTTATGATGAGGCCGCCGCGAAGATCGACGAATATCTGATGCAGGGCGACGACGTGGCCGTTTTGTGCGAAGGAGATCCATTCTTTTACGGCTCCTTCATGTATCTCTTCGGAAGATTGGCTGAGCGTCACACGACCGAGGTCGTTCCCGGCGTTTCCTCGCTGGTCGCTTGCGCCTGCGTTGCGCACATGCCGCTTGCCGCACGCAACGACGTGTTGACGGTGGTCCCGGCACCTCTCGACGAAGGGGCGCTTGCGGCCAGGCTTGAAGGTGTCGAGGCAGCCGCGATCATCAAGCTGGCACGGCATTTCGCCAAAGTACGGCGTGTGCTCGACCGTCTCGGGTTGTGCGAGAATGCGCGCTATATCGAGCATGCGAGTGCGGCGAACCAACGCATCCTGCCGCTCAACGCGGTTCAGGATGCGGAGGTCCCGTATTTTTCGATGATCCTCGTCCATCGGCGGGGGCAAGCTTGGCGATGAGCAGGGAAATCGCGGTTGTCATCCTCGGTGAAAGCGCCGCACCGCTTGCCCGTAAACTGGTTGGCGCGTTGCCCGGCGCGCGTCTTCACGGCCTTGCAAATCGGGTTCCGACCGCGGATGTGGCGTTCGCCGACGTCGCCGGTCACGTTCAAGCACTCTTCGAGGCAGGGTCGTCGATCGTCGCGATATTTGCGACGGGCGCACTCATCCGGATACTCGCCCCGCTCCTTGCAGTTAAAGAGCGGGAATCCCCTGTCATCGCTGTCGCCGAGGATGGGAGTTCCGTCATTCCCCTTCTTGGCGGGCATCGCGGAGGGAACGCGCTTTCGAAAGAGATCGGGAGCCTCCTCGGTGTTGCACCAGCAATCACGACCGCGAGCGAGTTGCGTTTTTCCGTCGCGTTCGACGAGCCGCCGGCCGGCTATCGCCTCGCAAATCCGGAGCACGTAAAGCCCTTCACCGCGGCTCTTCTCGCAGGCGAAGGCGTGCGCCTCGATGGTGCAGCACCTTGGCTTCTAGATAGCAAGATTATGATCGATCCAGCCGGACCGCTGTCAATCGCGATAACGGATGAAATCCGGCAGGGCGGACCCCGTTCGCTCGTCTACCATCCCACAACGGTTGCCATCGGCGTTGGTTGCGAGCGCGGGACAGAGTCCGAGGAATTGGCGGCACTGGTGCGGCAATCCCTGGAGGAGGTAAAAGTCGCCGGAGGGTCGGTTTCGGGCATATTCTCGCTCGACATCAAGGCGGATGAACCGGCAGTTCGAGCGATTGCGGATTCGCTTTGCGTGCCCACGCGCTATTTCACCGCTGCGGAGCTGGAACGCGAAACGCCGCGACTCGCCAATCCCTCCGAGCGCGTCTTCCGTGAAGTCGGCTGCCACGGCGTGGCGGAAGCTGCAGCACTCGCGGCGACAGGTGCGGGCGGCATCCTGATCCTTCCCAAGCGTCGGTCGGGGCGGTCGACTTGCGCGCTCGCGCGGGCGCCGGCACCATTCGATGGATCGCGCATCGGTCGGCAGCGGGGGAGGTTACTTGTCGTTGGTATCGGACCCGGCGGTCGTCAATGGATGACCCCGGAGGCAATGTCGTTCATTGCCGCGGCAAGCGATGTCGTCGGCTACAGCCTTTATCTCGATTTACTCGGCCCACTCCCCCGTGGCACGGCTCGGCACGAGTTTCCCCTTGGTCAGGAGGTCGAGCGCGTGGATTCGGCCCTCGATCTCGCGGCGGAAGGTCGCACGGTTGCCCTCGTATCCTCGGGCGACCCCGGGGTCTATGCCATGGCTTCGCTTGTATTCGAGCGCATCGAGCGCGGTGCGCCAGCTTGGCGGCCGATCGAGGTGCGCGTCGCACCCGGCATCACGGCGATGCAGGCCGCGGCCGCCCGAATCGGGGCGCCGCTCGGTCATGATTTCTGCGCGATTTCGCTTTCCGATCTCCTAACGCCGTGGCCCATTATCGAACGCCGACTGCGCACAGCCGCCGAGGGCGATTTCGTCATTGCCCTTTATAATGTCGTCTCGCGCCGCCGTACCCGGCAATTCGATCGGGCACGAGAGATTCTTCTCCAGCATCGGGCCAGCGATACGCCCGTGGTGCTCGCACGAAATTTGGGTCGCATCGGCGAAGCGATACGAGTCGTCGATCTTGCCGCATTGCGGCCGAGCGATGTCGACATGCTGACGCTCGTCCTCATCGGAAGCTCGTCCACTCGGCGCTTCGCGCGCGGCGACGGCACCGTCCGGATTTACACGCCGCGCGGCTACGATCGGCAGAGCGAGGCGGAGGTTGCCGAATGACGGTCCACTTCATTGGCGCTGGGCCCGGGGCTCCAGACCTCATCACAGTACGCGGACGCGACTTGATTTCCCGCTCACCGGTTTGCCTCTATGCGGGTTCGCTCGTGCCGGTCGAAATCGTCGGGTATGCGCCAAGGGGCGCACGGATCGTAGACACGGCGCCGTTAACGCTCAACGAAATCGTCGACGAAATGGCGGCGGCTCATGCCAGAGGGGACGATGTAGCGAGGGTGCACTCGGGCGATCCGTCACTTTACGGTGCGATCGCGGAACAGATGCGCCGGCTCGAAGCCCTCGACATCGACTACGACGTGACGCCGGGCGTTCCGTCCTTCGCGGCGGCGGCGGCGGCACTCAAATGCGAACTGACCTTACCCGAGGTAAGCCAGACCGTGATCCTCACCCGCACCCAGATGGAGGCGTCGGCCATGCCGCCGAACGAGGATCTCGCTCTCCTTGGACGAGCGGGGGCGACGCTGGCGATCCACCTTTCGATCCGTAACATCAAGGCCATCGTACGCGTGCTCGGCCCGCTCTACGGCGCCGACTGTCCGGTCGCCGTTGTCTATCGTGCAAGCTGGCCGGATGAGATGCTGATTCGCGGCACATTGGGCGACATCGCTGCAAAGGTGCGTGCCGCCAAGCTCACGCGCACGGCACTTGTCCTGGTCGGCCGCGTGCTCCAGTCGCGGGACTTCCGGGATAGCGCGCTCTACGACCCTGCTCACGCCCACGTGCTGCGACCGAAGCCGACAACGGCCCCGACGAAGGCTAAGGAAACCGGCGCATGACCCAATCGAAGGCCGCGTCCACTTGGTCAACCTGTTCCGCCGGTGGCAGCACTGGTCGACGAATCATGACCACAGGGATGGCTAATCCACGTGCCGCGGCGATTTTGGCATAAGTGCTTCCGCCGCCGCTGTTCTTGCTGACGAGCGATTCGATGCGATGCTGCACCATGAGCGATCGTTCCGCCTCCACGGTGAATGGCCCCCGGCCGGTGACGACCTCGAATTGGGCGAGGGGAACGCCGGCCGAGGGCCGTTCGATCAGACGGACCAGGAACCAGGTACAAGGCATGCCCGCGAAAGCGTCGAGTCCTTGCCGGCCGATCGTGAGAAAGACCCGCTTGCCGAGATCGCCAAGGACAACGGCCGCATGCCGTGTGTCATCGACATCGATCCAGCGGTCTCCATCCGTCGGCTGCCAAGGCTCACGCACCAGCATGAGCAAGGGTCGCCTTGCCATCGCGGCGGCCTCGGCTGCGTGGCGAGAAATGCGCGCGGCGAAGGGGTGGGTCGCGTCCACGATCATGTCGATTCGCGCGGCCTCGAGATATGCGGCAAGTGCCTCAATGCCGCCGAAGCCGCCAATTCGGACCGAACCTTCCGGCATTTCGGGCTGGCTCGTTCGTCCGGCGAATGAGGTGATGACCTCTAGTCCCGGAAATTCTGAACACCGTGCGGCGAGTGCCGTGGCTTCCGCCGTGCCGCCGAGGATAAGGAGACGCCTCGACTTAGCCATCGCTTTTTCCGACGAGGACGCCGTTGCGATCGAAAATCGCGACATCGACCGCGACTGGCGCACCTTCCAGAACGCCGAGTGCAACTGCACGCGCTCGGGATGCGATGAGATCGCCAATCGGACAGTCGCAGGCGCGTGCGAGTTCCAGTGCCTCGAGCGCGCTGTTTGCCGCTTCTGCCTTGGCAACGATCCAGTCGTCCGCGCCCAATTCACGCATACGCTCTGCAACCCATTTCCGATCGACCTGGCTGCGCCCGGAATGAAGGTCGAGGTGCCCTTGCGCGAGCTTTGCGATCTTGCCGAAGCCGCCGGCAATGGTGAGACGGGGGAGCGGATGGCGCCGCAAATATTTGAGAAGCCCGCCCGCGAAATCACCCATATCGAGAAGGGCGGTGTCCGGCAGCTTGAGAAGGCCTTGAACAGCGCGCTCGGACGTCGAGCCGGTGGAGCCGGCGACGTGGCTGAGGCCCGCCGCCCGCGCCACATCGACACCGCGCTGGATCGAATGAATCCAGGCCGAGCAGGAATACGGGATTACCACGCCCGTGGTGCCGAGAATGGAAATTCCACCGACGATTCCGAGCCGTGGATTCCAGGTCTTGCGGGCAATCGCTTCGCCACCGGGGACTGCGATTTCTACGTCGACGTCTTCCGTTCCACCAAGGGCACGCGCCACCTCGGCAATCGCCGCTCGTATCATCTCCCGCGGCTTCGGGTTGATGGCGGGTTCGCCCGGCGGAAGGGGCAGGCCCGGTTTGGTTATCGTCCCAACGCCCTCGCCCGCGCGAAAGACCACGCCGGAGCCGGCCGCACCCTTCTGCAACGTCGCGACGATGAGCGCCCCGTGGGTCACGTCCGGGTCATCGCCGGCGTCCTTGACGATAGCCGCGCAAGCCCGATCGTCGCGAAGCTCCTCCCGCGCGAGCGCAAAGGCTGGCGTTTCGCCTCCCGGCAAGGTGATGGTGACAGGATCGGGAAAGCTGCGCGACAAAAGTGCTGTGTATGCCGCCTTCGACGCCGCCGCCGCGCAAGCACCCGTTGTCCAGCCGCGCCTGAGGGCAGTTCCGGGTCTACGGACCATGGGTCGCGTTATAGACCGCGTCTGCGGGGATGGCTAGCAGGGGTCCGGGCCGCCGATCACGGAGGCGTCTCGCCATGTCCGGTATGATCGATCCGTTGACGGCATACCTGCCGAAATTCGAACCCGGTTGGGTTTGGCTTGCGGGGGCTGGTCCCGGCGATCCGGGTCTTCTGACGCTTCACGCCCTCCATGGCCTCAGGCATGCGGACGCGATCGTCTATGATGCCCTTGTGTGCGACGCAATCCTCGTCTTGGCGAACGCGAACGCGAGCCTTGTCTATGCGGGAAAGCGGGGTGGAAAACCTTCGCCAACGCAGGCCGACGTTACGCTCCGTATCGTCGAACTTGCGCGCGCCGGCAAACGCGTGCTTCGCCTCAAGGGCGGCGACCCGATGGTGTTTGGCCGCGGCGGAGAAGAGGCGTTGAGCCTGGTCGAAGCTGGTGTACCCTTCCGCATCATTCCGGGAATTTCGGCCGGCATCGGCGGGCTCGCCTATGCGGGGATACCGCTTACCCATCGGGATACGAATTCGGTCGTGAGCTTTCTCACTGGCCACGACTCGGCAGGGGTGGTTCCCGACCGGATCGACTGGCAGGCAGTCGCCCGAGGCTCGCCGGTTCTCGTTATCTACATGGCGCTCAAGCATATCCGTCAGATCGCCGAGCGTCTTATTGCGAGCGGACGCCCGCAGGACGAGCCGGTCGCCGTCGTCGCCGACGCGACATTGCCAACCCAGCGCGTGCTCGAGACGACGCTCGGACGATGCGTTGCCGATCTCGCGGCAGCACGACTAGAGCCGCCGGCGATCGTCGTCGTGGGCGAGGTGGTGCGCCTGCGGGCGAGCCTGAATTGGCTCGGCAGCCTCGCAGAACGCGCATCGGTCGCCGTAGGGCGCTAGGCGATGTCGTGTTCGGGCCTCATTGTTGCTGCGGCGGCTTCCGGAAGCGGGAAGACAACCATCACGCTCGCAATCCTTCGAGCGCTCCGGGACCGTGGCATTCGTGTCGGCTCCGCCAAGGTCGGCCCCGATTATATCGATCCCGCATTCCTCGCCGCCGCCACCGGACATCCCTGCTTCAATCTGGATTCCTGGGCGATGCGGCCGGAAACGATCGCCGCGACCGTCGAATCGGCCGGCGCTGGCGCTGATCTTCTGATCGTCGAGGGAGTCATGGGGCTTTTCGACGGTGCGGCGGATGGCACGGGGTCGACTGCCGAGCTTGCGCAACTGACGGGGTGGCCCGTTATCCTCGTCCTCGATGTGGCTGGCCAGGGCGCTTCGGCTGCAGCGGTCGCGCGCGGCTTTCGCGATCACGGCGTCGGCATCGCGATCGCGGGCGTCGTTGCCAATCGCGTGGGAGGCGCTTCGCACCGGGCCATGATCGAGCGCGCCCTTGTCCCCCTTGGCATCCCGCTTCTTGGGGCATTCCCCCGAGACGAGGGCATCAAGTTGCGGGATCGGCACCTCGGCCTCGTGCAGGCGCGGGAGCACAAGGATCTCGAAGCCATCCTCGCCCATGCTGCCGCCCGGGCAGACGAGCATCTCGACTTGGACCTCCTCTGCTCCTTTGCAAAGCCGAACCGTCTCAAGATGCCGCCAGAGGGGACCCGAAGTATCATCCCCCTCGGTCAACGCATGGCGATCGCCCAGGATGACGCGTTCGGATTCTTATATCCGCATCTGACAGCATCTTGGCGTTCGCAGGGGGCGGAGATTTTGCCGTTCTCCCCCCTCGCTGACGAAGGGCCGCACGCGACAGCCGATGCGATCTTTTTGCCAGGCGGTTACCCGGAGCTACACGCTGGAAAGCTCGCGTCCAACCGAGGATTTCTCGAGGGCCTGCGCGACGCGGCAGCGCGCGGCGCCGTCGTCTACGGCGAATGCGGCGGCTACATGGTGTTGGGAGAGGGGCTGACCGACAAAGCCGGCCATCGCCATACAATGGCCCGATTGCTGCCACTTGAGACGTCATTCGAACGCGCTCGGCTCCATCTCGGCTATCGCGAGGTTCGCATTGCGCGCGATACACCACTCGGTTCGGCGGGTGCCACTTTCAGGGGGCACGAGTTTCACT
>Ga0187766_10000126_pt1 | contig 36818 bp, 29 predicted proteins | sample 0216_QUI02_MP05__4_FD_132971 | JGI IMG/M metagenome (GOLD analysis project Ga0187766, IMG submission 132971) | Tropical peat soil microbial communities from peatlands in Department of Meta, Colombia - 0216_QUI02_MP05_20_MG | ecosystem: Environmental > Terrestrial > Soil > Wetlands > Peat ... | reverse complement strand
CGGAGTTACATACGGCCGCATGCGAAACCGGCGTCACTGATTTGGGCGATCGCCGCCGGGAATGGTGCACGCACCACCACCAACAGTGGTGCAAGCAGGCTTTCCGCCGCCTCGTCGTTTTCTGAAGATCGTTGCGTGGGCGCCAATAGTGCCCGTCACATGGAAAACACCGGAGATCACGATGATAAGCGGGACGTCACTTCGAGCCGCTCCAGCAGCTCGGCGAGCGCAGCCGCCGACCGCACACCGCGGCCGGCGTTCTCAACCGCCTGCCCGATCATCCCATCCCGCCCAGAAGCAGGCAGTCCGAAAGTTGGCGCCAACGACGTGCTACTGGAACTTTGCTAACTTCGCGCAAGACTGGACTCGCTTCGGAGCGGCCGACCAGCCGGGCAGTCTGATACAGGTCAGCGTTAGCCACGCTTTTTTTGATCGGCACGCCGATGTTTGCCGTGGGGATCCACGATCTCCAAGCCAAGCTGGAGCGCTGGGGTTATGAGCGCCATGCACAAGACTGAGTCGCCGAAGCTGGCCGGGATTTGAGCATGCAACTCGAAGGTGGAAGCGTCCTCGTTACCGGCGCCACCGGAGGCATCGGTGGCGCGATCGCTCATGAGTTGGCGGCGCGTGGTTGCGCTGTCACGGCCACCGGCCGACGGCAAGAGAATCTCGAGCGCTTGGTCAGCGAGCTCGGTCCGCCGGCGCGAGGTTTCGCCGCTGACTTGACCAAGCCCGCGGGGGTCCGCGAGGTACTGGACCGCACGGGCCCTGTTGATGTTCTCGTGGCCTGCGCCCGCGTTGCAGTTCCGGAAGACCTGGCGGATCTGAGCGACGAGGCGTTGGAGGAAGCGATCCGCATCAATCTTCTCGCCCCGGCCGCACTCGCGCGCGCGGTTCTCCCGCAGATGAAACAGCGCGGAGCGGGTCACATCGTCTGATCTCCTCGGTGGCCGGACTCGTCGCCACACCGAGCAACAGCACTGCGTACACCGCCACCACGTGCGGGTTGCGGGGGCTCGGACTGGGGCTGCGACAAGAGCTGCACAAGACGGGTATCGGTGTCTCGACGGTCTTCCCCGGACCGGTCCGCGATGCACGCATGTTCGCCCGCACCGGAGTCGCCCTACCGCGGGGTACCGGCACGAACTCGCCGCAGGATGTGGCCCGGGCCGTGGCGCGGGCGATCGAGCGGGATCGGCGGGCGGTAACAGTCGCGACCGGCGGCGTGCGGCTGGGTCGAGTGATCGGCGTCGTCGCGCCGCGACTGGTCGCCGCAATCGCGCGGCTGGCTGGCGCCACCCGGGTGCGCGAGGCGATGATCGAGGCGGAGCACCGAACGGACGGGGCGAAGCTCGGCGGCTGACGTTGTTTATACGTCCGGCTCGGTCCAGCATCCGGCGATCCAGAGGGCGCATCCCGGCGTGACATATGCGGTCCTCGGTCATCAAAGGGTCGTATGGCGAGGCGATTCCACAATTTTCGCCAAGCCCGATCGACCACGAGCGCTCGGGTCGCGGCTTGTCAAAGTTGTGGGGGAGTCTTAAGGACCGAGCGGTCAGAAAGCGAACCGATGCCGCTCGGCGTCGACCGACACGATGAATCTGGTTTGCGCGCCGGTGGCGGCGGGAAGATTCGGCCGACTCTACACTTCAGCGCCGCGAATCAAACACCACCGGTTCGGCCGTCTGCGGCAGCGGGTGGTTGATGGGCAGCAATCACGTAGTCCGGTACTCATGACCGGCCGCCAGCGCGGTCATACCTTGCCTTTGGCGCTTGAAACGCACCTGTCGGCACGAGGAAAGGTGTCGTACCAATGGGTGAAACTGAATCGACGTCCGGCCGAGAAATCGCATCGACCCGCGGGCGATTCGAGGATTCTTCTCGCATATCTTGACCCGTTCGACGAATGACGTGGCCATCACGTTGAGCGGCCAGGCCCCACACCCGTTGCCGCGCAACGAGCGATCGACACGTATCCCGCTGCAGCGGGCATCGGCCGTTACACCCAAGTTATGACCGTCCCGCCGGGGACTTCACCGCCAGTAGCGCGCGCAGCTGGCCGCCGTAGGCCGACCGCCCGACCCAAGTCAACCAAACCCGCTGGCGGGATAAGCTCATCCGGGTCGGGCCGGGTGTCCACCGCCATCACCGTGGGCCTCCGACGCACACCCGTGCTCAAGATCGTAACGGCAGCTGGCGTGCCGATGACGCCCCACCGGCGGCGATGCTCGTTCATGAAAGGCTGAACCAGCATCCGCGTGTGTGCGGCGGCGCGCATCGGTGAGATCGAGCGCATCGCTGTCACAGTTTGAGTCAGCGGGCCGGTCGCCGGGGACCATCTGCCCCCTTTGCACGACGGGTGCCGCGCAGTTAGGTACACCCGCGTGCGAAACCGGTGGCACTGATCTGGGCGATCGCCGCCGGGAATGGTGCACGCACCACCACCAACAGTGGTGCACGCAGGCTTTCCGCCGCCTCGTCGTTTTCTGAAGATCGTTGCGTGGGCCCCAATAGTGCCCGCCACACGGAAAACACCGGAGATGATGATGATAAGCGGGACATCGCTTCGAGCCGCTTCAGCAGTTCTGCGAGCGCAGCCCTCGCGTTGCTCCGCCGAAAAAGCTAGTGCGTACCATGCCCGGCTCGATGAGTGTGGTGCGGATGTTGAACGGCGCCACCTCCGCGCTCAATGCGTCGTAAAAGCCCTCGATCCCTTATTCGGTGACGTGTACGGCGAGAAGGCCGGCAAGGTGATCTGGCCGCCCATGCTTGACATCTGCAGCAACCGCCGCAGCGAGGACCGCGCTAGCGCTGGCTTCCCTACTCCACGACTTAGACGGGAACCGACGACAACGGGACGGCTCCTAGCAGTTGCGCCAAGCGCGCTTTTGAAACCTCACCCATCGTCACACGTCGGCCGTCCACCGAGCCATGGCGTTCACAATCTGCCCAATCGTTTACCGGACGGAAGTCAGCAACCGCACACCGGAGGCTTACGAAACTAATGTGGAAGAAAGCCACGGCGCCCCTCGATAGGTCGCCATTTTCACGGCCCGGTTCGCTGCGCGAATATCTGCCACCTTTTCATCAGCAGCTAGACGGCGAAGCGGCGGCCGCCGCCGCCCACGAGCTGCGCGAGACGATCACAGCGGCCGTCCAGGACGCGCCAGCGGCGATGCTACTCGGGACCTCGCCGTCACCGGATGGGAGAGCCCGTGGTAGCGCTGTTCTTGAAGCCCGCGACCTCTGTAAGTCCTTCGGCCGCGGACCCGCATTGACGCCAATACTCAAAAACATCGATTTGCAGATATTTTCAGGCGAATTCGTGGCGCTCGTCGGGCCGTCGGGATCGGGGAAGTCGACATTGCTCAGCATTCTGGGGTTGCTGGAGCCTCCGACGAGCGGCGATGTTTTGATAAGCCAGAAGAGTGTGACCCAGTTGTCTCGTCGGCAGCTGGCTCGGGTCCGCGGTCGGACAATTGGCTATGTGTTTCAGTCGTTCAATCTTCTCGCCGGATTGTCGGTTGTTGAGAATGTGATGCTTCCCGGTTTGCTGGCGGGTGAGTCCGGTCGCGCTGGATACGACCGGGCAATTACATTGTTGGATCAGTTCGGCCTCGCCTCATTTGCCAAGCGTGTGCCTGCGGAATTGTCTGGTGGCGAGCAGCAGCGGGTCGCGATTGCGCGAGCATTGTTCATGGCACCGGATGTGATACTGGCCGACGAGCCGACAGGCAATCTGGATACCAAGAATGGGCGCAAGGTCATCGATGCCCTCAACGAGCTCAACTCGTCAGGTCAAACGATCGTCCTCGTCACCCACGATCGGTCGATCGCCGACGCGGCTCCTCGGCTCATTTCGCTTCGCGACGGTCGCATCGAAGCCGACAGCGGCACAATTCAAACAAATGGCAAAGCGACATGGCGCACCGGCAACTAGCTGCGATTCTCAGCGTTCTCCGGATCATCAATCTACGCGCTGTCCGGCGGCACACCGTGCGCGCACTGCTGGCCGCGATTTCTCTCGGCGGGGGGGTGGCCGTTGTTGTCGCCGTCATGATCGAAACCACTAGCGTCCGCACAGCTATCGACAATGTCGGTTACCGAATTGCTGGTCCCGCGCCGTTGCGCATTGTTGGCGCGGCAACTCGAGGAGGAATCGAACCCGCAGTTATCGATACGGCGAGCAGAGTACCTGGTGTTGCGGCGACGGTTCCCGTCATCCGGGCGGCGACGTTCGTGCGCGACGGCGATCGCGAAACCTTTGTGCTGGCCCTGGGAATCGACTGTTCGGCACACTGGATTCTCGATCCGAGGGTTTGCCAGCCTGGCCAGCAAGAGCCACAGGTGCTGGCCACCTCGACCACCTTGGGCAAGTCGTTGAACCCGTCCGCGCAACTGGCGACCGACGTCAGGCAGCTGTCGATGCCTGCGCTGCAGCAAGTCTCACAGCTGAATACCATCAACAACGGACAGGTTGTGGTGCTGCCGCTGAGCCGAGCCAAGGCTGAGTTCGCCCGATCCGACCGGGTCGATCTGGTCTACGTCACATTGTCCAAAGATGCCAACGCTTCGGAAGTACGGGCACGCCTGGCCGACGCGCTGGGCCCTGGGTTCAGCGTGCTGACCCGGAGTGATCCGGCGCGAACATTCAACGTGAACGACGTGCTCTTTCCGCTGCTGGCGATCTTCGCTCTCATCGCGGTCGGTGTCGGCGTCATCCTGATCGCACAGATCACCCGCCTTTCGGTTGAGGAACGTCGACGCGAGATCGCGGTCGCAGCTGCTTTAGGCGCATCCCCGCTGTCCGGAGTCACCGGATTCCTCGCCGAAGCGGCTCTTCTCGGAGCAGCCGGCTCAGTCATCGGAGTCCTTGCCGGCATTGCTATCTCGAGGCCTGTCGTCGCGAGCGCCAGCGAGCTGACCGAACTGTACGTGGGTGTCAACGTACCGGTCGTGGTCAATCCGGTCATCCTTCTGGTCGGATTGGCAGCCGGAGTGCTCCTGGCGGTTCTTGCCGCGATGATCCCGAGCCTGTCGGCGTCGAAAACGGCGATCGCGACTGAACTGTCCGGCCGTGCGACCCACGAGTACACGAAGTCGCGAAGCATCTGGCCCAAAGCGGTGGCACTGCTCGGCATCGGTCTCGCCGGCGTCGTCGTCGCGAGGCTGGCGACGACATCGGGCGGTCTACAGCCGTGGCAGGCCGGGGTCGCCAATGGTGCGGTCGTTGCTGCGATAATCGGGTTGCTGTTGGCCGCAGCATATTTTAGTGCACAAATAATCGCACTGATCCGACCCCGGCCTGACCGGGCTCACGGTGCGACGCTGCGAATAGCGCTGACCGCACTCCGGGCGGATGGATCACGCACAACCGCGATTGCAGGCGCTATCGCAGTACCCGTCGTGGTCGCGATGCTGCTCTCCGGATTTCTTGTCGCGATCGACCGTGGCGCAGTGGACGTCGCTCGAACACAGGCCGACGGACGTCTCGTCGCCACCACGACGCGATTCACGGACTGGGGCGCGATGGACGCCAAATTCGCGCCAGACACCGTCACAACGCTCGCTGGCGTACCCGGAGTCGGAACCACCAATCGAATGGTGGAAATCGAAATCATTCTCGCGGACGGATCATTAGCTTACGTACGGGCCGAAGATCGGCCGACTTTTCCTTACGCGGTGCTCGCCGGGAAATCCCCGGAGGTGAGCATCGCCGACAATCAGGTCGTGATCGGTGGTGTACTCGCTCGCCAGCAAGGTGTTCGCGTAGGCGACACACTCGTTCTCGGAAGCGGAGCAAGAGCTCAAGCAATGGTGGTCGGGACGATCATTGCGACCCCCGAACTCGGCGGTCGGCGAATTCATATGCCATACCGGACTGCTGAGCAGATCTTCGGTGCTCAGCCCGCGGGGTTGGTTCTGATAAAACCGAGCCCGGGATTCACACTCGAACGAGTCAGCGCAGAGGTCAACTCCACCTCGTTCAAGCAGCCGGTCAAGATCACCGATTCTGATGGATATCGAGCCGCAACCGCCGGCGGCGTCGCCCGCTTCCTCACACCACTGAACGCGCTCAAATACGGTCTGCTCGCTATCGCGTTCGTATCCGTGTCTTCGACCCTGCTGCTCGTCGGAATGCGGCGCCGCCGCGAAACAGCCCTGATACAGGCGCTTGGCGCCATCCGATTCAAGGTCTTCTCCATATCAACGATCGAAGCCATCGTCGCCAGCACAGCAGGCGCAATATTTGGCGCCGTGCTCTCCATTCCCATCATGGAAGCCGTTCGACGGGCTGCAATCGTCGATGTGGGCTCTGTCAGCTCATTCATATTCCCGTTCTCACAAGCAATAATGTATGCAGCATTCGCCACCACGGCCGCGGTATTCGCGGCGGTCATTCCCGCGTGGAAAGCCACCCAGGCTGCACCGTCCACAGCGCTTCGGGATGAGTGATCCTGCATCAGAATCGATAGGCTGCGGATAGGGTTCAAATCCCTCCGCCATCGCCAAAGCCCTCTGACTGCTGTGCCTGTCGGAGGCATTCTTGGGTTTGAAGCCCCAGCGGCCCGCCCGCGCCGAGTGCTGAAGCCACGAAAAAGTACCTGGCCGCCTGCCCGCAACAGAAGCCGGTCGGGTCCCGGCCGGAAATCAATCTTCAGATACCGCCAAGGGTCAGATTTCGGCTGCCGTTGACATGCCTGTGAGCGTCGTGCCCACGATCCGCAGCGCCGCCCTGCACCTTCCCGGAGAGTCATGACCACCCCTCCGTACCGATGACATGATGCCGCATACCTCATTGCTCGGCTGGCACACCCCCAACGCAATGGGCAATGTCCGGCATGGTCGTCCTCCGTGTCGGCGTCGGTGGTGGGTTTGGCGTTGTCGGTGGCGCGTCCCCGGATCGGGATACGGTGTCGGATGGTGATCTTGTCGGGTCCGACGAGAACGTCTTTGACGAGCAGCCGCAGCACGCGTTGGCGTTCGTTAACGGTGGACAGTTCGGCCTTGATGTGGAGCTGGGTGAGGAAACCTTCGAGGTCGGAGGCGAGCTTGAGATAGGCCTCGCGGTCGGCGAGCTGGTTGTCGAGCGCCTCGATTTGGTTGCGCAGGTTGGTTTCTCGAGCGCGCAGATCAGGCATACGTGCGCGCAGCTCATCGATTGTGATCAGTTGTTCGCCGAACGCCTCGATCATGCCGGCGATGGCGTTGCTGGTCTTGGCCAATGCGGTATCCAGTCGTTTCCGTTGCCGCGCAACAGGGTTGGCGGTGCGCGCAGAGTCGAGGCGCCTGTCGATCTCGGTGCGGATCAGTTGCGGGTCGGCCAGCAGCCCAGTGACGTGATCCCACACTACGGTGTCGAGATGATCGGCGCGCACCGGCTTGTTGTCGCAGACCCGCCCGCCCTCGTGGCGGTAGTCGTCGGAGCCCAGGCACCGGTAGTAGTAGATCTTCTTGTTGGTGGTGCGGGTGCAGGTGCGGTAGTAGCCGTATCCGCAGCTTGCGCAGGCGGCCAGCCCTTGCAGCAGCGACGGCACCTTGGCGTTGCGGGATGCGAACCGTTTGTTGTCGGCCAGCCGCCTGGCGACGGTCGAAGGTGTCTTCGTCGACGATGGCGGGCACGGGTATCTCGGTCCACTCCTCACGGGGCCGATCCACGGTCTTGTGCGCGCGTGGGATGAAGCGTCCCCGCAGCCGGGCGATCCGGTTCAGGGCGGGGGATTCGTGCACGACCATGGTCTTGCCGAACACCGCGCGGCCAGCGTAGGCGGGGTTGCGCAGCATGCCCCACACCACCGAGCGGTCCCAGCGGTGCTTGCCGGTGCGGGTGGGCACCTGTTGGTCGGTGAGCCAGCGGGTGAGTTCGGCGATGGAGGCGCCGTCCTCGGCGTAGCGGCGGAACAGCTCAGCGACCAGTGCGGCCTCGTGTTCGACGATCTCGTAGGCGGCGCCGACAGCCGCGGTCTTACGGATATAGCGGTAGCCGAACGGGGCGCCGCCCAACACGTTGATCGATCCGGTCTTGGCGCGGTGCGCCTTGCCACGCCGGTAGCGCTTCATGATCTGCGCCTTCTCGTACTCGGCGAACATGCCCTGGAACTGCACCAGCAACTGGTCCTCCGGGGAATCGCCGCGCGGGCCCTTGACGAACTCCACCCTCGTACCGGCGCGGGTGAACTCCTCGATCAACAGCGCCTGGTAAGCGAACTTGCGGGCCAGCCGGTCGGGCGAGTAGCACAGCACCACATCGATCCCGACCCCGGCCACCAGATCACGCAGCCGCTCCAGCGCGGGGCGCACCAAGGTGGCGCCGCAGTGGCCCTGGTCTTCGAACACCCGCTCGTCGGGGATCTCAAGCCCCAGCCGCTCGGCGCAGGCGCGCAGCACCGCCGTCTGCGAGGCGATCGTCTCGTCCTTCTTCTGCCGGGCCGACGACCCGGGCGTAGATTGCCGCGCTGGTCATTCCGCGTTCTTCCTTCCTCGCCGGCCCGCTCGATACGGACTCGCCTTTGGGGTACCAGGATGGCGTAGGCCACCGACAGATCCGCGGCCGCGCGACGGTCGAAGACGAACTCGGTCTCAACCACCCGATCATTCACTCGCGCAAGCCCTTTCGGTGCCCACGCGCCAAGAACTCGGTCAACGCCTGCGCCACCAGAGCGGAGATCGTGCTCCCCGACTCCCTGGCCCGCTCCCGCGCCCGCGCGACCAGCATGCTCGGCAGCCTGACGGTGAACACCGTCGTCTCCTCCGGCACCACCACCGATCCCTGCTCGACCGCGCGCTCGACATAGCGGCGGGCTTGGCGAACCGAGCAGCCGAACCGGTCTGCCAACGCCCGCGCGGCCTCGGCCATCGAAGCCTGTTCGCCAAGCAGCTCCACGGCCGCGTTGACCCGGCGAGCGTACTCACCGGCATCCACACGACCACCACCAGCCATGACATAAAAATATTATCGAACATGTCACGACTCACTAGGGACACGCCGTGGCCGTTCCAGCCTCCGGTAACCCAGCGTGACATCAAAACAGAAGTTGCCCATTGCGTTGGGGGTGTGGGTGTGGGTGACGTGGATACGCGCCAATTTCTTCCTCAATGTTCGGGACGTCGACTTGTACTGCGAAGACACCGGGGGAACGGGTGAGCCGATCCTGTTTCTGCACGGCTTCCTGTTCGGCGGACGGATGTACGAGGCGCAGGTTTGCCGCACTGAATGACCGGTATCGCTGCGTGAGTCCGGATTTTCGCGGTCAGGGCCGATCGGGACCGCCTCGCAGCGGGTGTCAAATGGAGCAGCTCACTTCTGACGCGCTGAGCTGACAGTTATCGGTCGACTCGCCATCGCCTCCGGTCCATCTCGTCGATTTGTCGATGGGCGGGTTCGTCGGCTTGCGCCTGCCAGCGGGGGAACCGGCATTGCTGCGGTCTTTGACCCTGCTCAACACCCGTACGACCGTGACCGCGAAACAAGTGTCGAAATTCCCCAAGTACCTTGTGCTCTCCGGAGTGGCTCTCCTCATGGGTGCGTCTCTGCCCGTCTTGCTGCGCGGCATCGAGAAGGAACTGTACGGCCAGGCATTCTGGACCGACCCGGGTAGGGCGGCCGAGCGTGGAGTGTGGCGAAAGCGATGGGCCAATGCGGATCGGTGGTCGCTGGTAAGCACATCGCGCGGACTGTCCGTCCGGCCTGATGTCCGGGACGAATCAGCGCGGTGACCATACCGACCCTGATCATCAAGGGCAGGCAGACGTCTCACTGCCACCGAAGCTCTCACCTGAGATGCACGCTCTCATCACCGGGCCGCGGCTGGTAGAACTGCACGGGGTCCGTCACAGTTCGCCTGAGATGATCCTGAAGGTGTCACAGAAGCCTTGGAGCGGTTCCTCCACGACGTCACATCTGCGTCCCACTGAGGAGCAGGGATTGACCATTTCCTGACGTGATTCGCTGCTGGTGGATGGTGACAGCTTGCACCTGTGTTGCGGAATCGGTTGGGCGATCTAGCATTATGGGTCGAGGCGGTCGACACCGATGGCGTGTCATGGTGAAGCATTTGTAAAGTGCCACAAAGGTACTGCACCTGCTGCGTGACCCGTGTTCCGGGCTCACTTTCGATGTCACTTCTCGCACCATCGATTGGCGGTAATGGGATATCGCGGCGGGCTTTGAGTTCGACGGCCGGGCTGTAGAAGCGACGCTTGCGCTGGTTGAAGCTCATCTTAGTCAATCCTGCGGCTGCCGCGTCGCGCCGCAGTTCCTCGGCCGCAAAGTCGAAGACGCGACGGTGCACACTGTGAGTACCAGCCGGCCGCCGGGCCCCAGGACGCGGTGGACCTCGGAGAACGCGGCGGCCCGGTCCCAAAGCATCACGTTGTTCACCGAGAGCACGGCATCGACAGTTCCCGGGCCGCGGCCGCACCGCCCAGTTCGGCGTTCGCCAGCACCATGATCGCGCCACCGATCCGGCCTGCAGTACCTCGCGGGTGACCGAACTTAGCATCGAACATGCGCACATCAGCACATTCGCCATGACACCCCCTTCGGGATGAGTGATCCTGCATCAAAAGCGATAGGTTGCGCACCCGACCTGGAGTCCTGAGCCAACGCTGATGATCAACCCGATATCGCCCGGTTTAACCAGCTTGTGTCGCAGGGCGTGCTCCAGCCCGTATGGCAAGGACGAGGTGAAAAGGTCGGTGTCGGCGGCGAGGTCGACGAATTTCGATGCCGGGACGCCGATGCGCGTGGCCAATTTGGCGCGGTCCGCTGTCGAGAGATACGGCGGAAACACGGCCGCGATGTCCGAGCTGTCGAGTTCCTCCACCTTCAGAAGTTCCTCGACGGCTGCCGGAATGCAGCTCAGGTAATAGGCTGCCAACTCCGGATCGCGGTCGATCTGAAGCCACGTCTGCCCGTCGCGTTGCCGCATGTACGTGGCGAGTGCGTCAGCGTGCTCAGGATGGTGGTGGAAGACGAACTGGCCGAAGCCTTCCGTGCCATTCGTTCTGCCCAGGATGACAGCCGACCCGGTCTCGCTGAGGCCGTACAACGGCTGGCCGCTGTCCGGGGTGTTGTTTTCTATCTCCGAGGCCACGACCATCGCATGTTCGGCCTTTCCTGCGCCGATCATCTGGACGCCGACATGGCACGCGTTGAGGAACCCAACCGCACCATTGAGCACGTCGAACGCGAAAGTCTTTGGCCCGTCCGGGGATTCGATGTCGTCATTCACTCCGAGCTCGCCGGCGACGAACGCGGCGATGGCCGGTTCGCTGACGAACTCATCCCGGTACACGCCGGCGTGGATGATCAGACCAAGCGCTGACCGGTCGAGCCCACTGTGGTCGAGACACGCCGTGGCGGCCTGCACCGCGAGTTGCACCGAACCCCGAGGCGCGGACCGGCTGGCAGGGACGGTGCCGACGCCGGCGATGCGCACACGGGGCGTCGCCGGTGGCTCCTTGGGGCGTCGGCCGGTCGAAAGGCCGTGGCCGCGGTGGCCATTGGACCCCCGACGCAGCCGGTCGGGCAGGTCATCGAGCGTGTACAGCGCAGCGCCGACAGTCTGTCCGGAGCCGCTGATGCCGAAGGCCACGTTGTCTCCGGACCTGATCCGGTTCCCCAGGATGTGATCCTTAAGCGCAACGAAGTGTGTTGTGCTGGCGGTGTTGCCCCTCTCCGCCAGGTTGTAAATGGTGTTGCCGGGGTGGGCGGCCCCTTTTCCAAACATCCGGTTGACCGCGACGACCGCGTCGTTGAGCGATGCTTCCGACGTCTGGTGGATGACGATGTGATCGCAGTGCTCGGGCCGCCATCCGTGCCGCCGCATCACGGCGGCGATGTAAGGCACGGAACGCTTGACCGCGACCGCGGTGCCCGCGATGGAGTCGAGGTGCATGGTCGCACCGCCGTGAGGCCCGCCGCTCGCCTTGGCCACGCATAGGGTGCTGTACCGGCCGAGCGTGGCCATGTCGATGTCGTGGAAGCCGACGCGGCTGTTGGGGCCGCGCTCCAGAATCACCGCGGCGCCGGCGTCACCAAGGGTGAGGCACGCGAGTCGCGCGTCCATCGGCCCCTGGATTTCCTTCTGCGCGGTCTCGCTCAGGTGGGTGATGTATTCGCCGCTGACCACCATGGCGCGCCGGACCAGTCCGGTCTGCAGGAACGCGTCGGCCACGCTAATGCCGGTGAACATCCCGGCGCACGCGTTGGTGACATCGAAGGCTAATGCGTTTGCAAGGCCGCATTGATCCCGCAACCGTGCCGCGGTGCTGGGCTCGAACACGAATTTGTGCCCGGGTCCGTCGTAGCGGGAGATATTGCAGGAGATGACCAGATCGATCTCTTCGGGCCCATAGCTCGAGCGGGCCAGGCAGTCGGCAACCGCCTGCCGGGCCAGGTCGATCGAGAACTCGCCGTGGCCGGCCACCCGCCGGCGCTTGATGCCGGTCAGGCGTTCCAATGGTATGCCAATGTCGTTGGCGCATCCTGCGAGCACCGCCGCGGTCGATACCATCCCCGTCGGCAGGTATGTGCCGAGGCTTTCGATCACCGTGTTTCGCGTATCGTGTCGGGTAACGCGAGTTGGCACAACGGGATTCGGAACGGCGACATCCGCCTCGGCATCCGATGCGACGACCGGGACGCCGTTGGCCTGATTCGTGGCGCCCACGAGATCCGGGTCAGCCTGCGTGGGCTCGCCGCGATCGGCGGCCAGCTCTGCGATCGTGCCGTGCATGAACACCGACTCGGGTGTCAGCGGCAGGCCGGCTTCGGTCGCCCTTACCGACACCTCAAGGCTGTGGGTCGAGGAGCCACCGAGAGCGAAGAAGTCGTCTAAAACGCCGACTTGTTGCAGGCCGAGCACCTGACACCAGATCTCGGCGAGGATCTTTTCGGCGCGCGTGCGTGGAGCGACGAACTCCGCCTGCACCTGCAGCGCTTCGCCGGCCGCGGTCAAGGCCCGGCGGTCTACCTTTCCGCTGGACGTGCGCGGGAGAGCCTCCCTCACGCGGAAGATGGCCGGCACCATAGCCGCGGGGAATTGTTCGAGGAGGAATCGGCGCAGCTCAGTCGTGGTCGGTGCGGTCTGCCCCTCGACCACGACATGCGCGACCAGCAGGGTGTTTTCACGATCATCGTTGCCGACGACTACGGCGTTCTCCCGTACCGCGGGATGTTTGGCCAGTGCCGCCTCGACTTCGCGCGGCTCGATCCGCACGCCGCGGACTTTCACTTGGTCGTCGCGGCGGCCCAGGTATTCGATGTTGCCGTCGGGCAGGTACCGGGCCAGGTCGCCGGTGCGGTACAGCAGCTGGCCGGGCTCGTCGGCGAAGGGATCGGCGAGGAAGCTGGCAGCCGTCGCGTCGGGCTGGTTGAGGTAGCCGCGGCCTACTGCGGCGCCGCCGATGAACAGCTCGCCCGGCACTCCCACAGGCACTGCGTTGAGGTGGGCGTCCAAGAGGTGGATGCGGGTGTTGGCGATCGGTCGCCCGATTGGTACCGGCTGCCCAGAGGCGCCGCGGGTGCAATGGTAATAGGTGACGCCGACCGCGGCCTCGGCTGGGCCGTACCCGTTCCAGAGCTCGGCGTCCAGCGTCGCCAGGAAGCGCTGCTGGAGCTCGTACGGCAGTACCTCGCCGGCGCAGAACACCCGGCGCAGCCCGACGCAGTCAGTCACTCCCGGCTCGTCGAGGAAGGAATGCAACATCGACGGCACGAAAAATGTTGTGCTGATGTGCTTTTCGGCGACGAAGCGAACGAGGTATCCGGTGTCCTTGTGGCCCTCGGGTTTCGCGATGACGAGCTGTGCCCCCGCGATCAACGGCCAGAAGATTTCCCACACCGACGCGTCGAAACTCACCGGCGTCTTGTGCAGCACCCGGTCGTCGGCGGTGAGCTGGAAGGTCTCCTGCATCCAGAGCAACTGATTGCAGATCCCGCGGTGGGTGTTGAGCGTCCCTTTGGGTGCGCCGGTGGAGCCGGACGTGTGTATGACATAGGCGCGGTTGGCGGCCGTGGTACCGGCGACGACGGCGTCCTGCGGCTCCAGTGTCGACGGCAGGTCGAGGCACAGCCGGTGACCGGTGAACCCCGGCAGGCGGTCGCGATGTCGATCGTGCGTCACGCAGACGGGCGCGCCCGGCACATCGCTCAGCATCGCCGCGATGCGGTTCGAGGGTTGGGCGGGATCCAGCGGCATGAAGGCTCCGCCCGCCTTGAGCACGCCCAGCAGAGCCACGACCAGGTCCTCTGACCGGTCCAGAAGGACTGGAACGACGGTGTCCGGTCCTACGCCGAGGCGCTGAAGCCGACGTGCTAGCGCTTCTGCCCGGCGATCGAGCTCGGCATACGTCACCTCGCGGTCCTCATACGACACCGCGACGGCGGCCGGGCTGCGTCGAGCCGTCGCCGCGACGATCTCGTGCAGGCAGGCGGGGGCGTCGTAGGAGACGGCGGTGTCGTTCCACGCCGCCAGCTCCCGGCGCTCCTTCTCGGTGAGCAGCGGCAGCTCCGACAGGCGTCTGCCGGGATCGGCGGCGATGCCGCCGAGCAGCGTCGCGAAGTGCCCGGCTATCCGCTCGATCGTCGAGTCATCGAAGAGGTCCGTGTTGTACTGCAACGCGCCCGACAACGCGCCGTCCGTCTCGCCCATCAGCATCATCAGGTCAAAAGGCGCGCCGCCCTGGCCGATGTGAACGGTTTCCAGGTGCAGTCCCGGCCGGCTACGCGTCGCGCCCGTTCCGTCCTTGCCGTGCTGGAAGCGGCGCAGCTGTTCCCAGACGAACGAGGTTTGGAAGAGCGGCGTGTGGCCGAGGTCGCGGGCCGGCCGGAGCTGCTCGACCAGCCGCGCGAAGGGGAAGTCCTGGTGCAGGAGTGCACCCAGCACCGTTTCCTTGACGCGGCTGAGCACCGACGCGAAGGTCGGGTCGCCGTGCAGGTCGGCGCGCAGCACGACCGAGTTGGCGACGTAGCCGACCAGCCCGTCGACCCCCGGCCCCTCGCGGCACGCGAACGGTGAGCCGATCCACAAGTCGTCCTGGCCGCTGTAGCGGTGCAGCAACGTAGCGTAAGCCGCGAAGAGCGTCATGTAGGGCGTCGCGCCGGCGCTGCGGCCTACCTCCTTGAGCCGAGCGGTCAGCGCCCGGTCGAGGGTGAAATGGTGGACGGCCCCGCGGTAGGTCTGAACTGCCCCGCGCGGCCGGTCGATCGGCAGCCGCAGGACCGGCACGTCGCCGGCCAGCTGCTGCTGCCAGTAACTCCAGAGGCGGTCCCCCTCGTCGCTTTCCAGCATCTTGATCTGCCGATCCGTATGGTCAACGTAGCGCTGTGTGCAGGGCGGAAGCGGGTCCGCACCATGTTCCGCGGCGTAGAGCAGCTGGAGCTCGTCGAGCATGACGTCGATGGACCAGAAGTCGACGGCGATGTGATGCACCGCCAAGACGAGGACATGCTCGTCGGGCGCGCGCTGCAGCAACGTGAGCCGCAGCACGGGCCCGGCTTGCAGGTCGAACGGACGACTGGCCTCCCGGCGTAGCCACTCGTCGAGCCGGCCCCGGTCGGGCCCGAGGGTATGGCGCGCGATACGCACCGGCCACCGGGGGTGCACGAGTTGAACCGGCTTGCCGTCGCGAACGGCGTACGTCGTGCGCAGGATCGGGTGCCGTTCCACGAGCGCCTGGGCGGCGCGTTCCAGCGCCGGCACGTCGAGGTGGCCGCTGATCCCGCCGGCATAGGTGACTATGTAGGCGGGGCTGCCGGGTGCGAGTTCATGAAGGAACCACAGGGACCGCTGTCCGTACGACAGTGGATGCACAGAGGCCGAGACCTCCGCCTGTTCCATGAGGAGGCGGGACAGCAGCGCGCGCTTCTCCTCCGCCGAGAGACCGGCGATATCAATGGACTTAGTCATCCTGACCCTCCTTGACGGCTAACAGTTCTTGAAGCAGCTCATCCACGTCGTCGTCGGAAACCTCCGGCACCTGCGTCAGTAGGTCCATCCACCGTGACGGAGCGGCATTGGTCGCCTCCTGGACCGCTGCCTCGTCCGGCTGTGCCGCGCGGGTATCGGCTGTCATTGCCGCTTCCGGCTCAGTTGGACTTTCGTCGGTGAGCTGGTCGGCCAGCCAATCGGCGAGACCGGCGACGCTTGGTCCATCCAGCAGCCGGACGACGGGCAAGACGATGCCCACGTCGCGTTCGACTTGGGTACGCAGCTCCATAGCGACGAGCGAGTCGACGCCGAGATGGTTGAGGGGCACCTGAATGTCCAGGCGCGACGGTGCCAGACCGAGCTTGCTCGCAGCCTGGTCGCGCAAGTAAGACTCGAGCAGTTGTCGGCGTTCGTCAGGGCCGGCGTGGCGCAGCTCATCACGAAGGCCGGCTGTCGCCGCCCGCGCGCCGGCAGCGCCTTGCGTGCCGCCCACGGATTCGTGGAGCAGGTCGGCAAATAACGACGCGTTGCTGCCCGGGCTTGCTCCGGAGCGCCACCGCGCCCAGTCCACACGCAGCACGGCGGCCTGCGTGGCGGCCACCTGAAGCAGGTGCGAAAGCGCCTGGACGCCGTCGACCGGCGGGATGGCCTCGATACCTTGCTGGCGCAGGTGATGCAGTTGCTCGGGCCGGCCGACGAGACCAACTTCGGCCCACGGCCCCCAGTTGATGGCGAGCGCCGGTAGGCCTTCCGCGCGTCGATGCCACGCCAACGCGTCGAGGAATGCGTTGGCTGCCGCGTAGTGCGCCTGCGCGGGTGAGCCGAGGACCGACGCGGCCGACGAGAACAGCACGAAGAAGTCCAGTGCCATGTCCCGGGTCAGCGCATGCAGATTCCAGGCGCCCTCGGCCTTGGGCGCCATAACATCCCGTACGCGTCGCTCGTCGAGGAGTTGGACTATGCCGTCGTCGAGGATGCCGGCCGCATGCACAACCCCGCGCAGCGGCAGCATGGAGGTGCGGATCGACTCGAGGACGGCCTCGAGCTGGTCTGCCTTGGTGACGTCACCGCCGGCGACAACCACCTCGGTGCCGTGCGCACGCAACGCCTCAAGGGTCGCCAACGCGGAGTCTGAGGCGGGTCCACGCCCCATCAGGACCAGATGCCGGGCGCCCTGCTCGGCCATCCAGGTGGCGACTGTGCGCCCTAACCCGCCGAGCCCGCCGGTGATCAGGTACGTCGCCTCAGGCTCGAACCGAACTGGCAGCTCGGCGGGTTCGACGACTGACGGAACCTGGCCGTGCACCGACACCACGACCTTGCCGATCTGTTTGCCGCCCGCGAGGCAGCGGACGGCTGCGGCGGTCTCGGCAACCGGGAATGCGCGCACCGGCAGCGGCTGCAGCGCACGCCGCTCGACGTGGGCCACGATCTGGCGCAAGAGCTCCCCGACATAAGCCGGGCGATCCACGACCAGCTGCGCCAGATCAACGACGATGTATGACGCGTTGCGCCGCAGCTGCCACAGCCGCAGCCGGCCGTGCTGGTAGATGTCGCGCTTCCCGATCTCGACGAAACGGCCGTACGGCCCCATCGCGGCGAGGCTCTTCGTGATCGCCTCACCCGGCAACGAGTTGAGCACCACGTCGACACCCTCGCCCCTGGTGGCCGTCAGAACCCAGTCGGCGAATGCGAGCGACCGGGAGTCCCACACGTGCTCGACGCCGAGTGCGCGCAGGTGCTCTCGCTTCTCCGGGGTGCCCGCGGTGGCGTACACCGTCGCGCCCAGCTGGCGGGCGAGTTGAACGGCGGCAAGGCCGACGCCGCCGGCCGCGGAATGGATGAGGACACGCTCACCGGGGCGCAACCGCGCCTGCTCATGCAGCCCGTACCAGGCCGTCAGGAACGCGATGGGTATCGACGACGCCGCGTCGAACGTCAGGTGCGCCGGCTTGGCGACCACCAGGCACGCGGGTGTGGTGACGAATGAGCCGACGCCGTCCGACGCCAACGCGACCACGTCGTCGCCGATCTGTAGCTCGTCGACATCATCGCCGACTGCGGTCACCGTGCCCGCGCACTCGAACCCCACCCGCACTGGCCCGTCGCCCTGGCCTGGATAGATTCCGAGGGCACGCATCGCATCGAGGAAGTTGAGACCGACCGCGTGAATCCGGATCTCGACCTCACCCCGCCCTGGGCGCGGCCGGCCAGCCACCCGGGCCCGCACGTCGTCGAGCGAGCCCGGCGTCGGATACTCCATGCGGAACGCCACGTCGGCGGCGGGCGCGGCTAGCGGAGCCGGTGCGGGCGGCCGTGAGGGGTGCCGGCCACCCGAGTCGTAGCGGCTCAGCCGCGCGACATAGCGCTGGCTCCCGCGAAACGCCAGGTCGGCCTCGGGCCCGTCGGCCCACAACTCCTCGGCCAGGGCGCGCAGCTCTTCCGCATCTCGGCCAGCCGAGAGATCGACCCGGGCGCAGCGCAGCTCCGGGTACTCGTAGTCGATGCTGCGCCCCATGCCCCAAACGGGCGCCTGAGCGACTGACAGCGGCTCGACGCCGGGGTTCACTGCCTGCGCACCCCGCGTCACCAGCCACAGGCGCGGCGTGTCCGACCAATCGGCCGCCGCCAGCGCCTGCACGAGATGCAGCACGCTCGACGTGCCCAGGACCTGCGCCGCCTGGAGCGATTCGGTCGACGTCTGCGCCGCTGGCGCGGCCAGCAGACTCCACAGGTGCACGACGCCGCGGGCTGGCTGCTTCTCCCCGAACGCTTCGTCGAGGAGCCGCCGGAAGTGCTGCGGCTGGGCCGGATCGATGCGGTAACGGCCCGGGCCGAGGCGCGTGAAGCCGACGCCCGGCTCGACGAGCACGCACGGCTGCGACTGCCGTTCGAGGTGGTGTCGCAGCGCGTCGGAAGCCGCGCTCCCGTCGCTGAAGAGCAGCCAGCTGCCAGCCTGGGCCGGAAGGTTCGGCGCGTCAGGGTCCGGTGGCGGTAGTGCCGCAGGCTGCCAGCGCAACTCGTAGATACTGTCGGCCGGATCCGCCGTTCCCGGTGCGGTCTGGCCCGGCACCCGCTGCAGACGCAGCCCACGGGCGGCCACGGCCACCTGCCCGTCCTCGTGTAGCAGGAACACGTCGCCTTCGACGGTGTCCGGCTCGGGATCCAGCCCTGGGCGCAGCACCGCGTGTGACCATGTGCCGCCTTGCGGTGTCGCGTGGGCGCGCAGCTCGGCGATGCCCACCGGCAGGTACGTGTCGGAAGAGGCTTGCGCGGCGGTGCCGTTGCGTGCGGGAAGGGTCGCGGCCAGGACCTGGAAGCAGCCGTCGAGGACTTGCGCATCGACGTCGTCGGTGTCGGGGGCAAAGCTCTCGGGCGCGGGTGGCGTCAGCCGGGCGATCGCCTCACCGTCGCGGCGCCAGATGTTGTCCACGACCTGGAAGCCTGGGCCGTACTGCAGGCCGTGCTCTGCCAGCAGGTGGTAAAAGGACGGCCCCGAAACCTCGCTCGTGCAGCGGGGCCGGATGTCCCCAGGAAGGTGCCGTTCCTCGATGCCGTCCGGCTCACCGATGTCGATGGTGCCGCTGGCGAGTAGCGACCACCTCGAGGGTCCAGACGTATCGGATTCCTGGTTGTGGCACTGGAACGAGACCGGCCCCGGTGGATCTCCCGCCAGGACGAACTGGACAGTGCGCTGCCGCCCGTCGGCAAGCATGAGCGATCGGTGGAAGACGACGTCGCGGAGCATGCGCGGGGCTGCACCGAATGCCCGCTCGGCCGCCGTCAAAACAAGCTTCAGCAGGGTCGCGGCTGGGAGAACCACCGAACCGTGAACCCGGTGGTCGATCAGCTCCGGCATCAGCTCGGTGCTGATCTCGATCTCGGAGAACACGGTCTGCGGGTTCACCGACGAGCGGATCGGCCCGCGCCACGGCAGCCCACCGGACGCGGTGGGGTGGGCGCGCGCGTCGACAGGTTCGGCGTCCAGCCAGAAACGCTCGCGCTGCCATGGGTAGGTAGGCGCCGCCACGCATCGGCCACCCCAGGGGTGCAGCTGCTCCCACGTAACCGCCTGTCCCCGGGTGTAGAGGGTGCCGAGCGAGGCCAGCAGGCTGGTGCGTCCCCCGTCATTGCGGCGCATCGACGCCAGCAGCGTGCTGGTCCGCTCGAGGTCCTCCGCATCTTCGTGCACCGCGCCAAGCAGAATGGGATGCGGACTGACCTCCAGGAATGTGTCATGGCCGAGATCGAGCAGGCGCCGCACCGCGGTCGAGAAGAGCACCGGCGAGCAGAGGTTCTCCACCCAGTAGGTGTCATCGAGCGTGGCGCCGGACAATAGGTCGCCAGTCACCGTCGAGTACATCGGTATCTGCGCCGGCGCCGGCCGAATCCCAGCGAGTAGGTCGCGGAAATCGGCGCGCAGCGAGTCCATCTGTGGGCTGTGGCCGCCCACATCGACCTTCACCCACCGGCAGAATCGGCCGCGCTGCTGCAGCGCGGTGACGAGATCGGTTAACACCGCTGGATCGCCGGAGAGCACCGTCGATCGATGGCTGTTGCTCGCCGCCACCGCGACCCGGCCCTGCTGGCCGGCGATGAGCTCCCGCGCCTCGGCAACGGTGAGCTCCGCGGCTACCATTGCCCCCTGGCCGGACGCCCGCCGCAGCAGCCGGGCTCGCCCACAGATCACCTGTGCGGCGTCGTCGAGGCTGAGGGCACCCGCGACGTGTGCGGCCGCCACCTCACCCAGGCTGTGCCCTACCACGGCCTCAGGCTCTACCCCCCACGACCGCAACAGCGCGGCCAGCGCGACCTGCACCGCGAAGATGGCGGGCTGGACCACGCCGATGTCGCTCAGCCGGGAACGGGTATGGTCGGCGAGAATTTCTGCGACGACGGATCCGTCCAGGTGCGGGCGCATAGCGCGGTCGCACATGGCCAGCGCGTCCCGGAACACCGGCTCCTCCGCATGCAACCGCTGTCCCATCCCGCACCACTGCGACCCCTGACCGGAGAAGAGGAAGACCACGCCCGGTCGGTGGCCGGGACGGCAACGTCCGGCGGACAGTCCGGGGCGGGGTACTCCCTGTCGGTACGCGGCGAGAGACTCGGACAGCTCCGCGGGCGAGTCTCCGACCACGGCCAACCGATGGTCGTGGTGGCCGCGACGCGCGCCGGCCGTGTAGCAGAGGTCGGCGAGCGGCACCCCGGCCCCGAGGGCCAGCTCATACCGGCCCGCCAGTGCGGCCAGCGCCTCGGGGGAGCGGGCGGACAGCGGCAGCAGCTCCACGCGATCCTGTGCCGTGTGGTCCGCCGGTTGCGTGACTCGAACCTGTGGAGGCTCAGTCAGGACGACGTGCGCGTTGGCGCCGCCGAAGCCGAACGAGCTGACTCCGGCCACTGCTCGGCCGCCGTTCTCCGGCCACGGCGTGAGGGTCTGCGCGACGTGCAATGGCAGGGTGTCGAACGGGATGTGCGGGTTGGGCTCGGCGAAGTGCAGGTTCGGCGGGATCATCCGGTGGCGCAGCGCCAGCGCCACTTTGATCAGGCCAGCGACGCCGGCCGCCGCCTCGAGGTGGCCGATATTGGTCTTGACCGAGCCGACCAGGCACTTGCTGCCCGGCGCGCGGCCCTCCGCCAGGATCTTTCCTAGTGCCGATGCCTCGATCGGGTCGCCGAGCAACGTGCCAGTGCCGTGCGCTTCGACGTATTGCACCACACCCGGCGAGAGATCCGCGCGGCGATAGGCCTCGGCCAACACGGCTTCCTGCGAGCCCCGGTTGGGTGCCATCAACCCGTTGGTCCGCCCGTCCTGGTTGACGGCGCTGCCGCGGATCACCGCATAGATCGGGTCACCATCGGCCAACGCCCGACTCAACGGCTTGAGCACGACGATGCCGGCGCCTTCGCCCCGTACGCATCCGTCCGCACGGGCGTCGAACGTCTTGCAGCGGCCGTCGGCTGCCATCACGCCGGCCTTGCTGAAATTGATACCGAGCGCCGGGGACAGGATGACGTTCACGCCGCCGGCGAGGGCAAGCGTGCACTCGCCCTCGCACAGGCTGCGGCAGGCCTGGTGGATGGCCACCAACGACGAGGAGCAGGCGGTGTCGATCGCCATGCTGGGCCCGCGGAAGTCGTGAACGTAGGAGAGCCGGTTGGCGGCGATGCTGAACGCGTTTCCGGTACCGCTGTAGGCGTCGATCTGCGCGGGCTGGTCAAGGTGCAGATGTCCGTAGTCGCTGTTAGAGATGCCGATGAACACACCGGTCCGGCTGCCCGCCAGCCGCTCCGGCACCTGCCCGGCATCCTCCAGCGCTTCCCACGCCACCTCCAGCAGCAGTCGTTGCTGCGGGTCCATTCGCGCCGCCTCCCGCGGCGAGACGCCGAAGAACTCGGGGTCGAACTGGTCAACCTGATCGAGGAAGCCGCCCCAACGGGTGGTCGCGGTCCCCGGCACGGTCCCATCGGGGTCGTAGAAGGCATCGGCGTCCCAGCGCTCCGGCGGTATTTCGGTGATGGCGTCCACCCCGTCGGAGAGCAGCCTCCAGAAGGCCGCCGGCCCGTCGGCACCCGGAAACCGGCAGCCGATGCCGATGATCGCGATCGGCTCGTCCGCGCCGTCGGCCCGCCCGGCGGTCCCCACCGGTGCGTCGGGGAGTTTGGCGGGCGCCTCTCCGGCCAAGTGTTGGGAGAGGATCTCGATCGTGGGGTACTCGTATGCGAGCGTGGGCGAGAACTCGCGTCCCAGCCAGGCCTCCAGTGCGGTGGTCAGCCGGATGGCGTGAACCGAGTCCAAGCCGTAAAAGGCGAACGGTCGGGATATGTCGATCTCCGTCGGTGATAGGCCGAGCTCCTGAGAAAGCTGGGAGACGAACCAGGCCGCGATCTCCCCCACGCCGGGTCCGGCCTGTCCTGGTTCCGCCACGGCAGGCAGTGCGGCCGGGTGGCGATCGCTTGCGGGGGCGGCGTGCCACTCAGCGAACACCTCGAGGTCGTCGTCGAGGAACCGCTGCCGGCACGCTTTCCGCCGGATCTTGCCGCTCGACGTTGTCGGGATTTTCAAGGGCTCCGCCAGCAGAACCGCGTCCGCCTTGATGTCATGGCGCTCGGTGATCGCGATGCGGATCGCGTCGATGACCGCATCGACGTCGATCTGAGCGAGCCGCTGGCGGTCGATCTCCTGTACGACTACGAGCTGTTCGGCCGAACCCGTGCGCGGCGGTACCGAGAAGGCCGCCCCGCGACCGCGCAGCAGCGCCGGATGGCTGTCCTGCACCGTGATCTCGATGTCCTCGGCATAGTAGTTGCGGCCGCGGATGATGATGAGATCCTTGAGCCGTCCCGTGATGAATAGCTCGCCTTCCATTTGGAAGCCCAGGTCGCCGGTACGCAGGAACGGTCCGCGCCCGGTGTCTGAGAGGAACGCCGAGAAGGTCTCCTCCGTCTCGGCCGGCCTGCCCAAATAGCCCTGCGCGACGCTCCCCCCGGCCACCCAGATCTCCCCAGCCTCGCCGGTTGCACATGGCCGCCGGCTTTCCGGGTTAACGATGAGGATCTCGTGTCCGCGCTGCGCACGGCCGCACCCTACGAGCGGCGTCGCCGCCGGGTGCTCCGGCGTGACATCGACGACGTGGTGCTCACGCAACGCAGCGCTGTCCACATGTCGCACCACCGGCACGGCCCAATCCGACCCACCGGACACAAGCAGGGTGGCCTCCGCCAGCCCGTACACCGGATTGAACGCCTCCGGCCGGAAACCGGCCGGGCGGAAGGCGTCAGCGAACCGCTGCAGCGTGGCGGCACGCACGGGCTCCGCACCACACATGGCCGTCGACAGGTTGGACAGATCGAGGGCCGCACGCTCCTCCGCGCTGCTGTGTTCGACACAGAGCTCGTAGGCGAAGTTGGGCGCGACGGTAACCGTGGCGCTGTACCGGGAAAGCGCTTCCAGCCACCGCATCGGGCGCGCAATGAAAGCCTCCGGCGGCATGAGGTAAGAAGTGGCTCCAAGCGAGTGCGTCGCCAGGACGGTGCCGATGAGACCCATGTCGTGATGGAGCGGCAGCCAGAACGCGCCGATCTCCTCGTAACCGCCGCCCCATGCGCTCCGGATCGCATCGAGGTTGTGGAGCAGATTGCCGTGTGTCACGACGACGCCTTTCGGCGAGCTGGTCGAGCCGGAGGTGTACTGCACGAAGGCGGTTGCGCTCGCGTCGATGTCTGGCGCGACCCACTCCGCGGCGGCGGATGGGTTGGTGGAGTCCACGGCACACCACTGCAGGGAGCCTCCATCGGTCAAGCCGTCCATCACTGCCTTGAGCTCCGCTTGCGAACCTGCGGTGTTGAGCGCGAAGGCTGCTTGGGTATTCGTGACGATCGACCCGATACGGCCGATCCACTTGTTGCGCACCGGCGGGTGCACCGGTACCGCGACGGCTCCGGCATAGAGGCATCCGAAGAAGCCAGCGATAAAGTCCAAGCCCGAGGGGCACAACACCAGCACCCGTTCGCCCGCAGCGCCCTGCCGTTGCAGAGTGGAGGCGATTGCGCGGGCCCTGATGTCGAGTTCGTCGTAGGCCAGCCGACGATGTTCTTCCCCATCCGGGGTGAAGTCGAATGCGACCTTGTCTCGATAGCGTTCGGCTTGCTGCCGCATCAGGTCTACCAAAGTCCGCGCCGTGTCCTCTGGCACCTCATCACCTCTTCTTCGTTCCATTGCGTATTTCGCCCACGCAACGATCTTCAGAAAACGACGAGGCGGCGGAAAGCCTGCTTGCACCACTATTGGTGGTGGTGCGTGCACCATTCCCGGCGGCGATCGCCCAAATCAGTGACGCCGGTTTCGCATGCGGCCGTATGTAACTCCGCGGCACCGTCGTGCAAATGGGGCAGACGGTCCCCGGTGACCGGCCCGCTGACCCAAACTGTGACGGCAATGCGGTCGATCTCACCGATGCGCGGCGCCTCACCCACGCGGATGCTCGTTTAGCCTTCCATTAACTATTTCGACCTGAAAAAGTCGGGGTGTGGCGGTCCCTGAGGTGGGGGTTTCGTGGGGAGAGGATGGCCTCAAACCCTTGGGCTAGAAGGGATCGAGGCCATCGTGCTCAGACCGTAAGTGATCAGCCGACGTTGTGGGATGCAATCTTGCCGTCGGAGCTGTTGGTGTTGCCGGCTGAATTGGCTCGTGTGGATGCGCTGCTGGATGATCCGGTGTTCTTCGCGCCGTTCGCGGCGTGGGGATCCCTTGTTGGGCAGCCACATCTCAAGCGCGGACAACGACATCGGAACGATTACCCTTTTTAATCGGATGATGGTCGGTGTCTGCCGCTTTCGGGGCGGCCGCGGCAAGAAATGGTGCAAACGGCGGCATTTCGTCGGCCGCGCACTCAACGCTGACGACCGACGGGCCGTCGACGTCGAGCGCGGACCGCATGGCAGCGGGCAGTTCGCCGATTTGGTCGACGTCCACCGACGGCAGTGACGGGAACATCGCTCACTGGTGCACCATCGGTGTGTCGGTGATCTTGGATGGGTCTTTGATGCACCACCATCGGTGTGTCGGTGATCTTGGATGGGTCGCCGATGCACCCGAGGTGCCGTCGAGTCATCGCCCGTTGTCGCTTGACGCGTGGATGTCCACTCGCAGTTCTGCGGGGCTCGGCGGTTCCCGGGGTGTGGTGACCTCGACAGGGCTGAGCGCCGTTGAGCGCCGAACAGTGAGCGAACTGGCAGTCACGCCCCGGCACCGAGATGCGGGTGCCTCCCAACTGGGATCAGCAGCGAGGAGGCTGTTATGCAGTATGCCCGACCTGTGCTGCCAGCGGAACCGGCCAACGGGCTGACGTGCGGAATCGGTTGGGCGCGTGATGATCGCGCGGTCGCCATCGTGGACGGGCGCGGTTGTGAGGTGCATCGAAGCACCGTTGAGCACAACGCGGCGGGACTGCGGGAGCTGCTGGGGTTGCTAGCGCGCACCGGGGCGGCCGAGGTGGCCATCGAACGCCCCGATGGCCGGTGGTCGACGCGCTGTTGGGCGCGGGCATCACCGTGGTGGTGATCAGTCCACCAATTGCCCATCGTGCCTTACCGTGGCCGGTGGGGTCTAGGGAGCGCGTGATCAGGTAGAGGCATTTCATCGCGGCCTGTTCGGTCGGGAAATGGCCCCTGACGCGGATTGCGCGCCGGTAGTGGGCATTGATCGATTCGATGGCGTTGGTACCCGACATGAAATGCGGTGGAGGCCCGCGCGCGTTCTGCTTCGCCTGATTGATGGGTTGGGCGTACGGTGCGTCCGTCCGGAACAGGGGCCTTCGGGGAACACCTATGGGCAGGCCGTTCTTGCTCGCTGGGCTGCGAGCCCGTGTTAGTAGTTGGCCGCCCCTGCGACTTGTCCGGCTGCGCTGTGAGCGCGTATCCGTAGGTGTCGTTCCGTCCCAGCGGTTCCCCAGCAAGAGAGATCATCGAAGGGAGAACCCGGGTTGGTGCCATATGTCGGGATGGCCGCGATCGCCGTTGGGGTGAGGTCTACTCCGACTACAGTGTAACCCTCGGCGGCCAGCGCCAGCGACCGCTCGGCGTACCCGCACCCGGCGTCGAGCACATCGCTGCGGACCTTGCCGGCGGTGACCGACGCGGACAGTTCCGGTTGCGGCTCACCGATATTCCACGGCGGAGGCCCCTCGAAGACGCCCTGCTCCCGATGCACACTGTCCCAGTCCATCACTTCGTTTGCCGTGTGCTCCAAGCTACTCCGGAGTTCGACATGGTCATCGCGCTGGCCGGCGCATCGATCATCACGTCGAGGTCCGGCGGCAGATCGCTTCGCATCATGAACTGGGCCAGCTGCATCTGGGCGCGTACGTCGGGCGGTCGGGACCGCTGCTCTTCCGCCTAAAGGTACTTCCCGAAGATGTTGTGCCAGCGTGCCGTTGAGCTGCCGCGAGCGGACCACCCCAGCTCGTTGCATTGCCGTTTCACCCAGGATGGGGTGAAACAACCGCGCCACAGTATTGGATCCATCCGCAACGAACTGGATCACGCCACTGCGCTCAAGGCGTCCTACCGCGTCGGCGTCGCAAAGCCCACGCAGAATCTCCCAGTGCTCAACTACTTTCGGGTTACATTAATTTGACATCGGTTCAACGAATCGACGCCGTTGCAAGCGCTAGCCTTGATTCTTCGCGCGACCTGGCTGCGCCAGGGTGGAGCCGCTGCAGGCTGGCTTGTGGGGTTCATTGTCGAAGCTGGGTACGACAAGTTGCCCGGTGTCACGCCGGTGGGCGGGCTTTCTTAAGGCCGGTGGGTCTTTCGTCTCGTCAGGGCAGGTCGGGATCGGGCGCGTTAGCCCGGATCTTTCAGTAATTGCTGGGCGACACGGCGTGTAGATAACGGAAAGCCCTTCTGTTGCAAGGGAAACTGTGGTTGGCAAAACATAGCTTCCAACAACGAGAAGGGCACTTCCGAAGTGAAGGATACCGCTGGGCGTCCAAGTCTTGTCGTCACTACCGGTGGTCGGGGTGTCGTGGCGCATGCGGGGGCGCGGTTGTTGGCCGAGCTGGCCGACGGGCTGGGGGCTGACCGCGGGGTTGTCGGCGGCGATGGCGGCGACGAAAACGCGCCGCTGCGGCCATGACCGCGGCCGGGTGCTGACCGATCTGGCGATTCGCCATCGCCGATGGGGCCAGCGCGATCAGCGACCTACGGGTGCTGGCCGATCAGCCCGATCTGTTCGGCCAGGTCGCCTCGGTGCCCACCGTGTGGCGGGCACTGGGGGCCGTCGATGAGCCCGCGCTGGCGCGCATCGCCACGGCGCGGGCCCAAGCGCGCGCGGCAGCGTGGCCGGCCGGGGCCGATCCGGGCTGGTATGTCATTGATATCGACGGGTGCTGGTCGAGGTCGAGTCCGACAAGCAGCACGCGGCGCCGACCTACAAGCACGGGTTCGGGTTCTATCCGCTGCTGGCGGTGCTGGACGCCACCGGGGAGGCGCTGGCCGGGCCGCTGCGACCGGGCAACGCCGGCTCGAGCACCGCCACCGACCACCTCGCGATGCTGGATGCGGCGCTGGCCCAGCTGCCGGTGCACCCTGGCCAGCGGCAGGTCATCTGCCGCACCGACGCCGGGGGCACCAGCCACGAATTGGCCGCGGCCTGCCGCGCGCGGGGTGTGCGGTTCATCGGCGGGGTGCGGATGCGCGCGACCCGGGCCGAGGTGATCCTCACCCTGGCGCGATCGCGCTGGCAGCCAACGGTTTCGGCCGACGGCAGCCAACTGCGTGAGAGCGGCGAGGTGGCCGGGATCACCGATCTGGTCGGCCTGTCGGAGTGGCCGGCCCGGCACCCGGATGCTGGTGCGCCGTGAACAACCCCACCCGGGTGCGCAGCTGCGCTTCACCGACCTCGACGGCTACCGCTACCAGGTGTTTGTCACCGACCTGCCCGACGCGGATTTGGCCTACCTGGAGGCGCTTTACCGCGGCCGCATGGAATGCCGGATTCGCGACATGAAAGACACCGGGCTGGCCAACCTGCCCTCCCACGATTTCGCGATCAACAGCGTCTGGCTGACCCTGGTGCTGATCGCCGCCGACCTGCTGGCCTGGGCCAAAACCCTCTGCCTGCACGGGGACCTCAAAACGGCCGAGCCCAAACGCATCCGCTACACCCTGCTGCACACCGCCGGGCTGCTCATCCACTCGGCGCGGCGCACCACCCTGCGGCTGGCCGCCGGATGGCCATGGGCCACCGACCTGGCCGCCGCGTTCACCCGGCTCCCCGGCTGGGCCCCCGTCCCCGGCTAAAGCACCCCCACCACCTGCACACCCCCACAGCGACAACGGGCAACGCTGACCCCGCGCGCCCGCCAACCGAACACGACCCCCAGCGCACGGCTCAACAACCGCCATCACCGCACCCAACCACCCGGACCAGAACCCACAACCGGCATCAAGCCAGTCATCAGGCCCGCTACGACGCCGCGAACAGGCTTAACGAAAGATCCGGGCTAGGTGAAGGCGGTGTGGATGCGGCGCCAGGCGGTGGCGATGGCCTGGGCCCAGCGCGAGGTGGCGTCGATGCGCAGCCGGAGTTGTCGGGCGCCGCGGGTGATGCGGGCGGCGACGTGCAGGACCCGGTAGCGGAAGGTGGCGATTTCGCAGCGCGCCAGCTCGGGGCGGTCGGTGAAGCCGATGAGTTTGGCCCAGGCGACCAGATCGTTGCGGCCATGATGATTTCGAGCCAGGCTGCGTTGGCGTTAAAGGAGTGAAACGGTCTCAATCCAAAACCCACAACACACACAGGCGACTCGTGCTGCAACTGCTCGACGAACCAAATCCCACGTTGCGATGGAGAGAGTTTGAGGTGGGCTGGTACGTTTGCAGTCATGCCCTGCAAAATCTCCCTGTTGACTGGTCGGCGCCCTTGACAGGACGCCGGGCTTTTGGACCCGCGGTCGTCTTCGGAGACGGAGGGGTGGGGAAGTTGATCCGGTCGGTACTCGCGGGACACGTCGAGTCGCTGACCATCGTCGATCTGCTTTCGTCCAACAATGGAAGCGACGACAATGTCCTCCGAATCGCCGCCGATGTAACCAAACCGATCGAGCACCGTTTGGAAAGCGTGATTGCATCTGCAGAGTTGGTCGTTTGCGCGTTGCCCGGGGAGGCACTCGTAGCCTCTCTGCCAAAGCTGATTGCGGCCGTACCGATATCGGCACTGGTAGTCGACACAGCCTCAGTCAAGTCACCCCTGCGAGTGTTGTGGAGTCCGACCGGTCCCTCGATCCTCAGCGTTAACCCAATGTTTGCGCCTTCGCTTTCGCCTGTAGGCCGGCGCGTGCTCGCAGTCACCGCTGGTCGGCCCGGGCGGCAGGAAGATTTCCTCAAGCTGTTGCGACGCAAAGGCATTGTCGTGGTGCAATTGGCGGACGCCGATGAACATGACCGACTTGTTGCGATCACCCAAGCCGGTGTGCATGCAGCGACTCTCGCGTACGGATTGACCCTCGCGGCTGCTGGTTTCAGTGGAGAGCAAGTTGCTGAACTTGCGCCCCCGCCTTGCCGACAGCAACTGATGCTGCTAGCTCGCATGGTCGCGCAACCATCCGAGGTATACGAAGACATCCAGCGGTCAAATCCCCACGCCGAGCGTATCCGTGCTGACCTGGTCGAGAACATAGCTGAGATTGGCCGCCTCGCGACGATCAAGAATCTGGGGTCAGCGCTTAGCGACATTGCGGATTGGCTTGGAAACGCTGGTATTCCGCTGGCCGAGCTTTGCCAAAATGTGTACGAGGAATTCACCGCTTCGGCGACCATGAGGACAGTTGAGTCAGCTGGATCTGACTCGTAGCGCGCTCAACGCCGAACGAGCTTACGCGCGGGAATGCTGAATCAATCGGATGCGCAAGACCCTACCTCATTTAAACCTAGACAATACAACATGACGCCTCCTATCGGACGAACGGCGACTCCTGGCAAGGTTTACTGCCAGGCGGGAATGCCCATGACACTTTTGCGTTCTTCCCAGACCAGCGTTGCGCCCCGGTGTGGTGGCAAGCGCCTCAATCTCATTGTTTACGGTTGGCGGCTTCACCACGTTTGTACGTGTGCTAGCCATCATCTTTCGTGTGGCTGGCGGGTGGGCCTGATCGGCTTCGGATTGGGCGGTAGCGGGCGCGGCTTGATAGGGCGTGGGTGTTTGCCCAAGGCGTCGGGTGGCGCCAGGTTCCTTGCCGGGTATACCGTTCTAGTCGTCGGATCTGGTTAGTCCTGGTCGGTCGGTGCAGATAGGGCCTTGAGGGATGCCAGCGCTGCGGTAAGGTCCGCGCCCCTCCCAGGTCGGTGACGTCCAGAGGTCCGCGCACGACGGTCTTCCAGTTATAGCGGCAACCTGCTGGTACTGGTAGTCGACCTGACGCATCTGCAAATCGACTATCTGGCTTAGCAATTTGCGTATCGTCACCAGTTCTGTTTGTGTTGCCTCGGACATCTTCATGATTCCGGGCAGTAGTTTGTTCAAATCGCCTATGCCACCAAGCATTTCAGTCCTTTCTGATTCGTGCTGCGCCAATAGGGCATCTGCATGTGGTTCATTGCGTTCTGTCCACTCGTTGTCGTTGATGTCATTGGCCATCAGAACGGCTCATCGTCGTCAGATGAGTCTTTGACTCAGTGGCAGCAGAAGCCTTGGCAGACGGAGACTTTGATGCTGATGGCGTTGGTGCTGGCGCTTTCTCGGCCACGGTGCCTTTGGCGTTCTTCATGCCGTGCATGACAAAACCTAAATACCTTATCAGCTTTTCGATTTCGTCATCGAGGGATAGCCGCGCGCATCGTGTGCCGAACCGCGTTGCCGCCGCTTCGCACGCAACCGTGAGCCTCTCGGCGTCCACATCGTGATCGATCACGACAAAAGCGGCGAAGTTGTAAGGGACTTCGGGCCGGAGTTGTTGGGCAGCCCATATCGACCGCTGAGCGGCGGTTAACGATCCCAGCATGTCTGGTTGCGTACCGTGGTTGAGCATGATGACGACGGACTCCCTATTTAGGCCGGCATGCCGGCGGCCCAATCCGGTTACATTTAGGGCGCATATGAACTATGCAGTCTATCCTCTGACATGCTCTCATTGTCGATAATCAGATCTTCCAGGCGACAGGATTCGTGGACAACCACATCGATTAGCCGATGAACGAAACCTTCGTCCAGGCTCAGTTTTCGACCTTCTTCAATCGACTTTGCACGAACGTGATCCAGCCGATGCGGCTGCATCATAGGAATTTGACCCTTACGTTTGATCCGCGCGATTTCCTTACAGAGTTGCATACGCTCAGCAATGACCTCAACTAGCATCGTGTCGAGTTCGTCAAGACGCTCGCGGCGCTGTTCCATCGCTGAGCCGATGTCGCAGGTTTCGACATTAGGTTCGGGCTCCTCGGTCACTGTATTCCTCCATTTCTGTCATTGACGTTGATGGCCTCAACCCCTTCCAGCACAAGGGCTTGAGGCAATCCTCCCTGTCCAGCACCATCAGCCCGCGCATCAACGCGCCGACTTTCTTAGGCCGAAGTAGTTAGTCGAGCCGTCGCTCGTATGGACTCCAGGAGCGCATGCGCCTTCAGGTGTATCTCCGCGAGCTCTTCCTCGGGGTCAGAGAGAGCGACGATCGCGCCGCCGGTGCCGACTGTAATCTGGTCGCCGCAGACAACCATCGTGCGGATGACGATGTTCAGATCAACCGCTCCCGATAGAGAGAAGTATCCAATCGCCCCTGAATAGATCCCACGGCATCCGCCTTCTAATCTGTCGATGATTTGCATCGTCCGCCGCTTGGGAGCGCCGGTCATAGACCCGCCCGGAAAAGCGGCGCGCACACACTCCGCTGGCGTGACATCGTCCCTCAACCTCGATCTGATCGTGCTTACTAGTTGGTGAACAGTTGCGTATGTCTCCACCGCAAACGGTTTAGGGACGTGCACGGAACCAACCACGGAAACCTGTCCGAGATCGTTGCGGAGCAAATCAACAATCATTAGGTTCTCCGCTCGGTCCTTCACTGCGGTGCGGAGATCGTCTGCTAGCTTCGCGTCTTCATCGGAAGTGCGGCCACGCCGGCGAGTGCCTTTGATCGGTTTCGCTTCCACCGTACGATCGGCGGAAATCTTCAGAAACCTTTCCGGAGATGCACTTAAGATATCGACTCCCGGAAGCTGCAGGAGTGCGGCGTAAGGAGCGGGATTACGTCGCCGGAGATCGCGGTATGTTTCGAGCGTATCGATGTTGGCGGTTACCGTCATGGTCGTCGTCAAGCAAACTTCGTAGGTTTCCCCTGCGCGGATTTCTTTCAAACATTGCTGTATACTGTCGAGATACGTGCCCGAAGATTCGCGAGCAACCACAGACATGTGCAGCACGGGCAAGTTGGATTCGCGCTCAACGGGCTTCGTATTCAACGACGAGCGCACCGTTTTTTCAGCTTGGTCCAGCCACGACGTTGCCTCACCCCCTATTTCTTGGTCTGAGAGGGCCAGTAGCCACGTCTCATCAAGTTGGTGATCTATCACTACAGCGCGATCACAGAACACAAATCCAGCATCGGGGAGGTCGGACTGATGCACATCGTCGCCACCACACTCTGCCTTCATTTCGTAGCCCAGGTAGCCGACGTAGCCAAGCGCAAATTCACAATCACTCTCGAATCCGATCACCGCGCGCTCAGCAGTTTGCTCTCCAAGGTAGTCGAAAATGCTTTGGTCAAGATGAGTCACCGTACCGTCGCTATGGTGAACGCGCACGCCACAGTTGGCATCCGCAGTCACCCATTCGCCGTGAGGGCCCCTTCCGCCAAGGATCGAAAAGCGAGACAAACCGGATACGATCATAGCGCTGTCTAGCCAAAACACACCGTCCTGACCGGCGAAAAGCTGCGAATACACGGCTTCCGCTTCGGGCTGATGGTCCAGGCGACGGCTTACTAAGCAAAATCGCCTGCCCGGAGTCTGAGGTTCGGTGTGCTGGCCGATGCACCGAGTGGGTGCCGCAGCAACGGCCGGAGCTGCAGTGGTATTGCGTTGTCGCGATCTTCCGCGAGCGAGCTGGAGGAAATTGCTAATTAATCGGCGACCATACTCTGTTTCGATGGACTCTGGGTGGAACTGCACGCCCCATTGCGCGCGAGAGCAGTGCTCCACCCCCATGACGAGTTTTTCTCCCGATCGATCTATTGTAAATGCCGTGACCTTCAGCGTGTCTGGCACCTCATCCACCACAAGCGAGTGATAACGGACCGCACTGAATGGTGAGGGTATTCCGGCGAACAGTCCGGTGCCGTTGTGTTGAATAGCACTCGTCCGTCCATGGCAAGGCTCAGGCGCGGTTGTCACAACGCCCCCTTCGAAATAACAAAGGCCCTGATGCCCTAGGCAAACCCCCAGCAATGGAACGGCATGATTCAGTGCCAAGCGACTGATCCCAAAGTCGCACTCAAACTCCGGTCTCCCAGGCCCCGGCGAGATGATCAACGCCTCAAGGCTATCGGGAGCGATCGAATCCCACGTCGAATAGTCGTCATTCTTGATCACCTGGACGTCAGCACCAGCAATGCTCGCGACAAGTTGGAAGAGGTTGTACGTAAACGAATCATAGTTATCGATAATCACGATGGACATAGCTTTATTCCTCCCCGGCACAGTCGTTGGAGTTGCCTCGTTGGAGGCCGCCTATGGTCCTTTGAGCTGGTGTCAGCGGGACTCGCCCTGGCCAGCGCAAAAGCGCCCACGAAACCCGTGGAGCGCCCCATATGTTCGAACAGCTCGGCGGGTGGGCAGTCGATGTAGGCCTTGACCGTGCAGTACTGGCCGAAAACTTCGTCGTGCGGGTACACCGACCGCATCTTCGCCATGAAGATCGGGGCGGTCTTCTCCAGTGGTGGGGTCTCGATACGGACCACTCCCTCGATCGGCTCGATGGTCCGGTATGGGCGACAATAGCGTCAAGCGCTGGCAGCGACATCGGTTCTGTTTTCCTTTGTAAGTGAGATCTCCTGACTGACAACATTTTTAGCTATTGACGACCCAAGAAACGTCGCGAAGGGCGGGATTTCGTCGGCTGCGCATTCGACGCTGACCACCGACGGGCCATGGACATCGAGCGCCGTGCGCATCGCCGCGCTAAATCCGTCGGCGTCGGTGACGTCGACGGATGATAGCCCGGGGAACATCGCCGCCAGACCGGCTCCGAGCCGACTCGGCGCGAACCGGTTGTAGCTGTACCGGTCGCCGTAGAACAGCTGCTCGCGGGTCACGCACGTGGCGTGGGCATTGTTGTTGAACAATACGAACGTCACCGGAAGCCGGTATTGCACAGCGGTGTGCACTTCCATGCCGTGGGTGAAGAACGCACCGTCCCCGGCGATCACCACGACGCGCCCACCCGGCGCGCGGACCTTCGCGCGAGCGAACGCCATCCCGATACCGGCACCAAAGCTGTAGCCCATGCCGCCCATGCCGAGTGCGACCGCGAACCGGCCCCTACGCCGTACCGGCAGGTAATGGACGGCTGCCGCGCCGGTGTTACCGACATCAACGACAATGTCGACCCCGTCGGGTAATACGCGATCGAGCACGCTCATGGCGTCGCGGTAGCGCACCCCCGGACCGTCGAATGCCGGTAGAGTCAACTCGGTGCGGGACACCACATCAGGCACCCGAACCCCGATTGGTCGGCCACGCCCGGTCAGCGCGCTCGTCAGCATTCGCAATGACGTCCGCAGATCTTCGGTGTGCACGTGGGTACACGCAACATACGGCGGTGCGGACCCGATCGAGATCGTGCATACTGCCGCCAGCGCGTCGTCGAGACCAGCGCGCGCGGTCACCGACAGCCGGGTACCCACCACCAGGCACAGCGCGCTGCCGGCCACCGCTTCCGCCACGCTGGGGTGGCCCATGACACCGGTGACCCCAAGCGCCGACGATGACCCGAAACCCGGTGTGCCGGCAGCATCCTTGGCGTGGGGCACACACGCCACCCGCGCGCGAAGCACCGCCCGCAGTAACGCCAGCTCGGCTCGTGCGTCATCGCGGACGACCTGCTCACCCGCGATAATCGTGACCGGTCCGATCACCCGGCGCAGCGCTTGCGCGATCGGATGCGGGTCACCAATAGCTCGTGGCCGCTCGACACCGTGCTCACCGGTATAACCGTTGATCCGCACGCCTGCTTGTTGAACGTCCTTGGGCAGCAGCAGCACCGCTGGGCCGCCGGTTCGGGCCGCCGCGATCGCCTCCGCCAACGCCGACATAATGTCTCCGGGCTGCTCGACCCGCCGGCAAAACACCGACACCGCGGAGAAGAGCGCCTCGGCGTTCAGCGCGCCGTTGCGGCCGCTGGTGTCCTGGAACGCGCCCCGGCCGTCGAGCGTGGTCGGCGGTTGCCCGATCAGCGCGAGCACCGGCACCCGGCTCGCCAACGACTCCGCCAGCCCCGGCACGGTGTTTAGGCATGCCCCGCCGGAAGTCACGGCCACCACACCCAATCCGGCGCCGCTGCGGCTATAGCCGTCGGCCATCGTCGCCGCCGAGAACTCGTGCTTAGCTAGAATCGCGGTGACCTCGGGACGGAAATGCGCGGCGTCGTATAGGTCCTCGATGTTGTCGCCGTCGACGCCGAAGATGTGCTCGACCCCGATGGCAGCAAGATGCTCGACAATATGGTCGACCACCCGAGGGGGACCTGCCGGCCTCACTTCGACAAGCCGTTGGTTAGCAGTCACATCTCACCCCTACTCCCAAGTTCGTAAGCCGCGGCGCATCATGACGAGCGCGTTGCCTCCACTACCGTGAGGAGCCGTACCTGCTCTGAACGCCACGTGCCCACCGGAGACCTCCTTCACCATCCCCATCTGATAGGTTTCGTTGTCGCGGGAATGCGACCCGCCGATCTAAGGATCTTCGGCGACCGTGGAGGATTCGCCCAGCCTGCCTGCACCACTATTGGTGGTGGTGTGTACACGGCGGTGTGTCTGATTAACCGTGGATCCGGCCTTGGCATTGGTTAGCGGCTGGTCGGGGTGATCGGGCTGTCGAAGGTGATCACGAACGCGTTCAGCGCTGGCTTCCACCAATGGCCCATCGTGCCTTACCGTGGCCGGTGGGGTCTAGGGAGCGCGTGACCAGGTAGAGGCATTTCATCGCGGCCCTATTCGGTCGGGAAATGGCCCCTGACGCGGATTGCGCGCCGGTAGTGGGCATTGATCGATTCGATGGCGTTGGTCGAACAGATGACCCGCCGGATCTCGACGTCGTAGTCCAGGAACGGTACAAACACACTCCAGGCGCGTTGCCACATCCGGATAATCGCCGGATACTGCGAACCCCAGGTGG
>Ga0187766_10000124_pt1 | contig 37078 bp, 32 predicted proteins | sample 0216_QUI02_MP05__4_FD_132971 | JGI IMG/M metagenome (GOLD analysis project Ga0187766, IMG submission 132971) | Tropical peat soil microbial communities from peatlands in Department of Meta, Colombia - 0216_QUI02_MP05_20_MG | ecosystem: Environmental > Terrestrial > Soil > Wetlands > Peat ... | reverse complement strand
CGGAAAAAATTGGCGTGGTGATGAATTCTCCTGACGCGGAGATTTTCCCCTTTCGTGGGGCTCGCTCCTACGATCCCCCAAAGGATCCGGCTCGACCTTTCGTCATGATGTATCACGGGTCATTGGTCGAAAGAAACGGCCTGGACCTGGCAGTCGAGGCCTTGGCGAGAGTGCGGGCGGACGTTCCCAGCGCAGAACTCAGGATCTACGGACGCAGTACTCCTTTTCTTGAACGCGTAATGGTCGATGCGCACAACAAGGGCCTGAGCGATTGTGTGCAGTATCTGGGACCGAAGAGCCTGGAGGAGTTGGTTCGCGAAATTGAAATGTGTGATGTGGGGATAATCCCCAATCAGCGGAACGCGTTCACGGATATCAATACGCCCACTCGAATTTTCGAATATCTGGCACTAGGCAAACCGGTGATTGCTCCCCGGACACCAGGCATCCAGGATTACTTCGGTCAAGATTCCCTCTTCTTTTTCGAGTCCGGCGATGCCGAGGGGCTTGCTCAACAGATTCATTATGTCTGTTCGCATCGCATCGAGGCTATCGAGAGAGCTGAGCGAGGACAGGGGACCTACTTGGCACACACTTGGTGTCAAGAAAGACAGACGCTCGTGAATCTGGTAAGCGAACTTCTTGGACAGGAACCCGCCCATTGATTCCGGCGCAGACACCATCGGGTGGGATGAGCGGAGTCGCCAGGAATGGCGGTAATCCGGCGGTTGGTTGCGCGGATCTGTCACTGCGCCGGCAGAGCAGTCCTGCGATGACCAAACCGTTGAGCTATGTGCTGATCACGCCGGCTCGTAACGAAGAAGCCTTCATAGAGAAGACCATCGAGTCTGTGATCAATCAGACGGCGCTGCCGCTGAAATGGGTCATCGTCGACGATGGGTCGACGGACAAGACTGCGGAAATCGTGAGCCGCTATCTTGTGCAGTACCCTTGGATAGAGCTGGTCCAAATGCCGCAACGGCGGGACCGCAGCTTTGCGGCCAAAGTGATGGCCTTCAACGCCGGCTATGAGAGGGTCGAAGGTCTCCAGTACGAAATCATCGGGAACTTGGATGGGGACATTTCCTTTGAGAAAGACCATTTCGAGTTTCTTGCGCGGAAATTCTCGGAGGATCCTAGCCTTGGAGTGGCCGGAACAATATTTAAGGAAGACGGCTACAGTTCTGAAACTGACAGTTTCGAGGGACACAAGCACGTTTCAGGTCAGTGCCAGCTGTTTCGCAAGCAATGCTGGGACGACATCGGGGGCTATGTCCCCCATCGTGCCGGTGGAATCGATTGGATGGCGGTGGCGACCGCCCGAATGAAGGGCTGGAAGACCGAGTCATTCCGGGAGAAATGGTTCTTCCACTATCGGCATTTAGGTACCGCAGAACGCAGTATCTGCTCCTCGTTGTTTTCTTATGGGGAGAAGGACTACTACCTTGGTGGGCATCCGGTCTGGGAAGCGTTCCGAGTTGCCTACCGTGCCACTAAGCAGCCCTACCTTATTGGAGCAATTGCCTTGGGGTTGGGCTATTGCTGGGCTCTTATTCGCCGCACACCTCGTCCCGTTTCCAGGGAGCTCATGGCCTTCCACCGCAAAGAACAGATGCTCAAGCTCAAAGCCATCCTCAAATCCTTGGTCAGATTCAAGAGAGTCGACAACTTTGATGTGGCGCGAAACTGACCTGGTCTCTTGACACGCCTAATGAACGAAATCCCAGTCAATAAAATCATCGCGGCCGTTAACCACTTCTGTGCCTGGCTTGATCGTTATGGGGAGACATCTCACGATCACCAGAGCTTTTTTGCGAGCGGGCTAGGGCGAAGGGCCAAGGCTTTGTATTACCGCAAACCTTGGCTCGGCACACTTGCCGTAGCGCCGATGATTTTTTCTGAGGCATTTGTGCCCGCGGCACGAGTGCTCTTTTGGAAGCGCCAACGCTTCCCAATCGCCGATGCCCATTACGCCATGGGCTTTGCATGCCTCGCACGAATCTACGGAGCGGACAAGTATTACCAGCGAGCCGTGCACTTCCTTGAGGTGCTTCAAGAGACTCGCTGCCCAGGTTATGAGCATTACGGTTGGGGATATCCTTTCGACTGGGAGACGAGATTGGGCACCATCAAAGCGGATACACCCCTGATAACGACAGTGCCCTATGTTTACGAGGCATTCTCAGAAGCTTACGCGATTGATAAAGAGCAAAGGTGGCTACAAATCATGCGATCCATCGCCGATCACGCCTTCCGGAATTACCGAGATTTGGAGACGGCGCCGGATGCTGCTAGTTGTGGCTATACTGCTACTCCTGATGGCCAGTGCGGCGTCATAAACGCGAATGCCTATCGAGCGTTTCTTCTAACCAAGGCCGGGATCGAGCTCTCGGAACCGCAATACCTGGAGCTCGCAAGAAAAAATTTGAACTTCGTTCTCTCTTCTCAGAATGCAGATGGTTCCTGGTACTACTCGACGGATGGCCAGCGTGATTTTGTCGATCATTTCCATACGTGCTTTGTTCTAAAGGCGCTCGCAAAGATCGAAGAGCTTCCTGGGGCACCTCGGTGCGGTGCTGCGCTCGAACGAGGGATTAGGTACTACTTGCAGAACTTGTTTGACGCAAAGAAACTTCCCGTGCCATTCTCCAAAGCGCCACGGCTCACGGTTTATCGCCGAGAACTCTACGATTATGCGGAGTGCATCAACTTGGGTGTTCTCTTGTACGGCCGTTTCCCGGAGCTAGACAGGGTGTTGTCAGCAGCCGTTACGGATTTGGTTCTGCGTTGGCAGAAGCCCGATGGCTCTTTCCGTGCCCGTCAGCTTCTGGTCGGCTGGGACAGTGTCCCGATGCATCGCTGGGCCCAGTCACAGGTTTTTCGAAGTCTCTGCTTCTTGCTTTTACGGAACCATAGACCCTCCCTTGGCAGGAGCTCGCGCGAAAGGCTTGAAACATTGGCGTCTACGGCTACGAGATAGAGGGATCCCATGTGCGGTATCTGTGGACAATATAACTTCGGAAACCAGGCGCCGGTTTACCGCCGTGACCTCGAGGCGATGACCAGAAGCATCGTCCATAGAGGTCCGGATGACGAGGGCTATTACATCGCAGGGTCTATTGGTTTCGGTTTTCGCAGACTTTCCATCATTGATCTCGCTGGCGGCCATCAACCCATGTCGGATCAGGAGGAATCCGTCTGGGTCGTTTTTAATGGTGAAATTTATAACTTTCCTGAACTGAAGCGTGAACTGGAAGGATACGGCCACGTCTTTCGCACTAAATCGGACACCGAGGTCATCGTCCATGGATACAAACAATGGGGCGATGCCGTGCTCAACCGCCTCAATGGCATGTTTGGCTTGGCCATCTGGGATGCACGGCAACAGCGGCTGGTTCTGGCGCGAGATCCATTTGGTATTAAGCTGCTCTACTACCGGATCGATGGGAAACGGTTGTATTTCGGCTCGGAAATTCGTGCGGTTCGTGCTGTCATGCCGGACAGCGCCGAGATCGATCCGACCTCGCTGAATCTCTTCCTGCGCTATCGTTATACGCCTTCCCCCTACACGCTGTTCAAGAATGTACGCAAGCTAGCACCAGGAACCAAATTAACGATCCAAAATGGTTCCTATCAGGTGAGCCAATGGTACAACTTCAAGCCAGCTCCTTTTGCGCCACCCAAGTCACCTGCCGAAGCAAGAGAAGAGTTGTTATCTATTTATCAAAGGGCTATGCGCCGGCAACTGATCAGCGATGTGCCGGTTGGCCTGCTGTTGAGCGGCGGTATCGATTCCGGGCTTTTACTGGCCTTGATGAATTTAAACGGCAATAATTGGCCGACTTACACGGTAGGATACGGCTCGAGCTTCGCCGATGATGAATTGGCAGATGCCGCCGAAACCGCTCGCATTCTGGCCTCGGAGCACACCGCCGTCACGATAACGCAATCGATCTTCGAGGAGGCGCTGCCCAAGATTGTCACATCCCTGGAAGAGCCGATTGCAGCGTCCTCGATTGTTCCCATGTATTTCGTCTGCGAACGAGCCCGTCAGGATGTGAAAGTAGCTTTGGTCGGGCAGGGGCCGGATGAATTATTTGGAGGTTATCGCCGTCATCTTGGAGTTCGCTACCGCACACTGTGGGCAGGATTGCCGGGCTGGATGCGCGGCCCAATCTCCTCGACCGTCGCTGCTTTGCCGAGAAACGAAACCTTGAAGCGAGGAGTCTACTCTCTGGCGATCCCAGACCGAATGCGAAGGTATCAGCATGTTTTGTCGATCCTGCCAGGTAGCAGAGTCGATGAGCTATTCCATGAAGGGTTACTGAGTCCCAGTGCAGGCGACACGATCCTCGAATGCTGGGCGAGCCTGGCTGACCTTTCAGCGGCAACTGATGAGCTTGGTGGCCTTCAGTTCCTGGAAGTGCGATCCACCCTCCCCGACGAACTTCTCATGTACGCGGACAAGCTCTCCATGGCTCATAGTCTTGAACTTCGAGTCCCCTTTTTGGACAAGGAAATCGTCGAGTATGTTGAAAGGCTGCCAGCCAGCTTTAAAGTGAGGCATGGCTCGCGGAAATGGCTACACCGGCAGATCTGTCGCACCTATCTACCCGAGTCGATTTTAAAGCGGCCAAAACGTGGGTTTGCAGTCAATGTTGTAGATAGCTGGTTTCGCAACGCTATAGACAATAAGATGGCGGAAAGCCTCCTTGACAATGACTCAAGGATCTATCAATACCTGCGCCCCGCCGCGGTGCGCAGACTCTTCGAGCAGCATGCCTCCGGACGGGACGACCATCATAAAATCCTCTTTAGCCTTGTTGTTTGTGAGCAGTGGCTCCGGGCGCATGCCGAGCCGGTCGCAGTGTTGAATTAGGATCGCTGACGATGATCGGCGTTATTGCAGATCCTTCACAATACGATGTAGTCCGCGAGTTTTTTGAGCTTTTCAAGACTCCGTGGCAGTTTTACCAGAAAGATCGGCGGTACGAAGTTCTGCTGTGTGCCGGAGGTGACCAGGTTGACGGAGTCGCGAAGCTGGTCATCTTCTATTCTGGCAGAAAAATGCTGTTGGATGATGAGCAGGGAATCCAGGTCGCCTGCGAGCGGAGAGAAGCCTGCATCCTCTCGTATAAGGGAAGCCGGATCCCGATCTACGGCGACACGATCACATTTGCGGAGAAAGGGAACGGTGGTTTGACGGAAGAGGGCTCTCAGGAATCCGCCATATACCACATCCAATCGGGAGAAAGAGCGCTGGCTCGGATCGGTTACGACCTGTTTGGCGAGATTCGTAGGTTGCTGACGGTGGGTCAGCCTCCCGCCAACGCTGATATGCCGGCACTGGAGCTGCATATCGCGTTCCTGAGAGACTTAATCATCGAGTGCGGGATTCCCTTGGTTGAGATTCCACCGGTTCCCTACGGATATCAATTCATAGCTTGTCTGACTCACGATGTTGATCATCCTTCGATCCGTCGACATAAATTGGACCACACGATGTTCGGGTTCTTATACCGCGCCGTCATCGGTTCCTTGGGCGACCTGCTCCGAGGACGGATACCCGTGCGAACTCTGCTCGCAAATTGGATGGCGGCCCTGAAACTACCGTGTGTTTACCTCGGCCTTGTCAAAGATTTCTGGTGTGACTTTGATGATCGTTACCGGGAATTGGAGAAGGGGGTCCCATCAACCTTTTTCGTGATTCCATTCAAGAACTGCCCGGGAAAGAACTCTCACGGTACGGCACCCGTGTGGCGTGCTGCTCGATATGGTGCGGCAGATATCACAGATACGATTCGAAAGCTGGTTATAGGGGGTTCCGAAGTGGGGCTTCACGGCATCGATGCGTGGCTCGACGGTTCCAGAGGGCATGAGGAACTCGAAGAGATCCGACGCCTAACAGGAGCCTCGAAAATTGGTGTGCGAATGCACTGGCTCTACCACAGCCAACATTCGCCTGTAGCCTTGGAGGAGGGCGGAGCCTTCTATGATTCCACGATTGGTTACAATGAGACAGTGGGATATCGCGCGGGCACAACGCAAACGTACAAGCCGCTAACAGCGACTCGGCTGCTCGAGTTACCGTTACATGTGATGGACACGGCGCTGTTTTACCCGGCTCATCTGGGACTGTCCCCACGACAGGCTAGCGTATTCCTCGGCCGACTAGCGGAAAATGCAGCCCAATTCGGAGGCTGCCTTACCATCAACTGGCATGATCGTAGCCTTTCACCGGAAAGGCTGTGGGACGAATGCTATCGTTACTTGGTGCAGGATTTGAAGAGTCGAGGCGCGTGGTTCTCTACGGCTGGACAGGCGGTCTCCTGGTTCCAAAAGCGTCGCTCGGTAGTGTTCGAGACGGATTCAATTGAGCCGAGTACAGTGCGCGCCAGAGTCTCGGCTGATGGTCGTGATCGTCTTCCCGGCTTGCGAGTGCGCATCCATAATGCGCGAGAGTCCCGCGGGGCTGGTACCCAGGATCCAGAAGGCTATGTCGACATGACTCTCAATGAAAGTGCCGACACTTGGGTTCCCTGCGGAGTCAGCGGATGAATCTTCGAGGGGCCGGCATTACAAGCCCGCAAGCAGGATCGCGGCCGAGCCCTGAATCAGAGCACCCGATGCATGATTCTTTCATCGTCGCTCCTGACGATCGGATATTGGTGACAGGTGCCGCAGGCTTCATAGGATCTCGTGTCGTAGAGAGTTTGGTTACTCGTGGGTTTCGTCACCTCGTCTGTTTTGTACGGCACTCTAGCGATTTAAGAGAGATTGAAGCGATTGCCAAGCGTCGGCCCCTGGGGACACGTATTGAGATATTCAAAGGCAATCTACTCTGCCGCGCAGACTGCGAGGCCGCGTGCAAGGATGTGGCGGTCATCTTTCATCTGGCTGCGGGAATCGGTGAGAAGTCCTTTCCCGATGCCTTCATGAACTCGGTTGTCACGACCCGCAACCTGCTCGAGGCCAGCCTTCAGTACGCAAATCTGCAAAGGTTTGTCTTGGTCAGCTCGTTCTGCGTCTACACTAACCGTCAGAAGTCCAGATGCTTGGACGAGACCTGCCCAACAGAAGAGCATCCCGAACTCCGCGGCGAGGCATATTGCTATGCCAAGGTCAGGCAAGAGCAGATCGTCGCGGAATATGGAAGGAACTTTGGAATCCCCTACGTCGTCGTCAGACCCGGCAGTGTTTATGGTGCGGGCTCTGAGATTACGGGCCGGGTGGGCGTCGGAACGTTCGGCGTCTTCCTGCATTTAGGTGGTTCTAATGCGATACCGTTCACCTATGTCGAGAACTGCGCAGAGGCAATCGCGCTAGCTGGCTTAGTCAAGGGGATCGATGGCGAGGTTTTCAACGTTGTTGACGATGACCTCCCCTCTAGCCGCCAGTTCCTGCGTCAGTACAAGGAGAATGTGAGACATTTCACATCAGTTTATATCCCTCATACGGTCAGTCACATGCTGTGCTATTTGTGGGAGAAGTATTCGCAATGGTCGCAGGGGCAATTGCCGCCCGCCTTTAATCGGAGGCGTTGGTACGCTGAATGGAAGAAGACCCATTACAGCAACAAGAAACTAAAACTGAAGCTCGGCTGGGTTCCAAAGGTGTCCACCGCGGAGGGTTTGCGTCGGTATTTCAAGAGTTCTGGTGACGGTGAGCGATATGCTTAAGGTTGCCATTGTTGGATGCGGCAAAATCGCCGACGCTCACGCCTCACAGATCCAGAGGGTGGGGGGATGTGAGATCGTTGGTGTGTGCGACCGTGAACCTTTGATGGCCAAGCAACTCTACGAGCGCTTTCCGGTTAAACGGTACTTCACTGATCTGCCTGAACTCGTGAGCAATACTCGGCCGGATGTTGTCCACATCACTACGCCACCAGAAAGTCACTTCGACATCGCCAGATTCTGTCTTGCGCACGACTGTCACGTATACGTTGAGAAGCCCCTCACCCCCGATGCGGAGAGCGCAGAGCGAGTTATCGACCTGGCCAACCAAAAGGGGCTTAAGCTAACCGTTGGCCACAACTACCAATTCAGTCATGCGTCTCGACGTATGAGAACACTGGTTGAAAGCGGGTACCTGGGCGGGCCTCCGGTCCACATGGAGGCTTACTACGGTTACGACCTTGGGGACGCCAGCTATGCTCGCGCCCTGCTGGGCGACAGGAATCATTGGGTCCGTAGATTACCCGGGCAGTTACTACACAACGTCATCAGCCACGGGATCAGCAGAATTGCGCAATTCCTGACTAGCGATGATCCTCAGGTGATCGCATACGGCTTCATAAGTCCGCTTCTCAAAGGGATAGGCGAAACTGAGATTGTGGATGAGCTCCGAGTTATGATTCTTGAGGAAGAGCGGGCCACCGCCTATTTTACTTTTTCTTCCCAAATGAGGCCTTTGATCCACGAGTTTCGAATCTATGGTCCGAAAAACGGTCTCATTCTTGATCAAAGCCACGAAATTGTGCTTCGGCTTCGCGGCAAGAAATTCAAGAGCTATGCGGACAACCTGATTCCTCCTGTGCTGTTTGCGAAGCAGCATCTCGGAAATCTGGTCGAGAATGTAAGACTGTTTCTGGCTAGGGACTTTCACATGGACTCCGGCATGAAGTTCTTGATTGAATCCTTTTACCGCTCGATCCGTGGGAACACTCCAGTTCCCATCCCTTACCGAGAAATTTTGCTCACTGCACGAATTACGGACGCCATTCTTAATCAACTTCGTGGCTCCCGTTCGCAGAGGCATCTGGCACTTCAAGACTCAGTTAGGTAACGGATTCAGGATGCATGTTTCCTAAGGGCCGCCCCCACAGGCTTTGGTGCGGATTCCTTCAACTACTTTAGAGAACCCCGCGCAAGCGGATTTATGCAATGCCTCCTCCATTAGCGCTCTTACTGTGGTCCATATTTCTTGTGTGGCTACTGCGCTTCGACCTGAAGCTATCACGCTCGGACTCCGCAAGAGCGGGGAAGACCTCGTTGATTTTGTGGGTGCCGGTGATCTGGATATCTATCGTGGGATCGCGGCTGCCCTCGCAATGGCTCGGCATGGCGACAGGCCAGGCTGCCCAGACACTTGAAGAAGGGAATCCATTAGACAGCGTCATCTATTCTGTCTTGATTCTGTTAGGAGTCGGCATCCTCATTTCGCGGCGCTTCAAATGGGGTGATGTTGCGAATCGGAATTTGGCCTTGACCGTATATCTATTTTTCGCTCTTACGAGTGTATTGTGGTCAGACTATTCCTTTATTGCTGTTAAGAGGTGGGTGCGAGACCTTGGCAGCTATTTGATGATATTTATTGTTCTGTCTGATCCTATTCCCTTAGAAGCAGTGCGCACACTTCTTCGCCGGCTTTGCTTTTTGCTGATCCCCCTTTCCATTATGCTGCTCAAGTATTATCCCGGCATCAGCATAGGCTACGATCGATGGACAGGCCTGCCCGAGCATATGGGAGTCACAACCAGCAAGAACATGCTCGGCGTCCTGTGCCTGGTCAGTGGGATTTTTCTTTTCTGGGATACGGTGATGCGCTGGTCCAAACGCAAGGAGCGGTGGACGAAAAAGGTCATTCTCGTCAATGTCGCGTTCATCGCCATGACCCTGTGGCTGTTGGATATGTCAAACAGCGCGACCTCCCGTCTGTGCCTGGTGCTCGGCTGTTTGGTGATCGCAGTGGCGCACAGCAAAACGATCAAGCGCCGTCCTGTTTTCCTCGAGGTAGCGATTCCAGTCGTGGTCTGTCTGTATCTGGTACTAGCTTTCGGCTTCGGGGTCGACATCAACGCGGAACTTGCCATGGCTGTCGGTCGGGACCCGAGCCTCACGGGCAGAACCAACATCTGGAGTGCTGTTCTGAGTACCCACACGAATCCACTCATTGGCACTGGATACGAAAGTTTTTGGCTAGGGCCTCGGCTCAGACAGGTATGGGCGCTGGCCGGTGCGGTCAATGAAGCTCACAATGGTTACCTCGAGGTGTACCTCAACCTGGGCCTAATTGGTCTCTTCCTTCTTGCTGTGTTCTTGATCTCGAGCTACCGGACGGTTTGTAAAACTTATGCAAAATTGCCCAGCCTGGGTTCGTTCGCCTTAGCACTATGGGCCATTTTGCCTTTCTACAATGTCACTGAGTCGGCCTTCAGAATTCAGCTGATGTTTGTTATGTTTCTGCTCGGAGCGGTTGCTGTGCCGCAAGCACCGAGTGTGCCCAATATTGCCCCGCTGGCCGACCTTCATTTGAAAGGGGGCGAGGCGCCCCACTCAAGTTGCGAAAGAGTAACCGTATGAGCTCCCAACTGGCACAGTGTCGGCCCGACATCAGCTTTCCCTTCAACCGAGAGTCTCGCACACAGCAATTCGTTTACTTCGTCATAACTGTTCTTGGCTTCTCTTTCTGGTTCTTTATGGTCGTACCGTTTGCCAGTCACAGAGAAAGCTATGAGTGGCTTGCTTGGGTGCACAGCTACAGCTTTGCCCACGCGTTTTCCTTTATCTCTAAGTCGTATCGGCCATTGGCCCAGGCGACTACGTGGCTCGGCTTTCAAATTCTGGATCCGGGGGTGTTTCCAACCAGCATACTACGCCAAACGTTACTTCAGGGATTTGTGTATGGAATGTTCGTCGTTGCATGGTGGTTTATCTATACTGCCGCGACTGAGCGACGCTTGTTCGCAATCATGGCGCTTCTCTGCGGTTGTGTTTTCTTTCCCGGTTACGTGCAGCTGTTTCATATATACGGAATATTCTATGTCCCCGTTATGCTGACTCTCGGAGCCGTGCTCCATCTCACTGCAGCGCAAGCGGGTGGCAAACGGGAGATGTGGTGGGGGGGGATTGCTATACTACTCCTATTGTGGCATCCGTTCGCGACCGCCCTTTTCCTGGGTTTTTACTGTGGATTCTACTTTGACACCTTCCGGCAGCGCACGAGGGCACAACACCTCCGAGCGATTGCAATTTTGCTTGTGGTTGCGATGATGGTTGCTGTTATGGCGGCTCCTGTTCGGCCGACCGAGAAGATGTCTATCACTAGCAGACTATTCGGGTTTCTTGTAAGCTACAGAACTAATGAAGTCAATCGCATTGCATCTGTGGTGGCATTTCTGTTGACGCAAATTGCCGTATTCAGCATGCCCCTCGAATCCAAACCGAAGCTCGCTGTGTGTCTGATTGCGACGGCGCTCAGCATCGTCTTTTTCTTAGAAGGGTTGCCTCTGCTGCTTCTTTGGTTTTGTGTGGTATTGATAAAGCTAATCCTCTCACGGTGCTGGAGACTTTTCTTCCTAATGCTTGCAGCGGCGCTGCTCCCGTTTGGTGGCGGAATCGGTACGCCGATCTACGGGCTCTTTGCCATAATTGTCGCGGCATATGTGACTGCGATGGGGTGGGCTGAGGCGGAAAAGACATTGTCCGTGGTCAAGACTCGTTATGCCCTAGGAATCATCATTGTGTCAGCACTGGTCATTTTGCTGATCCGTGCGGGAATCAGAGTACCAGTTGTTACTACGGTTGCCAGTCCACTTCTCACAGAGCGTGAAAGAACGTATCAGCTGGAGAGTGTTCTGGCCTGGTTACACACTTCTGAATATTGTGGCTATGATTTAACCTTCATAGACAATGCCGGCAACCCCATAGATTCTGTGGAAAGTGCGATTAGAAGGCAGAATCGCCCTCCCGCCGGGCTTAAAGAAGTTCACTTCTTTTGGAACACTGTCTTGCGATGCCGGGAAGGCCAGCATTCCAATAACAAAGATGAAACTGCCATTGTCACATTTGGCGGGCCGGTGGTGGCCAACTCCAGACCTGTATTCGAAGTCAGGGGCAGGTATGCCGGCAACGCGACGGTATGGATCTCTGATCCTCGGAAAGGTCCTAATAGTTCTGGCATGCCTGCTGCAAGCCTGTCCACGGGAGCGGTGTTCTAAATTGCTAATCCGGAGGCGGCATTCAATTCGGGTTAATGAGGAGTATATGGGTCACACTGAAATTCGCATAAAAGGCAAGACCGTGTCGGTCCCGTCGGTGTGCATTGATGGAAAAACAGTGGTTACTAGTGGTAAATGGATCAAGATAGCCGCTATTAAGGATGAAGAGCTGGTCGAGGGAGATTTGATTGCCGACCCTGTCTCGTTTGTTAGGCAACTGAAAGGATCGGCTCTCAACGCTGACCTGTTCACATTCGCCCAGAAGCTGCCGGAAACGAGTCCGAAGTTCAACTATTACCTTGAATGGGACAACTTGGCCGTGATTCCAATAACAACCTTTTCCGACTGGTGGGAGAAACGAGTCGAGGCCAGCGTGCGCAGGGCAGTACGGAAAGCCGGTAAGAGCGGAGTGGTCGTGAATGTGGCGGAACTCGACGACACATTTGTCCAAAGCATAGTAAATATTAATAATGAAACTCCGATTAGACAGGGCAGACGCTTCTGGCATTTCCAGAAGAGCTGCGAGGCTGTGAAGTCTGAGAACTCAACATATGCAGATAGAAACGTTTTCTTGGGCGCATACTGTCAGGGCGAATTGATTGGTTTCATTAGAATGACTTATGCGGACAAAGTTGCAAATATCGTTCAGCTGCTCAGCATGATGAAGCACTACGACAAGAGGCCGGCCAATGCGCTGATTGCGAAGGCAGTCGAGATCTGCGAGCAAGTGGGGATGTCTTGTGTGGTCTACTACAACTACACCTACAATGACCCGAATAGCTCGCTTACCGAGTTCAAGCGACGAAATGGTTTCGAGAAGGTGTTGGTACCACGATATTACATTCCGCTCACGCGCAAAGGAGATGTGGCCCTGCGGTTGGGAGTTCATCGCGGGCTCGCACCGCTCGTTCCCACACCTTTACTCTCGCGAGTTCTGAAGATCCGGAGCCTGTGGTATGGCCGCAGGCTGAAGGCCATCGAGGGGACGCTCTAGGGATCGGGCATGCCGGGAATCGTCGGCCTTATCACAAAGATCCCTCGTAAGCAGGCGCTGGAGCGGTTGGTCCAGATGCTGCACACCCTTTGCCACGAGTCTTTCTATACGACGGGAACCTGGATCGATGAGACATCCGGGTTTTACGTCGGATGGACTGCGCACGGGAGTGGTTCCTGGAACGAAATGCCTCTGCGGAACGAACGGGGAGACGTGACTCTCGTGTTTTCCGGGGAAGAGTTTCCGGCACCGGGGAGGAGGCAGGCTCTAAGAGATCGAGGGCACGACCTTGAGTTAGACGGGCCCTCCTATCTGGTACACCTCTACGAAGAAGATCCATCGTTTCCAGTCGGATTGAATGGAAGGTTTCACGGGTTCCTGGCTGACCGGCACCGCAAAGCCGCGGTCCTGTTCAACGATCGATATGGTATGCACAGGATCTAGTACCATGAATCAAGCGATGCGTTCTACTTCGCTGCCGAGGCCAAAGCGGTCCTGGCCGTCTGTCCTGAAGTTCGCAGGATGGATCCCGAGAGCCTCGGAGAGTTCGTTTCTTGTGGTTCTGTCTTGGAGAATCGGACGCTGTTTGAGGGCATCCATGTTTTGCCGCCAGCTTCGGCGTGGGTTTTTCAGGATGGATCACTCGAGCAGAAGGCCAGCTATTTTCACCCACGGGAATGGGAACAGCAGGAAAGGCTCGATCCGGAATCTTTTTATCAAGAGCTCCGAGCGACTTTTGCTCAAAACCTTCCTCGGTACTTCAACGGCCATGAACGGATCGCGATGTCCCTGACCGGCGGCTTAGACACGCGGATGATTATGGCTTGGCGGAAGCCCCAACCTGGTTCCCTGCCCTGCTACACGTTTGGAGGAATGCTCCGCGACTGTCAGGATGTTATCGTGGCACGTCAGGTGGCTCAGCTGTGCGAACAGCCGCACCAGGTAGTGCGGGTGGGAGAGGAGTTCCTTTCGCATTTTCCTCATTATGCAGAGCGGGCGGTCTATCTTACCGATGGATGCGTCGATGTGGGACGCGCTCCCGACTTGTATCTCAATGAGAGAGCACGCACGATCGCTCCGGTTCGAATGACTGGGAACTACGGTGGTGAGGTTCTCCGGCGGGTCCGAGCGTTCAAGCCCGCGGACCCAGTGCCAGGATTGTTCCAATCTGGAGTTCTTACTCATCTCCACCGGGCCGAGCAGACATATGCTGAGCTGCTTAGGCAGCACCCGCTTTCCTTCGCCGTGTTCAAGCAAGGCCCGTGGCATCATTACGGTGTGCTGGCCCTGGAGCAGACACAACTCTTGCTCCGGTCTCCCTTCCTCGACAATGATTTTGTCCGAACGGTTTTCCGCGCACCAGAATCAGCTCTTACTACGAGCGAGATTTCTCTGCGCTTGATCAGAGATGGAAACACGGATCTTTTGCGGATACCAACGGACCGCGGCCTGGCCGGAAATGGGCGGCGTCTTTCCGGCGCGGCCTCCCGGGCTTCCCTCGAGTTTCTGTTCAAGGCCGAGTACGCATGCGACATGGGCATGCCCCAATGGATCGCTCGTGCGGACCATATTTTGTCGCCTTTGCACCTCGAACGGCTCTTCCTCGGGAGGCACAAGATCTTCCACTTCAGGGTCTGGTACCGGAATCGTCTCGCTGAGTACGTTCGGGAGATGTTGCTCGATGCGCGCAGTCTCGGCAGATCTTATATCGACAGAAAAGGGCTTGAGGCAGTGGTAAGGAGACATCTTAAGGGAGATCGCAACTACACTACCGAGATCCACAGGTTGCTGACTCTGGAAATCGTGCATCGACTTTTCATAGAGAATTCCGCGGCGTGCAGTTTCAATCACCAGTCTCCTTCAGTCACTCAGCATCTGTGGTATCAGCCGTGCACGAGAAACGGCGAACGAAGCATTTAAGGATGTTGTGGGTTGAGTTGCAGCTATGCCTCATCGTGCCGCAAGTCGAGTGTTTTCAGCTACGTCAGCCGTTTACCCCTCTGTCACCGGCCTTCCAAACGATGCACCTTCGTGCCTGGACTTTTTGTCTCGTCCACGCAATATTTACCTGGACAGTGGCAAGAATGCGATTACCCAGAGAGAGGGAGCGATAACGATGCTGGTGAAACGGCTTTCATTCATATTTTTGGTGGGCACTTTTTTCAGTGCAGCGCTGCTCCGCGCCGCCACCTTCACCGCCGCTTCCTGCAATAGCAGCGATGTGCAGGCCGCGATCAATTCGGCAAGCGACGGCGATACGGTGCTTATCCCTGACGGGAGCTGTTCTTGGTCAAGCGGGATTACCACATCCAAGCAGATTTGGATTCGCGCGCAAAACTACACTCCGACCCCAATGGGAACGGGAACCAGAAGCGTCACCATCACCAACAATTCCAGCACCCCCCTCTTCAGTGTAACATCCGGCAACTCCTACCATGTGCGTATAACCGGCATACGCTTCAACGAAGGGACCGGCAATAGCAATCACATCCGCCTAAACGGCAGCGGGACCATGGTGCCGTTGATTGACGATGATTATTTCCAGGTTCAGAACCGCTTTGGTAACGAGCCCGACATCGCGGCGTTTGCGTGGCTGTCTCTTGGCGGCGTGATGTGGAACGTTATGGCAGAGGGAGTCAATGGCGGGCTTGGCGGTCAATGCTGTCCAGAGGGAGCAAGTTTCCTGATTAACTCTCCCCGCGCCTGGTACACGAACTCCACGCTAGGTGCATTGGACACCAACGGAGATCAGAACGATTATATCGAGGACAGCACTTGGAGAAACTTCGGCCAGGCTCCCGACATCGACGACAACGGCCGAGTTGTCATACGGCATTGTCTCTTGGATGGAGTCGCTGGTCTGACACACGGGTTCACTTCCGCATGGGGTGGCAGGCAGTATGAGTATTACAACAACACGATCACGACGACCACTGGCAATCGTAATCTGGGAGGCCGGTACTTTTGGGCCAGGGCGGGCTTTGGGATTTTCGCGGACAACACGGTAAGCTATCAGAACCAGGGCTACGGAGCGCCCATACTGTTCCAGTCTATCGTAGAATGTTCTCAAAGTACCTCATGTACTTCTGGTCAAGTTCAGTATCCATATCCACGGCAAGTCGGAACCGATTGGAACAATCCGCCGAATGGCATTTTCACTGACCCGGTCTATCTCTGGAACAACTGTCAGCCGGGGCATACCCTGCCCTGCGCTGGCGATTCCACGTGGGGCACGATGTCCCCGTATTACATCCAGTTGGGTCGCGACATCTTCGTGGACAGCGGAGCAAAACCAGCCACGGCATACACTTCTGCCTATGAGAAGTACACGTATCCGCATCCGGCGAGATCGGGTGGTAATCAACCGAGTGGTAGTTCACCCCCGCCTCCTCCCACTAACCTTGCGGCGACGGTTTCGTAAAGAAAGTTGCGACTGCCAGGCCCCCGGGTTTTGCCCAAGTAAACCCTGTCATGGAACCCCTGGTCTCGATCATAGTTCCCGCCTATAACGCCGAAGAATGGATCGCCGAGACGATCCAGTCGGCGATTGGGCAAACCTGGCCACGCAAAGAGATCATAGTCGTAGACGATGGCTCCAGCGATCGGACGGCGGACGTTGCGCAGCGATTTGCCTCTAAGGAGGTTGCGGTCGTGTCCACAGAGAACCAGGGAGCTGCCGCGGCTCGCAACCATGGGTTTCGCCTCAGTCAGGGCGACTATATCCAATGGCTGGATGCGGATGACCTTCTTGCCCCAGACAAGATCGAGCGACAGCTTGCGGCCTTGAAGGGATTCGAAAATAGGCGAATACTTCTTTCCTCGTCATGGGCCTACTTCAACTATCGGATCCATCGCGCCCGCTTCCTTCCGACTTCGCTCTGGCAGGATCTTTCCCCGGTTGATTGGCTCCTCAGGAAGATGGGCGAGAACTTGCACATGCAAACCGCGACCTGGCTGACTAGCCGGGAGCTGGCCGAAGCGGCGGGACCCTGGGACACCCGTCTCCTGAGTGATGACGACGGCGAATATTTTTGCCGCGTGCTCCTGGCATCTCAGGGAACTCGTTTCGTGCCAGAAGCGAAAGTTTTCTACCGAGTCACTCCATCCGGCCGGCTGAGCCACATCGGCGTATCAGACAGGAAGAAAGACGCGATGGTGATTGGAATGAAGCTACATATTCAGTACCTCCGATCCCATGAGGACAGCGACCGCGTCCGAAAAGCTTGCTTAAATTACCTTAAGACCTGGTATGACAATTTCTATCCGGAAAGACCGGATATCGTTACGGAGCTACAGAGCTTGGCCACCCAGCTGCAGGGAAGTTTGGATGAACCCCGTTTGCGCTGGAAGTACGCCTGGATGACACCTTTGTTCGGCTGGAAAGCTGCAAAGTGGGCCCAGCGAGTCCTTCCGCAGCTCAAGGCCCGCGGTATCAGGCATTACGACAAGATCGTCTATCGCCTGGAGGCGGTCCGACTTGGAGCAGGCCGACGGCCGGCCCTCTGAGGCGATTTAGTACCCGGTAATTGTGACTGCTCGTCGATTTTATTTCCACAGATGCGGGTCTCGCCAAGAGAACCAACTTATCAGAATTTCGAAGCGATCGAAGCCATGAGACCAAGCCTTGGGAAGTAATACGATAAGGCCATCGACAATAATCTAGTTTGGAGATGAAAAGAGCAAACAAAATTCAGGTGGCTCTACTTACGGGAGGTGGTGATAGGCCGTACGTATTTGGACTGGCAACCTCGCTTATGTCGAAGGGAGCGGTCCTAGATCTGATCGGCAGCGATCAGCTCGATTGCCCAGAGTTTCGTGACAATCCTAACCTGAGGTTTATGAACCTGCGAGGCGATCAACGTTCTGATGCCAGCCTTCTGAAAAAGATTTTCAGGCTATCTATGTATTACGCCAAGCTCATTTGCTATTCTGTGACGGCGAAGCCGAAAGTCTTCCATATCCTTTGGAATAATAAGTTTCAGATCTTCGATCGTACGCTACTCATGCTTTATTATCGATTCCTCGGCAGAAAGGTTGTCCTCACAGTGCACAATGTGAACGCCGGTAGGCGGGACTTACAGGACACGCATCTCAATCGAATAACGCTGAGAATTCAGTATCGGCTAGCCGACCACATCTTCGTTCATACCGAGAAGATGAAGCTGGAACTTATCGACGATTTTGGCCTGGATGCGGCTCGTGTCACGGTTATCCCATTCGGCATCAACAATTCTGTTCCCAACACGCGTCTTACACGGAACGAGGCTAAGCAGAGGCTGGGCATAGGTCCGAACGAGAGAACCGTTCTTTTCTTTGGCGTGATCACGCCTTACAAGGGGCTGGAATACCTGGTTACTGCGTTTCAAGAAATTGTGGCGCAGCATGAGAATTATCGCTTGATTATCGCCGGCAAGCCAGATAAGTGCGAGAGATACTGGCGGACAATCCGGGAACAAATTGATAAGACGGCACAGAGGGGACGAGTGTTAGTCAAGGATGAGTTCATTCCAGATGGCGACACCGAAGTGTATTTCAAGGCTGCGGACATTCTTGTATTGCCTTATCGGCACGTATACCAAAGCGGCGTCTTGTTTCTGGGACATAGTTTCGGTTTGCCAGTCCTTGCGGCCGACGTGGGGCCTTTGAAGGACGAAGTTGTGGAGGGCAAGACGGGGTTTGTATTCAGGCCCGAGGATGCGGCCGACTTGGCGAGGGCTATGGAGCGGTACTTTGCAAGTGAACTTTACCAGGAGTTGGAACACCGACGGCAGGAGATACGAGACTACACTGCGCAACGGCATTCCTGGGATGTGGTCAGTCAAACGACCGTGAACGTATATGCCGACTTACTTCGAATACCATCGCCTGCGGAATCGTTGAATCGTGAGGTGTCGACCGCTTCGCTCGATGTGAACGCCCGATCATGAAGGGTCCAGGGGGTGTACTTCAATTGATATATCTTGCTGTGATCGAACTGACGTCTAGGTATCCCCAACTGATGACAGCTGTGAGGCGCGGGTGGACGCTGTTCACATTCGTTTGCGTCACTACCCGAGTCAGAATGCCGGCTCTTACCATGTTCCCGTAGGGACAACCTAGGGTTAGGGTGCATGCAGTCGTCATTTCATTATCTGAAAGGCTGGGGCTGAGCACATGATCATCACTCGCACACCACTTCGTATCTCATTTTTCGGAGGTGGGACGGATTACCCTGTTTGGTATCGTGAACACGAGGGAGCTGTCCTAGCGACCACCATCGACAAGTGCTGTTACATCACATGTCGATGGTTACCTCCATTCTTTGAGTATCACAGCCGCATCTCCTATTCAAAGGTGGAGAACGTAAACGGCAACGGCGCCATCGAACATCCTGCGGTGCGCGGCTGTCTTCAGTATCTGGGGATAGACGATGGCGTTGAGATCCATCACGTCGCGGATCTGCCCGCTCGTACAGGCTTGGGGACGAGTTCGGCATTCACCGTGGGCCTCCTTCTAGGTCTTTACGCGCTCAAGAACCAGATGCGTGACAAGCAGGGGCTGGCTGCCGATGCGATTTATGTAGAGCAGGAGCTGCTGAAAGAAGCCGTGGGCGCCCAGGATCAGGTGAGCGCCGCCTATGGGGGGTTCAATCGCATTAATTTTCACCCTTGGGGCGAAATAGAAACCAGACGAATACCGGCTGCGCCGAACCGATTAGCTGAGCTCGAGCAGCATCTGGCACTCTACTTCACCGGATTTTCACGCACCGCTTCGGAAGTCGCCAAAGAACAAATTCGCATGACCCCGCACCGCAAGAAGGAGCTGGAGACGATGTATCAAATGGTGGGCGAGGCTGAAGCCATCATCGCCAATCCCAATCGCCCTATCGCTGAATTTGGCCGCATGCTGCATGAGGGCTGGACCTTGAAGCGGTCATTGACTCAGAACATTACAAACTCCAGCATCGACGAGATCTACGAAGCCGGACGCAGTGCCGGTGCGCTAGGCGGCAAATTGCTGGGTGCCGGTGGGGGCGGTTTTATGTTATTTTTCGTGCCGCCGGAACGGCGAGCAGCCCTGAGGACACGATTGCAGAAACTGCTGTGCATTCCGTTTGCCTTCTCTAAGCAAGGCAGCCACGTTGTCGTGTATGAGCCCGAGCAGGCTTACGACAAATCGCTGACCGATGAACGTAGCCTGATATATGGCCATGTCCCGCGGTCTGACACCCTGGCGCTTGCGGCAGGGCCATCACCTGAGGCAGCTGGTTAGGCAACCGTTGGAAGGTCAACTCGAGAATGCCAATGACGAAAACTGCACTCGTAACCGGTGCCGAAGGTTTCATCGGGTCTTACCTAGTGAAGTTCTTGCAGGCGAAGGGTTGGAATGTAATCGGTGGATACTGTTTACACGGCTCCAATTCATTTCCGAGACTGCGAAACCTGACCTTTGTCCAATGCAATCTACGCAACGGTCAGCGCGTGACACAGCTCCTGAACGAATACCAGCCAAACTACATTTTCCACTTAGCGGCCCAGAGCTTGCCCACGGTATCGTGGGCAGATCCGATTGGGACCTTCGAGTCAAATATCATGGGCTCGCTTCACCTGTTCGAGGCGGTGCGTCACCTTAAGCATCCTCCGGTTGTAGTGTCGGCTTGCTCGAGTGCGGAGTACGGCCACGTGCCACCCTCTGCGATACCGGTCACCGAAGAGCAGCCTCTTCGCCCTTTGCATCCCTATGGCATTAGTAAAGTCTGTTTGGACCTGTTGGCGCGAGAGTACTTTCTCGACTACAAGATTCCGGCAGTGAATGTTCGTCTCTTTAATACCACCGGCCCGGGAAAAATAAATGATGCTCCGTCGGATTTCGTGCGGCGGTTGATCCGTATCAAAAAAGGCCTGCACCCCCCTGTTCTGGAAGTGGGCAACCTGGAACCCCGCCGCGCATTCCTCGATGTAAATGACGCTGTCCAGGGCTTTTATGTTGCTGCTTTGAAAGGTAAGCGCGGCGAGGCCTACAACCTCTGCGCCACCACCACGTATAAGATTGGCGAGCTTTTACAGCTCGCGATCCGCCTATCCGGTGTCAAGGCGGAGATCCGGCCGGTTTCCCATCTCATGCGTCCTTCCGACGAGAAGATTATTTTTGGCAGCACGGAGAAGCTGCGCAAGGACACGGGCTGGAAACCGACGCGGACTGTCGAACAAACCTTGTCCTCCATGCTGTGGTACTGGGATCGGGTGATGTAGTGTCGATCGACCACGGAATTGCGGGAATGGTGCATCCAGCCACCGACGACTTGTCGCGAGAATACGTCGAACTATGAATCGGGTGTCCACGCCCCAGGCGGCTGACCGCTCGCGCTGCAGCGACGCTGCCGCCAGCCGGGGCATGAAAGCCGTTCTATTAGTGGGCGGTATGGGAACGCGCCTGCGGTCGGTGGTACAAACCAAGCCCAAGCCTCTGGCCTTGGTCGGCAGCTATTCGTTACTTCAATTGCTGATTCGCCAGCTGCGTCATCAGGGAATTCGCCGCTTGATTTTGTGCACCGGCTATCTCGCAGAGCAGATCGAGAATGAATTCGGGGATGGTCGCGACCTGGAACTTACCATTGAGTATTCGAGAGAACCCCATCCCCTCGGTACCGCGGGTGCGGTGAAGCTCGCACAACGGTACCTGCTGGACATGCCTGAGTTTCTAGTGATGAACGGCGATTCATTTATGGAGACTGATTTCTGCCGCATGCTTGAGTTTCACCGGGCACATGGTGGATTGGTAAGCATGGCCGCTTTGCACGTACAAAACTCGAACCGATATGGAAGGGTAGAGGCGGACTCTAGCGGGCGGGTGATCAAATTCGCAGAAAAGACCGGAGACAATTCTCCCGGTCTCATCAATGCTGGCGTGTACGTCTTCGACCGAGGTGTGTTGGAGCATATCCCCGACGGATCCGCCAGCCTGGAGCAGGATGTGTTTCCGCAACTGCTAGATCGCGGAATTCACGTCTTCGAACAGCACGGGATGTTTATCGACATAGGTACGCCGGAAGACTATGCGCGCGCCCAAAGCATCTCTGATCGTCTTTATCAAGCTGCCTTCTGCGAGGACGGTCCAGAGCCTGATCAGGAAGGCTGTCAAGGTTCGAAAGCTCGGAGGGTGAATGAAGGATAACGGCGACCTTGAGCAGCGTGTAAGCCGATCGATCAACGCGTCAATTGCCACCAAGCAGCGACTCCTGGGCAGCGGCGAAATCGTATCGACCATCGCCACAGTCAGCGAGGTCCTCGTGGAAGCGTTCGAAAAGGGTAACAAAGTGCTGCTGTTCGGCAACGGCGGCAGCGCGGCAGACGCTCAGCACATAGCGGCGGAATTTGTGGGGCGCTTCGCGTTTGACCGGCCGGCTCTGCCGGCCTTGGCTTTGTCAGTGAATACATCGTGTCTGACGGCGATCGGAAACGACTATGGGTTTGACCTGGTTTTTTCTCGCCAGCTTGAAGCCCTCGGCCGTCGCGGGGATGTGGTGATTGGGATCAGCACCAGCGGCAACTCACTTAACGTCCTTCACGCGATGGCAAGGGCAAGAAAGATGGGCCTACACACGGTTGGATTGGCCGGCTGCACCGGTGGAAAGCTCAAGAATGCGGTGGACTATTGCATTTGCGTGCCCTCCGACCAGACGCCGCGGATCCAGGAATGCCACATTCTTATCGGCCACATCATTTCAGAAATTGTGGAGCAGACGATATTCCATGACAAGGGCCGCATTTCTGGATCGTGACGGGGTCATCAACCAGAAGGCCCCGGAAGGACACTATGTGACGTGCTGGGAGGAAATGCACTTTCTCCCGGACGCGGCCAGGGCGATCGCCATGCTCAACCAAGCCGATTTCCGAGTGATCGTGGTGAGCAATCAGCGCTGTGTCGCCAGGGGGCTCATGACGGCTGCCGACCTGGATTCGTTGCATCAACAAATGTGCAATGCATTAGCGGGCGCTGGCGCGATTGTAGACGGAGCGTATTACTGTCCACACGACAAGCAGCCGCCGTGCAGTTGCCGCAAACCTGCGCCAGGCATGCTATTAACAGCGGCGCGGGCGCATCAGATTGATCTGGCCGCGTCGTGGATGATCGGCGATTCCGAGATCGATGTAGAAGCAGGCAGAAACGCCGGCTGCAGGACGGTTTTGCTCGCGCGCGATGGCGACACCGGGGTGGGGAACGCCGATGTCGTTGCACCGTCCTTGCTCGAGGCAGTCCAGCAGATCCTGAGGTGGGGGACGTCGAAGGAACAGCAAGGCTCGTCGGCAGACCACTGAACGAGACAGACACAACACAGGGTGGAATCGTGAGTGCCAGCGGTAGTTCCCCGCGGATTCTATACGTAACGCCATACCTATTTCATAAGGCCAACGGCGCCCAAGTGCGATCGCTTAGCGTGCTTCGCGCCTTGCAGCAGACGGCTACTGTGGAGGTCGTGAGTCTGAACGACCAGTACGCAACTGATGACCTGATCTTGGAGCCCGGACACGAATTAAGCGTGGCATACACTTTTGACGTGGAGCGACAATCGAACAAAGGCTTGATTGAAAGTATCAGGCGCGTGTTAGATCCGCGAAGCGACTATCCGAACGGTCGGGGGGTCGGAAACGAGGCGATGCGCAAGATTCTTGACGTCTTCAGCGAATTCGACCTGATTTGGTTTTCGGGGCTGCAGTCTGCGGATATGTTTCCGAATGCAGCCTGGCCGTGCTCGGTCGTGGATATCGATGATGTGCCTAGCACATATCAGCGCGTCAGCTTCCAAGTAGGAGACGGGCTGCGAGAACGGTTGGTAGCACTCAGACGCTTGTTTGCCTGGAAACGCAGGGAAAGGTTACTCGGAGACCGATTCAGCGTCCTCACTGTTTGTAGCGAGGAAGACAGGCAATACTTGAGAAGCATGGGGATAAGGGCATCTATCGACATCATTCCGAACGGCTTTGAAAAGCCCCGTAGTGAACCGGCTCGCAGCCCGTCAATCCCGCCAAGGATCGGGTTCATTGGGCACTTTAGTCACTTCCCAAACGTTGATGGAATCCATTGGTTTGTGAAAGAATGCTGGCCCGCCATCAAACGCGAGGTGCCGGACGCAAGGTTGCGAGTCGCAGGCCCAGGCAGCGATGGCCCTCTCAAACCTTCCGGTCCGGATGTTGAGGGACTTGGCTGGGTCGCTAATCCGGCGGAAGAGATCAAAACCTGGTCCCTGATGGTGGTTCCCATCCGCGTAGGGGCTGGCACCCGGGTTAAGATCGCCCAAGGGTTCAGTCTGAAGTGCCCGATTGTGTCAACTTTGCTCGGCGCACACGGCTATAAGGCACGGGATGGCAATGAAATGTATCTTGCGGACTCGGCCCAGGCATTTTCCAGTGCCTGCATCAAGGCCATTCGTGAGCCGGAGAAGGCCGCACAAATGGCCGAAAGGGCGTGGCACGACTTCCTGGCAAAATGGACGTGGGATGCGATAGGTCCTCTTGTCAGGGCAGCAGCGGAAGATTGTTTGCGCCTGAACCCTCGGGAGCCTATGCGGGACCGGAATCAGCCCACAAAATCTGCGTGCAGTGACGCTGGCTGTCTGCGAGTCGGTGGTCGCTGAGCAGGATTGGAAGAAATCTCCAACCAAACCAAGCCCATACTGTTGTAGTCGGACACTCGGTAATGAAGATCACCGTCATTCTCTGCACGTATAACCGTTGCCAGACCCTGGGGAAGGCACTGGATAGCATCGCCGTCTCAATTTTGCCCGATTCGGTCGAATGGGAAGTCTTGGTGGTGGATAACAACTCGAACGATCAGACATGGAAGGTTGTAGAGGATTTCTGCCGTCGATATCCCGGCCGCTTCCGTTACCTGCTCGAACCACAGCAGGGCTTGTCTTATGCCCGCAATGCCGCGATTCGGCAAGCCCAGGGTGACGTGCTGGTCTTTACCGACGACGACGTAATCGTTGAGGACACCTGGCTGCAAAACCTGACGGAGCCTCTGCGTCATGGTGAATGGGCGGGCTCTGGAGGACGGGTTCGACCAGCGTGCACGTTCGTGCCCCCACGCTGGCTTTCACTCGAGGCATACTCGTTGGGTCCACTCGCTATTTTCGATCGCGGTCCCAGCGCAGGCGAGCTAGCAGAGCCTCCCTTCGGCGCGAACATGGCCTTTCGAAGGCAGATGTTTGAGAAGTACGGAACTTTTCGGACCGATCTGGGGCGCTGTGGCAAGAACCTGCTTTCCAACGAGGACACCGAGTTTGGACGTCGATTACTGGCGGCGGGCGAACGACTACGTTACGAACCGTCAGCTGTCGTCTACCACCCCGTTCCAGAAAGCAGAATGCAGAAACAATACTTCCTGGCCTGGTGGTTCGCCAAAGGCCGAGCCGATTCCCGGGAAATTGGAGTTTGCCCGGACACCAAGCGATCGGTAGCAGGGATCCCACTCCTTCTGTTTCGCAGACTGGCAGTCAGAACACTGCGCTGGCTGTTCGCTGTCGAGCCCTCCCGGCGCTTCTCATGCAAGCTAACGGTTTCGGCGACGCTCGGGGAGATGCTGGAATGCTACCGCTGGTCGCGTAATCGAATCAGAGAGCGCACGCCGAGTGAAGGACTCCCTACGCCTCGCGCGACGAAATGATCGCCGGCTGGTGATGAGATGGAACTAGTGAAGAAAAACGGTATGTCGCCGCGTGGCGCGGAGGCTCCGACACGAGCCCGCGGCGCGCGGATCCTGATGCCGACCTGCAGGAACTTCATGAGGAGCACGTTCAGGTGCAGCATTTACGAGGCGGAGGACGTTCTTGTCGATATTGACGACGTCGACTTGGTTTGCCTTGAGCAGGGCTGGGGACGCGGGCATCAAGATTTGTTGAGGATGCCGATGTACCATGGGCAGCTGCTGTTCATGAATCCGGGACTCAAACGGGTCCAACTCACGCAAGAGTATGATTTATTTGTTGCCTTTTTCCAGAGCTTCTGGGAACTTCCCCACATCAACGCGATCGAGAAGTGGAGAGACCACTGCAAGACGAGCGTCTGCTGGATCGATGAGATCTGGGTAGCCCAGCTGCCGGGATACAAACACTGGATTCGGGCTCTCAGCCAATTCGATTACATATTCATCGGCTGTAGAAACACTGTCGCGACGCTATCAAAGGCCATCGGTCGAACTTGCCACTGGCTCCCGGGTGCGGTCGACGCTCTTCGATTCAGTCCGTATCCCAACCCACCGGCGCGCGTTATTGACATATACAGTATTGGACGGAGATGGGAGGGCATTCACGAGGCGCTGCTGCAGGCAGCTGGCGACAGGGAAGTCTTCTACGTTTATGACACATTTGCGGCAGCCATGGCGGACGTGTACGACCACCGGCAACATCGCGACCTCTTTGCAAATGTGGCCAAGCGAAGCCGGTATCTTACGGTCGCACCGGCAAAAATGGACGACCACATAACCCGTGGACAGGTCGAGGTGGGCTATCGGTATTACGAGGGCGCGGCCGCAGGTGCCGTGATGATTGGGCAACCGCCGAAATGCGAGGCGTTCAATGAGCTATTCCAGTGGCCAGATGCTGTGATAGCGATCAATCCCGATGGGTCCGATATCATGACAGTCCTTGATGAACTGGGTTCGGATCCGGCGCGAGTAGATGCCATTGGTCGTAGAAACGCTGTAGAGGCGCTCTTGCGTCACGATTGGCTGTATCGCTGGAAGGAGATTTTCCGGGTGACAGGAATTGAGCCAATGCCCGGTCTTGCAGCGCGTGAGCGGCGCTTGAAAGAACTGGCCGATTTCGCCTCAAACGTTACCGAAAACGAGGCTTCTGTTTTCCCATGAACACAGAAAGTCCAGGTAAGCAGTGTCCTGCACAACCCGGCTGCCATGGAGTGTCGACAGATCGGCTCTCCTCTCCCCGAGTAATGCCGCTGCGACATCCGTCAAAGGGGAAGATTGCCTTTTTTGGTAACTTCGGCACGGGCAACCTTGGTAATGAGGCGACGCTACAAGCCATGCTGTCTGGCGTTCGAAGGTACTTGCCAAAAGCGGAAATCGCCTGCGTTTGCTCAGGTCCCGCAAATACGGCATCAACGCACGACATCTCTGTCTTTCCTACCCGAGCCTCCTTTTCGATCAGAAAAATGTTTAGCGCATGGCGGAAGAACGAGGGTGGGATGGAAGGGTCTGGAGCGAGTGCTCCTGGACCCCCGCGAGAGACTCGACGACCGAGGGGCTTGTCCTGGCTGAAGGCTCCATTGATGGAGGCATATCGGTGGCTTAAAGGCCTCAAAACGCTGTGGGGTACAGACGCGCTGATCGTCCCGGGAACGGGCTTACTTACGGACGCTTACACCCTCTTCGACTGGGGCCCGTATGATATGTTCCGGTGGTCAGTCACGGCGAAACTGTGCCGCTGCAAGCTGTTCTTTGTGAGCGTGGGAGCTGGTCCCCTCTACAGTCGTGCCGGCAGATTCTTCGCCAAGGCGGCGCTCTCCCTGGCAGATTTCCGCTCCTACCGGGATGAATCCACGCTGCAGTATCTTAAAGGTATTGGCTTCCAGGCCCGTAATGACCGGGTTTACCCGGATCTCGCCTTCAGCTTGCCCGAGAGTCTGATCCCACGCGGTCACCATAGCGAGGGGCGCAGACTGGTTGTCGGCCTCGGGCTGATGGAGTACACCGGCAGCGCGAAGTACACCGTCGAGAGGCCGACCAGCACCGTTTATTCGGCGTATGTGGAGGCTCTCGTGGAGTTTGTAAGGTGGCTGCTGGCCCATGACTACGACGTCCGATTATTGATCGGAGACTTTGTAGACACGACCCTGACGCGAGAGTTCAGATCGTTGCTGAAGGAGCGGTCAGTGACACACGAAGAGAAGCGAATTATCGAGGAGCCTGTCGCATCGGTTGAGGACCTGTTGAGACAGCTCGCAGCAACCGACCTCGTAGTTGCGACGCGCTTTCACAATGTCCTTCTATCGCTGCTTCTCCACAAGCCGGTGCTCGCCATTTCCTTCCACCACAAATGTTCTTCCCTGATGAGACAGATGGGGCTGTCGGAATACTACCAGGACATTAACCACTTAGATTCTAGTAGGCTGATTGAACAATTCCGCCAACTCCAACAGAACGGCGACTGCGTAAAGAGGATGGTCAGGGAAAAGGTTAAAACCTGCAGGGATGCGCTGGAAGAGCAATACGGCATTATCTTCGGCGATATCTGTCCTGACAGGCACCAGGTGGTGCCGCCTGCCATGGCGATTCGACATAAGCCGACCACCAGTGTCCTATCGTGAGGTCCAGCCGATAACCTACCCAGTTATACGTGCACACCGTCAAAGTCAGCATTGTTTACCGGAACGGTTTTGCAATGACCGCGTGCGGTGGCGCCGAGGGGTTTCATTGAGAACAAGATGAAAGATCTGAAGGAGAGGACGATTCGGGGTGGTCTGGCAAGGTTCTGTGCCCAGGGCGCGAGTTTTGTTATTCGCGTGGGGGCTCTTATGATATTGGCCCGCCTACTAGGGCCGCGGGACTTCGGATTAGTGGGGATGGTTACTGCATTTACCGGAGTGTTGACTCTGTTCCGAGATTTTGGACTTTCAGCTGCCGCAATTCAGCGTGCCAGCGTTACTGACGAGCAGATCTCAACGCTCTTCTGGATCAACATATTGGTTGGTGCACTCCTATGGCTCCTGTCAGCAGCAATGGCACCAATTATTGCAGCCTTGTACCATGAGCCTCGACTCATTGCTGTAACGGTCGTGCTGGCAGTCGGATTCTTCATCAATGCAGCGGGGATACAACACGGGGTGCTCCTGCAACGCGAAATGCGTTTTACTGCCTTGTCGGTGATAAATACTGTCAGTTTGATTGTGAGTAGCGCCCTTGCGGTCGCCGGCGCAGTGGCTGGCTACGGATACTGGGCTCTCGTCGCGATGGCGGTAACCGCCCCGGTTGTCAGCACTGTAGGGTTTTGGCTTGCTACCGCCTGGGTCCCTGGGATGCCCCGCCGACGGGCTGGAATCCGTTCCATGATGCATTTCGGCGGCACTCTCACCGTGAATGGCCTGGCCATATATATCGCCAACAACCTTGATAAAGTCTTGTTAGGTCGCTTCTGCGGAGTCGATGCACTGGGAATTTACGGAAGGGCCTACCAGCTTATCAACATTCCAACCGACAACCTCAATTCAGCAGTAGGCGAGGTGGCGTTTTCGGCACTGTCTCGACTACAGGACGATCCCAGTCGCCTGAAAAGTTACTTCCTGAAGGGCTATTCGCTGATTCTGGCACTGACCCTGCCTATCACGATTGCCTGCGCTTTTTTCGCTGACGATATCATTCTCGTTCTTCTAGGGCCAAAGTGGAAGGCTGCAACGGCGATCTTTCGCTTGTTGACTCCGACGGTCCTGGTCTTTGCCATAGCCAATCCCTTAGGCTGGCTGGTATGCGCGCTCGGATTGGTCCGCCGAGGCCTGAAGATGAGTCTTCTGATCACGCCTATAATGATTGCTGGTTACGTTATAGGGCTGCCCTATGGACCCAGTGGGGTTGCCTTTGCCTACTCGGCGGTGATGATGCTGTGGGTCATCCCGGCTATTGCCTGGTCTATACACGGCACAGTAATCTCCTTTCGGGATATTATGCTGGCGGTGAGTCGCCCGCTAGGTGCAAGCATCGTAGCGGCGGTGTCCGCATTTGGAGTACGTTTGGCTTGGGGTCAATCGTTGTCTCCTTTGCTCCGATTGGTGCTAGAGACCAGCGTCCTTCTGGCTACGTTTGTTGGAGTGATTCTGTTTGCCACAGGACAGAAATCAATCTACCTGGATGTGCTTCGCACATTGAGACGATCTTCATCGCAAGTTAGAGAGAAGGAACTGGCTTCGGCCGAAGGCTAGAACGAAGTAAAATGGGCGTCCGGTAGAATCGGTATTCCTAAAGCAGTTGTGGCAGCGCCATCGTAGGTCGTTTCCTCCACCACCGAGTCGGACAGATTAGGAGTAAAGGATACCATGCAGCAAGCGAGTGCTAAGTTCTATAAGAGAGATTTTTGGATCAGCGAGAACTTGAAATATGCTGATCCCCACTTTCGGCTTGCCAAATCTGCACGACTTGTCAACAGGATCGCTCGGGGGAGAGAGTGCGATCTTCTTGATGTCGGTTGTGGGCCGGCTACTCTGATGCACCTTATCCACAAGAGTATACACTACCATGGAGTTGATATAGCTATACACAATCCAGCACCGTTCCTGCTTGAGTCTGACTTTCTTGAAACTCCGATCAAATTCGGTAACAAACACTTTGACATAATTATAGCTCAAGGTGTTTTCGAATATGTTGGAACCTTTCAGTCTCAGAAGCTGTCCGAGATAAAGAGTCTATTAAATAAACACGGCTCATTCATCGTGTCTTATGTTAATTTTGAACATCTACATAAGGATTTGTACGAGCCCTATAGCAACATCCAATCATTCGACGATTTCCGGAGGAGTCTGACACGTTTCTTTCATATTGACAGGATCATCCCCACCTCTCATCATTGGCATCATCATGAGCCCACTCGCCGGTTTATGAAAACCATTCAGATGCACATTAATATCAACATTCCCTTGCTCAGCCGTCTGTTCGCTGTAGAGTATTTCTTCATATGCTCCTGACCTGCTGCCAGAAGGTCATGGTCGGTGTCAGGCGTCGATGGAGGGTGATGTCTGAAAGGGCCTGTTCACGGATGACTTTCCCGCAACTTGTCGCTGCCAGGGTTCCTCGCCGTTTCTGGAAGAACTGCAAAACTTTGCACATCTGTAGCATCCGTTTCTGCCAGGACGGCTGGGAGGCAGATTCACACGGTCAAGCTGCGCTCATCAGCAGGCCAATCAGCGACCGGAAGCAGTAACTTGCCACCAATCACACTTATTTGAGGGTGGCTAACCATATGAAAAACATGATGTTAGCGCCGCGCGCGAGAAGATGGTTTTGAGGGCTCGTGGGTACGTGCGCGGAGCGAATCTGCCCGTCCAATCCGCGGATGTGGAACGCAAGTTGGCAGATCGATCGTCTTTCTTGTCTGGCGCTGGGAGTCGCTGGAAGGTCGATTGCAAAAGTTTGGGGTTAAGGGTCCAGGTTACTGGCATGCCGGTCAGTGATCACGCCAGGCATCCGTGGCATTACTGGTTGAACATATAGGATCCAAGAAAGGAGATTCAACTAGGTATGATCTTTACAGAGACTGAGTTGAAGGGCGCATTCGTGATCGATATCGAACGTCGCGAGGATTCGCGTGGTTTCTTCGCGCGGGCCTTCTGTCAACACGAGTTCGAGGCTCATGGACTAAAACCTGTGATCGCTCAGGCGAATGTCGCCTTCAATTATGAGCAAGGTACCCTCCGTGGCATGCATTTCCAGTTCCCACCGGCTGCGGAGACTAAATTGGTCCGCTGCACGCGGGGCGCTATCCTGGACATTATCGTAGACCTGCGGCCTGAAAGTCCGACCTACTTACAACACATCGCTGTCGAATTGAGCGAGGGCAATTATCGTGCCCTATATGTACCAGAGCGCTTTGCTCATGGATACCAGGTACTGCGAGACCGGACAGAAACCAGCTATCAGGTGGGAGAGTTTTATACCCCCGGGTGCGAGGGCGGATTACTGTATGACGATCCTCGCTTAGGTCTTCTGTGGCCTCTTCCGGTGACTGTTGTGTCGGATAAGGACAAAGCTTGGAAACGGCTGGACGAACAGGAAGCAGATCTCCAGCAGCGAATGAACTCGAAGCAACTACAACCGGCAGGCGTAAGCCTTTAGAAACTCCAAACAGCCCGAATCTTCGCTGAGGACTTTATGATCATCGTAGATAGCGCACTCAAAGCGCGTGAGAAGGAAAAACGGCCGGTTCGAGTGGCTTTGATCGGCGCTGGCTTCATATCACATGGTCTCGCCAATCACATCGTCAATACAACCCCAGGCATGCGCCTCGTAGGCGTCTTCAACCGCAAGGTGGAACGCGCATTCGATGTCTGCCACTACGTGGGTGCGCGGGATGTTGCCTCTCCTGTTCGGCAGGACGAAGTTGATCTTGCTATTCGGGAGGGGAAAATAGTGGTAACCGAGGATGCCTTCTTGCTGGCGCGCTCCACTGAAGTTGACGTGCTGGTGGACGTTACCGGCTCGGTCGAATTCGGTGCGCGCGTCGCCGTCGAAGCATTTCGGAATCACAAGGATGTGGTCCTGTTAAACGCCGAAATCGACGCCACAATCGGACCTATCCTGCAGACATATGCGGAGAAGCATGGCGTCATCTTGTCGGCTTGCGACGGCGATGAGCCGGGAATACAGATCAATCTCTACCGCTGGGTAAAGGGACTCGGTTTGACGCCACGGGTCATTGGCAATGTTAAAGGTCTCCAGGATCCGTACCGCAATCCGACCACCCAGAAAGGTTTCGCTGAAAAGTGGGGGCAGAATCCCGCGATGGTGACCAGTTTTGCGGACGGCTCCAAGATCAGCTTCGAGCAGGCGATCGTCGCTAATGCGACGGGATTTGTAGTGCGCTCCCGCGGCATGTCGAGAGGGATGGAGTACAAGGACGATGTCATGAAGATCGGTAAGATTTATGACATTGACGAAGTCCGTCGGTTGGGCGGCATCGTAGATTATGTGGTCGGCACGCCCCTGACGAAAGTCTACTGCCTGGCTGAGCACCCCGATCCCAGGCAGCAACACTACCTCAGTCTCTACAAGATGGGCGACGGCCCGTTGTACTCCTTCTTTATTCCATACCATCTGGTTCACTTCGAAGTGCCAAGCGCCATTGCGCGTGTAGTGCTGTTCCGGGACTCGCTGGCCAAGCCACTTGGTGGGCCTGTGGTGGAAGTCTGCGCGGTGGCTAAGCGTGATCTGCGAGCTGGCGAAGTGCTGGACGACTATGGCATGTATATGACCTACGGCGAGGCTGTGAACGCGGATGAAATGTGTCGCAAGCGCTATCTGCCGGAAGGATTGGTAGAAGGCTGCGAGTTGAAACGGGACGTGGGCAAGGATTCGGTGATTACGTATGATGACATTTCACTTCCTCCCAACAGGCTGGCCGACCAGCTTCGAGCCGAACAATATCGGGTATTCAGGGGAGAAACCTGGCTGGAAGAGTTGATCAGCGTGCGTGCCTGAAAAGCAGAGGGCTACGGACAAACGGAGGGTGAGCATGAAGGTCGTTCTATTCTGCGGTGGTCTGGGATTACGGATTCGCGACGCGGAAAATATTCCTAAACCCATGATCCAAATCGGATATCGGCCCATTTTGTGGCATGTGATGAAGTACTACGCTCACTTCGGACACAAAGACTTCATCCTGTGCTTAGGGCACCGAGCAGACGTGATCAAGAATTACTTCCTTAACTACAACGAATGTGCGTCCAATGATTTTGTTTTGTCTGGCGGGGGCCGGAAGATCGATCTCATAAATAGTGACATCCAGGATTGGCGCATCACCTTCGCTGATACGGGAATTAATTCCAACATCGGCCAGCGCCTGAAAGCCGTGGAGAAGTACCTGGAAGGAGAAGAAGAATTTCTGGCCAACTATAGCGATGGTCTTACGGACCTGCCACTTCCACAACAACTGGAGCATTTCCACGATCATGGCAAGATTGCCAGCTTTTTGTGCGTGCGGCCCAATCTCAGCTATCACTTAGTATCGTTGCAGGAGGGCAATGGCGGCCTGGTCTCCGAAATTCATGCCATAAACAACGGCAGCGTGCGAATCAATGGAGGATTCTTCATCTGTAAGAGGGAGATTTTCGATTATATCCGGGAAAAAGAGGAACTCGTAATCGAGCCTTTTCACAGGCTGATTGCGGAGAAGCAGCTGATCGGCTATCCGTACGATGGTTTCTGGGCGAGTATGGACACCTTTAAAGACAAGCAACAGCTAGAAGGCTTGTATGCGAGCGGAGTTGCGCCGTGGGAGGTATGGAAGGCCAATGGGAATGGTGGTCGGGCCTGCGACCTTTCTCGTACTTAAGTCTGGCGTGGCAATAGTATCGCTTCAAAGACTTCAGTAACATCAGTCTACACTACAACCTATCCGGCCCTCCTGACCTGCCGCATGTTTCCGCTTATTTGAGAATACGAAAGTTGACGTCAACCCCATCCTGGGATGTAGCGGGGATGGGGGTGTGGGGCAAGGGGACGGCGTTTGAGCCTCCTTGCCCCACTTCAGCTTTGTAGAGGCCTTGCCGTGCTTCTGCAAACTCTTTCGGGGTGCGATCGCCCAGGCTGCTGTGCGGACGCTGCCCGTTGTAGTCTTTCCTCCACGCCGAGAATCCTGCGCCGCGCGTCCAACAAGTTGTGGAACCAGCTCACGTTCAAAACGAGGATCGCGCGCCCGCACTCCACTGCGTCGTGCACGAAGTCCAGCGCCCACTCCCGATTGGCCGCCGTGCGCCCCACCAGGGGTCGCCCGCCTGGCCTGGCCAGCACTGCTTCCGCTGCTTGCGCCGGATCATCAACCCTGCCTCCCGGCTCAGCCGATGCATCCGCTTGTGATTCACTCGATAGCCCTCTCGTCCCAGCAGCACGTGCAGCCGCCGGTACTCGAACCGCGGCTTCTCCCGTGCCAGTTCCACCAGCCGGCTTGGCAGCGGCTCGTCCCTGCGCCGCAAGCGGTCACGATACGGCTTACCGCCAGCCACAGCACCGCGCATGCCGTCGCGCACTGAAGGCATACGTTGCCTGCATCTGCCCGATAGCGGTCTTCCGCGCTACGAGCTCCAGCCGCTTTTTCGGATCACCGACGGCAGCGCTTCCTTGTCTAGGCTGAGGTCCGCCACCAGCTCGCGCCGCCGCGTGTTCTCCTCCCGCAACTTCTTGACCTCCTGCGCCTGGCTCACCTCCATGCCCCCCTGCTTGGCCTTCCAGTCGTAAAGCGTCGGCTTGCTGACGCCACCTTCCGCGCCACCTCCTCCGCCTTGCGCCTCGCTTCCATCTGCTTCAGCGCCCCGATCATCTCCGCTTCCGTGTGCCTGCTCGGAGACATTCCCCTTCACCTTTCCGACTGGCTCTAAGATCATACTCAGGTCTGGGCGGATTAAGGGGAGCAGGTCACTCCGCGAGTGCCTGCCTGGAAGTGTCCATCTCCGCTCCAAGTGGACACAATCCACGTGTCCACGAAGCAAGCATGTTCTCCCGTCACCGCATCGTCCAGACGGTTATTTTCGGATGCTTACCCCTCGTCTTCGAGTCCGAATCGGCCTTTGAGGCCTGAAGTCCCTTTCCTCGCCGCCCAGCACCCCGCAGTTCTCGCCTAGGGGATTACCTCCCGCGATCCCCTCTCTCCCATTGCTACACCCGTCCTGTTTTCTTAACGCAAGCACGCCGTCCGACCTGATGGGGGATGTGCGAGATGCTGGGGGAGGGCGAGTGGGCATCCGCTGCACTCGGTTTCCCGCTACCAGAGGATGGTGCCCGGAACTCTCAGCAGGATTACTGTCTTTTGGAAAAAAATTCCTGCGGCATTTCCACAACGGAACGTCTGCTGCGAGTCCTCTCCTTGCAATCACAACCTGATAAGTGGCCTCAAGATTATTAACCGTAATGGCAACCTGCTTGCACTCTGCGTGCGGTAGTTCAGCGACACAACGTCAATAAATTTGGAAGGCGGAGCTTGCCGCTTATGGGCGGTGGGGTGTCGCCGGATGCCCGGACTCAGCCGCCAGGATTCATAAGGGAGATGCGTCCGGGGACGGAGATTTCTCGACCTGAGTCACTCTGCGGCTTTTGGTCGCTGAGCCCTACCGTCACGCGCCCCGGCAGCACCCCCGCTGGTCCCTCTCGCAAGCCAGGCCAAGCCCGACGCTCGGACTGCTCTTGTGGAGCAACCGACTACCCCGCCGAAGTGTGTTGGTCGTTACGCGCGGACATGTACCCATCCGTGTGCGCCGCCGCCTCTTGGACTTCGTCTCCGACACTCTTGGAATCTGGCCGCGAAAGGGGGAGGGGACTTAGGCTGCAACAGAGCTCCTAAAGAACGCAATGACCGCTTATGAACCAACGGCTTAGGAGAATCCCCGTGACCAAGTGGTGCGTTTTATTCGTCTTTCTTACTTTAGTAGTGCCGCTTTCCGTTGCCGAGCGACCCGATATCCCGCCGGAGCCGGCACCTTTTATCCCAGTGAACCCCATGGTCCTAAGGGCGCTTTCACCGGCGCAGGCCACAGCGGGCGGTGCGAGTCTTACCCTGCAGCTCACGGGCCTCAACTTCTGCGATGCGTGCGTGGTCCAGTGGAATGGGGCCAGCCGCCCCACGATGGTGCTCAGTTCGACCAGAGCCAACGTCAGCATTTCCGCCACCGACCTCGCCAAGGCGGGGAAGAACTCGGTGCTCATGCTCAATACGCTGAACCAGAAGAAGTCCAATGTCATGTGGTTCACGGTCGCGGCGTCTCCGAGCTTGCCTTCCACCACGGTCAGTGTCGTCATCTCTCCTTCTGCTACTTCGCTGCAGGCGGGCAAGAGCCAGCAGTTCGCGGCCACAGTCAGCGGGACCAGCAACACGAGCGTGAGTTGGGCGGCGAGTGTTGGGGCGATCTCTTCAAACGGCGTGTATACAGCCCCCAGTAGTCCCGGGAGCTATGTGGTGACCGCCACCAGCATGGCGGATACAAGCAAGTCGGCTTCGGCGGCGGTTACGGTCAGCGCGCCGGTTTCGATTACGATCTCGCCTACCTCGTCCTCGATCCTCACCGGCAGCACGCAGCAATTCACGGCCACGGTGAGCGGGAGCAGCAACACGGCTGTGACCTGGTCGGCGACGGGGGGCAGCATTTCTTCCGGACTGTACACCGCCCCCACCACCGCTGGGACCTACACGGTGAAGGCGACCAGTGTGGCCGACACCACCAAGTCGGCTTCCGCCACGGTGACTGTCAGTGCGCCCGTGGCAGTCTCGATCTCGCCGGCGTCGGCCTCGCTGTTGACCGGTGGCACGCAGCAGTTCACCGCCACCGTTACCGGCTCCAGCAATAGCGCAGTAACCTGGTCGGTGACGGGAGGCAGCATTTCTTCCGGACTGTACACGGCCCCCGGCACCGCCGGGACCTACACGGTGAAGGCGACCAGTGTGGCCGACAGCACCAAGT